>Ga0247770_1000138_pt1 | contig 65436 bp, 48 predicted proteins | sample UWRJL136409B6_FD_179943 | JGI IMG/M metagenome (GOLD analysis project Ga0247770, IMG submission 179943) | Plant litter microbial communities from Arlington Agricultural Research Station in Wisconsin, United States - UWRJ-L136-409B-6 | ecosystem: Environmental > Terrestrial > Plant litter >...
ATCAAGGTCATCAAGCGCCAGGCTTACGGCTTCCGCGATGACGCCTACTTCATCCTCAAGATCAAGGATGCCTTTCCGGGCGAGTTGCAACCAAATCCGCGATGAACCAAAAATTTCGATACTCATCTCGGCCGAGGGTTCCACGGCGGGACGCGGGCTTTCCTCTCCCGGATCCGACTGCCCTTCAGCGCTCGCTCCGCGCATGACGAAGGCGCGGAAGAGCGGCTTTCTCCCGATCGCCCACCGCTCGGCGCCCAGCGGCGGCGAATCGAGCACCAAGCACCAAGCACTACATCCGTCGGGTTGCCGATCCCCGCCGGCCCGGCCTACATTGGCGGCTCGAACCCGTGACAAACACGAGCCCCGAGCGCCCGAGAATGGCCAAGAACTCCACCTTCGACATCACCTCCACGGTGGACCTCCAGGAGGTCGACAACGCGGTGAACCAGGCGCTCAAGGAGGTCGCGCAGCGCTACGACTTCAAGGGCGTCACCGCGGAGATCGAATTCAGCAAGAAGGACGGCGCCCTCCGGCTGCTGGCCGAGGACGACTTCAAGCTGACGGCGCTGGTGGAGATCATCCAGGGAAAGCTCGCCAAGCGCGGCGTCCCCATCCGCAACCTGGACTACGGCGAGGTGGAGCAGGCGTTCGGCGGGAAGGCGCGGCAGACCATCACGCTGGTGCAGGAGATCTCCACCGAGAAGGCCAAGGAGATCGTGAAGGCCATCAAGGCGGCGGGGTTCAAGAAGGTCAACGCGCAGATCCAGGAGGGCGAGGTGCGCGTCTCGTCCCCCTCCATCGACGAGCTGCAGGCGGTGATCGCCATGCTCAAGAAGGAGGACTTCGGGCTGGAGCTTTCCTTCGGCAACTTCCGGTCGTGACCGAAACGAGAGGCGCCCGCGCCGCCGGGAGGCGGGCGGGCGCCGTCGGTTCACCCGGCCTCGATCAGTTCATCCCCTCGGTGTTGTCGCCCTGCGCCGAGTCGCGCGCCGCGGCCGAGTCGTACTTCGCGGCATCCTGCATGTTCTCCCGCGCGTCCGAGGTGTCGCCCTCCGCCATGTCGTCGGCGGCCTCGCTCCGCTGGTCGGCGGCCTCGTCGCGGTTGTCCTCGGTGTTGTCGTTGCAGGCGACGGTGCCGACCGCCAGGAAGGCGGCGAGCAGCATGGCGCAGAGGCGCTTCGTCATCGGGATCTCCATCACTGGGTAGGAATGACCAACACGAATGGAGCCGGGGAAAGCAAAACCCCGGCCACTATGCCAGACGCGGACCGCCGCGAGAACAGCCGTTCCCTCTTCCGCCGCGCTGCGGCGGTCACCCCCGGCGGCGTCAACTCGCCGGTGCGCGCCTTCCGCGCGGTGGGCGGCGAGCCCTTCTTCGTCCAGCGCGCGGCCGGCTCGCGGCTGTGGGACGTGGACGGCAACGAGTACATCGACTACGTCCTCAGCTGGGGTCCGCTGATCCTGGGCCACGCCCACCCGGCCGTCCTCGCGGCCATCGCCGACGCCGCCTCGCGCGGCACCTCGTACGGCGCGCCCACGGAGGCCGAGATCGACCTGGCCGAGCTGGTGCGCGACCTGGTGCCGTCGATGGAGCGCGTCCGCTTCGTGAGCAGCGGGACGGAGGCCACCATGAGCGCCATCCGCCTGGCCCGCGGCTTCACGGGGCGGGAGATGATCCTGAAGTTCGACGGGTGCTACCACGGCCACGGCGACTCCTTCCTGGTCAAGGCCGGCTCCGGCGTGGCCACCCTCGGCCTCCCCAACTCCCCCGGCGTCCCCGCCGAGCTGTCGAAGCTCACGCTGACCGCGCCGTTCAACGACGTGGAGGCGGTCGAGGAGGTCTTCCGCGCGCACGGCGACCGGATTGCCGCGGTGATCCTGGAGCCCGTCGTCGGCAACGCGGGGCTCATCCTCCCCGACGAGGGGTTCCTGCCGATGCTCCGGCGGATCACGGAGGAGCACGGGGCGCTCCTGGTCTTCGACGAGGTGATGACGGGGTTCCGCGTCTCGCGCGGCGGGGCGCAGGAGCGCTGGGGCGTGAAGCCCGATCTCACCACGCTGGGGAAGGTGATCGGCGGCGGGCTCCCGGTGGGCGCGTACGGCGGCCGGCGGGACGTGATGGACTATGTCGCGCCGGTGGGCCCCGTCTACCAGGCGGGCACCCTTTCCGGCAACCCGCTGGCGATGGCGGCGGGGCTGGCGCAGCTCCGCATCCTCCGCGACGAGGACCCGTACCCCGTGCTGGAGCGGCGGACGGCGCGGCTGGTGGAGGGGGTGCTGGAGGGGATGCGGGAGATGGGCGTTCCCGCCAGCGGGGGGAGCGCGGGGTCGATGTGGGGCGTCTTTCTTGCCGAGGGGCCGGTCCGAAGCTTCGACGACGCGAAGAAGGCCGACGTCGCGCTCTTCAACCGGTTCTTCCACGCCCTGCTGGAGCGCGGAGTGTTCTTCGCGCCGTCGGCGTTCGAGGCCGGGTTCCTCTCCACCGCGCACAGCGACGATGACGTCGAGGACACCATCGCACGTTCCCGGGACGCGCTCCGTGCGGCGCTGGGCTAGCGCGCTGGCGCTGGCCGCGCTCGCCGCCTGCCAGCCGCGCCCCCCCGTCTACGGCCCCGTCCCCACCCGCCCGTCGCCGGCCCCCGCGCCCGCTCCGGCCCCGGCGCCCGCGGCACCGGCGGTCGTCGCGCCGCCCCCGCCGGCCGCCGCGCGCGCGCCGGCCGTCCGCGTCGGCCTGGCGGTGGACACGTCGGCCGTCTCCGTCACCTCCGACGACCGCTTCGCCGTCCGCTCCGAGGGCGGGCGGCAGATCGTCCGCCTGGGCCCCGGGCAGACGGCGCGCTTCACGCCCAGCGGCCGGGGCTCCGTCTCGCTGGAGGTGATCGGCGGCGGCGGGCGGGGCGGGGTGCATCCGCTCCCGCTGGTGGTCGAGCCCGAGGACATCGGCACGCTGCAGACGCGCGGCGCGCGCTACCGCGGCGCCCTGGTGGTCCAGCAGGCGAACGCCGGCTCCGGGCTGACGCTGGTCAACCGCGTGGACATGGAAAGCTACCTCCTGGGCGTGGTCCCGCGGGAGATCGGGCGCGCTTCGGAGGACATCTACCAGGCGGTGAAGGCGCAGGCGGTGGCGGCGCGGACCTACGCGGTGAAGTACATGGGGCGGCGCTCGCAGCAGGGCTTCGACGTGTATCCCACCGTGGAGGACCAGGTGTACGGCGGCGTGGCGGCGGAGGACCCCATCGTCTTCCGCGCCGTGGCCGAGACGGCGGGCGAGGTGCTGGAGTACGGCGGCCAGCCGATCACCGCCTACTACCACTCCACCTGCGCCGGCCAGACGGCGGCCATCGAGGAGGTGTGGAACGACCGCCCGCAGCCGTACCTGGTCTCCGTCCGCGACGTGGACCCGCGCACGGGCGAGGCGTACGACCGCGCCTCCAGCCGCTTCCGCTGGACGGAGCGCTGGACGCACGAGCAGATGGTGGGGATCCTGAACCGCACCCTGCGCGACTCGCTGGGCGGACGGCGGATCGGCCAGATCCGCGGCATGGACGTGACCGCGCGCACCGAGTCCGGCCGCGTCCGCTCGCTGGTGATCGACACCGACGCCGGCCGCTACACCGTGGGCCGCGACCGCGTCCGCTGGATCCTGACGCCCACGCGCGGCGGGATCCTGAACTCCTCCAAGTTCGACGTGCGCCTGGAGCGCTCCGGCGGCGGCGTCTCGGCCATCGTGGCCGAGGGCGGCGGCTGGGGCCACGGCATCGGGATGTGCCAGGTTGGGGCGATGGGCCGGGCCCGCGCGGGGCAGGATTACAAGACGATCCTCTCCGCGTACTATCCGCGGACCACGCTGCGGGACATGTACTGAGGAACTGAAGTGCTTAGTCCTTTAGTGCTTGGTCCTTAGTGCCGGATACCGAAGTGCGCCATGGGCCAGTCGTCCTGGGCGAAATCAGTCCTCGTCTCCCTCCCCAGGGTTTTGGGGAGGAGGGACAGGCGCCCTCAGGTGCCAGGAGGGCCTACCGTGGCCGAGACACGCTCCAACCCTGGACCCTCACGAATCCACTAAGGACCAAGCACTAAGCACTAAGGACTTCCCTTTTCAAGGAGACTCGATGCCCCGAGCTTCGTCCGTCATCGCGGTTCCGCTGCTGATCGCCTCCGCCGTCCTCGCCGCCGCTCCGGCGTCGGCGCAGCGGCCGGAGGACTACGACTACGAGAACCTGGCCTTCCGCGGCATCGGCGTGTGGGCGTTCGGCGTGGTGCCGGCGCGCAGCGACGCCACGCTGGGGCTGCACCTGCGCGCCGACCTGGGCGAGCTGGGGCCCAACGTGCGCGTGGTCCCCAGCGCCACCTTCTGGAACTCCCGCATCCGCGACAGCGAGGTGGACGACATCGAGCGGCAGATCGAGCAGGCGTGCGAGCGCTCGGGCGTCTCCTGCTCGGGGATCGACCTGGGCGAGGTGAAGATCAGCGACCTCTCCCTCGATCTCGATCTCCACTACCTGTGGACCACGGACTACGGGATCGAGCCGTACGCGGGGGTGGGCGCCGGCATCCACCTGGTCAACGGGCGCGGCGAGTTCATCGAGGACACCTTCGTGGAGGACGTCCTCGACGCCATCACCCCGGGGCTCAACCTGATGGCGGGGCTGGAGCTGCCGCTGGGCTCCACGCTGACGCTGCAGGGGGAGATCCGCGGCGTGCTGGCCAGCAACGCCCGCTGGCTGGGCGCCGGGATCGGCGGGGCGTGGACCTTCGCCCCCGCGCCGGCGCCGGCGCGCGCCTCGGCCGCCCTCCTTCCCCCGCCGCCGGGAGGGGCGCCGTGACCGTCCAGCGTCCCCCCGTCCGCGTCGCCGTCCTGGGCGCCGGCGCCATCGCGCAGGTGGCGCACCTCCCCATCCTGTCGCGGATGCGCGGGGTGGAGGTGGCCGCCGTCTCCGACAAGGACGCGCACACCGCCCGCACCGTCGCCGCCCGCTACGGCGCCCCCGCCGCGCGCGGGACCGAGGAGGTGCTGAACGATCCGACCATCCAGGCCGTCGTGGTCTGCACCCCCAGCGCGCGACACGAGGAGAACGTCCGCGACGCGCTGCGGGTCGGCAAGTACGTCCTTTGCGAGAAGCCGCTCGCCCTGGCCGCTGACGGCGTGGAGCGGATCCTGGCCGAGCCGGGCGCCGGGGAGCGGCTGCTGGTGGCGATGAACCAGCGCTTCCGGCCGGACGCGCAGGCGCTGCGCTCCTTCGTGGCCAGCGGCGAGCTGGGCGAGGTCTACTACCTCAAGGCGGGATGGCTGAACCGCGCCCGCCCCGTGGCCCGCTCCTGGCGCGAGCGGCGCGCGGCCGGCGGCGGCGCGCTGATGGAGCTGGGGATCCAGATCCTGGACCTGGGGCTCTGGATCCTGGGCTACCCCCGCGCGCTGCGGGTGAGCGCGCACACCCACCGCGCGAAGGGGAGCGAGGTGGAGGACTCCGCCGCGCTCCTGGTGCGGCTGGAGGGGGACCGGGTGCTGAGCCTGGAGGTCACCTGGAGCCTGCTGGCCAAGAAGGACCGGCAGTTCCTGCACCTGCTGGGCTCCGCCGGGAGCGGGACGCTCTCGCCGCTGGCCGTGTACCGCGAGATGGGCACGGGACTCGCCAACGTGACCCCCGTGCTCCCGCCCGGGAGCGGCGAGAACGTGTTCACGGCCAGCTACCGCAACGAGCTGCACCACTTCGTGGAGGTGGTGCGCGGCGAGAAGAAGCCCCACCCCGCCGCCGACCACGTGCAGCTGATGCGCATCACGGAGGCCGCCTACCGCTCGGCCGAGGAGGGGCGGGAGATCGAGCTTCCCGCCTCGTGACGGCGGGAAGTCAAAAACCCTGAGGGACGGGAAGAGGAGAGTTGATCGAATGTCGGACGTGAGCGAGCTGATCGACGGCCTGAACGAGGACCTGGCGGCCGAGTACCAGGCGGTCATCATGTACCGCACCTACGCCGCGCTGGTCTCCGGCCCCTGGCGGCAGGAGCTGCGCGGCTTCTTCGAGAGCGAGATCCCGGACGAGCTGGGGCACGCGGCCTTCCTGGCCGACAAGATCGTGGCGCTGGGCGGCGTTCCCGCCTCGCAGGCCGCCCCGGTCCCCATCGCCCGGGACGCCCGGGAGATGCTGGAGAACGCCCTCCAGGCCGAGGTGGACACCATCGAGCGCTACACCCGCCGCCTCCAGCAGGCCGAGGCGTGCGGCGAGATCTCCATCAAGGTGCAGCTGGAGAACCTGATCGTCGACGAAAGCTCCCACCGCGACGACATCCGCCGCATGCTGATGGACTGGCGGTAGCCTTCGGCGGGACGATCGGCGGAGAAGGCGAGGGGGGCGAGTCGGCGACGGCTCGCTCCCTTTCCCGCGTCCGGGTTGATCTCCGCCACGAGGGAGCCGGTCGTTGGATCGGCTGAAGCGGGCGCCCGCGGCGGCCCTCACCCCGTTCGCGCCCCGTTCGGCACGACGCTGCGTGTCGGCGCTCGCGGCGCGCGAACGGCCCTCTCCCGAGCTGCGGGAGAGGGCAGGGGGCGACGAGCTTCACCGCGCATCCGACGCACCGGTGCCGCGGATCCAATGCGATGCGGTGTCATTCCGAGGAGGCCGCCGCGCCAGAACCGCGTCCATATGTTACCGGGAGAGGAAAACGCGTGATGCGTCCGCGAGGCAGTTTTCGCGGACCCTCACGCGAGGGGTGAGGGCCGCCTCGGACGCGCACCGAGGCAAGTCGACCGGCATCCTGCCGATCCCCGTGAACCGAATTGCCCCTCCGGTTTATCATTGCCAGCGAGAAGCCCGAATCGACCCGTCCGCCGCGGTCCAGGACCCTCCGGCGCGACGGGTTGATCTATCGTGCACCTGTGGATAGATTACGGGCTTCTCCGAACGGGTTTCCACCGGGGCACGCCCCGGATGCAGCAGCCACCATAGATTCCAGGCGGTGCGCCATGAAGGCGGATATCCATCCGAAGTATCAGACGGTCAAGGTGCACTGCGCCTGCGGCAACGAGTGGGAGACCCGCTCCACCGGCAAGGGCATCAGCGTCGAAGTCTGCTCGCAGTGCCACCCGTACTTCACGGGCAAGCAGAAGCTGATGGACACGGCGGGGCGCATCGAGCGGTTCCGGCAGCGCTACGCCGGCACCGACGCCGCCGCGAAGTAAGAAAGACGGGAGCCGGGGCGACCCCCCGGCTCTCTTCGCATCCGGCCCATGGAAGATCGCGTCCACGACATCGAGCGGCGGTACGAGGACCTCTCCACCCAGCTCGCAGACCCCAGCATCCACGGCGACCCCAAACGGCTGCGCGACCTCTCCCGGGAGCACTCGCAGCTCTCCGAGGTCGTCGAAGTCGCCGCGCGCCTGCGCAAGGCCACCGCCGACCTCGAGGGCGCCCGCGACCTCCTGGCCGAGGCCGAGGGCGACGCCGAGATGGCCGCCATGGCCAGGGCCGAGATCGACGAGCTCTCCGCCGAGACCGGCGAGCTCGACGCGCGCCTCCGGCTCCTCCTGATCCCCCGCGACCCGCTGGACGACCGCGACGCCGTGGTGGAGATCCGCGCCGGCACCGGCGGCGACGAGGCCGCGCTCTTCGCGGGCGACCTCTTCCGCATGTACGGCCGCTACATCGACCGCCACGGGTGGAAGACCGAGCTGGTCTCCCTCTCCGAGGGGACCATGGGCGGCGTCAAGGAGGCCGTCTTCGTGGTCCGCGGGCCCAACGCGTACGGCGACCTGCGCTACGAGAGCGGCGTGCACCGCGTGCAGCGCGTCCCCGCCACCGAGACGCAGGGGCGCATCCACACCTCCGCCGCCACCGTGGCCGTCCTCCCCGAGGCCGAGGAGGTGGACGTGCAGATCAGCCCGGGCGACCTCAAGATCGACGTCTACCGCTCGTCGGGCCCCGGCGGCCAGTCGGTGAACACCACCGACTCCGCCGTGCGCATCACCCACCTCCCCACGGGGCTGGTGGTGACCTGCCAGGACGAGAAGAGCCAGCACAAGAACAAGGACAAGGCCATGGGGGTGCTGCGCTCGCGCCTCCTGGACGCGCGCATCGCCGAGCAGGAGGCCGAGCGCTCGCGCGACCGGCGGCTGCAGGTGGGCACCGGCGACCGCTCGGCCAAGATCCGCACCTACAACTTCCCGCAGAGCCGCGTCACCGACCACCGCATCGGCTACACCACGCACGCCCTCCCGCAGGTGCTGGACGGCGAGCTGGACGAGATCCTCGAGGCCCTCAAGCTGGCCTCGCAGACCGAGCGCGCCGCCTGACGGCGCGCTCTTCCATCGTCCCTCTCGCGAGACGTGCCGTGACGGAGAAGCGCTGGACGGTGATGGAGATGGTGGGCTGGACGGCGAACTATCTGGGCGAGAAGGGGTTCCACAACCCTCGCCTGAACGCCGAGCTGCTCCTGGCGGGCGCGCTGGGGATCAAGCGGCTGGACCTGTACCTCCAGTACGACCGCCCGCTGAAGGCCGAGGAGCTGGCCGCGTTCAAGGAGCGGCTGCGGCGGCGTGCGAAACGCGAGCCCTTGCAGTACATTGACGGAAAGGCCGCCTTCCGCGACCTCTGGCTCGCCGTCGACCCGCGGGTGCTGATCCCCCGCCCGGAGACGGAGGGGCTGGTGCAGGCGGTGCTCGACTGGGCCGCGGGGCGCGACGCGCTCTCCGCGCTGGACGTGGGCACCGGCTCCGGCGCCATCGCGCTCGCGCTGGCCACCGAGGGCCCCTTCGCCCGCGTGGTCGCCAGCGACCTCTCGGCCGACGCGCTGGAGGTGGCGCGCGCCAACCGCGAAGCCGCCGCGCCCGGGGCGCCGGTGGAGCTCCGCCAGGGAAGCCTGTTCGCCCCCGTGGCGGGCGAGCGCTTCGACGTGATCGTCTCCAACCCGCCCTACGTGGGCGACGAGGAGCGTGCCGGGCTGGACGCGGAGGTGCGCGACTGGGAGCCCGCGGGGGCGCTCTTCGCCGGCGTGGGCGGGCTGGACGTCCTCCGCCCCCTGGTCGCCGGCGCCGCGGCGCACCTGAGCCCCGGCGGCCTATTGGCGATGGAGATGGGCGCGGGCCAGGCGGACGCCGTTTGCGCCCTGGTCCGCGACACGGGCGCCTTCACGGACCCCCGCGTCGTCCGAGACCTCTCGGGCCGCGACCGCATCGTGATGGCGGAGAAGAAAACAGAAAGCCCTTAGTGCTTGGTCCTTGGTCCTGAACGGCTCCGTTGCGGTTCGATGCTCTGTGCGCCGCGGCCGGTCGATCAGGAAAAACGCGCCAAGGACCAAGGACCAAGGACTCAGGACTTCAGTTCTTTCCAAAGGATGTCATAGATGGACGCAATCTGGGAAAAGGCCCGCGAGATCGGGCGCCTCGTGTCGCAGAGCGACGAATACAAGGCGTTCAAGCGCGCCAACGAGCGGATGGCCGAGGACCGCGACACGGTGACCAAGATCAACCGCCTGGGCGAGCTGCAGGACGGCATCACCCGCCAGCTCCAGGCGGGCGAGGAGCCCTCCGACGCCGACCGCGAGGAGTTCGAGCGCATTGCCGGGGTGGTGCAGACGAGCGCCGCCTACCAGGGGTTCGAGGCCGCGCGCGCCAACTTCGACCGGATGATGTCCCGCATCGACGAGGAGATCGCCAAGGGCATCGAAGCCGGCGAGCAGAGCCGCATCATCCTGGCCTGAGGCGGTACGAGCGGTGCTGAAGTTCCAGCCCTCCGCCCTGCGCGCGCAGGTCACCGCCGCGCTGGTGCGTCCCCTGGACGTGCTGGTGCGCAGGCGGGTGAGCCCCAACCTGATCACCACCATCGGCGTGCTGGTCAACGTGGCCGCCGGCGTGGCGTTCATGCTGGGGAGCCTGCACTGGGGCGGCATCCTGGTGCTCCTGGGCGGCTTCGTCGACATCGTCGACGGGCACGTGGCCCGGCGGGCGGGGATGCAGACCACGTTCGGCTCGTTCTACGACTCCACCACCGACCGCATCGCCGAGATCGTCGTCCTGCTGGGCGTCTTCTCCCTGTACCTGGGGAACGAGCCCAACATCGGCGAGCCGTGGATGGTGTACGTGGTGGCGCTGGCCATGGCCGGGTCGCTGATGGTCAGCTACACCCGCGCCAAGGCCGAGTCGCTGGGCATCGACTGCAAGGTGGGGCTCATGCAGCGGGCCGAGCGCATCATCCTGCTGGGCGGCTCCACCCTCTTCTTCGGGAGCTGGCGGCAGGGGCTGGCGCTGAACATCGTGATGTTCGCGATGGCGGCGCTCACCAACCTGACGGCGCTGTACCGCATCTACTGGGTCTACCGCCACCTCCGCGCCGCCGACGCCGCGGCCGCGCAACCCGAGAATCCTTCCGCGCCGACGTCCGGGCGCGTTCCCGAAACCGCGAACAGGTGACCACCGTGCGCAACGACCAACACGCGCCGCGCCCCGCCACGGGGAAGCTGGGCGTTCTCCTTCCCGGCCTGGGTGCCGTCTCCACCACCTTCATCGCCGGCGTGGAGCTGGCCCGCCGCGGCATGGCGCCGCCCATCGGCTCGGTGACGCAGATGGCGCACATCCGCCTGGGCAAGCGCACCGACGGGCGCAACCCCAAGATCAGCGAGTTCGTCCCGCTGGCCCAGCTGGACGACCTGGTCTTCGGCGCCTGGGACCCGTTCCCGCAGGACGCCTACGAGAGCGCGCTGAACGCGGGGGTGCTGGACCGCCACGAGCACATCGAGCCCATCAAGGACTTCCTGCAGTCCATCAAGCCCATGCCGGCGGCGTTCGACCAGAACTACGTCAAGCGGCTGGAGGGGATCAACGTCAAGCCCGGCCGCAAGCGCGACTGGGCCGAGGCGCTGCGCGAGGACATCCGCCGCTTCCGCGAGGAGAAGGGGTGCGACCGCCTGGTGATGGTGTGGTGCGGCTCCACGGAGATCTACCTGCAGAAGGGCCCGGCGCACGAGACCATCGAGGCTTTCGAGGCCGCCATCGACGCCGACGACGACCAGATCGCCCCGTCCATGCTCTACGCCTACGCGGCGATCATGGAGGGCGTCCCCTACGCCAACGGCGCGCCCAACCTCTCGGTCGACATCCCGGCGCTGACCAAGCTGGCGCAGGAGCGCGGCGTCCCCATCGCGGGGAAGGACTTCAAGACCGGCCAGACGCTGATGAAGACCATCATCGCGCCGGGGCTCAAGGCGCGGATGCTGGGGCTGGAGGGGTGGTTCTCCACCAACATCCTGGGGAACCGCGACGGCGAGGTGCTGGACGATCCGGCCTCCTTCAAGACCAAGGAGGAGAGCAAGCTCTCGGTGCTGGAGCACATCCTCCAGCCGGCGGCCTACCCGGAGCTGTACGGCAAGTTCAGCCACGTGGTGCGGATCAACTACTACCCGCCCCGCGGCGACGCCAAGGAAGGGTGGGACAGCATCGACATCAAGGGGTGGCTGGGCTACCCCATGCAGATCAAGGTGGACTTCCTCTGCCGCGACAGCATCCTGGCCGCGCCGATCGTGCTGGACCTGGCGATCTTCCTGGACTTGGCGTCGCGCTCCAGCATGGGCGGGATCCAGGAGTGGCTCTCGTTCTACCTCAAGAGCCCGCAGACGGCCGAGGGGCTGTACCCGGAGCACGACCTGTTCATCCAGCAGATGAAGCTGAAGAACACGCTCCGCTGGCTGATGGGCGAGGAGCAGATCACGCACCTGGGCCTCGAGTACTACCTCGACCACGCCGAGTCCATGGCCGGCGTCTGACGCCCGCCTGATCTGGATGAGAGAAAAGGCCCCGCGATCCGTCGCGGGGCCTTTTTGCGTCCACGAGATTTGCCCTCTGGACAGATCGTCCAACTTCCGCTAAGGTGTACGAAGCGAACGAACCACGGGAAGTCCCACTCCATGCGACGGCTCCGCTTCCGTGCTCCTGATCGAGTTCCTCGTTCTCAGCCGTCCCATGTCGCTGCAGGCCAACAGCCGGCCGAGGTTCCAGTCGTGGAAAGAGCAGGTCCGCGCCGAAGCCGGGAAAGCCTGGGGAGCCCGCCAGATTCTCAGCGAGGGCGAGTTCCACCTGACGATCGTCCACCTGCACCACGGCGTCTCGACCCTCGACGTCGACAACATCATCAAGCCGATCCAGGACGCGCTGGAGGGAGTGGTTCTCTCCAACGACAACCTCGTGTCCGACGTCGAGAGCCACCGCCGCATGGCTGGTGGACAATTCGAGGCGGCCCGACTTCCGGAACTGCTGATGGCCGCGCTGGATTCTTCGCGTGATTGCGTTTACGTTCGACTGGCCGACGCCGCGAAACTGGAGGATCTCCTGTGATCACATCGAACCGGGCCGCACGGGACGCGAAGATCGCCGAGCTGGCGGAGGAATACGCGATGGAAGGGTACCAGGTCATCCGCGATCCGGAGGCGAGCCTTCTCCCGTTCGATTCCTTCGGATATCGCCCGAGTCTGCTTGCCCGCAAACGCGATCATTTCGTGATCGCCGAGGTGAGGACCGTGGGGAGACCCGGCACCTTCGACAGATTCGTCGACGTGGTAGGACAGGTAAAGAAGCATGGGGGGACCAGCTTTCCGCTCGTGTTCGTGGAGGACGTGGAGGCGGCCGTGCTTCCGGAGGAGGGAGAGCTGCTCCCGGCCTGGGACCAGCTCCAGGACCAGGTCGTCCGGAACGAGCGCCTGCTCCGCGCGAAGGACGCGGAGGGTGCGTTCTTCGGGCTCTGGATCGCGCTGGAAGGCATTCTCCGCCGGGAGGCGCGGGATGCGGCGCTGTCCGTCGAGCGGCTCCCCACCGCCGCGCTGATCGAACATCTCCACGCTCGCGGAGTGGTGGCGCGCGAGCCGTACGAGACGCTGCGGGCCCTGCTCCCCGTGCGCGAGCGCGCCATCCACGGCTTCCAGGCGGACGATCTCACCGAGGTCGCGCCGCGCCTCCTGCGGCTGGTTCGCGCGCTGCTCGGCGTGTGGGCGCCGGGGCGCAAGGCTGCGTGACCTTCCGGAGGATGCGCATCCCATGAGCCTGCCCTATCCCGTGCTCGATGACGCAAGGGTCCCGGAGATCGCGGAGGAGCTCGCGAGCAAGGGCTGGCAGGTGTTCCTCGATCCGAACGCGAGCCTCTTTCCGTTCGGCACGCACGGCTATCGCCCGAGCCTGCTGGCCCGCAAAGGGGACGAGAACGTGATCGTGGAGGTGAGGACGCTGAGGCGCCTCTCCACCACCGAGCGGTTCCTGGACGTAGCGCGGGAGGTCAGGCAACACGCCGGGTGGCGCTTCGTGCTCGTGACGCCGCAGGACGTGGATGTCGCCGTCGTGCCGGATGGTGGAGACCCGATCCCCACGTGGGAGCAGCTCGAGGACCGGATCGCCCAGGCGGAGCGTCTTTACCGCGCGAACGAGGTTGACCGCGCGTTCCTCTCGCTCTGGGTCGCGCTGGAGGGGGTGCTTCGCCGGGAAGCCGTGGAAACCGCGATCCCCATCGAACGGATGACCACTCGCGTGCTGCTGGCCGAGCTCTATACGTACGGTGACCTGGGAATGGAATGGTACGACCGCGCTCGCGCGCTGCTCGAAGTGCGTGATCGCGTCATGCACGGCTTCCGAATCGACGACCTGGACGAAGCCGTGCCGCGCCTCCTCCGGATGGTCCACGAGATGATGGCGGAGTGGGCCCCGAGTCGTCAGGCGGCCTGATCGTGACCCTTGACTGGTCGATCGCAAGCTCGTGATCGCCTATCTCGATCGCCGTCGACCGCTGATCTTCCTTCTGCCGATCCAGCGCCTTCCGCCGGTGTATCCCCGATCCGTCCACCCGCTGTCTTCCGTCACCTCGTCCGCCCGCTGAATGGATTCAGACTCGTTCCTGACCCTCGCGGGCGCGGCGGAGGCGCAGACGCGCGAGAAGGCGTCCGTGTTCCTGGCGTACGCGGCGCCCGTGGAGACGGAAGGCGAGGCGCGCGAGATCCTGGCGGAGCGGGGGAAGGCGATGTGGGATGCGTCGCACCACTGCTCCGCGTGGAAGCTGCGCTCCGGCGTCGCGCGCGCGAACGACGCGGGGGAGCCTGCGGGGAGCGCGGGGGCGCCGATCCTGGCGGCCATCGAGGGCGCGGGGCTCACCGACTGCCTGGTGATCGTCACGCGGTGGTACGGGGGGACCAAGCTGGGCGTGGGCGGGCTGGTGCGCGCGTACGGCGACGCGGCCGCGCGGGCGCTGGCCGCCGCGCCCCGGCGCACGGGGACGCGCGCGGCGCGGCTCTCCGTGCGCTACCCGTACGCGCACACCTCCGTGGTGATGCGCGTGCTGGAGCGCGCCGGGGCGGCGGAGATGGAGCACGGCTACGCGGAATCGGGGGACGCGGGGACGGTGGAGTTCAGCGTTCCCGAGTCGTCGGAAGCTGCGGTGCGCGACGAGCTGCGCGAGGGGACGGCGGGGGCGCTGGCGCCGGAGCGGATCGGCAATGCCGTGCTATACCGGAACGGGATCGGATGATCGGCGTATTCAGAGGCGCTTGAGGGCGGCGGGCCTCGCCGCACTCGTCGGAATCTACCGGTCCCCCGAACCACCCACGCGCCCGTCCCGGGACGCGGCGGGACGTCCACGAAGGATCAGAAGCATGGATGCAGCCGTGTTAGCGGAGCCCGTGATGGAGCGCCTTCGCCGGCGCTTTCCCACCTATCACGATACGGCGTACCTCTTCCTTCTCGCCGCGCTGCACTACACCATCGAGCGGCTGGGCGAGGCGCGCCACATCAGCGGCCGCGAGCTGGCCGAGGGGTGCCGCGACCTGGCGCTGGAGCGGTACGGGCCCATGGCCCGCAACGTCCTGGAGTTCTGGGGGATCCGCACCACGCGCGACTTCGGCGAGATCGTCTTCGCGCTGGTGGAGCTGGGGATCCTGGTGAAGCAGGACGACGACTCGCCCGCCGACTTCGAGGGGATCTTCTGCTTCGCCGAGGCGTTCGAGCAGAACTACCCGTGGAGCTGCCCCCGCCGCCTGAAGGTCTGACGCTCCCTCCGCCCCACCGCCCGATCCATCCTCTGCGGGGTATTCTGGAACACGCCTTGCTGCGCCGTGTCCTTCTGGCCGAGCGCGGGGCGTGCGGGGCACGCCCGGTGGCAGTTGGAACCTGTGAGGGGAGGGGATGCGCCCATGCCGGACGAACGTGAGTTTCCGCCGTGCAGGAAGTGCAGCCAGGGGACGCTGGTGCCCCTGTCGGACTATGGCCGTGACGGTGCGCCCATCACCTACAAGGCGTGGGTCTGCACCAACCCGGACTGCGGCTTCAACATTCGCATCGACAACGGCGAGATCAGCTTCGGCCGCACCATCGGCCAGAGCTACAAGTGACCGGGCGGCGCTGACGCCGCCCTCGCACCGTGCCCACGGCGGGGATTCCCGCCGTGGGCGTCTTGCATCCCCCTCGCCCGCTTCCGCCATGCCCGTCCGGCACCCTCGACCCGCGGCCGCGTTCTTCGGCGGCGCCTTCGTCCCCGTGCTCACCGCGGACGAGATGCGCGCCTGGGACCGCCGCGCCACCCAGGAGTCCGGCGTCCCCGAGCCCGTGCTGATGGAGGCGGCCGGCCGCGCCGCCGCATCCATCGTCCAGTCGCTGCATCCCGAGGGGCACGTGGTGGTCTTCGCGGGGAGCGGCAACAACGGGGGCGACGGGGCGGTGGTCGCGCGCACGCTGCACGCGTGGGGGCGCGGGGTCACGCTGGTCGCCGTGGGCACCCGGCCGCCGGACGCGGCGCTCCTGCACGGGTGGAGCGTGCCGACGGTGGGATTCGACGAGTTCCGCGAATCTCCCGCTCCGGCTTCCGTCTACGTGGACGCGCTCCTGGGCACGGGCTCCACCGGCGCCCCGCGCGCGCCGTACGACGGGGCGGTGGCGTGGATGAACGGGGAAGGGAAGCCCGTGGTGGCGCTGGACGGCCCATCGGGGATCGACTTCACCACCGGGGCGGCGGCGGGGCCGGCGGTGCGCGCGGACGTCACCGTCACCTTCGGCGCGCCCAAGCGGGGGCTCCTCCTCCACCCGGGGCGCTGGCACGCGGGGCGGATCGTGGCGGTGGAGATCGGATTTCCGCCGCTGGGCCAGGCGCTGGGCGCGCAGCTGATCACCCCCGCCTGGGCCGGCCGCCTCCCGCCGGTGCCGCCGAACGCGCACAAGGGGCAGCAGGGGCGCGTGGTGATCGTGGCCGGGCGCCCGGGGATGGCCGGCGCCTCGGTGCTGGCGGGATCGGGCGCGCTCCGCGCCGGGGCGGGGATGTGCGTCCTGGTGGCGCCGGACGCCAACCGCGGGATCCTCCAGGCCTCGCTCCCCGAGGCGCTCTACGAGGACCGCAGCCGCGTGGAGGACGAGGTCCTGGCCGCCGCGGACGCCGTGGTCGCCGGGCCGGGGATGGGGACGGACGACCGCTCGCTCGTCCTCCTCCGCCGCGTGATCGCCGCCGCGGACGCGCCGCTGGTCTTCGACGCGGACGCGACGACACTGCTGGCGCAGTTCCCGTCGCTGCGGGAGGAGATCCGCTGGCCGCTCCTCCTCACGCCGCATCCGGGCGAGATGGGGCGCCTCCTCGGCTGCGAGACGGCCGACGTCGTGCGCGACCCGTTCGGCGCCGCGACGGCGGCGGCGGAGCGCTATCGCTGCACCGTGCTGCTGAAGGGAGCGGCTTCCGTCGTCGCGGAGGCCGGGCGGCCGACGCTGGTGAACGTCTCCGGCCACTCGGGGATCGCGACGGGAGGGATGGGCGACGTGCTGAGCGGGATCATCGGCGCGCTGCTGGCGGTGCGTCAGGACGCGCGCACCGCCGCCGGACTGGGCCTCTACTTCGCCGGCCGCGCCGCCGAGCTCGCCGGCCGCGGCCGCGGCCTCCTCCCCCGCGACGTCGCCGAGGCGCTCCCCGACGCGCTGATGGAGATCGCGCCGCGCGAGAGCGATCTCCATCTCCCCGGCATCATCCTCGACCTTCCCGCGCCGTATTGACGCGGCGGATCGGTCGCTCGGCAATCGTACGGGATGATGGTACGGCATTACGAAAGAGCCCCGGACACCCCGGAGGCTCTTTCGTTTCCCCTCCGATTCGAAGGATCAGCCGGGTTTCCCGCGCGCCCGCGGCCGTTGCGGTGCAGATCGCGCGTGACGGGCGGCAGGGCGGGCGCGCTTCGTCTCCTCACCATCCTCACGAAACGATACGCTGCACGATCAATCACAAGGGGGTTGGACAAAGCATGGGCTCGCCCGCGACCGGGGTGTTCACCGAGAGCGGAGCCGAATGGCGAGCCCCCGCCCGCAGCCGCGGATCGTGTTGACTTCGCCCCACGCGAAAGGTACGTTCCGCCGCGATTTCCAGGGTGTGGCAACGGGCTTTCAACCGCTTCCGGATAGATGGCGACCATCCAGCAGATCCGCGCCCGCGAGATCCTCGACTCGCGCGGCAATCCCACCGTCGAAGCCGACGTGGTGCTCTCCAGCGGCGCCTTCGGGCGGGCGGCGGTCCCCAGCGGCGCCTCCACCGGCGAGCACGAGGCCGTGGAGCTGCGCGACGGCGAGTCCGGCCGCTACCTGGGCAAGGGCGTCCGCCGCGCCGTGCAGAACGTCACCGGCGAGATCGCCCAGGCGCTGCACGGCCGCGACGCCTACGACCAGGTGGGGATCGACCGCGCGATGATCGCGCTGGACGGCACCCCCAACAAGAGCCGCCTGGGCGCCAACGCCCTCCTGGCCGTCTCGCTGGCCGCCGCCCGCGCCGCCGCCGCCGACTGCCGCCTCCCGCTCTACCGCTACCTGGGCGGCCCGCTGGCCAACGTCCTCCCCGTGCCGATGCTCAACATCCTCAACGGCGGGGCGCACGCGGCCAACAACGTGGACTTCCAGGAGTTCATGGTGATGCCCATCGGCGCGGAGAGCTTCTCCGAGGGCCTGCGGATGGGAGCGGAGATCTTCCACTCGCTCAAGAAGGTGCTCTCCGGCCGCGGCCTGGGCACCAACGTGGGCGACGAGGGCGGCTTCGCGCCGTCGCTGGCCAGCAACGAGGAGGCGCTCGCCGTCATCCTGGAGGCCATCGAGCGCGCCGGCTACACCCTGGGCGACCAGGTGGTGCTGGCGCTGGACGTGGCGGCCAGCGAGATGTACCGCGACGGATCCTACGTCTTCCACAAGTCGTCGGGCGAGCGCCGGAGCGCCGCGGAGATGGTGGAGTTCTACCGCGACTGGAGCACCCGCTACCCCATCCGCTCCATCGAGGACGGCCTGGCCGAGGACGACTGGGACGGGTGGAAGCTGCTGACCACGGCGCTGGGCGACCGGGCGCAGCTGGTGGGCGACGACCTGTTCGTCACCAACACCGAGCGGCTGGCGCGCGGGATCCGCGAGGGCGTGGGCAACGCCATCCTCCTCAAGGTGAACCAGATCGGCACCCTCACCGAGACGCTGGAGTCGGTGGAGATGGCGCGGAAGGCCGGCTTCAACGCCGTGATGAGCCACCGCTCGGGCGAGACGGAGGACACCTTCATCGCCGACCTGGCGGTGGCGACGGGGGTGGGGCAGATCAAGACGGGGAGCGCCAGCCGCACCGACCGCGTGGCCAAGTACAACCAGCTCCTGCGCATCGAGGAGCAGCTGGGCCCCGCCGCGCGCTACCCGGGCCGCGCGCTGTGGGGCTGAGCCCCCGGCAGGGCCGGCGCCTGCTGGCGGGCGCCGTGCTGGCCCTGGCGGCGTACTTCGCCGTCTGGGGCGGCGAGTACACGCTCTTCGACCTCCTGCGCCTGAAGCGCGACCGAGGCGAGGCCGAGCTGCGGCTGGCCCGCACCCGCCGCGACGTGGACTCGCTCCGCGCCGCGGCGAAGCGGCTGGAGGGCGATCCCGCCACCATCGAACGGGTGGCGCGCGAGCGCTTCGGGATGATCCGCGACGGGGAGACGCTCTACCGCTTCGTCCCCGTCGACTCGGCCGGCGGGGCGCGCGCAAATCCATCGAAGGCGCCTTGACGCCGGGGCGATTCACGGGTATATTGGTGGCCTCTGACGCGGGGTGGAGCAGCCTGGTAGCTCGTCGGGCTCATAACCCGAAGGTCGCGGGTTCGAATCCCGCCCCCGCTATGCCCTTCGAAGGGGTCGGCCCGCGAGGACCGGCCTTTTTCAATCCGGGTGGAGGCAGGGTAGCTCAGCTGGTTAGAGCGTACGACTCATAATCGTAAGGTCGGGGGTTCGAGTCCCCCCCCTGCTACTGTTGGTAAGTCGTCGCGCCGCATGGGTTTACGCCTGTGCGGCGCGTTCGTTTTTGGTGCCTGAGTGAGTATTTTGTCGTACGCTGTGACGTTTTGTTTTGGCACAGGTATGTTCCGCTCGCTTCCTGAGTTCACGCTGGCCAGCCGGAACCCAGCGCCGCACCTCCCCACGCTCGAACTCAAGAAGATCTCCTTGCGGTTGACGTGGCCGCTTCGGTGAGATCCGTCCAAGCTCCACTAACAGCCATGCTCATACGAGCTGTTCAAGGGTTGACTGGTTCATCAGATGTGCCCAGCGGTCCAGCCGGTAGGTGAATTCCGCCCCCATCCGCTCTGAGTTGCGCTGCGCATTGGCGTACACGCGGGACATCATCTGCAAGTCACTGTGCCCCATTTCCAACCGGACGGTGTTCGCGTCGACGTTGTCGCAAGTGTATCGGTGCGAGGCGTAGGACGTCCGGAATCGGCGGGTACGAATCTCCCCATCCGTGTACCCCACCCGGCGCGCGACCGTGTCCAGTGTCTTGCGCCAGTCGCCTACAGGCCCGCCGTCCGCCGTCGTGAACAGCAGCCCTTCAATGCACCCGGTCGTCCGCAGGTGGGCGCGCAGAATCTCCGCGTGGTGCGGATGCATAGGCGTTACGCGTTCGCCTCGCTCGGTCTTTGTGCCGCGAATCCGAATCCACCCGTTCGGGTAGGCGGGAGATGGGGCGAAATGAAGATCCGATACCTCGGCGCGCCGCACTTCACCGTCACGCGCACCGGTGTAAAGATAAAACGCAAGTAGCGGATACACGCACTCGAGTGGAGCCCGACCGCCAGGGCCGCTGTGCACGATCGTGCGCGCCGACTCCAGCAACAGTGCGCATTCTTCCGGCTTCAGCAACTCCGTAGGCGATCTCGGGGCGGACGGCCGGTCCAGCAACGCCGTCACCGGGTTCGAGCCCAACTCCAGGTATCCGTCCGAGATAGCCTGAGCGAACACCCCGCTCAAGGCGGCGAGGTGAAGGCGGACCGTGCCGTCGCTCATCCCCTCGCCGCGCCGGCCGGTGTGGGACCGCAGCCAGCGCATGAAGGCGCGCACGTCGGGAACGCTGATCGTCCCCAGGTTGCGCGGTCCGCGTGTGCGCTTTCGCTCTGCGGCCGTAGCAGCATGCTCTGCCTGTACCACGTCGAAGAAGTGCAGGGCTCGCAGCAGGCAGCGATGCATGTACTGCACGTGACCGTCGCTCCTTTTCCGCTCTTGGAGCCCCATCAGGTAGCTGTCGCCTGCCGTGGCGAAATCGGCTTCTGGCCGCAGACCCAGACGCTCCGCCGTCGCTTTGGCCCCTTCCCAACCATCCACCAGTTCTCGCGCCAGACGCTCCGCCACCGCGGGGTCCTTCGTGCCGCGCACCTCACCCTGTACACGGAGCGGATGACGCCCCTTCCCCCACCGGCGCCCGTCCAGGTACGCGATTCCATCTCTCCAGTAGATCGGCAGGGCGGCGCCCCTGCGCCCTCGCTTGGTGCCGACTTTACGCATCAGCTGATCTCGGATTGAGCGATCCAGCACGGAGAGCTTCCCGGTGGCCTATCCCCCGCAGGTACCCCGGACGCGGTCCAACCGACGGCGCGGGTCCTCGTGTCCGATGGGGCAGCAGTGCTTCGTCGCACTTGAGAGCACCGCCACAGTGACCCAGTCCGGGTTGAGTTGCCGCGAATGGTCGAGAGTCCTAAACTTCCCAGTGTACCCCGGAAGAAGTAGCTCAAAATAGCTCAGGAGGCAACGGAGTCTCCGCTCGAGGCCGTCAATGGACTCGGGCGGAGTAGTTGTGCCTGTTGCTGTACTTCGAGAAGCGGTCCGCGAGCGCGTGGCCGCTACATCGCTGCGCAGTGTAGAGGCCGAGACTGGCGTCTCCTACACGTCACTTCGATGGTTTCTGGCCGGCAGTGAGCCATATTCCGAAAATTTAGCCAAGCTCAATTCCTGGTACTTCAGCACAATTACAGGCGGCGCGACGGCGGAGGCTCTCGCAACCATAGTAGCTGCCCTTCCTGCAGTGACCCGGGCGGAAACTGCAGAGGTTATCAGAGCAGCGATCCGACGGGCCTATCGTGACGCTGGATGTTCCATCCCGGATTGGGTCAACCCCTAGTTTAGTCTTCTACGCTAACTTCGGAGTGGTAACCGCGCTGGATTGATGTGAAGACCGCTCTAAGTCATTATCTCGTTTATACTGTTGATTGTGGAGAGCCGTTTGGGCTATATTCGGATTGGTGCACTCCTGCTCCTTTTTCGATCACCTCCTCAGTCAACTGGTCCGGCTTACCATCGTTGAAGCCGGCAATTGGCCGCTCGTGGCCTGAATGTTGTTCACCAAGTAGGTACCTCCTGACGCGCACGTGCACGTGCGCGAGATTTGCGGAATGCCACCTTGCATAGGTGGACAGATTTAAGTGAGGTCGCTGCTGTCATTCTTGTAGTACCGGAAGGAAGTGCCTCTCGTGGGTGACGTTTGCCGAATGTAGCAGCATCCGGCACTCCCTGACGGGGACCCCGTTGTAACTTGGTGCTCGCGGCCGCAACGTTCCACACACACGCACAACCGAGATGCCTGCTGGACCCTCCAAATCTGCCCCTGGGAAGTCAGACACAATAAGCAGCGCAGATGTACTCGCCGATTTTCAAGTGTCTGATATTGGCAACGTATTTCTGCTCGGCTGCTTGGAGAAGCGCGTAACCCTATACTCGCAGCAGGTGCGCGCAATTAATCTGGCTGCCGCTCTCATCGATGAAGGACGGATCAAGGCGAACTCCAGGGTCGCGATCATTGGTGGAGGCGCTGCTGGAGTCACAGCCGCAGCCGCGATCGCGCGCGCAATTCCGAATATCGCGGAACTACACGTTTACGAGCGGAGATTGAAGATCCTCCATCTGCAGACGCAGAGCACTTCTCGCTACCTCCATCCGCACATCTACGACTGGCCACGACCAGGATCACTCCAGTCAGATGCCGGCCTGCCAATCCTAAATTGGTCTGCTGCGCGAGCGGATGTTGTTGCGGAAGAGATTCGCGTTGCGTTCGAGCAGATCGCTTTCGAGACACCCAATATGCGTCTTATGACGCAACGCCGCGTAGAACGCGTTGATGAGCTGGATTTTGCTTGCCGACTCCGGATTGAGGGCGATACGCGATTTTATCCCTATGACGTCGTGTTGCTCTGCATCGGCTTCGGATTTGAGCAGGCAACTGATAACGAAAAGAACCATTCTTACTGGACTGTTAACCTCCTGGTCGGGCCGCAGCGCGATGCAAATGACTCATCCAAGATTCTCGTTTCTGGGAACGGTGACGGCGGCTTAGTCGACTTCTTGATTGCCGCATTCGACGGCCTGCAGCACCACGAGATCCTCAATTTTATTACGTCTCGCGGGGACTTGAAGGACGTTCACCGCGTGCTGCAGGAGATCGAGACCGAGGCTTGGGAAGATGCGCAACGCGTGCAGCAGGAGATCGAGAAGGGAGGGCAGGACCAGGAACTTGCCCTGGACATCTACCAGGAGTACAAGAAACGTCTACTGCCGATTGTGCCGCGCGCACTTCTGCACGAGGTCAACTCCGCGCTCCGGCCAGACGCTGAAGTGTGGTTTCACACACCCAGAGCGAGGCTGTTTCGGCACGACACTGCCATCCTCAACCGATTTGCCGTTTTCCTCGCACTTGAAGCGGATCAGGCGTGGCGTCGACGCAAGCTCCACCTGGTCACTGGTCACGAAGTTGATAACGATGCGCTCGACGATGAAGTGCGGTTCGCCGACGGTAGCAGCATTCGTCCGACCCGGCGATTCCTGCGCTTCGGTACGGATACGGAACACCATCGACCGTTCCTCAAACTCATAACTTCCTTCAAGTCCCGGCGAACGGGAACGCCTGCGGCGTATCGCCCGGCTACCCCATCGCTCACCCCAACTGCGCGTAAGCTCTTCCAGGCGCCCGTCACAACCAGCAGTGCTCCACTCGGCCCCGGCCGAGATGCGACGGTGAACAATGCGACAGGCCCTCCCGGTCTCGCCATCAACCTTTCGATTACAACTGATGGTAAAGTGTTGTGGAGCTCGGACCTGCCTAGTTCTGCCGTGCAACGAGTGTGGGCCGGTAACGCTGCCGGTTTGATCTTACGATGCGACATGTCGCCGGACGAGGCCGGACTGCTCCGTTTCGCAGTGGCGCGCTTGTTAGCACATATGGGTGACTACCGGCTCTACTCGCACAACCCGGATGCGTGGACTGGATTCCTGCGGAGCTTCCGCGGGGTAAATCGCCCTGGTCCTGTCGATTTTCACTTTCATGCGCGCACGAGTGTCGGCGATATCCCGCATGGTGCAACGACGGAGGTCTCCGAACCGGAAGATCTCGCGTCACGCATTCATTTGTCGCTCGACCACGAAGTGTTGGGCCGCCTCAATCAGATGGTCGAAAGTTGCCTGCACCCCACCGCCCCTGTGTCATCGGGATGGCAGCTTGATGCTGGTTTACGCTCGCAGATGGTTCGCCGATGGCGAGAATGGTACCCCAAGCTCCGAGAGAGCGATTTTAAGCGTCGACGTTTCCTCGTACTCCTCGCCTATCCGGACGACGATAGCGACCTTGACCCTGCTGCAATTGTCCGCGTCGGCCCTAAGTGCATAGAACCTCATCTGCTTGGCCCCACATTACTCGCACTGGCATTTTCGATTGGCGTGGGCGCGGGTGTAGCCCCGTCGGCATCGTTCCCGGGGAATTTCGGTACACCTGCGCTTTCGGTGCATGCCCTCGGAGTCAAATGGCTAGATGGGGTTAAAGTCAGCCCGGAGACGGCAACGCGGGTTTGGAAGAGTGACGTGGTGCTTCTTTCGGAACTAGAAGAGCCACCGCTCCAATTACCAGTTCCTCCGCGTCTGGATCACGCGGCTGGTTCGACACCTGGGATTCGGGATGTGCCTACGCACGAGCAGCCGTTGATCCTCGGATACACGAGCCTCGTAAGATCTGCTCTGCAGATCGGTGAGGTGGCGGTGCGCGACCATTTCACAAAGGTTCTTCGTGAGCGAGCGAAAGCTGCTGCTCGTATGCTCGGTTAGAAGATCCTCACACCCCACGACAATGGTATTCCCACCTCCGTTTGATCAGCTTGCTGACGTGCTGCTCGAGCAGGGCGTCGAAGTTAGCGAGCTACCGCCCGAAGTGACCGGACACCGGCTCAAACCCGAGACATGGATTGAGGCGGGCGATGATGCGCTCGCAAGTAGGGTTGCCAGTAGCCTGCCGACTGAGCTAGCAGGTGCGCGGATCGAGGGTACGCCTGTCCTGCTTTGCATCCTTGCGGGCGATCCGACCTTGGAGGGAATGCGTGACAACATTCGTCGTTTGAGGAACCAGGCGACAATCGCGCGGTCTTGGTTGGATGCCGATGCACCGAACCTCCAGATGTTCGTCTCGGCGCCCCCGGGCGGCGACGTCACGGGCGCATGGCTCGAGTACGCTGATCTGATTGAGGCGGACGACCGCATCTGCCGCAAGCTCGTATGGCTACCGACGAATGACGAGGCAGGTGAGACGGCGGTTGAATTTCTTGCGCGCACCTTCCTCGCCTCACCATGGACGGCGGGAGCGAACTTTCTCTCGGCCGAGCTGGATTCAATGAGCACCATAGAATTACCTTCGGGCTGGATCTCGCTGATTGGAGACGAGGAGTTGGACTCCACTGGGTTGGTTCGGCGCCTTGCGGAAATGGATGAGCCATGACGATGCGTTATCTTGAGCGCGTCGAAATATCTGATTTCCGCGCATACGGCCATCGGTTCACGCTCTCACTACCGGCCGGACCCGGGGTAACCTTGATCCACGGTCCGAACGGCCTCGGAAAGACCACGTTTTTTGATGCGATTGAATGGTGCCTGACTGGCGACATTCAGCGCTTCCGTGATTATCGACGAGGAACGGGGAAGCGCAGCGAAGACCACCTGACGCGCATAGGCGCGGCAAAGAGAGGTGCTCATCGTGTGAGTCTGTACTTCACGGGCGCTGAACCGCTGGATCGTGGGCGCGGCATGCAGCCCGCGCTCCAAGACGTCGTAGCGCTACTCAAGGAACCGCAGTGGCCAGGGGTGAGCGATCTGAGTTTGTACTTGTCGCTAACTCATTTTTTCGGGCAGTCGGCAACACAGCGGTTCTCCGTGAAGCGACCTGACGAGCAATGGAAGGCACTGCAGGGCCCAGCCGGAGTCGACCGGGTGAACTTCATTCGTGAGAGACTCGGTGGGCAAGGCATGCGCCAGGCATTCAATCGTCAGATCCGCGAAGCGGACGACGATGTGGAGAAGGCGCGGAACGCCCTTGCAGAAGCGCGAGCGCTGATCGAGCAACTCAGCCGCGTTCGGAGCTTGGCCCGGCTTCGGGAGTCGATCTCTCCTTTGGAACTGGTCGATGCATGTAGCCAGTTGATCCGGGCGGTGAGTCTGGATGGGAGTGCACTGGAGGACTTCGACTCGAATGCTTCGCCCGAGGCAGTTTTGGAACAAACGGGCGAGTTAGTACGTTCGGCTAGACAGCGAGTCCAGGGTGCTGTAGCACTGGCGGACAGTTTGGAGGTCCTTGTCGGTGAGATCCAGAGCGCTCAAGCCGAACGCAGTTTGCTCAACGAAGTAATCACTTCCGAGGAAGCAAAGCGTGATGATCTTGAGATTTCTCTATCCCAGCTATCCGACCGGCTAAGTGTTGCCAACGGTGCAGCCGAGGCCGCGCGTGCAGAGTTCGCTGAGGCGAACGCACAGATGGCACGGTGTGATCGTATCATCACGGCTATCGACAACGTAACTCGCAGCGCAGACCGTCAAGTCGTTCTTCGTGATGAACTCGCCCGCGCGGAGCAGGAGATCGGGGAACTCAATGAAGCGTATTCGCGACTCAAGACTGAGTCGGACGAGCTAGTCTTGCGTGCTTCAGCGCAAGCCGAAGCGGCCCGTGAGCTCGAGGTACTGCGCGCTGCTGCCAAGCTGGCCGATGAAGTCGAGCAAACGGTACAAGACGCTGAGCGGGACCTCGGTGATGCTCCTGTTGAAGACGTATTACGGGCACTGATGGCACGAAGAGAGGAGCTCACTGTAAGGACAAGCGCGCTCAACGCGCAGATACGTGGTCTAGAGTCTGAGTTGGCAGAGATCGATCGACGATCCGGGGCAATTGCGGCTCTGGTAGGACAACTTCATGGGCTCTTGCGACAAGACGATGTACAGTGTCCAGTCTGCGCTACTGAGTTCGCCCATGGCGAGTTGCTCGCGCGCGTACCCGAAATCCCCGAATCGTCAAATAGTTCAGCTAAGTCACTGGGACAGCAGCTTTCTGCTGCAAATGCGGAACTTGCCCAAACGGCTCGCGAGACGGACGCAGTCACTCAAAAGATCGATCAACTGGAGCTCAGTCAGCAGACTCTACTTCGAGCTGCTGAACGGCGAAGTGAAATCATTATGCGTGTGCTGCAACTCAAGCCCGACGCGCGGGTGGTGACACTTGCCGACGTGCGATCGCTGGCGGCCGCTGCCGAGCAAAAGGCCAGTTCCGCCGAGGTCATGTCGTTGGGTGCGCGAGACGAACGGACCGTTCGTGGTGAGATGCGCAGCCTAGAGCAAGAGCGCGCCCTGATAGCGGAGAGAGTAGCCTCACTTCGGGCAGAACTGTCAGCGGCTTTGCGAGCGATTGATAGTGCTCGTGCAGTCCTGGATGAAGCGACTCGGGACCGCCATCTAGATGGCGATTTGATCGAAGCAGTAACCGAAGAACGGCTGAGCGCGACACGGTCGGCGGCGACCGCGGCGCCGCGCATTGAACAGACCGAAGGTGAATACCGGCAGCTTCAGCTTTTAGAGAAAGCGGCGCTTGAGAGTAGGCGTGAGGTCGAAACTGCGCTCCGCCGAGCCCGGCAAAAAGCTGCTGAACTTGATGAGCGCCTCGCGGATCTCCTCGAACGCTGGGCGAAGGCTGATCCGGTCACGGATGTATCTCTCGCCACAGCGTGGAGATTTCGTGATCGTGCTAATCATGGTGAGCGTGCCGTGCGCGAGGCCGAAGGCCAGTTGGCCGAGTTTGCTGAGGGGTACCAAACGTGGCGCGAGGATGCTGAGCGGCGGAGACTGGAGGAGGCGCTTCAGCTGCAGTTTCAAAAGACCGGGACCGCTGATGAATCATCTCTGGAGGCTCATCTAGAAAGGACAGCCAGAGCGGCGGAACAGATATCCGAACGGCTGCGCGCGACACAAGGTCGTGCGCTGAAGATCGCTGATGATCTGAAAGAGCAAGCGGAGCGATATGCCCAGAATGTACTGCAGCCGCTTAGCGAAATGATCCGGAGCTATTCTCGCGCATTGATGCTCAGTGCCGATGATTCATTGGACTACCGCGCTCTGTTCCGCGCGAACCGCTCGGAGTTCCGGCCCGGAGTTATGCGACGCGGCGTTATGATTGACAGGGATCCCAATCTCTATTTTAGCGAAGGCCAGTTATCCGCACTGAGCGTGAGTGCGCTACTTGCCGCGAGTACAGCGTTCCGTTGGTCGCGATGGCCGGCTCTACTCATGGATGATCCGCTGCAGCACAACGACGTCATCCATGCATCGGCGTTTATCGATCTGATGCGGCGCCTCGTCCAGAAACTCGGCTATCAAATCATAATGTCCACGCATGATTCCGATGAAGCGGCTTTCATCGGGCGTAAGTGCGAAAGTGCGAATGTCCCGTTCCAACTGTGCACGCTTACGCCAAGCAGCGGTAATGGCTTAGTGGCATATTAGGCCTCCGCCCCGCTCCCGTCTTGGGGCAAACTGTCCCGGGGCTTGGGCGTCTCCCTCCGTTGCGCTCCGGGCCGGGCTGCGCGCGCCGCAGGACACATTACATCGTGTCCAACGGCGCCGGGCCGCGTAATCCTTATCTTCAGGTGAGTGCGTTCGTCACCCGCTGCGGCGTCTTGAGCAGCCCCCCTCGATCCGGGTCATCTCCCGCTCGCTGCAGCTGCTCACGGACCCCGTTCGAAGTGCTCGTGGTGCGCTGGCGCCGGATCTAGGTCCAGATCCGCGCGCCGGTGGCCTGACGATCACGCTACCGCCCAGCACGCCGGGCGCCGCGGCCGGATGGCCGCCCGACCTGCGGTGCGCCGGCATTCAGATCGACCATTCCAATGACCCGACCCGAGGCAAATTTGGAGTTCCCCGGTCTCGAGCCGGGCCGGGAGGACGCCGAACCGGCAGCCGCTAAGGCGTCACTTGGACGGCATGCGCCCTCCGCGTGGAACGAGGAAATCACGCACCGGCAGAAGGTCCTGCTCCATGCCGAGCCGATCTTCCGGCTCAAGATCCGCGGGGATGCGCGGCTCACGGATGAGCATGAGCTCGGCCACTACGACTCCACCGCGCTCGTCTTCAAGATCTTCGACCTGGTCCTCGAGACCATGGGGCTCGAGAGCGAACTGGACATGGGGGGCTTGGCGCACGCCGTCGGGCCGCTGCTCCGGGCCATGGACGAGGCGGCTGGGAAGGAGCCCGACCCCGAGCGGCACGAGCGGGCGGTCCGTCGCGTGCTGGACTGGCTGCTGAACGAGGACGCCCGCCGCGAGCCGTTCCAAGTGCAATACACCGATTTTGGCCCGGGTCTCGAGGCCGAGACCCGGCTAATGCCGGTCACACTCATGACCGAGCAGTTCACCTCGACGGGGAACGGAGTCCCGCGCCTCTCACCCGAGGCCATGAACCTGTACCTGAACGCGATCAACTTCCCGATCGAGGACCGGGAGCTCGCGTTCGCGGCGATGATCCGGGCGCAGATCGATCGTGGCCGGCTCACGGAGGCCGAGCACTCCGCGCGCGCGGCGCTCGCACTCTCGATCCAGCTGCGCGAGCAGATCGAGGCGGTGCTCCGGGCTACGCAGCGCGACATCCGGCAGGTCGACTGGAAGACGGACGTCCCGCAGAAGCTCCAGGAGGCCATGAACCACGTGAAAAAGCGGGTCCTGGCCGACCGCGACATCACCGCGGCGGCGGAAGACAAGCTCAACAACCTGCCGCCCGGCAGCGCGGAAGCGCAGCAGATGGCGCGGATCATTCTCCTCGTCGAGCTCGCGTTCAAGCAGCACGTCCGGCTTGAGGAGAGGCTGATCGTTGCGCTGCCGACGTTCTTAGATGAGCACGCCCGCCAAGCCTTCAGCCCTCGCCGTGGCGCCGCCGCGCTGGATCTCGCCAGCGAGGTGCTCGAGCCCCTCATGCGCCTCACGCGAGCCCAGGCATTGGAAATAACCGAGCCACTGGTCGGGGTCTACTCGCCAATTTCGGTGCCGACGGTGTTCTGGCTCGAGGGGTTGATCACGCAGTTGCTGCAGCCGAAGCGGGAAGTGCGCGAGCATGTGGTGGAGATGCCTGAGCGCGAGATCCAGCCGGTCGGGGAGGAGCCGCTCCGGTTCGACGCAGAGACCTGGGCCGCGGCCGGGAAGTGGCTGGACACCGTGCAGACTTCCACCCGGCTGTCGGATCTGATCAAACGGGCGCGGGCGGGCGAGGCGGACGATGCAGTCGTCGAGCTAGTCGCGCTGCGCACGCTGTTCCTCTACGCGCCAGACGGCGAGTCCTCGGATAGCCTCATGGCAGAAAAGACGGGCGAGCGGTTCAGACTTGGCGCGTACCAGGGCGACAACCTCATGCTCCGGCGGATCAAGGTGGGCGATGCTGTCGAGACGTGATTACCAGCAGGCCGGGCGCCTGCTCCACTGGGGTCTCAGACCCACTGCGTTTCCGGGCAACGAGCCCGAGTACGCCGAGGCGCTTCGCCGCTATCTGGACGATGGCGAGTTCCGGGAGGCATTCGTGTACTTCGCGCTCGGGCTTGGGCTCGAGGTCGTCGAAGCGGCGGAGGCGGGGCTGGTGCTCGCGCCGTCGTCGGGTTCGCTCTTCCGCGTGAAGATGGCTGATTACCGTTCTTCGACCGGCGCGGACGATCGCCTGATCGAAGGCTTCATCCATGTGGGGATCTCCGCGACGGTATTCCCGACCGCCGAATCGCTCGAGGAGGCAAGCACGCGGCGGCGCCCCGCCATCCGCGTGGACGAGGTCGAAGAGACGCTCCGCCGCGTGTGCGAGCGGCTCGCGGCGGAGGCCGAGGGCGAGCCGGACCCGACCCGGGAGGACGTCGAGACCGGACTGATCGCCGCTTGGCGGGTGTACGACCGGCGAGTGGCGAAGGACTCTGGCCGCCGGCGCGTCGGCGTGGCGACTGAGGGACTGATAGAGAAGACGCTGGAAACCTTGACCGACGCTGGCATGTTCGTCCAGCGCATGCAGCAGGGTAAGACCGTCTACCAACCCACGTTCCGCTACCAGGCGCAGATCGCCGAATTTTCCGCGAACGCCGCATACCGGATGGTTTGCAACCTTCTCCAGCCGGCCGGCGAGCCCAAGGACGTCCATGCCTAGAATCAGCCGGATACGCTTCGTCAGCGTCGGGCCTCCGAACGCCCGGATGGAGGATCTCGAGATCGACCTGCGTGACGCCGCGGGTGAGCCGACAGACACGGCGATCTGGCTCGACAACGGCTTCGGGAAGAGCACGATGGTGAACCTGTTCTTCTCGATGATCCGGCCTGCCAGTCGGGAGTTCGTGGGCCGCCAGGTCGACCAGAAGAAGCTGGAGGACTACATCCGAACGAGCGATCACGCGGTCGTCGCGGGCGAATGGGTGTTGGACCAGCGCCCGGGCGCCCCCGACCTGTTCGGTGAGCATGCGCGCTTGGTCACAGGTGTGTTCATCGAGCGCGGGCACGCGGGCGAGGACGATCGGCTGAAGCGGCACTTCTTCGCCTTCTACGTCGTTCCGCGGGAGCCGCGCTTCACGCTCGAGGGTCTGCCGCTCTACGTAAACGACCATGAGCGGTGGACGCTCCCCGGGTTCCGGGCGCAGCTCGCGGAGGCATACCGCACCGTGCCGGCCGCCGAGCTGGTGGAAGAGATCGTCCAGAAGGAGTGGCTCCGGCGTCTGGATGACTTTGGTTTGGACCCGGATCTGTTCGAGTATCAGATCCGGATGAACGCGCGGGAGGGTGGCGCGGCCGACCTGTTCAAATTTCGGGACGTGGACGAGTTCGTGGAGTTCTTCCTAGAAATGGTACAGGACCCGGAGCTCGGGACGGGTGTGGCCGACGCGATCGGCAGGTACCGGAAGGATCTGCGGCACCGGAAAACCCAACTGCTGCCTGAACGGGAGCTAGTCGAGGGGCTGATCGAACGGTTCCGGAAGCTTGACCAGGTAGCGAGCGAGCGCGTCGGCCTCGTGGCCCGGCTGAGCCGCGTCACGGGCGAGAGCACTGCGCTGCGTACGCACCTCGATACCCTCGCTACGACGCTCCGCGCCGACGCCCTCGAGTGGGCGGCGCAGGCGGCGGAATTGAAGCGAGTCGAGGTGGAACAGCGCCGGCGCGCGGACGAGCGGACGCGGCTGTACGCGGCCGTCCGGCTCCACTTCGCTCGGGAGCGGTTCGCAGCCGCCGAGGCGGAGCACAGGAAGGCGGAGGACGCGGAGCGGCATGCCAGGCGTCGCGCGGACCTCTGGCGCGCCGGCGTCCCCCTCGCCTACGCACTTCGCCACGAGCGGCTGGCGAACGAGTACCTGGAGCAGCTCCGAACCGCACAGGCGGAGTACGCGCCGCTCGAGCAGCGCGCCCGAGAGGCGGCCCGGGACTACGCCGCCGCCGTACTGGCCCGCATCGCCGCGATCGAGGCCCAGCAGACCGACCTGGAGAAGCGGGTAGCCGCCGCGGACGAGGCAGCGGAGGCGGAGCGCGCTGCCGCGGAGACGCACACGCGCACTGCCGCCGAGGCGAAGAGCGAGGCGGAGCAGATCCGCAGCGAGTTGCGGGCGGTCGAGGTGAACCAGAAGCGATTGGTTGGGCTCGGCGCGCTGGAGCCGGACGAGACGGCCTCCGCGGGGCGGCGCCGATGGATCTTGGCCCGGGAGGAGGCGCTGACCGGGCGGAAGGATGCTGAGCGTGGGCTCCACGAGGCTCAGGACCTCGCCGCCGGACAAGCAGCGGCCATTGAGGAGCTCATCGGCGAGCAGCGGGAGGCGGCGGAGGCGGCCCGGACGGAAAAGGCAACCTTCGACGCAGCAGCCGCGGAACGGGCGTCGCTGGAGAAGGAACCGCTGCTGCTCGAATGTCTGGAGGTCAAGCACCTCGACCTAGACACGATGCCGGATGCGAACGTCGCGCGCGTTCAGCGCGAGGCGGAAGGGCGGCAGAGCCGGGTTTACCAGCTGTGGAGCGAGAGCGCGGAGACGGAGCGGCTGCTCGATCACGTGGAGCGGACGGGGCTACTACCGCCCTCCCTTGAAACCGAGGCCGTGCTCGGCGCGCTCCGCGGAAAGGTCAACCTGGCCGTCTCTGGATGGGAGTACGCCGCCCGGAGCCTCTCGGTCGAGAGCGGCGAAGCCCGGGCCTTCGTTCTCCGGGCGCCGCACCTCGCGACGGGCGTGATCGTCCGGGACGCAGACCTGTATCGCGCGCGCGACATTCTCGACGCGAGCCATGTAGAGGTGAACGCACCGGTGGTGGTCGCCCCCGAGAGCGCGGTCCGAGAGGGCGTAGACACGGCCGGGTTCGTGCTCGCACCGGCGAGCGACGCGCACTTCGACGCGCGCGCCGGCTCGGCTGTGCAGGAGCGGAAGACGGCTACGCTCACCGAGGTGCAGGCCCAGCTCGAACGCGAGGCGGCGGAGCTTTCGGCATTGCGAGAGCTGTCCTATCGCTTAGCGCAATTCCGGGAGCGCTACGCGCGTGGCTGGATCACCGGGCAGGAGGAACGAGTCCGCCGGACTCAGGAGTGGGCGGCGACGCTGGCTGCTCGGGTCGAGGAGCGGCGGACGGAGTACGCGGGGACGGAAGAGCGTGTCGCCTCAATGGCTGGCGCGATGGAACACCTGCGTCAGATGATCGAGACTGCGGAGCGCCAGACGGACCGAATCGACTCTCACCTCGCACAGTACGGCGAGAACCTGGAGGAACGCCGTGCGCGCGTGAGCGCGGCCGACGAGCGCGCGCGCACGGAGGAGGTCGCACGCGAGGCTGCGCGCGCCCGGGCGAACAACTACGTGAGCCAGGCGCGTGGACTCCGCGCCGAGGCCCGGCCGCTCGCCACGGAGACTGGTGGGCTCAGCCAGCGCCGGCGCCAAATCGAGTTCCTGGACAGCGAAGACCCGGCGCCCGCCGCCGGCGACTTGGCGGAGTTGGAGGCGCGCTACACCCAGCGCGTGGCCCAATACCGCCGTGAGGTGGGAGAGGAGACGCTCCGGCAACTCGCGGGGAACGAGAGGCAGCGCGCGCGGGAGCAGCGGGAGAAGGTGGAGCGGCATCTGCCGGAAGGCGTACATGTGCAAGTGGTGGCCGACCTCGTGGGCGACGCCACGCCGGAGCAAGCCGAGCAGCAGCGGGAGGCCGACAATGCCGCCGTGCTGGGAGCCCGCGGTGACGTCGGCCGGGCCGCGCAGGAGCGCACGCGCGCCAAGACCGATCTCGACACAGCGGAGACGTACGCCGCTGACCTGCTTGAGCTCCCGTCCGTCGTGCCGGGCGAGGGGGATGTCCCAGCGAACGCCGAGGACGCCGCGCCGTGGCTCGCCCGGGAGGAGAAGGAGATCGAGGCACTCCGGCAGCAAGCGGAGTCGGCGAGCGGCGAAGCGCTCCAGTACGAGTTGGAGGCTCGCGACGCCGATCATCGGGCCGAAAGCGTGGAGAAGGACGCGAAGCAGCTGGGCAGCCTCCGACATAGCTATGACGTCCTGATCGGCACGGCGAAGCCGGACGTGCCGGACGGCTGGAGAGCGCCCGCGACGGATGCGGAGATCGGCGATCGCATCAACCGGATCGAAGCCGAGCTCGTCGAGGCGAGCCGGGAGAACCACAAGCTGGACCAGCGCAGGGACGCGCTCGTCGCCGACGTGAACCACTGGACGGAGGGCGCCGAGTTCGCCCATTTCGCGCAGCAGCACGCGATGGTTCGCGGCATCCGCTCGCGCGGCCAGGCCGAGTACGAGCGAGACGCGGCGGAGATCCTACGCGAGCTCGATCTCCGGCTCCGGCACATCGTGCGCACGATCGCCGCCGTGGACGAGCACCGGGCTACGCTGGTCGAGCAACTGCTCTCGGCCGCAGAGCGCGGTGTTCAACTGCTGGAATCGGCCGAGCGGCAGTCCCAGCTGCCCGCGCACATGCCGAGGTTTGGCAAGGTCAACTTCCTCAAGGTCCGGCTTGGCACTCCGAAGACGGGCGAGGACCGGCGTGGCCGCATGGAGATCCTACTCGAGGAGGTGATCGAGAAGGAGACGATCCCCTCCGGCCCGAAGCTGATGCAGGAGGCGGTGAAGCGCCTCGCGCACCCGATGAAGGTCGACATGCTGTTCCCGGACCCGCTCCGGCAGGCGGAGTACCGGCCGGTCGAGCGGATGGGCATCAACAGCGGTGGAGAGCAGCTGACCTGCGCGGTGCTACTCTACTGCACGTTGGCGCAGCTCCGCGCGCGGAACCGCGGTCAGCACCGGGTGACGACGAGCACGCTGATCCTGGACAATCCGTTCGGGACGGCGTCGCGGGTGTCCTTCCTCGACCTGCAGCTTGAGGTCGCCCGGGCTGCGCGGATCCAGTTGGTCTACACGACCGGGATCAAGGACTACGATGCGATCGCGGTCTTCCCGAACGTGAACCGGATCCGGCCGAGCGGCTTCGACACGAAGAACCGCGAGTTCCTGCTCGAGCGCGACGCTCTCGGCACCGGCATGGCCATGGCGCAGCTGTTCAAGGAATCGAAGCCCGCAGCTGTGCCCGCATGAGCGTGACCCTGGACCCGGCCCGGCTGGCGACGTTCCGCGCGGCCATCGAGGGGCACCGGAGCAAGGGCGTCCCGCTCTCGGCACTGTGGGAAGCGTTCGCGGGCGCATTCCCGGCGCGACCGCAGGGGCGGGAGGGCAGGGAACTGCTGCTTGTGGCGCTCCGTACGCTGGAGGCCGACGGCGCAATCACTTTTCCCTCGACGCACGGTCGGCTCTGGGACCAGCGCACCGAACCGCCGCTCCCGACCAAGGTCATGCGCGCGGAGCCGGAGCGGGAGCCGGGCTGGAACTGGCGGGGCTTCCCTTGGCACCCGGAGCTCCACTGGGTGCTCGACCTGCCGCGTCCCACGGCGTCCCAGTTGGCGTTCATTCGACGCGTGCACGAGGGGTTCGTCGAAGGGTGGTTCGAGCGGGTGGCTCCGCTCCGTCACCGCTCGCTCCAACTAACGGGCGACGAGAAGCAGCTCTTCCGCCTGTCCAGAACGGCGCTATTTGGCGACGGCCGGCTCTCGCTCGAACGGCTGGGCTGCGCCCGCGAGCCGACGCCGCTGGCTTGGGAACGAGTTGGAGATGCCGACGCCATGATTATCTTCGAGAACGCAGGCCCGTTCCAGCAGGCGCGGGAGACGCTCGCGGGCCATGCGGCCCCGCCGTTCGGGTTTGTGGCTTACGGTGGCGGAGGCGAGTTCCGCCACTCGGTGCGTTATCTGGCCACGCTGGAGCCGCAGCCCAGGCGGCTCCTTTACGTCGGTGACTTGGACCGTCCTGGCATCCGGATCGCGCACGCCGCTGCGGCTGCCAGCCGCGAGTCGGGGCTTCCACCACTCGAGCCGGCCACGGCCGTGCATGCGGCGATGCTCCGACGCGCCCGGGCCTTCGGCTTCTCGGAGGGCTGGGCACACACGCGCGAATACCCGCTCAGCTCTGAATGGCTGGAGTGGCTGGACCCGGCTGTGCGCCCGACGATTGGTACAATGCTCGCCGCCCGCCGCCGCATCCCGGAGGAGGTGCTCGGCCCCGGGGACATGCTGGCGCTCTGGGACTCTACGGGAGAGTATGCGTGAATGAGTCCGTCGGGATAACGCGTAGCGGATCAGCCCCCACACCTACGCCTCCGGCCCCGCTAAGCTGTCCGCGGCAAGCAGCTGATCGAACTGATGGAGATTGACCAGGCGGAGTGCTCTCGCCGCTTCACGGGCTCGCCCACCAAGCGGGCGAGGCGCTGTGGCCTGCTCCGGAACGTGACCGTCGCCTTCGGGAATTGAGCGCACCCGAAGCCGTCCCGCCCTCGCCGTGGCGTTGAACGACGAGGAGCCGCTCGTCCGCGGGTACGCGGCGTAGGCCCTGGGGCGCCTCGGCGCGGAGGCAGCGCGGCAGGCGCTCGCTGAACGCGCGGATGTGGAGGATGACGCGTGGGAGCGGGACGAGATCCGGTGGCGCTGGACAAGCGCTGATGCGTCGCGACGTTGATACTGTGGCTCGAACGGCCGGGCGGGGTATCCGCGTCGAACTTGCGCGCCACGCCGGCCCCGAATCCGTTGAGCCGTTGATGGGAATATCGGCTCGGACGTGTGGGTCGGGCGGGAGCGCTCCTCCTTTCCAGGGTGCGCATCCGCGACCGCGCGGTGATCGGCGCGGGAAGCGTGGTAACACGCGACCGGCGAACGTCTTTGCCGCGCTAAACCTGTGCCGCAGATCCGCGGGATCGCCGAGTAATCCGCGTCGTCTGCGGGCTGCCCCGTGTTCGCCTCCCTCCGAGGGGACGCACACGTTCTTGCGTTTGACCGTCCATCGCTTGGTCGAGAGCGGGATCGAGAAATGAGATAGTCGACACACACCTCCCAGGAGGTCTGCCCCTGGAACTCGTTCCCCACGCCCTCCACCGAGGCGGCCTTCCTGGCGCGCGAGGGGCTGGACGGGCCGTCGCTCATCGAGTGGATGACGATGACGCAGGAGGAGTTCAGCGTGCGCTTCAAGGGCTCGGCGATCAAGCGGGCGAAGCGCCGCGGCCTGCTGCGCAACGTGGCCGTCGCGCTGGGCAACTGGGGCTCGCCGGAAGCCAACCCCGCGCTCGCGATCGCGCTGAGCGACGAGGAGCCGCTGGTGCGCGGGCACGCGGCGTGGGCGCTGGGGCGCATCGACACGGAGGCGGCGAGGCAGGCGCTGCGGGGGAGGGAAGAGGCGGAGGAGGACGCGTGGGTGCGGGAGGAGATCGCGGCGGCGCTTGAAGAGGAGCGCTGACCGCCGACCGCGTATCCGCGAGCTAACGCTCTCGAGGTGGGAGCAGAATGGTGACAGCTCCCTCGTCGTCCGCTCCACCACCGCGATCCGACCCTCCTCCTCATCGATCTTCCGCCATCCGGGCTAAGAGCGGGCCCGCGCCGGAGACTTGGATAGAAGCAGGATGGCGCGCGGTTCGGCCACACCCCGGATGAAGGCCCTCAAGCCCGAATGAGCGTTGATGCCGGCAGTCGGTTGGAACCAGCAGCTCAGCCTCATCGTTGACCAGAGTCGAGTTTGCAAGGGACGCCAGCACGGACATTGCCCCTTGCACGTTCACGATCGTCCGCGGATTCTTTCCCGACCCATCCGCCCCGCCTCACGACAGCCGGTGGCCCTCGGCGGGAGAAGGCGGACCCCGGACTTTCGGCATTCTGGCGCAATGGCGATCTTGAGCCCCCCACCGTGACTCCCGGGGGGCTCTTCCGTTTCCGGTGCACGGCTTCCCGACGCATCGGCCCGGCTGCATCGTCGACGGGCACATGGGAGCATCCGCGCCCGAACAGTGGCGCGTCCAGGTCACAGCCAGCGTGGAATTGAGCGTGGTGGACAACGAGCACAGCGGCGGCAGTGCGGCGCTCCGCGGGTACGACTACCAGCGGGACGTATCCGTCTGGGCGGCGCTGCAACTGCTCCTGCCCGGCGCGGACGGTCCCGCCGCGGCCGAGCTCGTCATTGAGCCGGTCTCTGCGGAGGACCTGGAGGTCGCGCTCGGCGCGCCGGGCGAGGAACCCACGCCGGGCGTCCAGGTGGAAGGCCGCACGCGGCTCACCATCCAGGTGAAGTACCGGGACACGGGATCGTGGTCCGCCGCGCAGTTCCGCAAGCTCGTGGAAGACCGGGTGAAGCAGGGCACCCGCGGCCCGGAGCCCCGCGAGCGTGCCCAATCGCAGCTGCTGCGGGACCAGTCGCTCCGCTACCTGCTCATCACCAACCAGGGGGTGGACGCCGACCTCGCGCCCATCCGCGTCGAGAGCCTGACGGCGCAGCCCGCGGGCGGCGCGCTCCCCGACGGAATGACGCTCAGGCCCGCGGAGGAACGGGCGCTCGCCGGCCGCTTCGCCGTGCTGCCGTCCCTGGTGCCGCAGCTGCTGGACGCGGAGATACGGACGCTGCTGGCAACGCGCGGCCACGTGCCGGCAGGGAGGATCGAGCGTGCCGTGGACCGGCTGCGGCGCGCCGTGGAGGATCGCATGCGGGGGCTTGCCGCCGCCCTCACCCGCGCCGGCGTGGAGAGCATCGTACGCGTGGCCGGCGGGCTTCCCGTGCCGGACCGCGAGCTGGCGGAGTACCGGCTGCCCCTGGCGCTGCAAACCGCGGAGCAGCGCCTGGCGTCGGACCACGCGGTGCTCCTCGTGGGGCCGCCCGGGTACGGCAAGTCGCTCACGGCGCGATGGCTCGTCCACCGGCTGCGGAACGAGGTGCCCGCGTTCGACGAGGTGAACGCCGGCGAGGGCATCGCCGCCGTGGAGCGGGCCCTGGGCACCCCCGGCCGCTCGGTGATCTACCTGGACGACCCGTGGGGAAACGCGGGATTGTCCGGCGAGGCGCAGGCGTGGGCAGTCGCGCTTCCCAAGCTCCTGTGGCGGGCCACGCCGGACAAGGTCTTCGTCATCACCTCCCGGTCGGACATCTACCGGCGGGCGCTGGGGGCACGTCCTGAGCCCATCTGGGACCGCATTGCCTGCGTGCTGGACGCGGACAGCTACCCCGACGAAACGCGATGGGCCATCCTCTTGGGCAAGGTGAGGCAGGAAGGTGGATGGCGAGCGGACCTGATGGACGCGCACCGCGGCAGCCTTCTGCGCCGATTGAAGAGCCCGCTGGCCCTGGACCGCTTCGCGCAGCTGCTGGGGCGCTGCCCCTCGCCCGCGGCGGCGGACGTGGACCGGCTGATCGAGGACGCGCAGGTGGAGAGCATCCGGCGCGTGGTGGAGGAGCAGGTGAAGGGGTGGCCCGAAGGTGTGCATCATGCCACGGTCCTCTGGGCCATGCTGCGCGGCGCGCGGGGGATCGAGCCGTTGCAGCTGCGCCGGCTGCAGCTGCGGCTGGAGGAGGACGCCGTGCCCGGTTACCTGGATCTGGAAGCGTTCGTGGAGCACTTCCAGCCGGGTACCTTCGAACTCGGTTCGGACATCAGGGTCGGCGCGCACAGCATGGTGATCGAGGGGCTGGAGGCGCTCGTCACGTTTCACCGGGGTAGCGCCCGGCCCATGCTGGACCGCACCGCCCGCGCGCTGGACGACCTGCGCCGCGAGGATCCTGCGTTCCTGCCGCTGCTCCTGGGGCTCGTCGATGCCACGGCTGCCGTCGCGGGGTCGGGGGTGCAGCTGTCGCCGTCCACGCGCGCGTTGGTGGATCAGCGGGTGTTGGAAACCCTTCTCTCCGCCGGAGAGGGGGAGGTGGAGTCCGCGATCCGAAGCCTGATCCGGCGGGCGAGCGACGCAGTCGCGGCCGCACGGCTCGCACGGTACCTGGACCGGGGTGAGGCGGACAGGGACGGCGGGCGCCCGGATTGGATCTGGAAGGCCCCGAAGGTGGCGGCGGAGGAGATCGCGGCCATCCGTGCGGATCCCGCGTCCGCCCGGCTGGTCGCCGCATGGGTGACCTATGTACTCCCGGATGCGCGGTCGTACTACGGCACGGACGCGCTGCTGGCGTGGCTCGCGCCGTTCGGGTTCGCGCTGGACGGGGCGTTCCTGGACGCATGCGAGCGGATGCTGGACATCCTGGAGTTCTTCCACAACAGCACGACCGTGGTGGAAGGCGCGCTGGCGGGCCAGGAGCCCCCCTTTGACAGGGTGTTCGCCCTCATCGAGGAGATGGACAAGCGGATCGAGGCGCGGCAACGCCTGCGGGGGCCGGAAGGGAACCCGTGGCAGGCGGAGCTGGACTACGCGCACCAGCTCCACCTGCAGGACCGCTTCGAGGAAGAGCACGCCATCGTAAAGACGGCGGTGGAAGGGTATGTGCGCGCGCGGCGGCGGCGCGAGGGGTACGGCTGGTTCGCGGACCACGGGCGGCCGGATCTCATCCTCTCCGCCTGGGCGGCGGCCATGGAAGACGGGGACCCCGAGCCCACCGCCGAGGAGCTGGACGCCTTCTTCGCGACCGCCGGGGACGACGACGAGTTGCGGGCCAAGGGCCTTCGCGTGATCGGCTCCCGCAGAGTCGTGGCCGCCGTGCCCCGGCTGACCGCCGCGCTGCACTCCGGCACGCCGGAGCAGCGCCGGGGGGCCGTCGACGCCTTCAACTGGCTGCGGGCTCAGGCATCCGCCATCACCGACCTGGTGCTCGCCGCCATGGAGGGGCTGAGCGAGGGGGAGCAGGTGGACGTGCTTCTCGCGGCGGCGCGTTTCGACCGCTGGCCGGGAGAAGGGCCCGCTGTGGTCGATCTGGTGATGGAGCGAGCGCCGGACGGCATGCAGGCGATCTTCCGGTTTGCGAGCCTGGTGCACGGGAATACCCCGCGGGAGGATCTCCTGGTGGCGTTCCGGCGTATCCCGCCCGAGCAGGTTGACCGGCTGTTGGAGACGGCCCCGCTTCCGGTCGCGGGCCCGCTCCTTTCGTGCGCGTCGCAGGAAGGGCGGGACGTCGCCGCCGTGGCCGAGCGCTGGCTGCTGTGGGACGAGGTGGATGCGGTCGGGTTCGCGGTCGAGGCGCTGGCGCTGGTGAGCACGCCGGACGCGCGGGCGATGGTCGCCCGCGCCTTGGAGCACGGGGACTACCGGGTCCGCAGGTTCGCGCTGGTCGAGCTCGCCCAGGGAGCGTCGGACGACGAGCGCCGGCGCATCCTCGCGCTGGCAGGCGATCCGAGCGCGGAGGTGCTGCACGCGCTCGCGGAGTCCATCAACGAGAACGGCTGGGAGGAGGGGATCCCGCTCCTCGTGCGCCTGCTGCGGCACCAGCGAAACTACGCGCGCCACCCGGAAACGCGGCACGAGGCTCCCTACCAGTTCAAGGTCGCGCGCGCGGCCGCCACGGCGCTGGGGCGGTTTTCCGGGCTGGACCCGGAGGTCGTCGGGGAGCTGATGGCGTTCGTGCGGGAGGGCGACGCGGCATCGCGCGACGTAGAAGTACACGCCTCGGTGCTGCCCGTCCTGGCCAGCACGGACGACCCGGAAGTCCCGTCGCTGCTGAGCAGGATGCTTCGCGACGCGCGGGTGCTGAACATCTCCTGCGAGCCGCTGTACCCCGTCCGCTACGCCGCGGCTTGGGCGCTGGTGACGGTGCAGGGGAAGATGCCCGGGGATGGGATCGCCTGGGGGGAGGTGGCCCGGTGCGCCAGCCATCACGATGCGCAGCTCGCGGCGCCGTGCCTGCTGCTGCTGGGCCGGCGGCTGCAGACGGAGCCGAATCCCGAGCCCGAGGTAATCGAGGGGCTCCGCGTGCCGGAGATGACGGACGCGCGGCGCTCGCTCGCGCTGCTGGCGATGTCCACCCCGGCGGACGCCGCGCGGGTCTCCGCACGGTTTGGCATCCTGCCGGCGGACCATCCGCTCCTTGTCCCCTCGGTCGCACGGCCTGACGGAGCCCTGACCGCAGAGTGGAGCGCGTCCGCGACACTGGAGGCGTGGCTGCACGGGCTGCGGATGGACCAAGACGTGGAAGGCGTGCTGAGGTGGCTCGCCGAGATCCGGTTCGGGCTCGATCTGCAGACCGGGGACTTCAAGCCCAAGCAGCTCCGCTGGTCCAAGCCTGACGTCCCGCTGACGAGCGTCTCCGAGATGTTCGGTATGGAGTGATCGCCACCCATCACGGCCGCGGACTTCCGCAGCGTAGGGGCTGCCGTCAACCACGCGCTGGAACTACTGCAGGTTGTTGAGCACGCGGACGAATTGGTGCACCAACTCGTCCGCCACGTGGCGTGTCAAATACTCGAGGGCGGCGGATGCAGCAAAGTATCTGGTGCGCTCGGCAAGATGCTGAAGCGGGGGATGCAAGAGGAAGGGAAGGGGACCGCCGTGGGGGATCGGGATCAATAATTCTGCAAGGGCTTGGCCCATTACGGACGATATAAATGAATGTGGTGGCGGTTGAGAGATTTCACGGCTGCGGGTTGATTGGCGCGCCGCATCGTGCTCCCGACGGTTGTGCGGACGAACCCGTTGTTCGCGAGCCGTCCAACCCTTCTCAGGAGCTTCTCATGCCTGACTACAGCGAAATCCCCCCCGTCCCCGCGCCCGAGGAAATCATGGAGGAGCAAGTTCCGCAGCCGGAGTCCGGCGAGACCGACGGCGGAGTAGCCCGCGACCTGAGGGTCGTGGGGGACCACGAGCTGCATCAGACGTCTGCGGTACGTCCCGTGAGCGCGTCGCTCCTGCGGGAGATCGCGGAAGCGGCCGACGGAACGCGGGGGGTCAGCCTCTACTGCACGGCCACCTACGCGATGGACCTCAAGTTCGACCATCGGGCGGAAACGCACGCCACCCTCGCCGAAGCCGCGGATCGGCAGGCGAAGCTGGCGCAGGAGGGCATACAGGTGGAGATCTTCGGTCCGTTCAAGACCGAGCCGCGGTCGGGCCCGGAGCTCGGGACCTCCCCGATCGCGACGATCGTGATCACCCTGCACGACAACCGGACCATCTCTGTGGATCCGAAGAAGTTCGACGCGCTGTTCTGGACTGTCTCCGCGGTGGAGAAGTTCGTGGCACCCTACTACGCGAGCAAGGCGGGGCTCGAGCGGGCCACCCTCGTCCGCACGATGTTCGATAAAGTGGGGATGGTCTGCCTGAAGCACGGTCCGAACACGGAGCCCCTGGTGGAGGACTTCAACAGCGCCAAGCCGCAGACGGTCGAAGCGCTGCGGGAGGGCGGGCGGAAGATCGGCGTCACCTTCGTGTCAATGTAGTGGTATCACCGATCAGCTCCCGGTACCGCGGGTGTGTCCTTAGGGCGCGGAACTGTACGTCGCTCGCCAGGAATTCGCGGTACCGGGGGCTTCGCGCGGCGTACCTCTCCAGTAGCGCGATCACGATGTCATCGGGGTCGCCCAGGAGATGGCGCAGGTACGCTTCGTCGTACAGGAACGATCGGACCAGCGCCGGGTCGTTCCGGATCTCGCGGCGGACGGTCTCCAGCACGACGCGGGCGCTGTCCCGCATCTCCGCCCGCGCCAGCACTCGCGCGACCGCCAGCTTGCGATAGTACGGGAAGTACGCACGTCCGGCCGTGCGAGCCGCGTCGGGCGGGTCCAACTGTCCTGCCTCGTCGTGGAGCCGCCACGCCAGCGCGACGTCCGGCGCCTCTCCGTCCTGGTATCCCATCAGCGTCAGCCGGCAGTCGACGAAGCGCCAGTCGTTCGGGAAGCGGGCACGGCCGCGCGCGCACCAGAGGGCCGCGCTGTCCGGCCGCGCGAGGGAATACGCCGAGCGATAGAGCCGCTCGATCACGAGCGGCGCTTCCAGCAGGTATTCGTCGGCCGCCAGCGCCCTCCGCGCAGCGGCGTCCGCGCGCGCGGCGGAGCCTCGCCCGAGCCGCAGGAGCTGGCTCAACGTCGCCCACCCCCGCGCCAGCGCCGGATCCAGGGCCAGCGCTTGCGTGAGATCGCGCTCCGCGAGGTTCACCAGGGAATCGCCCCGGGCCGTTCCCTCCGTCAGGCGCGACAGGCTCCAGAACGCCGTTCCGCGCACCTCCCGCGCCGCCGCATCCCCCGGCCGCAGGGCGAGCGCGTCCTCCGCGTGGTCGACGGCCGCGCGCAGGGCGGACATGGCGCGCAGAGTGTCGATGTCCGCGCTCTGCGCACGCATGAGCGCGATGCGGCCGAGGAGGACCCGCGCGTCCGACCACCGCGGGTCCGCCGCCGCCGCCGCGCGGCCGAGCGAGTCGGCCGCGTCGAGCAGCGTGGCGAGCCCGAGACCGCCGAGCGGGTTCTGCTCGACGAGCATGCGCGCCGCCTCATCCGCCCGCTCCTCGGCCCGCGCCAGCATCTCCCGAGCCCGGGCACTGCGGGTCCCGGCATCCCGCTGGCGAAGCCGGATCTCCACGCCCAGCGCCGTCTTCAGGTACGCGCCCACCCGCGAGCCGATGCTGTCCTCGATGGCGAAGACGTCGTCGGACGGCATCTCCACCTCGCGCGTCTCCAGCGAGGCGCCGCTCGCGACGTCCACCGCCTGCACGGTGATGCGCACGCGGCTTCCGGAGCGCCGGACACTCCCCCCGATGATCGTTCCCACGCGGAGCGCGCGCGCGATAGTGTCCAGCGGTACGTCGCGGCCCCGGTACGGCCGCACACCGTGGCGTGACACCACCCGTAGCCCCTCCACCTGCGCGAGTTGGGAGATCAGCGACTCCGTCAGCGCCGCCGAGAGCGGCTGGAGGTCCTGCTCGCTGCTGAGATCCTCCAGGTAGAGAACGGCGATCCGGCGCGGATCAAGATCACTCGCCCAGGTGCGGTCGTGCTCCATCTCGCGCCGCTGCGCGAGCGACGCCACGGTGAGCGCGAGAAACACGGCCACCAAGCCGACGATCGCCGGGATGCTCGGACGCACCTGCACCCGCTGGGCGGGCACGTCGGCCCCGGTGCCGGCGACCGGAGAGGGCGCCGGGGGAGGGTTGTCGGCCGGGTCCGGAGCTACGCTCGCGACGGGCTCCCCGGGCTCGGCTGCCGAGGGTGCCGCGTCCTCTCCGGAAGCGGGAAGGCCGGCGACCTCTGACGGAGGAGGAGGAGCGGGTCCGCGCCGTGGCGGCGCGGCGCGCAGCTGGGCGAGGAACCCGGTGAGCTCGACATCCGGCTCCGCGCCGAGCTCGTCGCGGAGGAACGCGGCGTGGTCCGCGGCGACCCGGAGCGCCTGGAGGCGCTCGCCTCCCGCCTCGAGAGCCTGCATCCGGCGGAGCACGATTCGCGAGCTGTACGGATCGAGAAGCGACAGGCGTCGCCACCACTCCGCCGCAGCCCGGTACCGCCCCGACGCCTCGTCGCCCTCCGCGAGCCGCTCCAGGACCGCACCGTACACGGTCCGGAGCCGCGTCCGCTCCTCCTCCGCCCATCGCTCGAATTCGAGCGCCTCCGACACATAGAAGCCGTCCAGGAACGGTCCGCGGTAGAAACCGGCGGCCGTCTCCAACTCCCCCGCGGCGACTGCGCGCTCGAATGCCGTTAGGTCGCAGGCGAGCGCTCCCTCGCGCAGCCCGACCTCGTCCCCGACCGACACGATCACCCCCTCCCCCAGCTCCTTCCGGAGGATGTAGAGCGATTCGGCGAGGAGGTGGCGGGCGGCCTGAGCGGGATGCTCCGGCCACAGGAGCCCGAGGAGCCGCTCGCGCGCCACCGTGCGCCCCCCCGCTGCGGCGAGGACGGCGAGCAGGGCGAGACGGCGCCGGTGCGCGGCACGGCCGCGGACCGGACCGGCGGGACTCTCCAGGAGGGCGCCCCCGAGAACGGCGAAGGAATACATCAATGGAGGGCCATGAAAGAGGTTGACCGGTAGGGAGAAAACGGGTTGATCACGTTGGGGCATAGTAAAATACGCCTTGTGATCGAGCGCAAGGCGTCTGCCGACACCTGCGCCCCGGAGCGTCCATGAAACGACCTTCCTCCTCCACCCGCCACTTCCTCCTCGCCGGCCTGCTCGGCTGGCTCACCGCGCTCCCCGCAAGCGCCCAACCTCCCGCCGCACCAGGGCCGGTCCCGCAGCGCGGCGCGCCTGGTGGAACGCCAATGTCCAGTGCCGCCCACGAGCCCACCCCCGCGCCGTGGATGCTCGCCGTCGCGATCGTCTGCGGCGCGCTGGGGGTCGTCGCCGTGGAGGTCGCCGCCGACCGGCGTCACCTCGTGCCAGTCGTCCAGTCCCGCCGCACCGTCGTGGCACACGCGCTTGGACGCGCCCTCGTCGGGGCCGTGTTCGGGTTGTTCGTTGTGTCCCTCATCCCGCCCCAGGGATCCTGGCTCCGCCTGGTGGCGGCCTCGCTCGCCGGCGGGGTGGTCGGCGCATGCATCCTCCTCTCCATGCTCGCCTCGCGGCAGGTACTCGCGGCCGAGCGGGAGCGGGACGCAGCGCGCGAGCAGGCGGCCATGGCGGGTACCCTCGCCATCGAGTCGATCGAGACCTTCCGGGTGATGGTGCTGGCTGCCCGCCCCTGCGCCTCTCCGGCGCCGGGCGAGCCCGGCGGGTTCGAGCATCTCGTCAACAGCTACGCGGACCGGGCGAAGGCGGAACTCGCCGCGGCCGTCGGATAGCGCCTTTTCCTCCAGGGCAGCGAGCGGGTTGACGGTTCTGAAGGGAAGAGGTTGACGCCTCCCGGTCACCTTCCTCCCGCGTGCTTCCGTCGCGACCCCGCGACTCCCCATTCCTCGCACCGAACCCTTCCCATGACCCCAAAGCCATTCTCGTACTTCGTCGCTGCGCTGGCGGTCCTCGGCTACGTCGCCTTCGTCGTGGTGCTGGTGAGCCGCGTCGACTCGGCGTCCGAGCAGGCGTGGCTGCGCACCATCTACGCCTTTGCCGGCGTGGAGACCCTGGCGTTCGCCGCGGCCGGCTTCCTCTTCGGCCGGGAGGTCAACCGCTCTCGGACGGAAGCCGCAGAGGCACGCGCGTCCACCGCCGTGAGCAACGGCCAGGCGATCGCGGCGCAGCTCCGGGGGCTGACGAATCAGTACGCCTCGCGGGAGGGGGGCCCGTCTGAGTTGGCCCGGCTGGCCGGCCAGGCGGAAGCGCTCTTTCCCACCGTGGCAGTGATGCCCCGCCACGGCGTGGGAGACTGAAGACGGCTCCGGGCCGTGCGGCGCCGGACCAGCGGCCCCTCCCAACCCTTCATCCGAAAGCGAGTGATCGATGTCGACCAAAAAGATGAGCACAGCGCGCAGGAACCTGCGGGACCTGATCGGCTCGGAAGCGGAGAGCAAAGCGACGGACGCGTTCTGCATGGCCGTAGACCGTGCCGGGTCATTCGCGGCGCCCGAGTCCGCTGCGGAAGCGCTCCCCGCGTTGCAGAACGCGGTCCTGGAGCTTCGGGGGAGCGGGTTCCCTGAGCTCTCCGCGGCGGAGGCGCCGGAGTCGCTGCATCTCCACCCGGACGCGGTCGGGGTGCTGGACCGCGTTCGTGCCGCCCTCCGTGAAGCGGGCGAGGTGGGTGACGCGGGCGCGGCACGCCTCGCCACGTTGCTCGCGGCTCCCGTCTCGCTGTTGCGCGACCAGGCGGTCCGCGAGGCGAGGGAGCGGTTCTACGCGCGCGTGACTCCGCTCCGCGACGAACTGGAGCGCCGGATTACGAGCCTCTTCGCCGTGCGCAGCGAGGCGATACGGTCGGCAGGCTCGGGGGGCTCACCCACGCAGGTGTGCTGGCTGAACGGTACCCTTCGGAGCTGGACGGATCCGCGCGCGCTGGGCTCCGTGGCGGGCGACCCGCAGGTGACCGCCATCGATGTGCCCAGGCTCCTCTTCCGCGAGGTGGGCGTGACCGGGCGCACGGTCGGCGCCGTGCGCTTTCGCCAGGGCACCGGTCACGACGGTTCGGGGCTGATCGTCGCTGTGATCGACGGGGAGGTGTCCCAGGCGCACCCCGGCTTCGGTGGGCGGGTCGTCCATCGCATGAACTACACGCAGGAGCCGTGGGGGCACCCGGACCCCCACGCGACGGCGGTGGCCGGGATCATCGGCGCGGCCGACGGCACGCTGAACGGGATGTCGCCTGGGGTGAAGATCTTCAACTACAAGGTCTTCGCCGCCCCCAACACCCCCGCGGGGACGGACTTCGACGCCGCCCTCGCGCTGGAGCGCGCGCTGGTGGATGGGGCACGTGTCGCGAACTGCTCGTGGGGGACGAAGGCGGCGACGGACGGGACGTCGCGGGAGACCCGCGCGGTGGAGAACGCTTGGGCCGCGGGGATGGCCGTGGTGAAGAGCGCGGGGAACATCCGTGAAGACGGGTCGAATACGGTCACGGCGCCCGCCGACGCGCGGGGGGTCATCGTCGTCGGCGCGACGAACCGCGAAGGGACGCGGCTCCAGTCGTACAGCTCGCGCAGCGAGACCGCCAACGGGCCCCGGCCGCACCTCGTCGCTCCGGGCGGTACGAAGACCCGCGGCGTCGACAGCTGCCTGGTCTCGGGGGAGTTCGGGGACTGCAGTTGGGGCACCAGCTGGGCCGCGCCGCACGTAACGGGGTTGCTCGCGCTCCTCCTGAACAGGGATCCCGCGCTGACGCCGGACCAGCAGCGCGCGGCCCTGCTCACCATGTGCGCCTCCGTCCCGAACGCCCCGGTGATCGCCCAGGGCGCCGGCCTCGTGTCCCTGTAGCGCCCGCGCTCACCGATAGAGCTGCGTCGGCACGTCCAGTCGCAGGACTCGCGGGTGTTGAGCCAGCGGCTGGACAGCCTGGGTCGGGATACGAACCCGCATCGTCGCATTGATCCAGGCGATCCCGGCGACCTCGCCGCCGGCATCCCGAACGGCCTGCTCTACGGGCTCGGCGAACCGCGCGAAGGCGGCGCGCCGGCCTTCCCAGTCGCCGGGCTCCGCAGAGAGCGGCGGGGGATCCAACTCGAGCAGGACGTCGATCCGCTCGTCGGCGGGGCCGAGCGTCAGGCGCTGCACCAAGCGGTCGGTGAGCTTCTCGTCGTTCACGTCGCCTTCCTTTCGGGGCGAGCCACAAGATCCCCAAACCTCGGGGCGAACCGATGAATCCTGGAACACTACCGCACCGACCGGGGGCGGAGCAATGCGCGTCCCCAGCCACGGACGCCGCCGACCTCACGAGAACTCTCCACGCCGCGCACCCGTCGGGGGGCGCGGCTCACCTCCACATTTCACGGGAGCATCTCATGGCCCAGCATTTCCGGACCTGCCGCTCGCGGCGGTACCCGTGCGCCGCCGCCGCCGTCCTCCTAACCGTGATGCTGTCCGGCGCGTGCGCGCCGGGCCGTCAGGAGATCGCGATCCCGATCACGCCCGGCGCATCTCCCCCGGACGTGCCCGCCTACATCGCGGAAGGCACGGAGGTCGCATTTATCGTTACCGACACGGCGTATCGCAATCGCTACCGGGCCGACTCGGCGCTCGTCGCAATCGACCCGGTCGCAAGGGCCGCACTGCACGGTGCCGCGACACTGGCGGTGGTCACGACCGGAATCCCGACGCCGGTGAAGCCCATCCTTCCCTCCTCCGGCGCTGCCCGGGAGGGTGGCGGTACCACGCCGGACTCCCCGGTGCTCAGCACGGCGCGGCGGCGCTTCCTGGCACGGGTCCGGTCGGGCCAGCTCTTGCCCGCCGACAGCCTTCAGCTGGCGAGCGAGGATCGCGAGCGCAAGGCGGCCAGCGTAGCGAACGCCGCATCGATTGTCTCGCGCCAACTGCGGGCGATCGAGGATCTGATTTTCGTCGACCCCGGGAAGGGCGAGGCGCTCTTCTTTCTGACGGACTCGGTGGCGCACGAGTTGGTTCAGGCAGCGGCCGCAGATTCCGCTCCGGCACGGGCCGACAGCATGCTTCGCTCGGCCATGCAGTCGGATGATTCGTATCCCATCTCGGACGCGGACCTGTATGCGAGCATCCGGGAGGCCAACGCATATGGGCGGCGGATCGCGGCGCTGGTCGCCATCGTGGCGCGGGGGGCCAGCCGTCCGCACGCGGACCTGCGGGCGCGTCTCGACACGCTGTCAGGGGCGGTCAGAGCGTACCGGGAGGGTACCGCCGCGGTCACGCGGGCGGATTCGCTGATCGGGAGCATCACGGCCCGGCTAGGGGGGCTGAAGCCCGGCGTCTCGCGTGCACTAGCTTCGCTCCCGCCCCTGGAGGTCGCCGGCACCGACATCTCGAAGATCGTGGACTCGGGCAGTGAGGAACGGCTGCGGAGGCTCCGGCAGGACGTCATGCGCGTCCAGATACAGTCGAGCCGTCTCGCGGCGGCGTTGACCCGCATTCCGGAATGGACACACACCGCCCGCCCCGCGCGCACGGTGCTCACCGCCCGCCCGTACGGCGACAAGCAGCTGAACGTGGCGATCGTCCGCAGGGATCAGGGCCGCACCTTTTCCTTGGCGCCGGTGGAGGCGGGCGGCGCGCCGGCGGGGTCGGCCGGCGCTGCGGCGGGAGGGTCGGGCTCGGGAGCAGGGGCGGGCTCGGGAGCAGGGGCGGGTTCGGGAAGCGGCGCGTCGGCCGGAGCCGCCGGCTCCTCATCCACGGCCGTGGCAAGCGACATTCAACTCGCCTCGCTGCAGGCCTTCTCCCCTCCGGGAATCGACACCGTGGCGGTGGTCCGCATCCCGGTGCTGAAGCGGTACCGGTTCCAACTCGGCGCCGGCCTGATGTACTCGCCGCTCGATCGGGACGTGTTCGAGACCACGCCCGACACGACGGAACTTGGCCCCGGCGTCCACGTCCGCCAGACGGGCGTCCAGGAAGATCGGGTCGCGCCAATGGCGGTCCTCTCGTACACCGTCTACCCTTTCAGCGGGCGGGTCGTGGATGCTAGGGCGTACGACGAGCGGGCATCGCTGGGCGACTATCTCCGCCTAATGGGGCTCGCTGTCCAGGTTGGAGTCTCGATGCAGGACCCGACGGAGGAGTTCTTCTTTGGACTGGGCACCGAACCGATTCCCGGCGTGAGCCTCGGGTGGGGGATGCACCTGCGGTATATGGAGACCAGCAGGTTCGCCGGTGAGTTCGTGTCGGAGGCAAGCGGGGAGTTTCCCGTCGACAACCGCTGGCGAAGCTCTCTCGGCGCCTTCTCCCTGACATTAGATGCCGACGTCTTTACGAAGACGATCGGGGGGCTCTGGAAGTAAACGTACGCGGGTGCCGGCTGCATCGCGGTGACAGACACCGCGAGGTCTGACGCTCGCAACCGCATTGATGGGAGCAGGCCGGGTATCGATCGGCGCCCGGCCTGCTCCCGTCGGAGGATTCCTTCGGTCAGCCGAATCGACCGCAGCTCGCGGCAAGTGAGGTGGAAGGCTAATACTACAGTTCTGTGTTCGTTTGTTTTCGTCGAACACGCATTCGGTAGTGGAAGTGCCGGGCTCGGGCTTGATGCCGCCTTCGCCATCGCGACCAGGCAAGCACGTGATCCACCGAGGCAGACGCGTGCAGCAGCACGTACCGGAACAGACGCCGTATCTCGGCGACACTCAAGGGAACGAGTTCGCCTCCCAACAGCGAGGCGGATTCCTCCGGCGGATCTACGCTGGAGCCCCTTTTTCCGTGCGCGTCCGCGCCCGCTGAACCGCAAGAAAGGCGTGGGCCAGCAAGCCCAGCGTGATGAAGCGGTGCCACCCTTCCCACTGCCGTACCTCATACTCGTCCAGCCCCACCTCCTGCTTCGCCTGCTCGAAGCCGCTTTCGATGTTCCAGCGCAGCCCCGCCGCCTCGACCACCTCCTGCAGCGTGACCACGCCGGAGCAAAGACGAAGTAGTAGGCGATCTCCTCCGCATCCTCGAGACTGCGCCGCGCCAGCACGAAGCCTTCCACTCATCCGGCAGATCCGAGGACTCCGCTTCCAGCCAAGCCCAGTCGTACAGGTGCGGGCCCTTGCTCCCCTCTCCCGCGCTCAGGCGCTGCCACGCCTCGACGGGAAACCCCGCCACGACTTCGTTCACTTGGCGCGCCCGATAGGCTTTCTGGCCTGGGAGGCGCACCTTCACGTTGCACGAGACGGCCAGCACGTAACTCTGCTCCCGCTCTTCCAGCGACTCGCGCAACTCCGGCTCTTCCCATAGACCTCATCCGCCAGCACCCACGGCACCGGCCCATCCTCCGCGTGGGCGCGCTCCAGCATCCGTTGGGCGAGTTGGGGCTTGGTCTGGAAGCCCACGTCTTTCGGGATCCCCGCCGCACGGCAGCGCGCCCGATCCTTCGTCCATCCCTCGGGCAGGTACAACTGAGCGTCCACGTAGGCCCATTCCGACGTCGTGGCGTACGCCAGGAAAACCCCGATCTGGCAGTTCTCCACCCGCCCCGCGGTCCCGCTGTACTGACGCGCGACTCCGGCCGACTTGGTCCCCTTCTTCAGGAACCCCGACTCATCGACGATCCGCGCCCGGATCTGCCCAAGCCCCTCTCGCACGTAGCGGCGTGTCTCCTCGCGAACACCTTCCACATCCCACGAGGAGCGCCCAAGCAGATGCTGCATCGCATACGGGCTCCGGTCGCCGGCCGCCTCGGCGAGATGCCATCCATTCCGGCGCTCCGCTTTGCCCAGCACGCCTTCCAAATGCAGCTTCATCTGGTCGTGCGTTCGGCTTCGTGCCGCGTGCGGGCGCAGTCGGGCATGCAATCGGTCGAACTCGTCCCGCCAGCCTTCGATCTGCGCAAGCTCCGCCGGCAACGGTGGGGACATCGGCGCGCCTCCTTTCCGAAAGGGTGCCTCCGATCATCCCCCAAAGTAAACGACATAAACAGAAATAGCACGACTGTAGTACTAAGCTGGGCGTCGCTTGCCAGTGGGAGCGCTTCGCGCGGAAGGCGCCTCCTCCGGCGCCAGGATGAAACCTTTGTGCGCCCGGATTGAAGCGCTGTAGAGGGCGATACGCTCAGGGTGATCCGCCGCTACCTGGAGTCCGGGGCGATGGCCGACGGCGTGGTGGTGGGGCGGCAGGAGGGGACGTCCGCTCTCGCCGCTGCTGGCGAACGTGATTCTGGACGAGATCGACCGGAAACTGGAGAAGAGCGGGCACGCCTTCGTGCGCTACGCTGACGACTGCAACGTGTACGTGCGATCTGAGCGCGCGGGCGAGCGGGTCATGGAGCGGCTTCGGAGCTCTAGGCTGGACTCCGGCTCAAGGTCAACGAGGACAAGAGCGCGGTGGCGAAGGTGCGGGACCGCAAGTTCCTGGGCTACTCCTTCTGGGTAGCCAAGGGACGGGTGGTCAAGCGCCGCGCCGGACGCCCTGAAGGACTTCAAGCAGCGTATCCGGCGCATAACGGGCCGGAACGGAGGGAAGTCGCTGGCGAGTGTGGTGGCAGAACTGCGGACGTACCTGCCTGGATGGGAGGAATACTTCCGCCTGGCAGACACACCGGGAATCTTCCGCGCCCTCGATCAGTGGATCTGCCGGCTGCGGATCCTCTTGCTCAAGCAGTGGGAGCAGGGACCTACCGTCTTCCGGGAACTGCGGCGGCACGGTGTGCCCGTCCGGGTCGCTCGGGCGGCGGCCCATGCGCGAAGCTGGTGGAGGACGAGCGTCCACGGAGCCCTCAATACCGCCCTGCCAAGGTTCTACTTCGACCGCCTTGGAGCCCCCCGGCTTAACCCGCACTAACCTCAACTTTCCGAACCGCCGGATGCGGACCCGCCCGTCCGGTGGTGTGGGAGGGGAGCAGCCGAGGTTTCCGGCCACCCTATCCCGATTGCCTGTCGGCCGTCGGCTTACCCCAAAGAAGGGCATCATTCTTAACACGCTTAACGGGTATTCCAATTTCGGACGGCAGATAAACTGTTCCCAAAACTGTTCCTTTATTCCTGGCGCTGGCTGGCGCTGGCTGGCGCCAGGAAATTGAAAGAGGTAGCAATTATGCGGGTTCTGGCGCCACTTGGCGCTCCTGCTTACCACTCATAATCGTAAGGTCGGGGGTTCGAGTCCCCCCCCCTGCTACTGATGGAAACGAAGGCGCCGCAAGGGTTTATGCCCCTGCGGCGCCTTCGTTTTTTCTGGCCCGAAAGTAAGCTGTTCCGTAAACTGTTCCTTGAATCCCCTCCCCGCGTCGTCCCACAGCCCCTGTATCCCCCCCACGTCTTCAACGCGCCCGGGCAAGCTCGAAGACGAATACCCCTGATGAAAAAGTGCTCCGCGCCTGGATCGATCCACCAGCGGAGGAGCACGGGTGAGAATCTTTACGAGGCTACGATTGGGCAGCCTCGCGCGCTCTGGGCCGCTGGCTGATCCGTGGCGGTCCCCGCGACGACATCGCTGCTATCGTCCGTCCTCGCACTGACGATGCCGATCTCGCCGGGCGAATCGCCGAACGGTGCCCCGCGGGACCCGCATGATCCTCATCGACGCCGTCGTGGACCGGAGGTACCGACGCTCCCGCCGTACCTGGAGGACCAGTGGCGCAGGTCGATTCGCGAGGCGCTGAAGGCCGGCGACCCCGGCGTGCGCGAGCGGCTCGGCGCGGTCGGCTGCACGCGAAACGGTAAAGGGCTCGCGAGCGACGCGACGGCGCAGTCCGCGAGCAGCTCGGCGCGGCCGATGCGGCCGGGCCAGGGGCTGGTGCCGGGCGGTCGCCGAGCCCGGCGGCCGGCCATCGCCAAACCGCATGCGGTGCAGGGTCTTCCCCCATCCCGGCCAGGACGGCCAGTGTCACAGAACTTGACGGTAACCAGGTGAAACGGTATATGTGAATCCCGACATCGCTGCGAGGCGTGGTGAATGTTCCGTCGTACGGTGTCCCGTTAGGTGCGCTATCGGGCTCGCCTCGCGCGGGCCGCGCTCACCTCCGCCCATCCACGCAGCCGCACCCGGAGGATCCTCCCTCCGGGGACGCCGGCCCCGCACTCCCTCCCAGCCGCAGACGACGATGACGACGAGCCTCGAGTCCGTTCAGGTCCCCAGGATCGCTCCCGCGCACGACGGCCACGCGCTCGACGAGGAGATCCGGCCCGGCGGGAGCCGGATCGTGTTCCCGCGGGCCATGGAGGCGCGGTTCCGGCCGGTGCTGGCCGAGCTGTACGACGAAACGCAGGCGCGCGACGACGTCGTCGCGCTCCTCGTCTTCGGCTCCGCGCAGCGCGGCGAGTCCCGGCCCGGCTCCGACCTGGACCTCTGCGCCGTCACGGAGGGAGACCAGAAGTGGATTCAGAGCCGCATGGTGCAGGGCGTGGAGGTGCAGATGAAGGGGGGGCCGGTGCGCATCTGGCGCGGGCTGATCGAAAAGCAGAACCCCGTCATCACCGAGATCTTCGCCACGGGCGAGCTGCTGTTCGACAAGACCGGCGCGGCGACGGAGCTCCAGCGGTTCGCGGAGGAGTGCTTCCGGGCGGGGCCGAAGGCGAAGAGCGCCGCCGAGATCGAAACGGGACGCTACGCGCTCACCAACATGATCCGCGACCTGGAGGACCTGCCCGGAGACAGCGTGCCCGCACGCATGCTCTCCGGCGCGATCGTGGTGGATGCGCTCAAGAGCTGGTGCGCGTGCCAGTCGCTCTGGGCGACCCGGAAGCCGGCCGTGATGCTGCGGAGCCTGCGGCAGCGCGATCCCTCGATCGCCGAGAAGATCGACTCCTTCTATGACTCCCCCTCGCCCGCGCGCGCCGTGGCGGTCGCGGACGCGGTGCTGGAGACGATCGGCGGCCGCCTCTACGAGTTCTCCCTGGCTCCCGAGCTCGCGTAGGGCCGGCGCCCCGCCGGGATGACGAGCCCCGATGCGCGCCCGCGCCTCGGGGCTTTTCGCGTCCAGGACCGGGACCGCTCGCGGAATGGACCTCGTTCGCAAGATCGGGATACGCCATCGCGCGCCGGGTGCTCGGACGCGCCACCCGTCCGCGGCGTCCTCCCCGGAGGAAGGCTTCCGCGCTGGCGGGGATCTTCCCGGGGATCGGCCCCCGGCTCCCCACGGGGGCCGGCCGCTCCCCTCCGCCGGTGCCGTCCGAGCGGGGGGGCTTCGCGGCCATTGCGATTCGTCCGGGCCCGGCGTGGCGGCCGAAGCCGCCGCTCCCCCGCGCTCCGCGCGCCCGCGCGGGCCCTTCCCGCGCCGGCGAACCCGGCCAGGAGCGGGTCTCGTCCCGGTTCTTCCGCAGGCCGCGCCGCGCCCGGCCACGCGAAGCCCGGCGACGGCCGGCGGGCTCGGCCCGGCCGGGCCCCATTGACTCCGGGGGCCCGGTGTGACACCATTCCTGTCGGGTATTCCCAGTTCACGCCGGATTCAGCACGAGCGACGCCGCCTGGTGCTTCCGCGGGTCGTCCCCGTTTTCCCGGGGACGAAAACCTTTTCGCGCCCGGTCGCCCCGGCGTCTTCCGTTTGCCAAGGAGCCGAAATGGCCGAGATCATCGATTGCGTGGTGGTGGGCTACAACGACACCCGGTTCTCCGACCTCCTCCGCCGGACCGAGCCGTCGAAGGAGGTCTCCGGCGGGTACCGGCACCTCCTGGCCTGCTCCCTCTCCTTCCGGGGCGAGCGCGTCAAGTACCCCGAGCTGCTGAACGCCACCCTGGAGGCGGCGACGGGAGCTCCGTCGCGCTTCCACGTGGGGCGGATGCCCAACCTGGGGGCGATCACGCTGGTGTCCTTCCTCCGCCGGCGGGGGCTCACGGCCGAGCTGGTCAACTTCTACAACGAAGACAGGGAGTACCTCCGCCAGCTGCTGGAGGCGCGGCCCAACGCGGTGGCCATCACCACCACCTTCTACTTCGAGGCGCAGCCGATCCGCGAGATCGTCGACTTCGTCCGCGAGCACAGCCCCTCCACCCGCGTGATCGTGGGGGGGCCGCACGTCTTCAACATCTGCACCGACCACGCGCCGCGCCTGCAGGACGTCCTCTTCCGCGAGATGGGCGCCGACATCTACGTGTTCGACTCGCAGGGCGAGCTCACCCTGTCGCGGATCTGCCGGGAGCTGCGCGCCCCGAGCCCCGACCTCTCCTCCATTCCCAACGTCATCCACACCACCGACGGCGGGGCCACCTTCGTCCGCGCCGGGCGCGAGGTGGAGAACAACGACATGGAGGAGAACACCATCGACTGGAGCTCCTTCTCCCCCTCCTTCCTGGCGCCGACGGTGCAGACGCGCACCGCCATCAGCTGCGCCTACAAGTGCGCCTTCTGCCGCTACCCGGTGATGGCGGGCGCGCTGAAGGTGACGGGGGTGGAGACGGTGGAGCGCGAGATGCGCTACCTGCACTCCATCGGGGTCACCCACCTGCTCTTCATCGACGACACCTTCAACATCCCCAAGCAGCGCTTCAAGGACATCCTCCGGATGATGATCCGCAACCGGTTCAACTTCCGCTGGTTCTCGTACTTCCGCTGCGCCAACGCCGACGCCGAGTGCTTCGACCTGATGGCCGAGTCGGGGTGCGCGGGGGTCTTCCTGGGGATCGAGTCGGGGGACGACCGGGTGCTGAAGGCGATGAACAAGATCGCCACCGCCGACAAGTACCGCGACGGGATCCGGCGGCTGAACGAGCGGGGGATCATCAGCTACGCGTCGTTCATCATCGGCCACCCGGGCGAGACGGAGGAGACGGCGCGCAACACGCTGGCCTTCATCGACGAGACCCGCCCCACCTTCTACTGCCTGGAAACCTTCTTCTTCGACCCCAAGGTGCCGATCGCGGCGCGGGCCGGGGAGTTCGGCCTCACGGGGCGCGCGTACGCCTGGAAGCATGCCGGGATGGACTGGCGGCAGGCGTCGGACCTGGTGGCGGAGGGGTACCGGACGATCACCGGCTCCACGGTGGTCCCCCTGTACTCGTTCGACCTCTGGTCGGTCGCGTACCTGATGGGGCAGGGGGTGCCGCTGGACCGGATCAAGTCGTTCCTGGCGATCGCCGCCGAGATGCTGGTGCAGGGAATGGACGACCCCAATCCGTACTACCCCGACCACGAGGAGCGGCTGGTGTCGCTGTTCCGCCCCGCCACCGGGCAGGCGGCCGAGCTGGTTCCGGCCTGATACCGCATGCCGCGGCGGACCGTGCGGTCGATCCTCGCCCACGATCCGGGTCTCGTGCTCGCCCGGGCGGTGGCAACCGCGTCATCGGGGGGATGTGGAGCAGGGGCCGGTTTCCGTGCCGACCCCCCTCCTGATGACGGGGCCGACGCCCTGTTTCGGGCGATGGAGGCGCGGATGCGGCGGGCGGACGCGGGTGGAGGAGAGCGATGGCCGAAAGGTGCCTCTCCGAAAGACTGAAAATCCCGATCCTCGTCTCCCCCGCGGTTTCCACGGGGGGACGCGGACGCTCCTGTCGCGCATGCGACACCTTTTCGGAGCCTGCTGGCGGGCGTCGTCCCTTTTCCCGTCCTTCGATCGATGCTGCTGATCCTCCACGACCCGGCCGGGAGCGGCTTCACGCGCCCGCCGGACCACGACCCCGCCGCGGTGCGCGCGGTCGATCTCCCGGAAGGACGGGCCACCCTCTTCCATCCCGACCCGCGGACGGCCGCGGTGATGCTGGAGCTGGACCCGGATGCGCTCGGGGCGGAGCTCCCCTCGCCCGGGTATGGAGGGTACGCGGCGGGGAGAACCCTCGGAGCGGCGCTCGCCAGGCTCTTTCCCGCCGACGCACGCCCCGGCGCCGAGGCGCCGCGCCCGATCGAGGCGCGGCTCTCCGTGGTCTGGTGCCCGGGAGGCGAGCCGGTGCTCGCGCGCCTGTTCGGCCCCCTGGGGTACACCGTCTCCGCGGACCGCCTCCCCCTCGATCCGGAGCGGCCCGCGGCGGGGAAGAGCGCCTTCTGCTCGCTGACGCTCGCCGGGCGCCAGCGCCCGGGCGAGCTCCTGTCGCACCTGCGCGTCCTTCTCCCGGTCGTCGACGGCGCGCCCCGCGGGATGAGCGACGAGGTCGCGGCGGAGCTCTGGAGCGAAGGAGAGCCGTGGCTGGAGACCCATCCCGAGCGCGGGCAGCTGGAGCGCTTCTTCCGGCGGCGCGCCGCCGGCTCGTCGCGCCACGGCGAGCGTCACGACGCCGTGCTCCGGGCGATCAAGGAGTCCGCCCCGCGGCGCGTGCTGGACCTGGGGTGCGGCGAGGGCACGCTCTTCGACCGGCTGGTGGAAGACCCGGAGCTGGAGGAGGTGGTGGGCGTCGAGGTCTCGCTGGACGAGCTGGCCGAAGCGGAGGCGCGGCTGGCGCCCGGGGGGCGCGGCCGGCTGCTCCACGGCTCGCTGGCGTACCGCGACACGCGCCTGGCGGGCTTCGACGCGGCCGCCCTGGTGGAGGTGATCGAGCACCTGGAGCCGCCGCAGCTGGCCGCGCTCGAGGGAGCGGTGTGGGAGACGGCGCGCCCCGCCCGGGTGGTGGTCACCACGCCCAACGCCGAGTACAACGCGCTCTTCGAGAATCCCACCCGGCGGCGGCACCCGGACCACCGCTTCGAGTGGACGCGCGCGGAGTTCCGGGAATGGGCGGAAGGGGTGGCCGCCAGGCACGGGTACGCGGCGCGGTACGGGCCGGTCGGTCCCGAGGACGCGCGCCTGGGGCCCCTCACCCAGATGGCCGTCTTCGAGCGCCTCGCGGAGATCCCCGGGCCGGCGGCGCCGGCGGGGACGGACTCCCCCCGGCGGTCGGGCGCGGGGATCGCCCTGGAGGACGTCGCGGGGGAGCGGTCGATCTCCACGCGGCTGGCCGGCCCCGTCCGCGTGAGCGCGCGCGGGGCCGCGGCGGCGCTGGAGGCGATGAGCCGCTTCGGCGCGGACCCCGGCTGGCTCGTCTGCCTACCTCCCGTCGCCCCGGCGCCGGCCGCGGCGGGGGGCGCGCCCGAGCACCCGCTGGCCGCGCTGGAGCTCTACCGCGCCCGGGGCGTGGAGCGCGTGGTGCTGCAGGAGCTTCACACGGGCACGGAAGTGGTCGCCGTGGTGTGCCGCGACGCGGAGGCGGCGCGCCGCCGCTTCCCGGCGGCGGAAGGCGGGACGGGCGCGGTCTACTCGGCGGCGGCACGGCCCTTCTTCGCCTCGCGCGCGGCGGAAGAGGCGTTCCTGGAACGGCTGCGCGGCGCCCTGGAGGCCGGGGGCGCGTGGGAGCGGCTCGCCTCGGACTGGGTGGCGCTCGAGGGAGTGATCGGCCCGGAAGCGGTGGTACGGGACATGAACCCGCGTCTCGGCCCGGCGCCGGCGCTCCACGCGGGGCTGGCGTCGGCGGCGGCGGCGACGCTGGGGGCGGCCCAGGCCGCCCTCGCGGACGCGGCCGGGGCGGGCGCCGACGCCGCGGACCTCCTGGACCGCACCCGGCTGCGCGCGGCGCGCGCCGCCGCGTACTCGGCCGCCTGCCGCCGCTTCCGCGGCCCCCCGCGCGCGCAGGGCGACCTGCGGCTGGCGGCGGTCCGGGTCCTGGCCGCCGGGGGCGCCGTCCACGCGGAGCGCGACCCGCGCTGGCACGGGGAGCTCCTCGCGGCCGCGTGCCGCGCCGCGCCGGAGACCCTGCTCGCCGCGGACCAGCCCGTGTTCGGGGTGAGGGACCCCGCGGGCGAACGGGACGTGCTGGCGTGGTGGGACGCGTCGCGCGCGCGGGGAAGCGCCGGGGTGCTCGTGCGCCCGCTCCAGATGCCGGCCGACGGAGGGCACGGCCCCCTGCCGCCCGCCATCCAGTGCCGGAGCGAGGACGCGCTGGCGCTGGAGCGCGGGCCGGAGCCCCGCTCGGGAGGGCGGCGGCTGGAGGAGGACGCGGACCGCGCGGCGCGCGGGTGGGCGCTCGCGGTGGAGGCGCTGGAGCGCTTCACCTGCGGCGATCCGATCGCCGCCGTGCACCAGTGCGTCTTCGGCGCGCTCGCCCTGGAGCTGGGCGCCCGGCGCTGAGCGGGATCTCCGGCTTCCACTCGCTGCGGGGAACGCGAAGAGAACCTTCTTCGGGGCTCTTCCGCGACGTCATCCCCTTCGGGTCGGGGATGCTCGCATGGCCCACGCCATCGCCATCGTCGGCGGCGGGACCGACGCGGCTATTCCCCCGCTCGCCCACCGGCGGGGCGGTACGACCCGGGCGACGGACCGGCGGCGGGCGCGGCCGAGCCCGCCGCCTGTCCGTCCGCGGAGCGAGTGGGGATGCCCGGCGCGGTGCCGCCGATCGGGCCGAAGGACGCAAGAAAAGGCAGGTTACGTTGGAAAGCGCACGAAGCGGGCACTTGACGCACCCGCGGAGAGCGCTGATCTTGGACGTCAAACCCAACGACGCGGGGCCCGCGCTCCCTGACGACTGCCTCTCCCGACCGCCGGGGCCGTGGAGAGAGGAGGCAGCCGCGTTCGTGCTCCATCCTCCACAGGGCTGACCCATGAGCGAGCTTGCGCACCGACTGTCCCGGGGTGACCACGGGATCACGGATCGGCCCGGGCGCGACAATGCCTGGACCGGGCTCCGGGCGGCCATCGAGCGGGAATACGTCCACGTGCCGTTCACGGAGACCCGGGGTGGCACCGAGGCGGGATTCCGCCTCGACCCCGCGCCGTCCGGCCTCCCGGGCGAGAGCTGGGAGGAGGGGGAAGGGCCGATCCGCCTCGAGGACCGGCTGAGCCTCGTCGGCGTCACGGTTCGCTGCGTGGCGGATCCCGACCCGCGGAAGATGGCGGGCGCGGGTCTCCTCGAGCCGAGCCCGGTCGGGTGAAGCTGGACGCCCGCGGGAGCGGAACGGGTCCCGAGCGCGACGTGGCCCGAAACGAGCAGGGAAAGGAGCTGCCGATCCCCGGCGGCTCCGCCGTCGACCCTTCCCAGGACCGCATGAGCGCCTTCGACGGAGTCCGGCGGCTGGTGGGTCGGACCCCTCACCTGCGGGTGTGCGCCCCGGAGGTCCCCGGCGCCCGCTTCCACGCGAAGCTCGAGGGGATGAACCCCACCGGGAGCGTCAAGGACCGCGCCGGGGTGGGAATGATCGCCGCGGCGCGCGACGCCGGCGTCCTCCGCCCGGGGGTGACCCTGCTGGACGCCTCCAGCGGAAACATGGCGTGCGCCCTGGCCTTCTTCGGCCGGGTGCTGGGGCACCCCGTGACCGTGGCGGTCAGCACCAAGCTCACCGAGGACAAGCGCGCCTTCCTGCGCTTCTACGGCGCCGAGATGGTGCCGGTGGGCGACTTCACCATCCAGGGGAACGAGTGGTGCCGCGAGCGGGTCGCCCGCCCCGACGGAGAGCGCTTCCACTTCTTCGACCAGCTCCACAACCCCGCCAACCCGCGGGCGCACGTGGAGGGCACGGGCCCCGAGATCCTGGCCGCCTTTCCCGACCTGGCCATGGTGGTGGGCTCGCTGGGCAGCGGCGGCACGCTGTACGGGACGGGGAGCTACCTGAAGCGCGAGCGCCCCGGCGTTCGGATCGTGGCCGTGGAGTCGGCCCCGGGGACCAAGATCCCGGGGACGGGGAGCTTCCTGGCGGGCGACTACGAGACGCCGTTCATCCTCCAGGGGCGCGACGAGGGGATCTTCGACCACACCGTGCGCATCACCCTGGACGACGCGGGCCGCCGCACCCTGCAGCTGCGCGACCAGGGGGTGTTCTGCGGGCTGCAGACGGGCGGCATCTTCCACGCGGCGCTGCAGGCCGCCCGGGAGCTGGGCGTGGAGGGAGACGTGGTGTTCATCTCGGGCGACGCCGGGTGGAAGAACTTCGACAGGCTCCTCCCCCTCTCGGAGGCCGCGCGGGGGGACGGCGCATGAGCACGCCCGAGATACGGCGCGACCGCCGCGGAGGCCGGGGCCGGCGGCGGGCGCGCGAGGGTGGACGCGGGGCCGTCGCAGCCCGGCTCCGGCGTTCTCCCGGGGGCCAGGAGCCCGGGCCGCGCTCCGACGCGGGCTCCGGGCCCGGCCGGTCCGCGGGCCCCTTCCGCCGCCGTCCCGAAGGGTCGCCGCCCGCTTCCCGCACCATTCGAGGGCGCGCGGCGAAGACGCAGATTGCGACCAGCGGTTGCGGTTTCCGGCCGGGAAATGTTAGTTTCTTCTCGACCAGGCGACGCTGAATCCCTGACGCTCAGGCGCTACCAGCCAGTGAGTTGCCCACTCGGGCAGCGATGCGCGGCCGAGCGCCCAGCGTACGAGTGTAGTTCTTTTGGGGCCATCGCATGGTGTTTTTCCGTGCTGCCTGCGGGGCCGGCGATCCGGCGAGCGTGACCTGGACCGACATGACGCCAAAGAGCCCGTGAAGGCAGACCCAGGGGAGCTGATCCGGCGCGCGAGCGGCGCGCTTCCGCAACGCTCGTGCGGAGCGCGCTCCCGCCGGGATCCGGCCGGGTCCGTGAATCGCGAGCGTCCGCCCTCGTCATCGTGGCCCTCGTTCGTGCTGGCCGACACCAGCCTCCGGCCGCGCGACGGCGGGGGCGGCGGGTCGACCCTGCCGATCTTCTCCACCGGCTCCGAGCTCGCGCGCGCCCTCGCGGGCGTGCCCCTGCGCGCCCTCGAGTCGTACGAGCAGCGCTTCGCCGACGGCGGTCCAGGGCTCCTCCGGACGGCTCCCTTCGGCTCGCCGCGCACCTGGCTCTTCGTGCGGGAGGCGTCGTGACGGGGGCCGGGGCCGGGACGCCCGCCGGGATCGTCCACCGGGCTCCCGCTCCCGCCGGCCGTCGTTCCGCGCGGGATGCCCGCGCGTCCGGAGCCGGTGGCGCGCGTGGACGCGCCGCCCGGGCGCCGGACCGGACTCGTCGTGTCCGTTCGTCCCGGGCGAAAGGTGGAATCCACGGCCGGCCGCTTACACCTGAGGTGCCATGTCGAGTGTCCGAGACGAGTTGAGTCCCGCACCGGGCGGGAGCTCGGCGGATCCGCTTCCGTCCGAACGGGGGCTTTCGGAGGAGGCGCGAAGGACGGCGCCGCCCGCGGGCGGCGCCGCGGACCGGGGGGTTCGCGCGCCGCTGTCGTTCGCGCAGCGGAGGCTGTGGTTCGTCGAGCAGCTGGAAGAGCTGGGGAGCGCGTTCCACCTGGCGGGATGCTTCCGCCTGCGGGGGGCGCTGGACGGCGCCGCGCTGGCCCGCGCGCTGGACGGGGTCGTCGCGCGCCACGATGCGCTCCGCACGACCTTCCACGAGACGGAGGGCGTGCCGGAGCAGCGGATCGCGCCGGCCGCGGACGCCGTGTGCAGCCTGGCCGTCCACGACCTGGGCGGCCACGCGGACGCCGAGGGGGAGCTGCGGCGCCGGGTGGCGGCGGAGGTGGCGGCCCCGTTCGACCTGCGGCGCGGACCGCTGTTCCGGAGCGTGCTCTTCCGGCTGGCCCCGGACGACCACCTGCTGCTGTTCGTGATGCACCACATCATCTTCGACGCGTGGTCGATGCGGGTGCTGACCGAGGACCTCGCCGCCCTGTACGCGGGGTGCCTCCGGGGCGAGGGGGATCCGCTCCCGCCGCTCCCGGTGCGGTACACGGACCACCTGGAGCGGCAGCGGCTGGCCCGGAGCTCCGAGCGCGTGGAGGCGAAGAAGGAGTACTGGCGGGAAGCGCTCGCGGGCGTCCCCGCGCTCCTGGACCTTCCCACCGACCATCCCCGCCCGGCGCGGCAGCAGTTCGCCGGGGACGTGGTCGCGGTGCGGCTCGACGGGGAGCTCACGGCGCGCCTGAAGACGCTGGGCGAGCGCCACGGCACCACGCTGTACCGGACCCTGCTGGCCGCGTGGGCGGTGGTCGCCGGGCGGCTCTCCGGCCAGGAAGACGTCGTCGTGGGCGTTCCCATGGCGAGCCGCGTCTCCAGGGACGCGCAGCGGATGATCGGCTTCTTCGTCGACACCGTGGCGCTGCGGGTGGACCTTTCCGGCGATCCCACGGTCGCCGCCCTCCTCCGGCGGGTGCACCGGCGCACGCGCGAGGCGGGGCGCCACCGGGACGTTCCCTTCGAGGACGTGGTGAGCGTGGTGGCTCCGGTCCGGAGCCTGGCCCACCACCCCCTCTACCAGACCGGGTTCTCCTGGCACAACGCCGCGCAGGCCCCCCTGTCGCTCCCGGGCCTGCGCCCGGCCGCGCTGGAGGAGCTCCCCCGGCCGGAGGTGGCGATGGACACCTCGCTGGCGCTGTGGGAGGACGGCGGGGAGATCGCGGGGACCCTGGAGTACGCGCGCTCCCTCTTCGAGCGGGCCACCGTGGAGCGCTGGGTGGGCTACCTGCGCCGGGTGCTGGAGGAGATGGCCGCGGACGAGAGCCGCCCCGTGGACCAGCTGGCGCTCCTCCCCGCGGACGAGCGGTCCCTGGTCCTCGAGGAGTGGAATCGCACGGACGCGGCGTATCCGGCCGGATCGACCATCCACCATCTCTTCGAGCAGCAGGTGGAGCGCGCGCCCGACGCGGTGGCGGTGGCGTTCGCGGACGATCACCTCACCTACGCCGGGCTGAACCGGCGCGCGAACCGGCTGGCGCACCACCTGAGGTCGCTGGGCGTGGGGCCGGAGACGCGCGTCGCGGTGTGCCTGGAGCGCGGGATCGAGCTGGTCGTGGCCCTGCTGGGCGTGCTCAAGGCGGGCGGCGCGTACGTGCCGCTGGACCCCACCTATCCCGCCCCCCGGCTGGCCTTCA
>Ga0247770_1000139_pt1 | contig 65428 bp, 45 predicted proteins | sample UWRJL136409B6_FD_179943 | JGI IMG/M metagenome (GOLD analysis project Ga0247770, IMG submission 179943) | Plant litter microbial communities from Arlington Agricultural Research Station in Wisconsin, United States - UWRJ-L136-409B-6 | ecosystem: Environmental > Terrestrial > Plant litter >...
TTTAGTGGCTAAAAAAGACTATGACCTTCTTGATTTTATGATTAATAATATGTCATATTCTACCATGCTGTGCCTAGATTGTGAACCTTCTTTTTTTACTGTTACCCCGATTTATTGAGCGGATACAGTTTTTGTATAATAATTTGCGCGATGGTAGGGGCGGGTTTTATCAACCATCTACGCCAAAAACTAATAATCCCATAAACCCGATCCTCAACGGTAAACCTCAATGTACATTTTTTCCATTTGATAAAAGTCAAGGTTGATATAGGTTATTAGTTATGGGGGGGGCGGGTTTATGAGATTGTTTGTGTGCCTCAAAGATTATTGGTAAAAGCCGCCCCTACAACATAAAAAACACGGGCACAATTTATATAAATTCCGGTAGCATCGGAATAGTAAAATCCAGTCAACAGTCAACAATCACCGATGTTGCAACCATAATTGATATAATTCATCAGCGTTAATTTGTGTTTATCGGCTATCATCTGCGGTTAAAAAAAGAGAATTTGTTAACCGCAGATGACAAGGGATTGACGCTGATTCACGCAGATGAATAGATTAGAGATATCAATAATTCCGATGCTAACAGATTTGATATTACGCTAGCAGACACGATATTAATGGTGTAGCACGTGCAACAAGCCTTCTACCACATGACCGATCGCACTGGGAGCAGATTCGCAAGCTGCAGCTTCGGCGGCGCAGTGGCCGGCGTGGAGTGCGTTTCCGACAGCCTGACTCCCGGACTCCAGCGCATCGGCACCAAATTGACCGCGATAAGTTTCTTGGATCATTTCAGCTTGAATTTTGCTGGTGGTTTCTTCGGGATTTGTTTCCCAATTGCGAATTGTTTGGACAATCTCGAACCCAGCCCAAATTAACATTCCGAGGACGATCGCAGCAATAAAGTATCCCATAGCTTTCTTTAAAGTTTGAGGTTTGCTGTATCTAATCTAGGGTGGCATTTGAAGGCAGACAGGATGAAAACCATTGCTATTGAGTGCGGATTTCCACCTGCTAGAACCGTCATTATTTGGTAAATTGAGGACTAAAGTCTTCACTAAAACTATGGCAACATGGCATCACTTACCCTTCCAAAGCTGCCAAAAGACACAGCAACAAAGCCTCCGTCCACTCGACTACAGCACCGTAAGTATCGCCCGTGTGGCCACCCAAACGGTGGTTAAACCAGGCTCCGGCAAAAATCCCGATCGCACTTCCCCCCAAAGCCATCCCCACCGCCAACAGCCACCGATCGCCCTCCAAGACAACTTGCACCACGCTCAAACTCAGCAGCAACAGCACTCCGGGGATAAAATCAAAAGGAGAATAAATTGATTCTTTGTGAAAAGCTCCCTTACCCTCGGCCCGGAGATAGGGATAGCGGGCGATCGCCACCAGTTGGCCCCACCTCCCCCAACCCGCCACACCCATCAAAGCCAGCCACCGATAGTTATTCAAGTCCGAGAGAGCGGCAGTTTTCAGCAGCACGATCGCGATCGCAGCCATCGCCCCAAAGGCTCCTGTAACGCTGTCCCGCATGACTTCCAGCCGACGCACGGGGTCTGGTACAGCCAGCCCGTCCGCCGCGTCCATTGCCCCGTCTAGGTGCAGCCCGCCAGTCACCGCGATGCCTAAGACTACCACCAAGGCCGATCGAGTCAGAGCAGGCATTCCCAACAACTGCAGCCCAACATCCGCCAGTCCCAGCATCCCCCCAATCAAAAGCCCGATCGCCGGTGCCAAGCGAGCAATGCCTTGAAACTCCAAAGTCCAAGACATCGGTACTGGCAAACAAGTATAAAAAGCGACTGCGGCGGCGATGGCAGCACCTTGATTCCGGAAAAAGTTAATTGTAGACCGAACCAATTTATCATCCACCATAAGATTGAAAGTTTTTCATCTGGTATGCAGTTGTCAATCCCTTAGCGTGTGCCAGAATTGGAGCTGTAACACCCTAGTCCTTTGGATTGGGCATTCCTCCTGTCCGAGCTGTTTTTCCCGGAAAACCTCTGCAGGCAGCGATCCCGAAGCTCCCTATCTAAAATGACTAAACTCAAGATCCGCGTTTCCCGTACCAAGAATTCTAGCTAACTCCCTGATTTCCAAGACGGGAACATACTACAACAGAGGCTTTTACTCCATGAGTCACGACCAATTAAATAACAGGGTAGTTGCTCCTTGCATCATCGATACAGGGATTGTCGTCAACAAACGCGATATCAAAAGATTGCTGTTTGATTTAGGACGTGTCCGCTACCTTCACATACAAGATGGCCAGATTTACAGCGAAGGGGAAGGGTATGTGCTCGAAGTCTTCGCCAACCCCCATCGTTCTACCCTGATTGCCAACCATGCGCTTTATTTGAACGTGTATAGTTTTGATTACCTCGAACTGAAGCAGTCCCCTGAAGATGGTGCTTATTTTGACTTGATTCAAGACGGACGGCAGTTGCGCTTAATTCCCCTCTCCAATCCTTTGCAAGAGCAAGCCGCCCGGAATTTAAATGCTGCGGCTTTGGATGCGGTTGTCGATCAGGTACTCTCCGGCAACTGGGATCTGCAATTGGATGAGGATGATTCCCCGTTTTAATCGTCAGTCAGTCGATTTTAGATTTTAGATTTTAGATTTTAGATTTACTCGCAGCTTTGAATCTGGGAGGTAGAACTAAGGTCTAAAATTTTTTGCCCTCCACGACGATTGTCGGAAACTTGTCTCCGTTTTTGGGCGGGGTCATGGTTTTTTTTGTCGCGATGTCATCAACAATAGATTAGATAACACGGACGGCCGAGTAGCGGTTAACGATCGTCGGGGACTAATGACTGAAGACAAGACGGGATTTTCTTTTAAATGTCAGGCTAATTGCAGCCATACCCAAGCGCGTGCAGGGGTTTTTGCCACTCCCCACGGTGTTGTGGAAACGCCTAAATTTATGCCAGTGGGGACGCTAGCTAATGTCAAAACTTTGACACCGGCACATCTTGAGGCGGCGGGTTCTCAAATGGTTTTGGCAAATACTTATCACTTGCACTTGCAGCCGGGGGAAGCGATTGTCGCAGGCGCTGGCGGATTGCATAAATTCATGGCTTGGCCGGGTCCGATGCTGACGGATTCGGGCGGCTTTCAGGTGTTTAGCTTGAGCCAAATGCGGACTATTTCTGAGAATGGGGTGACTTTTCGCTCTCCCCGCGATGGCCGCATGATTAATTTGACGCCGGAACGATCAATCGAAATTCAGAATCAGTTGGGCGCCGATGTGATTATGGCCTTTGACGAGTGTCCCCCTTACCCCGCTACGCGGGAGGAGGTGGAGGCGGCAACAAATCGCACTTACCGCTGGCTGCAACGCTGCATTCAAGCTCACTCGCGTCCGGATCAAGCTTTGTTCGGGATCGTGCAGGGGGGCGTTTTCCCCGATTTGCGATCGCGCGCGGCGAACCAGTTGGTAGATTTGGATTTGCCCGGTTACGCCATCGGCGGGGTTAGCGTCGGGGAATCGGGGGATTTGATCGCAGAGATTGTGAAGGTGACAGCGCCCCTGTTGCCGCCAAATAAACCGCGTTATTTGATGGGGATTGGGACTTATCGGGAAATGGCGCTGGCGGTGGCGAGTGGCGTAGATATGTTTGACTGCGTGATTCCGACTCGGCTTGCCCGCCACGGGACGGCTTTTGTTGGTGGGGAACGCTGGAGTTTGAAAAATGCTCGGTTCCGGGAGGATTTTTCTCCGCTGGATGAGTCTTGTCCTTGTTATACCTGCCAAAAATTCAGTCGGGCTTATTTGGCCCATTTGGCGCGGGCTAACGAAGTGCTGGGCTATACTTTGCTGGCGATTCACAATGTGACGGAGTTGATTCGCTTTACAGGGAGGATGCGGGAGGCGATTTTGGCCGATCGATTTACTGAAGAGTTTGCCGACTGGCTCGCACCAAGAGTCGATCGATCGTGATTGCCTTGGGTGAAGATATGCGACAATTATTAAAATTGTGTTGGATAGGTAGGTTGATTCATGGAAGCTGCATTACTCTTAGCAAAACTGCCCGAAGCTTATTCGATTTTTGAGCCTTTGGTTAATGTTTTGCCCGTCATTCCCGTGTTTTTCTTGCTGCTGGCTTTTGTTTGGCAGGCGGCTGTAGGATTCAGATAAGTTTGATTTCATTAAAAACAGGGGCAATTTACAAATCGCCCCTGTTTTTAGCTATTAAGTTTTTTCCTTCTGCCTTCTGCCTTCTGGCCTGGGACCTCTGAGTCCTGACTCACGATCGATAATTCATCCGTGTATCCGTGGCAAAATCCCTGTAGTGCCTTCCTTCAGCTACCGCCGATTGCACTTTTGAATGCCGGTCTTTCCGAAACTCGCTTGATGTAATCTACAACGGCCGGATAAGGACTGAGGTCTAGTTTTAGCATCATTGGAATGTAGGCCAACATTGACCCGACTGCTGCGTCGGCGACGCCGAATTCATCGCCCATTAAAAACGGCTGTTTCTCGAAGATTTCATTTAACGGTTTTAACAAGCGGGGAGTTTCGCGATCGCGAGTTGCTTCTGTAAATATTCCCGGTCCCAACGTAGCGTTAGCAAACGTGACCCACTGCACGATTTGAGCTTGCTGCTCCAAAGTCTCAGGCACTTTACCATATTTTTGAGCTAAATACAGCAGAATTGCGCCGGATTCCCAAAGTTTAAAATCTCCGTCAACAATTGCCGGTACTTTGCCGATCGGGTTAATTTCGAGATATTCTGGCTGCAAGTGTGCCCCTGCTTGCATATCCAACATCACGAATTCATAGGGAACCGCTATTTCTTCTAGATACCACTTGACTATTGACGCCCTGCTGCGGGCTCCACCGTAAAGTTTCAGCACGGAATTTTTATCCTTTAACGCATTATTATTATTGTAGCATTTGGGAATTGGGAATTGGGAATTGGGAATTGGGAATTGGGAATTGGGAATTGGGAATTGGGAATTGGGAATTGGGAATTGGGAATTGGGAATTGGGAATTGGGAATTGGGAATTGGGAATTGGGAATTGGAGCCACCAGAGACTCTGATGTCACTGTTCGACTAATGACTACTGACTAAGGACTAAGGACTAAGGACTAAGGACTAAGGACTAAGGACTAATGGCAATTCTGTCAAGTGCAGAAACAAGATTCTGCTGCCAATAAAAATCAAAATTGCTCCGCCCAAGATCTCAATTTTATTAGCAAACAAGTTGCCGCACTTGTGTCCGATAAACACGCCTGCAAAGGCTAAAAAGAAAGTAATAAAGCCGATCGCAGTCACCGCAAGAGCAATAGAATCTTTCAGGACAGCAAATCCGAGGCCAACTGCGAGGGCATCGATACTCGTCGCCACCGACAGCGTTATCAAAGTCCCCGTATCTAAGGGATTAAACTTTTTCTCGCATTCATCGCTTTGTAGCGATTCGTAAATCATTCTACCGCCAATGAAACTTAACAGCCCAAAAGCTATCCAATGGTCGATCGGTGTTATCAAAAAACTAAAACTAAGACCGATCAACCATCCTATGACGGGCATTAAAGCTTGAAACACTCCGAAAAATAAGGCTATTTTTAAAGCTTTATTTACCTTCATGTGTTTGATTGCTAAACCGCTCGAAACAGCTACAGCAAAAGCATCTGCTGCTAGTCCAAAGGAAAGTAAGATGGTAGTGGCTGCATCCATTTTTGTAAAGTCTTAGGTGTTATAAATAAAGTGTTTTTCTTGACTGTTTTATTTTACACTAAACTTTTATAAAATTGCGTTTTTCTCATATTTTTTTCATTTTTGTCTCACATTTATTTCACAATGGGCGGTTGAAAAAATCGGCGCTTAGCTGTATTATGTAAAAGATTATTTATCAAGTAGCAGAATTAACGATGCCGCAATCTAGATTGTACCAGCCACTGCTACTCAGGTTACTGCACGGGGTTAATGCTGCGATCGCCCTTTTAGCAATTTTGAGCGCATTTGTGGTTTACAACACCTACGATGGGCGGTTGGGCAAAGTCCCCGTGCCTCGGATTGCAGATATTATCGGGATTCACGGCACTTTTGGCAAGATGTTGCTGTTAGGAGTAATGCCGGCTTTTGCATTGTACAGTTTCCATGCAGGTCAAAAACGGTTGGTGCAGCCTGATTCTTTTGGGACACTAACGCAGTGGGGAAAACCGCTTTGGTGGTACAGTTTGCACCGGATTGTGAATACATTGATGTTGCTAGCACTGACTTTTTCGCTCGCTTCTGGCAGTATGGTTAAGGAAGAATGGCTGCCGGCTGGGGAATTGACGCAGGTTTGGTATTATTTGCACGCTTCTGGTTGGGCGGTATTGGTGTTTTGTCTGGCAATGCACTTATTGATGAGTGCGAAGGTGGGGGGTTTGCCGCTAATTTTGTCGATGTTTGATGCCGCGTATCGCCCGGAGGATTCGCCGGCTGCTTGGTGGAAGAAAATTCGCTCTTTTGTCGATCGCTCTTAATTTGAAAATGAACAGAAATATTTTATTAATTGTTGCGGAAGTATTGGTAATGGGAGGTTGGTTGTTTGCTGTAGTTGCACCTTTATTATTTTCCTAATCCTATTATAGCCATCCTAAATCATTTGTGAATTTCTTACTCCCTCCCCGAACTCGCGGGGAGGGTTGGGGTGGGGTAAAAAATTTACGACTCCTGCAAGGATTGCTATATATCAAGTTTGGTTAAAAAATCAGGACTAAGGCCAACTGGCACAATTGGTAGGCTGCCCCAGAACCTCACACCCTTGATAATCGCCCAATAATAACGGAGTCTGACGCAACATACAAGCTGACTTATGTGTGACAGTTTGCCTTAGTCCTAAAAATGATAATCAGGTTTGTAGTGAGGACTTGGGCCGTCGGTTTTATCAGCACTAAAGTCCTTACTACAAAGCGACATTAAGCTTTTCGCCGAGCGAGCTTGCAAGATTTGCGACGGGTTTCCCTGGCGGCAAGATGCGATATCAAACGATCGGCAATTTTACCATAAACTCAGCACCACCCCCAGTTTGAGATTTAATTGGAGATTGAAGCGGAGATTCAACTGTAAGGCTGCCACCGTGCAATTCTACAATAATTTTATAGCAAACCGACAGATCCAATCCGGTAAATTTTTTAAATGATTTAGTATGATCAAACTGCTCAAATATTGTGTGTTGAGTTTCCGGCGGAATTCGGGAACCATTGTGGGCGATCGATACTGCAATAAACCTACCGGGAGAATCCTCGACAATATGTGTTTTAATTGTAATAATTTGAGCGGAGTTTTCAATACTGTTAACAGCATCAATAGCATTACTGAGGAGACTCGCGAATACCAGGCTCAGTTGACCGGGATAACACAAAATTGGCGGCAGGTTCTTGTACTCCTTGACTACTAATATTTTTTGCTCCAGCCGGCTCGCTAGCAACAGCAAAATATTTTCGATGCTTTCATTAAGGTTGGCGTGTTCTTTGTTGGGTTCGTCAGGAAGCGAAAATTTCCGCAAAGCAAGGACTATCTGGCGAATGCCATCGGCTCCTATTTTCAATAAATTGAGAATTTGCGGCAACTCTTGGCTGATAAAATCTAGGTCGCAGCCCTCTATTTCTTTGGCAATTCGCGGCACAGGTTCGGGATATTGTTCGCGATAGAGGCGAATTATATTAAGCAAATCTTTGATATAATCGTTGAGGTGAATCAGGCGGCCGTAAATAAAGTTAATTGGGTTATTAATTTCCTGAACAACTTCGGTGGCTAGTTGACCCACCATTGTTATTTTTTCGCTTTGTACTAAATGCTCTTCGGTTCTTCTAAGTTGGGCGAATACTTCTTCCAAAAGTTTGAGTTCTTCTTGAATTTGCCCGTGGAGTTGGGATTGGGAAATTGCGATGGCCAGCGAGTCTGCAATTGCTTCCAAAACTTCCACCTCGTCGGGAGTCGCAAACCGCCGATTTGCACAGGCGAACAGATATCCGAGCCGATTAGTCTGAGTTAGTACCGGTACTGCTGCGTAGTGGCTGTTTGTGAGTTCGATATGGGCGCGTTCCTGAGACGCTGTGGCATCAGGGGCGGTGGTTTTATATAGCAGTATCGTTTCGCAGCGGTGAAGCCGTGCAGCTAAATCTCCAGAGGGCCCTCCTGGAACGCCGAAGATTCCCAAGCCCCCGGGCACACCTTCTCGGCAATATTCCCAGCCAAATTCTAAAGTATCTTGTCGGGGGTCGTACCATCCGAAAATTGCTCGATCGAGCTGCAGCAAATTACCGAGTTCGTCTACTGTAGTTTGCAGGATGCCATCGAGGTGCAAGGAAGCGCGAATGCGACCAGTCAAGCGGTGGAGAAGGGCTTCTGTGCGAGTGCGAATGCAATTTAGGGCAAACAGCTTGAGTGCCACAATTGCGGAGAAAATAGCTGCGGTGGCAAGTACGGCGGCGGCTACAGCTAGTATATTGAAGGGAAGCAGTTCTTTTTCGAGATTGTCGCGGGGAATTACAACGGCGATGGACCATTCAGCTTGTTCTAAAGGAAGATAGGCAACATAAACTCTGGCGTCGTTGATTTGAGTCAGCAAAATGCCCGTTTTTTGATAAACCATCTCCCGAGCTACATTCGTCAAATTAGCATCTGCGGACTCTAACAAACTGGGAGCCGGATTGTCGATATTTCCCATTAACCGAGGGTCGGGATGGACAATCGGCACTCCTTGAGAATTGAGAACAAAAGCGTAAGTTCCTGCCCCATATTCCAGCTTTTCTACTACTTCGGCCATTCGGTCGATGCTAATGACGCCGTTGATTACTCCGATCGGCTTTTCTGCTGTTTTATAAATAGAATCTGTCGGATTTGACCACACCGGAGCCGAAATGGGAACAATACTTTGTTTTTTGAGCGTGCGAGAAATCGTAGGATCTGAAACATAGACTTCCCCAGCCATTGCCTTTTTGAAGTGTGAGCGGTCTCTGACATTAATCAAGGCTCTGCCGACTTTTGTGGTGAAATAAGAACCGTCGGGAGCGATTAATGCTAAATGCTGGAATTCTTGCAGTCGATTAACTTCCGATTTTAAATAAGGCTCTGCCACTGACCAATTCATCGAACGAACCGGAGGAGTGTTGGCGAGGAGTTCGATCTCAGCCTTTCTAGTGCCGATCCAGCGATCTATCTTGTTCGCGCCTTCCCTAACTTCTAACAAAGCATTGCGCTCTAAATTGTTGATAATTAAGCGGCGAACGCTTTGATAGCTGATACAACCAGTGATGCTAGCTGCCATAATTGTTACGCCCAAAATTAACAGCGCAGTTTTGTAGGGAAGATAGTATTCGCCCTTAAATCCCGCTGGCAATAGTCGAGTTAATTTCCACCACTTAACTCTCGCAAAGCTTCCCATTGTTTGACCAATTTGTGAGATTGAAATCCTCAGCTCACCTGCGATGTGTTCCCAGCCTGCCAATAGTCTGAAACTACTAGCATTGAATAATTGCGGGGATTTTTGAATTTTTTCCCGCCAGCAGGTTCACACTCTTAAACTGCAATAAAAAATTCTACTATCTTTTCTAGTAATTAAAAAAATTAATCAACAATTTAAGACTTTTCTTAACAGTCCTTAATAATTTATGTTGACTAGGTGAGGTGGGCAGGGATAGCTCTACGTTGAGATGTTCGGCGTTTGTCTGATGAGGTAAGGTGCACACGCAGCGGTACAGCCTACTTTTAGATGTTTGGTGTTAGTCTTAATATTGAAATATTAAAAGCTTTTCCTTCATTAATGAATGAAAAGCTAGTTAAATCTTTAATTCACAGGTTGAAACTCAAAACTATTTTCCCTGCATCCGCTGGCTGAGGCTCTGCTAAATGGCCCCAGTTGCGCGATTAGTTTAAAGAACCTTGTGAGTGTGTTCGTGCTGTTTCACATTGTCTTCAGTGCGAATTATGCGCTCGGAGTTGAGCACTCTTTTGCGTTCTAAGGAATAAGTAAAGTCGTTGCGAACAGTTCCCAAGGGAATGTGAAGTTGAGCTTGGGGGCGGATTTTGTAAGTGCGGGCAGCGGAGATCGCCCGAAAGCCAAATTCTTCGCTAAACTGAGCTGATGTCGGGATTTCTGGCAACATTTTGGGTGTTTCGCCGTCGAGTACTGCTCCCAAAGTCGTCCCCCAAGCCATTAAATAGGATGTGGGAATTCCTTTGACAATTGCTTCCAAAGCTGCTGAGGGAATAGCTTCGATTACTTGCACTTCAAAAACTTCGCCTTCTTCTTTGATGAAGCAGGTAGCTAAACCGACTGCTATGTAGTCGTCGGTGCAGAGATCCGGAGCGTTGGGATAAACTGTTGCAGTCGTCATAAGAAAAGCTTGGTAGTGTGGAAACCGGGAACGAGAAATTAAGGGATTTGAGATTTGAGATTTGAGATTTCTTCCACGGTTTTTTTCGGGGATTTTACGTGGAAAATCTCAAACCGGCTGTTCTAATACCTAAAATTTTTGGGTTAAGCTCCGAAGAGCCGATCGCACGATTGTGTCAATCGTACCACATCAAGGTAGATGCCGGATGATTCGGCAAGGATTCCCCGCCGCCACGACGTTTGCGGGAATATCTTTGACAACCACACTGCCTGCACCGATCGTGCTATTGTCGCCAATAGTAACTCCTGGGCAAATAATACAGCCACCGCCAATCCAAACATTATTGCCAATATTAATGGAAGCGGCGAGTTCTCGGCCAGAAAGTCTAATTTCCGGATCCGTGGGGTGAAAAGCGGTGTAAATTTGCACCTGGGGCCCGCACAGTAAATTTTCGCCAATGTTAACTCGATTGCAGTCGAGAATCACGCAGCCAAAATTCATATACAATCCGTTTCCAGCATAAATATTGCTGCCGTAGTCGCAGTAGAAAGGTGGCTCGATTTCAACTTTCGGCCCGACTGCACCGAACAATTCCGCGATAATTTCTAACCGTTTGTCTGGTTCGTCTTCGCGGGTAGAATTGTAGGTTCTGGCGAGGCGGCGGGCTCGCAGGCGCTCTGAAATCAATTGCTCATCCCCAGCTAAATACAATTCGCCGGCGAGCATTTTTTGTTTTTCAGTTTTTTCCATAAGAATCGGCGGTTGTCACTGCCACTATACAAACTTTCCTCCCTCTGGCTTGAGACTGAAGAATAATCTAGGGTGCGCTGAACCGCGCACCCTTCTTTGTGTCAACAAACACCTTAAACGTAATACCGGTCTGCTGTTTGACTGTTAGGCTTCGATCCCCCTGGCGCCTGCTTCGCGTCCGGGGAAGAGTCTGATCTTTCGTCCCCCTTCTTAAGAGGGATGCGAGGGGGATATAGACTCAGGTAAAACCGATATTTATCAAGGGTTCCAGTTTTAAGTTGACACCAAGAAGGGGCGCATCTTACCGCTATAATTAGCGCGTCAAACCATTGTTTGATGTTGCAGGATACATTTAGGGATCGGGTTTGGACTGCAAACAAACGGCTAAATCCAGGTTGGTTAATTGCTCAAAAGCTCGATCGATCGACCCTTTGGAGCGCAAAAAACCAGTATTGGCAGCGGGGCAAATATATTGCAGAGTGGAGGGCGAAAATCGATCAATAATTGACTTGACGCTGTTAATTTGCCGGGGCCAGTGAAAAGTTTTCGCCGTCTTGAGCGGTACTGGGGCACCTTCTCGATTGGGGAGCAAGTGTCTGCCAGAAAACAGCACTCCACCGCTACGACTATCATAAAGGCAAGAGGAACCCGGAGAATGGCCTGGAGTCCAAAATGCTTTCATTTGATCGCTCACAGCAAATTCTCGCTCAAAAACCGTCACCTTCAATCCCGGCAGCAAATAAGCTTCCTGCTCTTGAATCAGGATATCGCACCCGGTGGCTTCCTGAATCTCCCGCGCCTTGCCGATAGCGCCACGGTGGGTGAGAAACAGCAGTCGCACACCGCCGCGTGAAAGCAAAAAGGTTTGGTTAATCTCATCCCAAGCGGGACAATCCACCAGGATGTTCGATTGGTTTTCTACAATGAAATAAGCTGTCGCACCCAGAGTATCTCGGTTAGGCGGGAAAGCAAAGATATTGTCCAGCACGGACCTGGGTTGTTTGGAGACTGAACTCTGTTGTTTCAAGGAAGTATTTCAGAAGGGAATGGGATAAATATTATGTTCTTTTTACTATGGTTGTTCGTATTGGGGCTGACATCATACTTCTTGTTGCAGAATGGCACTAGCCGCATTACCCGAACTCCGGTATGGCTGCTGTGGCTGGTAATGATGGCGCCGGCGCTGATTTGGAGTGGTTGGGTTTTAGTTAACGGCACGAGCAAAACAGTACCGCCGGAGTTAGTAATTATACCTTTTCTGGTTTGCCCTTTTTTGTATTGGTTTTTGGTACAGTTGGGGCGCAAGAAAATTACCCGCGAAACTGTTGAGCAGCTAGCAGACTCGGAGACTGAACCTGCAAAGCCAAAACCGCCCCTGCGCCCAATCGATGCAGCGGAAGAAGCCAGTTTGCGCGATTGTTTTCCTTGGTCAATTTACTTTTTGCGAGATTTGGAATTTCGGCCGCAGGCTGTAATTTGTCGCGGACAGTTGCGCACGAACCCGGAGGCGGCTTATCAGGCAATTCGGGAGAATGTGGAGAAGCTTTTTGGCGATCGCTTTTTAGTAGTATTTCAAAACAGCTTGAGCGGTCAACCTTTTTTTGCCATAGTTCCCAATCCCAGCCACCAATCAGGGGATACTCCTGTCAAAACCGAATCTGTAACCCGGCCGTTTTTTGCCTTAGCTTTGCTTCTGATCACGGTGTTTACGACTACGCTTGTCGGGGCGCGAATGGCCGGAGTTACTGAACAAGCTTTGCAGTCCAACCCGTCAATATTGCTCCAGGGTTTGCCTTACTCGCTTTCTCTAATTACATTTTTGGGAATTCACGAATCCGGCCACTATTTAGCTGCCCGCTTTTATAAAATTCGCACGACTTTGCCTTATTTTATTCCGATTCCTTTTTTCTTGGGAACTTTTGGCGCATTCATTCAAATACGGAGTCCAATTCCCAACCGCCGAGCTTTATTTGATGTTAGCATTGCCGGGCCGCTTGCGGGTTTAGTTGCGACACTGCCGTTGTTGATTTGGGGTTTGAATCATTCGACTATTGTACCGCTGTCTGACAAGTCGGGAATGTTAAATTTTGAGTCTTTCAAACCCAATTTTTCGCTGCTGATGACTCTCTTGAGCAAGTTAACCTTGGGCGGTGCTTTGAATGCGGAAACTGCGATCGATTTGCATCCGGTAGCGGTGGCGGGTTATTTGGGTTTGATCGTGACGGCGTTTAATTTGATGCCGGTGGGACAACTCGATGGCGGGCACATCGTGCACGCGATGTTCGGCCAGCGAGCGAGTATGGCGATCGGGCAAGTTGCTAGACTTTGTATGCTGCTGCTTTCTTTTTTGGAACAGGGTTTGCTGCTGTGGGCGATTATTTTGTTTTTGACACCACTAAACGACGAACCGGCGTTGAATGATGTCAGCGAATTGGATAATCGGCGGGATTTTTTGGGGTTGCTGGCGATCGGGATTTTGTTAATTATTCTGTTACCGGCGCCCAGGATACTCCTTGAGTGGTTAAATGTTTAGTCTGAAGAAGGGGAATGAGAAGGGGAAAGAGGAAGAAGGAAAAGGTTCATAAATCCTAGGGAATTTAGCATTTATCAACCCGCTCTTTCTAGACGTGATCGCGACGATCGCAGCAAAATATATATTGTAAAAAAATCCTAATCAATATTGACATTGAAACGATAGATGTGTTAATTATTTCCTGATTTAGGGCTATTTACCCACTGCAAGTGCTGCCATAAGTGCGATCGGCAAATGCGATCGGCTAGATTTGCTAGCTAGTAGCTAGGTAAATTGGGAAGTCGATTCAACGGAATTGGCATTTCAAATTTAATTAAACAGGACTTACGCAAAGCCTTTACATATAGGGTTGTGTAGCAGCAATCCCCCCATGGTTGCCCCCAATCCTTGGATTGTGTTGCGTCTAGGACGATTGAATTTACCGTAATCCCGTCGTCTTTGTTATAATGTGCGAGCTCATTTAATAAAATTAAAACTCAGCTATGAATATTTTTGTACTTTCTTCACGGGCTTTAATCTCAAGTGTATCCTGGGACCCAGTTTTTGAATTAGAAAATATTGTTGTACGAACCTGCAACGCACAACTTTTGGTACCATCTGCCCGCGATGCAACCCAGTGGTCATCCACACTTTATCCGCTAGCCGAGCGAATAGTCCGTCAAGCTGTTAAGTCTACTACAGGTTTATATAATTTACCACTTTTACCTCAATTATCAGACAAACCCAATGTTTTACTGATGATTTGTATATCAGGAGACGAGCTGGAACTACTCTCAAGTATACCTAAGTGGAGGGAGCGTTTTGATGTTGTCATCGCTTATATGTTCGATTCTTGGGATCCGGCAATTTATTCAAAAAATGTCTATCATTTAGATCATTTATTCGTTGCACTTCCTGAAATTATAGATGAACTAAAACAAAGTTTTGGTATACCAGTATCGCTGATCCCTTTTGCTGCTGATGTTCTCGCTCAGGGTTCGTGTCAACTCAAGCGTTCAATAGATTTAACAAGCTTCGGGCGGATGCCCTCACAGTATGACACTGTGTTTCGCAATAAATTCAATCAACCTGGTTCCGAACAAATTTACTATAAATCTACGCCCAGACCCGACGAGGAATTTCCGAAATTGCCTTACGAAATGCGTAGAGACGAGCCAGATACTCGGCTGCTATTTCACATTCTCAGACATAGTAAACTCACCTTGGCATTTGACCCCCTCTATCCTGGTATGCGTCGGTTTCCTTACTCGTTTATTACACTGCGCTGGTTTTATGGTTCTGCGACTGGCGGTGCGGTAGTTGGGAAGCGTCCAACTACACCTCTAATGGATGAGTTGATGAATTGGGAAGATGCTACTATTGAGTTGCCCGATGACCCGCAAAAAAGTGTTGAATTCATTAATGAACTTTTACAGGACGAGGTGAGGCTTAATTCTATATACAAACGCAACTATGTTGAGAGTTTAGCCCGTCACGATTGGAGATATCGGATTCAAAGTATGCTGGAAGCTGTGAAAATTCCCCTACCGCAGGGACTGCTGGAAGAATTGTCACAGATAAAGATGATTCATCAAAAAATGGTCAGCCGATTTTAGATTTTGGATTTTGGATTTGGGATTGAAGAATTACTCCTGTCCTGAGTCTGCGAAGAAATGAATCTGGGGGGCAGGGGACTAAATTGCTTGATTGCTATGCCAGAGCTGATTGTAGAGAAATAAAAGTGATAGATTTGAAGGGAATTCCGATCGACTTTGCCGTCAATTTATTCACCGCGCTAATTGGCAATACTTTGTTCGCGCTTTCCAGCGGAACTGAGTAGAGATGACTTAATTTTTTCAATTGTTAGAAGCCAGTTAATCAGTTGAAAACCCAGCCTGTCTTTATACGGAATTTTACATCGATTCGTATTGATAAATAAGAAGTCACAGGTATCCATGTCAGGCAACAGGTATGAAAAGGGGATGCAGATAAAACCCAATCTTTTTAACCTGTTGGTAATTTTGTTAACTTCCTCAGTGCTAATAGAACCTGGCACAAAATCGTGAAACTCTATAGTGATCTGCTTAACATTGCAGAGCGTGGCATCGCTAGTTGAGTTAAAAACCGCTTCTTCAGCACCTTCAATATCTATCTTCAACAAATCAACTAACTCGATTTTCTGGTCGTTCAGAAAAGTTTCTAAAGTGATACCATCTACTGAGATCTCTCCCTGAAGGCCATAGATACTAGCAGCTTCCTGACTAATACTGTGACATTCTCGATTATCGGAAGTATATATTTTTAATGGCTCATTTCGGTCTGATATAGCATAATTAAACTTTTTAACTAAGCCATTTTCTGGGAGTTGAGAATACACAGAAGGAACAGCTTCTATGGCGTAACACCTACACTTGAAGTCGCGAGTTATCGCTTCGCTAAATTGACCGACATTGGCGCCTAAATCGATCACTAAAGAGTCAGAGTCGAGGATTTTAGAATAAATAGTATGAGTTTTGAGATTGCTCAACCCTGAATGCTTTTGCCAGAAATCGATAGATTTCACTAATAAATTATAAAGTGTCATAAGTGGCGGAATAAATTATGGTTAATACCCACATTCAAAACCATGTCTACCGACTTACTGAGGAAAATTAATTAATTGTAACAATACTTTGGTAGGATATACTCTGGCAGCTAAAACCCACAACTTCAAATCGACATGAGCCAGCATTCAGACCGCATTGCCCCTCACGGCGGCATCCTGGTCAACCGCATTGCCACACTAGACCAAAGACAAGAATTTTTCGACAAAGCAGAGTCCCTGCAGCGAGTCCAGCTTTCGGATCGATCGATCTCCGACCTGCAAATGATCGCCATCGGCGCCCTGAGTCCCCTCAAAGGGTTCATGAACGAAGCTGATTATCGATCGGTCGTCAAACAAATGCGCCTCTCCAACGGTCTTCCTTGGTCGGTTCCCATCACCCTGTCGGTAACACAAGCAGTCGCCGACACCCTGAAAGAAGGCACTTTAGTGCGCCTCGACACCCCGGCGGGCGAGTTTGCCGGCATCTTGGAACTTGCAGAAAAATACCGCTACAGCAAAGAAGAAGAAGCCCTCAACGTCTACCGTACCGACGACCTCAAACACCCGGGCGTCCAAGTAGTAGACCAATCCGGGCCCGTTAACCTCGCAGGCGAGGTTTGGCTGCTGGAACGCGAACTAGATGTCCGGTTTCCCCAATACCAAATTGACCCGGCGAAATCGAGAATACTGTTCAAAGAAAAAGGATGGAAAACCATAGTCGGTTTCCAAACCCGAAACCCCATCCACCGGGCCCACGAATACATCCAAAAATGCGCCTTAGAAACAGTAGACGGCTTGTTCCTGCACCCGCTAGTCGGGACGACTAAGGATGACGATATCCCCGCTGATGTACGGATGCGCTGCTACGAAATTCTGCTAGAAAAATACTATCCAAAAGATCGCGTAATTTTGGCAATTAATCCGGCAGCGATGCGCTACGCCGGGCCACGAGAAGCAATTTTTCATGCTTTAATCCGCAAAAACTACGGCTGCACTCACTTTATCGTGGGGCGCGATCATGCTGGAGTTGGCGATTATTACGGCACTTACGATGCCCAACATATTTTTGATGAATTTGAGCCGGGAGAATTGGGAATTGTGCCGATGAAATTCGAGCACGCTTTCTATTGCACACTGACGGAACAAATGGCTACAACTAAAACAAGCCCAAGCACTCCCGAACAACGGGTGCATTTGTCGGGAACCAAAGTTCGGGAAATGCTGCGCGCTGGAAAATTGCCGCCGCCGCAGTTTTCTCGGCCGGAAGTCGCTGCAGAATTAGCCAAGGCAATGAATATTTTTAGTTACGAGATTTAAGTCTGGAAGCTTGGTATTGGCGGCATTCTGAATTGTTTTGAATTTTAACTTTTGAGTTTTAAATTTTCAAGTTTAAACTGAAAACTCAAAAGTTAAAACTTAAAAATTCTCTTAATACTAAACACTCACAACGTAATTAAATACCCTAAAATTCTTGAGGGTAATTTAACTAAAAATTCAAAACTGAAAATTTAAAGCTATTTAAAAATGGGACTCAAGCGGCGGGAATTTTTGCAGCAAGCTGGCCGGGTGCTGGGCGCCATCGGAATCAGCGAGGCCCTGTGGCTGCGGTTGGGCTCGCACTACCTCCAAGCCTTAGCGCAGCCGACAGCCCGGAAATTGGCTTTGTTGGTGGGCGTTGACAAATATCCAGACTCGCCCCTGCACGGCTGCGTCACGGATGTGGATTTGCAGCGGGAACTGCTGATATATCGGTTTGGGTTTGTGCCGTCTGACATTTTGACTTTGACTGACGCTCAAGCTACGAGGGACAATATTGAGACGGCTTTTGTGACTCACTTGAGCAAACAAGCAAAACCCGGTGACGTAGTAGTTTTTCACTTTAGCGGCTACGGTAGCCAAGTCAGTTTGGGCGAGTCTCCGGGAATAATGCAAAACAGTTTGGTGCCGGCGGATGATGTTTTGCCGCTGTTAGCAAACGGGGCGGTGAACGATATTTTAGAGGAAACGCTGCTGCTGTTGGTTCGTGAGCTCGCGACAGAAAATGCGATCGCCATCCTCGACACCAGCTACCCCTATCCGGGTTTCCCCAAAAACGGCAACTTTCGCATTCGCTCCCGCCCCCGCCCCACCGTTGGGCAGCCAAGCCTCGCAGAATTAACGTTCGCCGAAGGCCTCAGATCCCGCCCAAATCTCCGTCCGGACGCCGCCGTACTTGCAGCAGGCACGAATTCCCAACTCGCCGCCGAACAAGAGTGGAACGGATTTACCGCAGGTTTGTTTACCTACGCCCTCACCCAAACTTTGTGGTGGGCAACTCCCGCTAGCAGCTTCAGCGTCAGTTTCAGCCGCGCGGCGGGTACAGTCGAACAAATCGCGGGGTTATCGCAGCAACCGCAAATTCGCCATCACGATTTAACAGCCGCGCCGGCGGTGAATTTTTCAAATTTAATGTTGAATTCCCCTGCATCTGACGGCGCTGTGACGGCGGTGGAAGACGGCGGCAAAACTGTACATTTGTGGCTGGGCGGGTTGTCGCCCGGGGTTTTGGAGTGCTCCGGGGGTTCTGTGTTTGCTTTAGATTCCTCAGCGGGCGAGCGGCTTTTGCTGCGGGGACGCACGGGCCTTTCTGCTAAAGCCCAAGTTTTAGACAAGCCCTCACGAACAGACGGGCAACTAACAGTCGGCGAACTGGTGAGGGAAGAAATTCGGGTATTGCCGCGAAACATCGGTTTGACAGTAGCTTTGGACTCGGGTTTGGAACGCATAGAGCGGGTGGACGCCACCAGTGCTTTCGCGACTGTGCCGCAAGTTGCGGCGGTAGGCAGCGAGCAACCGGCTGACTGTCGGTTCGGCAGAGTCCCGGAAACGACTTTAGTCGAAACAGTCTCGCCTCACGAGCCTGCTTTGTCTCAAAGCCGTTACGGTTTGTTTTCTTTGGCTCAAATGCTGATTCCCGATACTCAGGGCGACGGGGGAGAAGCAGTTAAGGTGGCGGTGCAGCGCTTGACTCCGCAGTTGAAAGCGCTGCAGGCTGGGAAGTTGCTGCGGCTGACAGTCAATGAGGGGTCTTCGCGCCTGAAGGTGCGGGCGGTTCTGGCAACTCTCGCACCCGAAGCGCGGGCCGTTGCGCAGCGGGAGCCGGTGCGGGCCGAAAAATCTTACCGCCTGGAACCGCTGACCGGGGAAAGCGAGAAATCAGCCAACGCTCCTATACTAAGTATGAGCAAAAGCAGCAGCGTTCGGTATATACTGTATAACGACAGCGATCGCCCGGTTTACTTTGCGGTGTTTGGCTCGGACAGCGCGGGACGGCTGTCTGTGCTCGACACTGAGGGCAAAGACTCTGTGGCTGGGATGTCGCGGGCGATCGCTCCTGGGGAGAATTTGACGGTGCCGGCGGCTGGCGCGATCCTCTTCGAGGGCTTCGCTAACGGGTGGGCGGTATCTGGGCCGATCGGACTTGCGGAAACTCTGATTATATTTAGTGAGAGTCCCTTCGCTCAAACTCTGGCGGCAATAGAAGCCGAAATGCAGCAAACGAGGGATGCCCTGCCAATTCGAGTGTTGTTGAATCCTTTAAATGTGGCGCGGGCGGTGCTCGAAGATTTGCACGCCGCTAGCATTCCGGGGGTGCAGAAAGTGGGGATATCGACGGATGATTGGGCTTTGGATGTGAATGTTTGGGCAACTCTGAGTTTTGTTTATCGGGTGGTTTAATTTAGGAATGGGAACTTGGGAATGTTTTCTATAACCTATAATCCGAATCTATCCGAGTACGAAATCGATATTTACTTCCAAATCAGGAAAGGCGAGCGACGCCACTTGTTGACCCCGCCAAAACTTTTGGATTAAACTGTAACCATTAGGAGTTGGCTGGCGGTAAACTTCTAAACATTGTGCCTCTATATCTACGAGCCAGACTTCTGGAATGAGCGATCGAGCGTAAATCAGAACTTTCACATCTCGATCGTAATCAACCGTGCTATCGGATACTTCTACCAACAGCAAAACTTCTGACGGTACTGGATGTGCTGTTGAATAGTAATCAGCCCGGGGTTTCAGCAATACTACATCAGGTTGAGGTTCGGTGCGCTCGCTCAACTGGATGGGGTTTTGCACATCCAGAAAAGCCCGGTTACTGGGAATTTCGCTGAACAGTCCGATGAATCTTCTCACACAGGAAGCATGACGAGTTCCAATTGCTGCCATTTGGATCAGTTCTCCTTCTATCAGTTCTACCCGATCGCCCTCGGAAAGAATACCAGCTTTGCCCATTAAATGATATTCTTCTACGGTCAACAACCTTTTGAGTAATTGCACTGCCATAACCCACCGCGCTGCTAATTATTTTTTAAATTGTAGTCGATCTGCCAAGGAAGAAGTCATGTTCAGCGGTCATGGGTAATTGGTAATTGGTAACTTGTACTGCCCTTCGACTTACTCCGGCTACGCTGTGCACGAGTCGCTCAGGAACCGCGTACCCGAAGTATAGGGAATGTTAACAGTCAACAGTCAACAGTCAACTGTCAACTGACTGATAAAGCTTTTCTACCATTTGAGCCAAGCGTTTCATTGCAGTTTCAATCTCATCATTTGTCGCAGTCAAACTGATGCGTAAACACTCGTGCTTGTGCTGCCAATCTTCCCGCAAACCAGGAAAAAAAGAACTTCCCGGCACGACAATTACGCCGACTTTCTTCAACTCTTGATACAGTTCCCAATCAGTCATTGGCAAATCTTTCAGCCACAACCACGCAAAAATTGCTCCTTCGCCCCGGTGCAAAAACCACGGCAAATCCTTCGGCATTGCTTGTTCTAGGGTGCTTTCTACGATCGCAAATTTGCTTTGATAGTACGGCCGAATTACATTGATGGAAATATCGGCAAGAGCGCCGGAAGCAATGGCCCGAGTTGCGATCGCCTGTCCGTATCTCGGCGAATGAATGCACATATTGGTCTGAAAAGATTCTAATATTTGAATGATTTTTTCATCGCCGATCGCAATTCCGATTCTTTCACCCGGTAATCCGGCTTTCGACAAACTCATACAGTGCACGATATTGCCCCCAAAAATCGGCGTCATTTCGGTAAAATTCAAAGACGGGAAGGGAGGGCCGTAGGCGGAATCAACCAACACCGGCACGTCGAAAGCGGCCGCTAAATCGGCAATTTTCTTAACTTCGTCGTCGGTGAGAACGTTGCCCGTGGGGTTGCAGGGACGGGAAAAAATGACGCAACCGGTGGTTTGGTCGATCGACAGTTGGCTGAAATCCGGGCGGTATTTGAACCTGTGAGCACCCGCATCAATATCGAGGGTGGGTTTGCAGGCGACTACCGCTTCGGGAATCAAGCTAACGCCGCCGTAACCCGTGTAGTCTGGGCTCAACGGTAGGACGATTTTTTTAAGGCTACCCCCCCTAGCCCCCCCTTGGTAAGGGGGGGATTGAGTGGCTGTTGCCCCCCCTTGGTCAGGGGGAGATGGGGGGGGTGCGGTGTAGCCGCCGAAAGCGTTGGCTGCGTAGAAGTAAATCGATTGACTTCCGGGAGTAATTAGAATATTGCGATCGGTCAAATTCAATCCGTAACGCTGGTTGAAATCCGCCAAAACCGCATCGATCAACGGCTGATAACCTTGACTGGAACCGTAGCGACAAACCACCTCGCCGTATTCCGGGCCCGCCAAAAGTTCCGCAGTGCAGTCGCGCCACAACTGCTCGACTTCCGGCAAAATCACCGGATTTCCGGCGCTCAAATTGATAAACTCCTGCCCGCTGCCGGCTCTGAGAGTTTCAATAATATCTTTCATAATTGCCCGAACTCCCGTGAGGTGGGACATCTGAGCGCCAAATTGAGTAAGGGCAGGGTTCATAGCAAATGCAGCGACAATGATAGAAGTTTACAGTTTACCCATAATAACTCCAGTCGCAGGCGTTAGCGTAGCTTGTCTGGGGCATCGGTTGTCGATCGAGCGTCTGACTAATTCAATAAACTCGATCGGACAGCATTTTGTTTTTCCCCTGTACGCGCGCCGGATCATAAGATTCTGGGCATTTGTGGAACCCGATCGAGCGATCGAACAGTGTTTTTTGCCTAAAAATTAGCGAACGGAACAGCACTATCTAATTGAAGAGTTTTGGTAAGATTTCACGCCGCCGCGCCCGATGAATTGCCCATACTTGACAGCCGCCATTAGGAGAATCTAAGATTAGCAGTACGGCCCGAGCGCAACAGAATTTTATTGGCTCCGGTTTCTGCTATAATTGCAGGTTCAATCCAGCCTCAAGAATCAGATTTGTTGCTAGCTCATTATCATGATTCGCGGTTCGCTGACAGCCGTGCATTTCATCATCAATCCCACTAAAGCCAAGATAGCTCGTAACCTCGCCCTTTGAGTGGTGTTACATAACAAATACGTAAATCCCAACCAAAATTAACAATCGTAAAATTTAACACAACAATGACACACTTTCCACTTACAGAATACGAGCAACTTACAGATCCTAAAGCCAAAGCAGTGTACGACGAAATCTTGACAGAGTTGGGGTTTGGCATCGTCCCCAACCTGTTCAAATCAATGGCAATCAACCCTGACATATTAGAAGCAAATTGGAAAAAATTCCGGGGAACAATCCTGCAAGGAGACTTACCCCGCACGCTTAAAGAAATGGTCGGCGTCGCTATTTCCCAATCAAATAATAGCGAGTACGCTCTCCAAGTTCACCTGCACGGATTGTCAGCGTTGGGGATGAGCGAAGAAATCCTGCGCACCCTAGTTTCTGACTTTGCCAATTGCCCTTTGCCAAAACGTGATAAAGCCGTAATTACCTTTGGCTTGCTGGCTGCTACAAAACCCCTGGAAGTGACAGAAAGTGATTACCAAAACCTGCGGGATTTAGGACTAGATGATTCAGAAATATTTGAGATAATTGCGACAGCAGACTTGTTTAGCTTTGTCAACCGATATACTGATTCAATAGCCCTCGAAATAGATGCTTTGTAATCTATATTTTATACCCATATTATGGGCGAGCGGCTAGAAGATCTAGAGCGAGAAGAACTTCTGTTGACAGCCCGCCGTTTGTTAGCAGAAGCTCAAGCGCTTTCCATCCGCATTTCCGCCGTCAACGAAATTGCCACTGCCATTAACCGCACCCTCGATATCAACCAGATTTTACGAGTAGTAGGCAAGCAAGCCAAATGGCTGCTCGACTTTGAACACTGTAGCGTTTGCCTGCACAGCACTAACGCTTGCATGACCTTATTTGGCCCCCATATCCCTGTAGATATTTCAGTCCTGCCAGATGGCGGCCCTATTAAGAAGGCTTTCACCACACGTCAACCTCAATTAATTCAAGAAGCGGGTGCTACTGCTATTTTATCCCCCTACGCTTCGCAAATTATCCTTCCCTTGGAAAGCGAAGGTAAGGTTTTAGGGACAATTAATTTTGCCACAACCACGCCGGGAGCTTACACTCAAGAAGACTTGCGGATTGGCTATCTTTTGGCTTTGCAACTATCCTCAGCCATCCGCAATGCTGAACGCTTTAAAGAGATAAATAGCCTGTATGCCGAGCTCGATGCCGAAAAGCACAAATCTGACCAGCTACTGTTGAACGTGCTCCCGGTTGAAATTGCCGAGGAACTCAAAAATAACGGCAAAGTGGAACCACTCTATTATGATTGCGTATCGGTTTTATTTACTGACTTTAAAGGCTTTACTCAGTTATCTGAAAAAATGACGCCGCGAGAGTTAGTTGACGAACTAGACTATTGTTTTTCTTATTTCGATCGCGTGATGGATAAATACTCTATGGAAAAATTGAAGACTATTGGCGACAGCTATATGTGTGCGGCGGGAATTCCTAAGCCTCGCCCAACACACGCCTTTGATGCTGTACTTGCTGCCATAGAAATTCGACAGTTCATGGATTTGCGAAAAATGCATAAAGCTCAACAAAATATTGCTTATTGGGATATCCGGATTGGCATTCATTCAGGCCCCATACTTGCTGGAGTAATTGGCAATAAAAAGTTTTCCTATGATGTCTGGGGAGATACAGTTAATACTGCATCTCGGATGGAATCTTCCGGCGTACCTGGAAGTATCAATATCTCTCAGGCAACGTTTGAATTAGTTAGAGATTTTTTTGAATGCGAATACCGAGGAAAAATTCCGGCTAAAAATAAAGGCAACTTGGATATGTATTTGGTTCATTATCTTAAATAAATTTGTGAAGGGCTAATTGCTAAAGGAGGATGGCTAACCGAGCCACTATACTATTTTAGATTTTAGATTTTAGAATACCGAGCCATTATACGATTTTAGATTTTAGATTTTAGATTTTAGATTTGGCAATGACTGATAATTATCATGGTTGGGAGCGTGGGTCTACAGTTGCCTTTTTTTTTACTGGTGTTAGATATAGCGGTTGTTGGGTAGATTATGTAGACAATTTAACTTAAAAAGCTTGCCAACACAGGGTTTCGGCGTACTCCATCTTTATGAGGAGAAAGGCTATATTAAAATCAAACTAAACTATGAACTTAGAATATATCGCTCGAAGTTTTTTCTCACGAGATCGGTATCGTATCGCAGTGCCCCCAGGCTATATTAAAATGATCGAGTTGTAGATTTTAATTTTTAATTATTTATGCGTATTTGGCAAGCCGATTTTTACCGCCGCCCTCTCCAAGACGAAACTGGCAAACCACTGTGGGAACTCTTAATTTGCGACTCGGAAGGCAGTTTTCAATTTAGCGCTGTTTGCCGCCAGGGGGCCGCAAATTCTAATTGGCTAGCCTCGCAGTTGCAGCAGCAAGCTCAAACCCAAAATTTGCCCGACTTGATTCAAGTATTTAGACCTCAGTCTCTGAGCTTAATCGAAGCTGCGGGCAAAGTTTTGGGTGTCAAGGTAGAAGCGACTCGGCGCACTGCGGCTCTGAAAGTGTGGCTGCAACAACGCGCAAAAGAATATTCGAGTATGCCTAATTATACAGGTGAAACTTACAGCGCGATCGCCCTCGACTCGCCGCCGCCCGTACCCTTACCCGAAAACCTCTGGGGCGATGGCTGGCGTTTTGCTTCTCTACCCGCCGGCGACATTGAAGATGCTTTCCAAGGGCGTCCCCTGCCAATTTTGGAAATGCCAGAATTGCTGTTACCGCTGAATTTGGGCTTGGCCTCAACAGTACCCGTACCGGGAGTTGTGATTGACGGCGGACGCCAGTCTATGCGGTTGGCTAAATGGCTTCAGGATGCCAAACCTTTGGCTTTGAATTATATCGCTGGAGAACCTAACGGATTGATATTAGAAGCTGGGTTAGTAGATAGGTGGGTTGTAGCTACTTTTGAAGATAGCGAGGTGAAAGCGGCGGCCCAAATTTACCAACAGCGCAAGCAATTAAGTAAAGGATTACATTTTTTGTTAGTGCAGCCCGATGATAGTGGCATGACTTATACAGGCTTTTGGCTGTTGAATTTTGATCGATAAGATGTAAATAATATTATTTGTGATGTCGATCAATCGCGCGCCGAAAAATAGTAAAACACTGCCCGAACTCAGTTCCAGCAGATACAGACTAAAACACAACTTTTAAAACAGCTTCTTGAGCTAGCAAGATATAGTGTGGCCAATCTATTCTACAACTAAAATCAATCCGTTTTGGATGCCCTGACACACTCGGTGGATATGAGACTGGTCTTTCTCGTTAAGACCTTTCTGGGCTAGCATTGCTGACTTCAGCAGCCGTCTGTCAAGGGGGGTAATTTGGCGAAAAGCAAAGATGCGCTCGACGATCGCCTCGATCGAGATTTTGGGAACGTTAGCAGAGCTGACTGTCATGGTCTTAACACGCTAAAAGTACGTAACAGAACTGTTTACCTTTATTTTTAAAGATTTCGTGAAGTTATACTGTGATCAATATCACATACTTTTTGTGACAAAATAGTGTATACCCAGTGACTGTTGTCACGAAATCTTGAATTATCATTACCCCAACTTAACGATGGCCCGATAGAATCACTCTTGTAAAACTCAGGCAGAAAGTAAAAATGGCACAAGCAAAGATCGGAATTATCGGCGGCAGCGGTTTGTATAAAATGGAGGCCCTCAAGGATATTGAAGAGGTAAAAATTGATACACCTTTTGGCTCCCCATCGGATGCCGCAATTCTGGGAACTTTGGACGGTACGCCCGTAGCATTTCTGGCTAGACACGGCCGCAACCACACTTTTTTGCCCTCAGAAGTGCCTTACCGGGCAAATATTTATGCCCTCAAGAGTTTGGGAGTTGAGTATTTAATCTCAGCGTCGGCGGTTGGTTCCCTCAAAGCAGAGGCGAAACCTTTAGATATGGTAGTGCCGGATCAGTTTATCGATCGTACAAAAAATCGAGTTTCTACTTTTTTTGGAGAAGGAATTGTTGCTCACATCGCATTCGGCGATCCGGTTTGCCACGAATTGGCTAAAGTATTGGCAAGTGCGATCGAATCCTTGAACCTCCCCGACGTTACCCTGCACCGGGGCGGCAGTTACGTCTGCATGGAAGGCCCCGCATTTTCCACAAAAGCAGAATCCCACCTTTACCGTAGTTGGGGGGCGACAGTCATCGGGATGACAAATTTGCCCGAAGCAAAGTTAGCCAGAGAAGCAGAAATTGCCTACGCAACTTTAGCATTAGTCACCGATTATGATTGCTGGCATGAGGATCACGACAGCGTAACAGTAGAAATGGTAGTTGCAAACTTGCAGCGCAATGCAGCAAATGCCCAAAAAGCCATTCAAGAAACAGTCCGGAGGTTAACAGAAAATCCCCCCGTTTCCGAGTCCCATTCAGCTTTGAAATATGCAATTCTGACTCGGCTGGATCAAGTGTCTGCCGCAACTAAAGAGAAAATGGGTTTGCTATTGCAGAAGTATTTGTAGTTGAAATTGAAGCGGTAATCATCAGGTTATGGGTGATTCCAGATGTGTAAGGTGCGCAGTGCGCACCCTACATCCTAGGGAGAAAGCAGAAATATTTGTATATCTAGCATTCGTCAGGAGTCAGGAGTCAGGAGTCAGGACTAAGATCCATTGCATATCAAATGTTTTAACCATCATCAATGTCCGGCGCCCCGGGCGCGACTGCTATACAATTGAAGTAGTCCGGGACTACGGGCATATATTCGGGAGCGACATTTGTTGATTAGTGAATTTAACTAAGCGGATAAAGTACCTTATAATTTACGGCCGGATGAAGAAGGTAAAAATTATGAGGAATTGTTCGATTTGGCTGTTGGGCGGGCGATTCCAGGGAAAGATTTAACTCCTGCTTATTTTGCTTCCGAAGAGTGGAAGCGCGATCGCGAAACGCTGAAAATTGACGGTCAACACTTGTATGATTTGAGTATTTGGGAAGTCTTGCTGAAAGAAATTAGCAACGAGGCCTACAATCTCTGTTTAAATACTGGCTTTTTCTATTCGGATTTGAGTACTTGGAATGCGGCTAGTGCGATCGCTACGAGTATATCTCTTCCCTACAGCGATACTTGGTACATGATGGCTGATGGCTACCAAACATTACCGAAAACCCTCGCGACAGAATTAGAGAGAGAGGGTGGGGAAGTGTACCTAAATCATCGCTTAAAAACCTTCGATCGCACCTCTGAAGGGCTGATTAAGTTAAATTTTGTCGATCGCGCTGGCCATTCCCTCCCGCCTGTGTTCGCGAAACATCTGATTTTGGCAATGCCGAAGCGATCGCTAAAATTCTTGACGGGAGAAAATCAGCAGAATTTCCTATTTAGCAATTCAACTTTTCAGGAAAATATCCAAACCGTTAGTGGCGATCCCGCTTACAAACTTTTCCTCGGGTATCATCATCCTTGGTGACATCTACTAGATATTCAGGGTGGTACTTCAGCTACAGATTTGCGTAATCTTTATATCTGTGGCGAAGCCTATTCAAATATGCAAGGATAGGTGCAAAGAGCGCTGAATAGTGCAGAATTAATGTTAGAGGAAAACTTTAACTTGAGTCCGCCTGCATAGTTGCCACCCAGTTATGATTTGGGGTCATAAAATTCATTTTAATTTTCGTCAATCCCCGTAGTAGGGACACGGCAGTGTCCTCTCCCTACCTGTATAGGAAACTAATTACCGACTTCCTAAAATAAACTCTCCCACTGAGGATTCCGTAAAATAATCGCATCCTGCTGCTGCTGCAAATAAATCGGAATTTCCCCCGCCAACTCCCGACGGCGCGAGATTCATTGCTGTTGCCACTAAATACATCGTTTGATACAAAATCCCAACGTGCTTTAATATCAGACTATAGGCGATTGATTCATAGCCCCAATTTACTCTCGAAAACCGAGAGGATAGCAGAATTAAAATCTGTGGTTCTACCTCTATCTGTACTGACAAGCGTGCACTTTTTAGCAAAGCTTCTACCTGCTTTGTTTTCCCAGAAACTTTACAAAGTTGGTGATCTTGGGGTGCATAATAATACAACCCAGCATCAATGTTTTCACAGAAATTGATAGCAGTATAAATCTCTAAATCGTAGCAAGCGCCTCCCGTTGGATAAGGCCTATTGCTGCAATCCATGTTATCTCTGGGGACAATCTCGCGCAATCTCGCGGAACGATAGAGAAATTCTCCTAATTGTTCAACAGTAATCGGCTTTTCTCCATGTTGCCGAATGGATTTTCTTTCTTCTAAAATTGCTGTAAAAGGTCTATCTATTTGTTTCAAACTATCGATGTTGGGTTGATAAAGATTAATAATCTCGTTGGATGGTTTGGCTTTGAGCACGGGTGTCGGTTCGATTTGCCCTAAAAATCGAAAGGTTTTACCAATCTGATTGGAATGTCTGCCGCCTCGACTGCGGGAGTGAAATAATAAATCGTGAAATTCCCATTGAGTTAAAGTTTCACTTTGTTCTAAGCTGCTATTGTTGTTAACAGATGATAGCACTTCAGTAGTTAACAAAAAGCTGATAAATAATCGGGCAGTGGCTTCAGAAATCCCCGGAATTTGGGTTAAATCCGAGATAGCTTTAGGTTGCGACAGTTCGTTGATTAAAGCTGCACTGCGCCAATCTTCGAGGATAATTTTCGCTTTGGAAAGGGGCGATTCTACCACAAGATGTGATTTTTCTGAGTGGCAATAGGCAAAGCGTGAAAGTTGATAGTTGTTATCAGTAATTGTCTCTGATAATTGCCATTTATAGGGTGTGGCTATGGGGACTGCTGTAGCGAGGGAACTGCCATCGATTTCTAAGGTATGGTAAATTAAACCCAGGATGACAAATTGTTCTAGATAGTAGTAGAATTTAGCGAGGGAGGAACTGCCCTCGGTAGAAACTACCACTTGAGTTAGGGCTTTTTCAGTTGCGCCTGCGGTAGAAAGAATTTTAATCGCGACGACAATTCCGGGGGAGAGTTTGTTGAGGTTAAATTCCATGTAGGGGGCTTTTAAAATTAAGCCTTTTTCGGCATCTTCAATTATAGAAATTTCTGGCTTAAAAGTTAGGATAATTTGGGGTATGGTTTCAGTCATAATTAATCTTAAAAGAATATGGGAAATGGGTTTATTTGGTGTTCTGGGATGGGTGCATCTCGCCAGCCTAATTTAACGGGAATGTCATAAAGTCGCCCTGGTGCTAAGCGTTTCCAAAAATGCCGCATTCCTGGTACTATGACTTTAATTACATTTAACCCAATGTCTGGCCGGGTTTGATCTAAAACAAAGGTTTCTAAGCCTAATGTTTCAGCTATTTTTACGCACTTTTCCACGTCTACTTTTAAATCATCGCTGGCTAAGGGGGGATAGTCAGATAGTAATTTTAAAGGTTGGGAAGTATCGGGCGTTAAATAAGATTTATTTTCTCGGGTGGCGGTTTTGTACCACTCAACGCTGAGGCCGTCGGAAACGCCGTAATTTGTGCTACCATCGCTGTTAAAAGTTAATACTCCGGGTAAAGATTGATTAACTTCTGTTAAAGCGCGAGATAGGGCAATTTTGGGATCAAAATGTGCGCCAAAACCGAAAATAATGTCTTCGATTTCTCTGTCGATGTGGTGAGAAAAGGCGGCAAAAACGGGGATGTTAAAATCGCTGGTGAGGTCTAAAACCCACAGCGATCGCTCTATACTTTGATAATAGTTTCTGAGTTCTTGAATGTAGGAATCGTTAAAGCTATCTAAATCAACGGCGGGGACTTTAACCCGATTGTACCACCACAAGGCAACGCTATCTCGCTCGACTAATTCCATAAACCCTTGCAAAATTGCCTCTTCTTTGGTATTGCCTGCGGCGGCACCGTTGGAGTCCGCCCAACAGTCGGGTTTTTCGGGTTCGGGATAGCCGTAATAACAGTAAGCTGTGGGTAAATATTTGACTCGTTGATGAGTTAATGACCAAATTGGTGTCCAGTCAATTTCTCTGCAGGCATCGAAAGGTTCGGGGACTCTTTGAAAGAAGCTTTTACAGGTTCTATTCCAGTCGTGGCGAGTGCTATATTGTACTTCACTAAAACCCATGCAATCATTGGGGTGAATGGCGGTTTCTCCCATTGTTTGATAGCTACCTTTTTGTCGAATTTCGTCGCCTTGAAATACGCCGGAATATCTCTCAATGGCTTCTCCCAAAGCGCTGGCTTTGGCTTGTTCGTCGGTTTTGCCTTTGCCCGCACTTCTGCCGCGTAAGTTTTCTTTGAGGAAGTACAAGTCATCGAATATCGTAGCGAAATAGTGGCCGGCTAAGTAGTTCGGTGTTAAAGCATTGGCTGTTTGGGGAACTTTGAGTAAACCGCGCACAACTCCGGTTATGGGACTGATTTGGGTGTCAAATTTTTGCAGGGTTTCTGTTGGGGAAAAGCCGCGATGGCCGCCGTCGGTGGTAAAGGTTTTTTTCTGGCTTTGGAGGACAAAGGGCTGGATTTCTTGCGGCGGAGGTGAACCGCATTCGGGGCATTGGGGGCGTTTAGTTATGGTGTGGTTGGTGGTTTTTAGGGTTTTGGTGTCAAAGGTAATTATTTTATTTTCTAAACTTTCATTGTTGCCTTGAACAATCCATTTGGCTAGTTCTGTGGCGGCTAAATTAAAACTTATCTGTAGGGTAGCAGGGAGGTAAGATGGGGGTGTTAATAAGGGTTTTGTTTGATGTTTTTGACGCTGGATGAAGCTTTGGGTAGGGCGATTTGCTCTCAGGCGTTGGGCGAGACATTCCCAGCAGGCGGTGGTTTCGGGGTGGAAAATCGGGCCAATCCAAATTGTTGAACTTGTAGGTTTTATCAGTAGCCAAGGGTTGCCAGTTTGGAGGGCTTTTTGGTTAAATTCTCCCAGTTCTGGTTGCAGGTAATCGTCGGTTAAGATTAGGGTGATTTCGGCGGTGGTTGAAGTTTGAATGCCGAGGGTTTCTAGGGCGCTGATGCATGCTTCTGCTGGGATTTTGCTGTAGGAAGTGACGGCTACTTTCAGGGATTGTAAGCGGGATGTGGCTTGCTGAGGGGAGATGTTTAAGAGGGTGTAGAAGGCGGCGGTTTCTTCGGGGAGGGAGGTGTCGTTTTCGATCAGGTGGCCTTGTTTTTCTAGCAGGGCTAGGGTATAGTAAATTTCAGCCGGTGAGGCTTGACTTCGCAGTTGGGCGACGATTTGATCGGGGGTGTTGTGACCGTTAATTAAGGGGGTTAATAGTTCGTAAAGGTGGCCTAAGAGAACCAAGGAATCTGACTCGGAGATTAGGAATACTCCCACCGATTTGATGATTTCGACTGTGAAGCAATTTTTAAACTTTGGTTGGTAGAGCATCCAGAAGGGTGTTTAATATCATTTTTGAAAGGATTTTAGTACAGAGTTAGATTTTTATACTCTATAAAAGTCTCGTCCTCTTGACCACCCCGTTCCAGCCAACTCTCCTCAAGTGGCCCCACTGCGACTAGAAGCCAAGCGGGGCCGAAAAACTGGCAAGCTACGGGTGTAGCCGGAGGTAAGCTCAAGGGACTTTAGGAGCAACAGCCCGGAATAATGCCAGGGGATACCTCTGTTCCACCCCCAATCCAATCGCTAATCTGTACATCTATCAAATCATCAGGCTTCTTCGGCGGCCGATCACCAATCATCGTACCTTCAGGAACGCCACTTAACCAAGCCTGGGCGATCGCCTTCGACGTGGACTGTTCACTCGCCGTCAAATCTTGTTGTACAACTGACATAATATATTCCTCTGTTAGATACACCTAATCTTGTTTAGGCAATTAATTGTGATACTAGACAACAGTCTCATCCTTTTGGCCACCCCGTCCCAGCCAATTCTCCTCAAGCAGCCCCACTGCGACTACAGAGCCAAGCGGGGCCGAAAAACTGGCAAGCTACGCCTGTAGCCGGAGGTAAGCTCAAGGGACTTTAGCAACTGGCCGGAATAGTTCCGCCTGGGAATCCCTCAGCCCGCCCCTCAAGCCAAAGGCTAATCTGTTCCTCTGTCAGAGCATCGGGTTTGGGAGGCAGGGGTAGGACATAAATCACCGTTTCCCCTGAAGTACCTTGAAGGACGGGAACTGCATCGGGAGCCTGATTGATGCGGACTTCTACGAAGTCTTCCAGAATAAATCCATTGTCTCGGAGCGTGGCTGCGGGCTCGTTGAGTAGGCGTCTATACAAAGCTTCATCCAACCAGGCCTCACCTATCAATCGGGCTATTTGTTTTTCCCAACTTCTCCAATCCTGCGGAAATGCCATAAGTTTCTCCTAGCTCCCTTTTGTGGGAAGTAATTGATCTTGCTGCTATTGTATAGCAGAGGTGTCCAATGCGCTTCCCCATAAAATAACGGAAGTAGGTTCGGACAAATAATGCCTATTTACTGCAAGCCTTTTGATAATGGTAGAAGATGTGAATTTTTACGAACTTTCGCCCTGACACAGGGGTTTCACTTCCGATAAGCTAATATCACTAACAAGTACAATACCAACTAGCGCACACACTATGCTCGGACTTAACGGATATCGCATTGTACAAGAAATTCACAGCGGGGTAAAAAGTCTGGTTTATCGAGCCTACCGCGAACGCGACCAACAACCTGCGATTGTTAAATTCCTCAAGTCCGAGTACCCCACCCTTGAAGAAATTACCCGCCTCAGAAATGAATACAAAATTGCCCAACCCCTAGACTGTCCCAGCCTCACTAAAGTCTATAGCCTAGAAAACTATCGTAACAGCTTTGCCCTGATCTTAGAAGATTTTGGCGGCTCCTCCCTCGAGCAGTTACTTACTAACCAAACCTTACCTGTAACAGAAATTCTGAGAATTGCCATTGTCTTAATAGATGCCTTAGATTATTTGCACAGCCATTCGATTATTCACAAAGATATTAAACCGGGCAATATCATTATTAACTCTACCACAGGCGAAGTCAAACTCACTGACTTTAGCATTTCCTCCCGCCTGCAACAAGAAAATCAATCTGTGAGCAACCCCTCGGAACTGGCGGGTACTCTTGCCTATCTCTCCCCAGAACAAACGGGGCGAATGAACCGCTCGGTAGATTACCGAAGCGACTATTATTCTTTAGGAATGACTTTATACCAAATGCTCGCGGGTCAGTTACCTTTTGTCACTGAAGACCCGATGGAATTAATACATTGTCACTTAGCTAAACAGCCTTTACCACTTTGTGAAATCAGAGAAGTTCCCCAAGTTATTTCTGATATTGTAATGAAACTATTAGCGAAAAACCCAGAAGAGAGATATCAGAGTGCAGCCGGATTAAAATTTGACTTAGAAACTTCTTTAAATCAGTTGCTTGCTACGGGAACAACAGCACCTTTTGTCATTGCCACCCGCGACAAAGGTAGCCAACTCCTGATTCCACAAAAACTTTACGGACGCGAACAGGAAGTAATAGAATTATTAGCCGCCTTTGAAAGAATTAGCCAATCCTCTGTCACCCCCAACCCCCTTAGTAAGGAGGCTTTAAAACAAAAGGAATCCACTCTTACCCCCCCCTTACCAAGGGGGGCCGGGGGGGTTCAAAGCTATGCTTTACAAGAATCGACTCTTACCCCCCCCTTACCAAGGGGGGCCGGGGGGGTTCAAAGCCATGCCGAAATGATCCTCGTTTCCGGCTATTCCGGTATTGGCAAAACCGCCATTGTCAACGAAGTTCACAAACCCATTGTTCGCCAGCGGGGTTATTTCATTTCCGGCAAATTTGACCAATTTAACCGCAACATTCCCTACTCAGCCATCATCACAGCTTTTCAAGCCTTAATTAAACAATTACTCACAGAAAATGGCCGACAAATTGCCAGTTGGAAACATCAACTTTTAGATGCCCTCATCCCCAATGCCCAAGTTATCATTGATGTCATCCCCGAAGTAAAATTTATTATCGGCCCTCAGCCAGAAGTGCCGCCATTAGGGCCAACAGAATCACAAAACCGCTTCAATCGAGTTTTTCAACAATTTCTCAAAGTCTTTTGTCAGCCCCAACACCCCGTTGTCCTTTTTTTAGATGACTTACAGTGGGCCGATTCAGCCTCCCTGAAACTGATGCAACTGCTGATGAGCGATTCTGATAGCCAATATTTATTAATTATTGGAGCCTATCGCGATAACGAAGTCAACCCCACTCACCCTTTAATTCAAACCTTAGAAAAAATCCGCGAATCGGGAGCTAATCTCAATAATATCACAGTTCAACCTTTAGCTATCAATCATGTTAGCCAACTGATTGCCGATACTCTCAATGAATCCGCAGCCACCAGACGCATTCAATCCTTTTCAGAACTCCTATTTCACAAAACCCAAGGCAACCCTTTCTTTTTAACCCAACTCCTGAAAACCCTTGCCTTGGAAAACCTGCTCAATTATGAAGCCAGCAGCGATAAATGGCAATGGGATATCGAGGCAATACAAGCCATTGGCATTACCGATTTAAACATTGTCGAACTGATTGCTAGAAACATTCAAAAGCTACCAGAGGTTACTCAAAAAGCCTTAAAACTTGCCGCTTGTATTGGCAACACTTTCAACTTAGATATTTTAGCCATTGTCAACGAAGAATCAGAATTAGTAACGGGTGCGCAGTTGTGGCCAGCGCTTCAGGCTGGTTTGATTTTGCCTCTTTCGGAAGCCTACAAAATTCCCCTGGTATTTGCTGAGTCGGAATCTGAATCAGTGCAGCTACAAGATGTGAAAGTAGATTACAAATTTTTGCACGACAGAGTGCAGCAATCTGCCTATTCTCTGATTCCCGAAACCCATAAAAAATCAACTCACTTCAAAATCGGTCAATTGCTGCTGCAAAATACAACACCCGAAGAACGCAAAAACAATATTTTCTCCCTGGTTAATCAATTGAATTTTGGCATAGAGACAACCACAGAGGAATTACCTCTACTGGCCACACAGTCAGACAGAAACCTGTTAGCAGAACTTAACTTGATGGCCGGTCAAAAAGCTAAAGCATCCGCAGCATTTGAAGCGGCTGTTAATTATTTTAATCTTAGTTTGGGACTGCTTGCTGCCGATAGTTGGCAAAGTAATTATGACTTGACGCTGCCTATCTATGTGGAAACCGTAGAAGGTGAATATTTAAACGCTAATTTTGCACGGGCGGAACAGCTTTTAGAAGTTGTGCTGCAAGAGGCAAAAACGCTTTTAGAGCGGGTGAAAGTTTACGAAGTTAAAATTCAGTCTTATATTTCTAAAAACAAGTTTCTAGAAGCAATACAGCTCGGGATAGAAGTGCTGGAAAAATTGGGATTATCGCTGTCTAAAATATCTACAGATCCAGTAATCCTGATTCAGAAAATTGCTAAAAAAATGGCAGAAAAAAATATAAAAATTGAAGATTTAGCCTACCTTCCAGAAATGACAGATTCTTATCACTTTGCCACAATTCGTATTCTTTTAACTGTTACTCCGGCTGCTTATATTACGAATCCTGCCTTAAAGTCGCAGCTTTTCTTTGCAATGGTGGATCTCTGCTTAACTTACGGTAATCCTCCCTTAGCTGCTGGCGTGTACGTTAATTATGGTGTCTTTTTGAATGCTTCTGGAGATATTGATTCAGGATATAGATTTGGTCAGTTATCTTTAAGATTGCTGGAGCAATTTAATGCCAAAAATATAAAAGCAACTGTTTTACAGTCCTTTAACTCATGTATTAGACACTGGAAAGACCATCTTAGGGAAACCATAGACTCTTTGCAAGAGGGTTTTAATAGTGGGCTAGAAACAGGAAATATAGAGTATGCCTGTTATTCAATTTTGAGCTATCACGACCATAGATTGTATTCGGGAGACGACTTAGAATCTCTCGAAGCTCAATGTCGAGAGTATCTGTCTTTGATTAAAAGTCTTAAACACGATTATTCTATTGAATTTTTAAATATGATGCGGCAGTTTATTTTAAATTTGCTGGGTCAGTCAAACGGACCAACTGAGTTAACTGGCGATGAATATAATGAAAAAAAGTCTCTTAAAGCTGCATTACAAAGGAATAACTATTATACCTTATTTTTTGTATACAATTTGAAAACCTTACTTTCATATTTATTTAAAGAACGAGAAGCCGCAGTTGAAAATGCTCGACAAGCAGAAAAATATAAAGCACCTGCTGGCGGTATGATAGCTACAGCACAATTCAACTTTTACTACTCCCTCAGCCTCCTCGCTCAATATCCCAACGTCAGCGAAACCGAACAGAGAGAATATCTCGAACAAGTAGCCACCAATCAACAAACAATGAGACATTGGGCTAACAATTGCCCCGCCAACTACCAACACAAATACGAGCTAATAGAAGCCGAAAAAGCCAGAATTTTAGGAGACTACCCCGCAGCCATCGCCCTCTACGATGCGGCCATTACCAGAGCCAGAGAACAGCAATATACCCAAGAAGAAGCCCTCGCCAATGAACTCACCGGAGAATTTCACCTAACTCGCGGCCAAGAAAACATGGCCCGCTTCTTCCTACTAGAAGCATACTACTGCTACATCCGTTGGGGAGCCAAAGCCAAAGTCAAAGACTTAGAAACGCGATATCCGCAATTCTTCGCCAAAATCAACGCTCAAAAACCCGCTGAAACCAGCCTCACTTTAGCCACCATCATCACCAGTAGCAGCAATTCCGAAGGATTTGACCTAGCCTCTGTCTTCAAAGCAGCCCAAGCCATCTCCAGTGAAATAGTCCTCAGTGAATTGCTGACAAAACTAATTAAAATCGCCCTTGAAAATGCCGGGGCACAAACCGGATATTTGCTACTCAAACACTCAAACACACTCACCATAGAAGCCGTCGGACAAGTCGAAGGCGACAACATTACCCTATCACTCATTCCCAATCAGCCCCTCGCCGAGATCCTCCCCATGAGCGTCATCAACTATGTAGAAAGAACCCAAAAAAGTGCCGTATTAAAGAATGCTACCACCGATGCTATCTTTGCCACCGACCCCTATATTGTTGCCCATAAAACCAAATCCATACTCTGTACTCCCATCATTAATCAAGGGCGCTTCATGGGTGTAGTTTATTTAGAAAATAATCTAGTAGAAAAGGCTTTTACCTCAGGGCGAATAGAAGTTTTAAAACTATTATCGACCCAGGCATCTATCGCCTTAGAAAATGCTACTTTGTACCAAACCTTAGAGCAAAAAGTTGAAGAGCGCACCGCACAATTAGCCAAAGCTAATAAAGAAATATTGGTTTTAAACGAACGGCTAAAAGTAGAAAACCTTCGCATGAGTGCCGAACTAGACGTAACCCGCCGCCTGCAACAAATGATTTTGCCGAAACAGCAGGAATTAGAGTCAATTGAAGGGCTAGAAATTGCTGGATTCATGGAGTCTGCTGAGGAAGTTGGCGGCGACTACTACGACGTACTAAATCACGGCGGTAAAGTTACAATTGGCATCGGCGACGTGACAGGACACGGTTTAGAAAGCGGCGTGTTAATGATTATGGCGCAAACAGCAATTCGCACTTTGCTGGTTCACAAGGAAACCGACCCAGTTAAATTATTGCAGACAGTCAACGAAACGCTTTTTGACAACGTAGAGCGCATGAATTGTGGTAAAAGTATGAGCCTTTCTTTGCTGGAATATCGGGGGGACAACACCCTGCGTTTGAGCGGACAGCACGAAGAGGTAATTCTCGTGCGTTTCAGCGGCGAAGTAGAGCGGATTGATACTATCGACTTAGGGTTTCCGATCGCTTTGGAAGCAGATATTGCCGATTTCCTTGCTACTACTGAGATACAGTTAAATTCCGGCGATGTGGTCGTACTATACACCGATGGAATTACGGAAGCTTTTGATATGAATGAAGATCAATACGGTATCGAGCCAGTGATTAAAGTTGTTGCGCTTAACAGGGAACAGTCAGCAGCAGAAATCAAGCAAGCTGTTATTGACGATGTGCGGCGGTACATGGGGGAGCAAAAAGTATTTGATGACATTACTTTGGTAGTAATCAAACAGAAGTAATATCCGGAAAGCGTCGAAACGACAGCGATGCGATCGCAAGTTTGCGTGTTAACACCTAAACTCCCTAATTCCTGCTGGCGTTGATAGATGTCTACTTACTTAATTTCCTCACTTCTATAAGCTGAGATTCTCAATTAAATTGTTAGTTTTGCAGCGGCGAAAAAGGCGGCACATACCTCTTAGCTTTCCAACTTTTGGTCAAGCTACAATTGAAGTAGCTATAACAGCAGAAGGGACTGGCACAATCATTTAACTACACGCAGCTACCCATCAATCACTGGCAATTATAGCCATAGCAATCTTATTTGATTTGCGATCGGGACTTTTTTTAACGAACCGCAGAGGACGCAGAGAAGATAGAAAGAAAAAGGTTCGCGCATGATTTAGGACTGCTATAGTTAGCCTTGTCTTAGCTGATTTTCTGTTGGACGCAGGCTGGGCGAGTGAATTTGAAGTCTTTCCTGAAGCAGCCGCGCTTCCCCAAGAAGAAGAAACCACCGGGGAATTGTGGATTCGCGGCATCGTCATCTTTCTACAGCTTCGCTTCCCTCGAGCTTGCTCGGCAGTCACGCCAGACAGGGCTAGCAGTGCACACCCTACGTAGTTCCGATCAATTAATCAACTGCTTGAATGCGTCGTGTTCGCGAATTTTTTCCAAGTCTGCTTCAGTTTTTGCCAATTCTTTACACAAATTGGGATTGAGATTGAGGGCGCGTTTCAAATTTTCAAGGGCCAAGTCAATTTGGCCTTGTAGCGCATAACATCGCGCTTTATTGTACCAAATTCTGTAAAAGTCGGGTCTAATTTTAGCAGCATTGTCGTAGGAATCAATCGCAGCTTCGTATTTTTGCAATTTTGAGAGTGCAACGCCTCGATTGTTCCAAGCGTCAGTATAATCATTTTTAATTTGTAGGGCTTGATTGTAAGAAATTACTGCTTGTTCGTACTCCTGCATTTTGGAAAAAGCAACGCCTCGGTTGTTCCAAGCGTCGGCGTAATCGGGTTTGGCTTGAATTGCTTGTTCGTAACAGCCGATCGCCTCCTGGTACTTCTGCAACTCCAACAATACCACGCCTCGATTGTTCCAAGCGTCGGGATAATCCGGGCGAATTGTAGTAGCTTTTTCGTAAGAGGCGATCGCCTCTGGATACCGCTGCATTCTCGTGAGCACTACTCCTCGGTTATTCCAAGTATCGGCTAAATCCGGCTGAATTTGCAGGGCCTGATCGTAAGCAGCGATCGCATCTTCATAACGGTTTTCAAAGAAACAAGCATCTCCCTGCTTAGCATAGTCACCTGCCGTCAATAGCTGTTGGTAATTGCCATAGTTAACTGGAGCAAATTCTTGAATTTGGGCATCGGGCAATAACAAGTCTGTGTCTGCATCCGCCGCGTGACTTTGGTGTTGAATTTCGCCTAAGATACTTTCAGCGTCCGAAATTAATAGTTTTAATTGAGAGATTGTATCGTAATGGAGACTTTCAATTTCTTGGCGAGCAACTGTTGTCTGCTTGGACAATTTGCTCAACAGAAACCAAACCCCGACTCCGGCTGCTGTCGGAAACAAAGTTAAGGCAATTACGAGCCCGTTCAGCAGTACGGCCGTGCGCCCGAAAGCAATGTCAACTTCTTCTTGAACTCGATCGCGAATCTCTTCTTTAAGTTGGTCCTGTGGCAATTGCTGCTGGACCAACAGTGTCGCCGTCGGTTCAGATGCAAAAACGGTATTGGCGCAGACTAGAATAGTCGAAAGGGCGATCGGGCTAATACTTGTTCTAAAAATACTTGACAAACGCATTGCCTTAGTGATAAACACCTGATTTGCGATTTCCATGTGTCAAGAGATGCTGGTAAGGATGATCCCAGACTAGCCCATTTGTTCAAAAACTATTAAATACAGGGTATCTATTGTGCAGTCCCCTCCGATCAAATTGCTGACGCAAGAATTGCTAGACGAAGTTGCCGCTTCCTCCCGCCGCAGTCCCCGCCAGCGACAAAACTACAATTTCCATGATTTGTCTGAAAAAGTGCAGCGGTTTGTCAACGTGCTGCAACCGGGTACTTACGTCCGCCCTCACCAACACCTGCGCCCGCCCGCAGTTAACGGTTTTGAGTTTTTCGTAGTGATTCAAGGAGAACTCGGTATTGTTATTATGAACGAAAACGGTCAAATTCTTCGTTCCTTGCGAGTCAGCGCTGCGGGCCCGACTCGCGCTGTCGAACTTCCAGAGGGCACTATTCACACGTTAGTAGCTTTGGCACCGGATACTGTGATTTTGGAGTTCAAGGAAGGGCCTTATGAGGTGGCGGCGGATAAAGATTTTTTGGCAGGTTTTCCTGCGGAGGGAACTGTGGCGGCGCGGGAATTAGTCCTGATTTGGGAAGCGGAATTTAACAGTTGACTGGTGACTGTTGACTGTTGACTGTTGACTGTTGACTGTTGACTGTTGACTGTTAAAAATCTAAAATCTAAAATCTAAAATCTAAAATCTAAAATCGATCGATTGATTACTAATGACTGATGAATCTAATTGTCGTCATCCGATTGTATAAATCCGGGGCGGTACGAATAATTTTTCTCAGAAGTTCATCCGTCACCCAAAAAACTACGGGAAAGGAAAATTTTTTGCTGAATTCGCTGCATAGTAGGTTGGTAGAAATGAGCAATCGATCGATCGCCTGCACTGATTCCAAACCGAGGATCATTAAAGCTGGAGGCTGTTCCCCGTCTACTTCTGCAGCGATTGTTCTGTAGAGAGTTGTGGCCGATTCGGGCAAAAACAGTTGCTGCGGTTTGACGGAACAAGTTGCTTGCAGCCGATCGACTATTTGCTGTCGCAAAGGCAGTGAGTTGCAGTTGACTAAAATGAAAGAAAAGTAACCTTGGGAAAGACGGAGCGCCCGAATTAAAGTTGAGAACGACCGCTCGTTATATTTAGCTGAGTCGTACTTAGCTCCATCGTCTTTAGCTGTATTTTCTGAGCTTTTCTGGACAAACATAAATTGCAGATTTTTTATCTAGTTTTAGATATTTTCTAGATTAAACGATGTTTCTAAATAAAATCTGAAGCTCGGAATTTTATTTTTCATTTAGAAACATTTCGGTCACTCTAGCACGGTTTTAAATTAATATCAATAGTCTGAGCAACTAATTTGGCCCCGGCAGCTCAAAAAGCCACCGGCCACTGTACGACCAAAGTATAGCAGAAGTCCGATGTCCGTCGGAAGAAGCAATATTTCGCAAGGGTTTGTGCAATTAAGAACGTTCTAAATATCGCGCGAGGTTGCTAAATAAAATGTAATTAAACATACAAAACAATCACCGGAAATTCTCAGCCAGCGGCAAAGTAAACCAAAAACTTGCCCCAGCACCGGGACTGCTAATTACCCCAATTTCCCCGCCGTGAGCGCCAATAATTTGCCGACAAAGATATAGACCCAAACCTAAACCGACGGAGTGTCGGGATTGATAACCCCTAACGTAAAGGTCAAAAAGATGTTCGCACTGTTCCGGCAATATTCCCGCCCCGTCATCTTCAACGGTACAGTAAATCATGCTACTTGACGAATTGGGGATTGATAATTGGGGATTAGTAATTCGGGATTGTGGATGGGTAATCGGTAATTTGTCGATGTCTTGTTTTCCTTTTTTTTGATTTATAATTAATTTACCCGCCTTGATTACTTGAGCTGAAACTGTTAAATTGAGTCCGGGCAGATTGTGCTTTAAAGCATTAGCAATTAAATTAGAAAACACGCGCCTTAACTGAGTATTATCAGCATTCACCGCGGGCAAATCATCCGGTATCAAATTTTTAAAAGTAGCTTTAGCCTCATTCATTAAAGGCTCCAAATCGGCCGCAGCCGCTTCAACTACGGCCCTCAAGTCAACCCGATCGCAGTGCAAAACCAAACCGCGCAATTCCCCGGCGTGAACTTCCAAAAGCGAATTTATCAACCGCAACTGCTGCTCGCTACCTTGAATCATCCGCTCTAAAACAGAACGGGGAATTGCGATCGAATCCCCAGTTTTCCTCTGCCAATTTTTCAGCACCATTAACATTCCCGCCACCGGGTTTCGCAAGTCGTGAGAAAGAGCGTGGATAAACAGCCGCAGCGATTCTTGTGCCTGTTTGCGCTGGGTGATATCCTCAATTAAACCCTCATAATAAAGCACGGATCCGCTGCGATCGCGTACCGCCCGCGCCTTCTCGGAAATCCAGACAATACTGCCGTCTGAGCGGTAAATTTGAGACTCAAAATCCGACACTGTGCCGCTTTCCTCGATCGATCGCAAAAACTCATTTCTGCGAACCGGATCGACGTACAACTGTCGATCGATATCAGTAAACTTTGCCGTCACTTCTTCCGGGGAATCGCAGCCGTAAATCCGCGCCAAAGCTGGATTTGCAGTAATGTAGTGGCCATCAGGAGTGCTTTGAAAAATTCCCTCCCCGGCATTCTCGAAAATGCTGCGGTACTTCGCCTCCGCCACCTCCAACTGCTGGTAAGCAGATTGCAACTCCCGCCTGGTACTAAACTCTGTCCGTTGCAGACATTCGTACCAATAAACCGACAAATCGCAAATCAAACAAAACCAAAACAAATATAAGTAAAACCCGGTCAACTTAAAAGCAGTATACTTAGCAAAATTTAGATTTAAAACCAAATTTAGGCTGAGGTGGCAGCACAAAACGCCGAGTTGAGAAATCAGGTGGAGGCGCCAGCGGACGGGCATCAGCGTAGCTTGGGTCAGAAATGCTAAAGTCCAGGTAAAAATCGGTAATTCCCCGGCTTGTGCGAGGGCTAACCCAACCTGTACAACGACAGTCAGCGACCACGAAAAACCCAAAAATAGCAAACCGGGATAGCGCTGTCCAAAGGAGGTTTTTTGCAACACAAAACAGGTCAGCAAACCCAATTGTACAGCAGCACTCGTGTACAAATAAACAATTTTAAACTCCTGGGGATCGGAGAATGTTTTGCCCATAAAATAGACAGTTATGGTGAAGGCAAAAAAGATGGCAATTCCCACAGCAGGGCGCAGCCTGTCTCGGAGGAAGCGATCGCGCCACACCTCATAAACCGTTAAGGCCTGAACAGATTTTGCATTGCCCAAATAGCTCATACCCTTTTAGATTTTAGATTTTAGATTTTAGATTTTAGATTGAGAAAGATCGATCGTCCGAGTTGACAGCAGGTAGCGAAAACCAGAAAGTCGAGCCACCTCCGGGAGTGCTTTCGACGCCGATGAAGCCACCGTGAGCTTTGATAATTTGCTCCTGACAGGTACAGTCTCAAACCCAGCCCTGTTAATTGTCGGCTATTAGGGTCTGGAACGTAAAGTTCAAACAGAGATTTCCGCTGTTTGGCGCTGATTCCCACTCCATCCATTTTAGATTTGAGATTTGAGATTTTAGATTGAGAAAGATCGATCGTCCGAGTTGACAGCAGGTAGCGAGAACCAGAAAGTCGAGCCACCTCCGGGAGTGCTTTCGACGCCGATGAAGCCACCGTGAGCTTTGATAATTTGCTTGGACAGGTACAGTCCCAAACCCAGCCCTGTTAATTGTCGGCTATTAGGGTCTGGAACGTAAAGTTCAAACAGAGATTCCCGCTGTTTAGCGCTGATTCCCACTCCATTATCTATTACAGTACAGCGAACCATTTTTACGGTGACTCTGGGCAATTTGCTGCAGATATTGCCTATTTGACCTTGATAGCGGGGCATTTTGCAACTGCCGTCGAGGTAAAACTTGGCCCGGGTTTCCTGATTTTTCTGGGTGGCCTCGCACATCCTAGGACGATCGCCCGCCGCAGAGGCGAGGTTAGGGATATAGCGGGCGATCGGATTATTTAGCGATGTTAAAGCCTGTGAATTTTCTTCATAACGTAGCACTTTTTCAACTTCAATTACCTCAGCTTTAAAAGTTATATTGACTCCCGGAGGATTGTGTTTAATCGCATTAGTCAACAGATTTTCCAGCACCCGCTGCAAGGGTTGGCTGTCGGCATTGACTTGTGGCAAATCCGCCGGGATTTCTGAGGTCAAAGTTGCTTGATTTTTGGTCAGCATCGGTTCTAAATTGGCAACAATTGCTGAAGTTAAAGACTGCAAATGCAGCGGTACAGTATTGAGAACAATACCTTTGACCTCGCTAGCGTGAGCGTCGAGCAGGGCATTAACCATAGTCAACTGGTGTTCGCTCGCCCCAACGATCCGCTCCAAAATCGATCGAGAAACCGGAATATCCTGTAGAGAGTCAGAGGGCGATTTGTTGAGCAAATTTTTCAGCAGTATTAACATTCCCATAACGGGAGTGCGGAGATTGTGAGAAACTGCGTGCAACAATAGGTCTTTCAGGCAGTTGGTTTCTTCCAGTTCGTGCATTTTTTGCTGTAGTTGGCGGGTGCGTTCCTCCACTTGAGATTCCAAGTTGGCATTGAGAGCTTTTACCTGCTGCAAAAGTTGGGCTTGCTGGAGAGCGATCGCGACTTGGGTAGCGAGTTTTTCCAACAAATCAATTTCAAATTCCTGCCACTGGCGGGATCCCAAGCACTGGTTGACGGCCAAGATCCCGAACAATTCATCGCCCAGGACGATAGGCACATTTAACGTCGCTCTAATTTGATAGTCGCTGTATAATTGGGCAACTGCACCGCTGAGTGGAACGCTAGCAGTATCGGAGATAGCTCGGACACGGTTGGTGGCATAAAACGTTCTCAAGTTTTCGAGGTAATTCTCATCAGCGAGCACCCACCCGAGAATAGAACGGCATTGGCTTCCCACAGACTCGGCCACAACCTTACCGTACACCGGGCTAGGAAGATCTACCCCGTCCGCGTCCATAATACCGATGAAAGCGCGGTCTGCCTTAAAAAATTGCCGGACTTCGGCAACAGTAGTGTTGAGAATTTCTTCGAGGTCGAGGGAGTGGCGAATTCGCAGGGCCATTTCTGAGAGCAAGCGATCGTGATCGGAGGACGCGCGCAAAGCCACTTCCGCGCGGTGGCGTTCGGTAACGTCTTGTACTGTGGCGGCGATCGCCCCTGACTCAATTGCCGACTGTTCGCAGACAGTGCGTTCGGAGCCGTCAGCCAGCACAATTCGGTAGTTAATGCAATAGGGTTTGCGCTCAAACATAGCTTGGCGGTGCGATCGCGCCACCAATTCTCGGTCTTCTGGATGTACCGCCTGCAAAAAAACGGATGGTGTCGGTTTGACAGTTCCCGGAGCAAAACCCAAGAGGCGGTAAAGTTCGTCCGACCACCGCAATTCGCTGTTGGGTGTACAGTGTTCCGACGATTCCTGAAAGTTCTCAGTTGCTGCGACGGCGGTGCAATTTAAATCCCAATTGCCCAACTGAGCGATGCGCTGAGCGTTCGCCAGACTAGCTTCGCGCGATCGCAACATGGCCGCCGTGCGGCGCACCTCAAAAAGCGCTTGCTGGCGTTCTGCTACGGCGGCCGCCAACATCAGAGCCACAAGGGCGATCGTCCCGGTAAAAGCTTGTAAAAATAACACCGCTTGTTTGAGATTATCGCTTTTGGCCAAAAACGGGCCGCCTCCCTGCACCGCTCCCCAAATCGCGATGTAAGACACGATCGAATAAGCAAAAATCGCTCCCGGCGGTTGAAACCGCAGGGCTGCCCAAACTATCAGAGGAAAAGGCAGATACTCCAGCGGATACAGAGCGCTCGCCGCCTGTGTTTTTGAGCAAAAAACCAGCCAGCTAACGCTCAGCAAGAGAGTCAGCCAGAGCGCTTTTTCTGAATAATTAACAATTAAAAATAGAAGATTATAGCGGTTTTCATTTGCAGAAAATGTGCTTGGATAATTTGTAACTTGGAATTTGTAACTTGGAATTTGGAATTGGGAATTTACCCAGTTCAAAAATGCTTTTAATCTTGAAATAATCCCAGGTTTTATCTCACATTTTACACCATTATCAAGAACAGGCATCTTGCCTGTTCCACAAGAAAATTCATCTCTTGTGGAACAGGCATCTTGCCTGTTCCTAAACAAGTAATTGAAAATAATGAAACATCTCAGTTTTAGTGGAAATTTAAAACTGTTAACGGCGTGGTTCAAAGTCAGCAGCACTGGCGTCACAATCAAAATTCCCATCCCGTCTCCGAGCCACGTAGTCCACCAGTTCCGAGAAAAATTGCTCCACTGAGTCCAACCAAAAATGCACGCGCCCAAGTTGCCGAGGGTAGAGCCGAGGCAAGTAGACCCGATGACAGCGCCCGCCACCAAACCCAGAACATCTCGTAATCTTGCGAGTTTGGTAGAAAATCCGCTCCGAGTGAGCAAAGCCTCCCCAGCCAGCGCTTGCAGCGTGACGCTAAAGGCCGATGTGACAATGACGGCGAACGGTATACCGGCGGTAAAGTTTAACAGCACCGAACCGAGGGCAATTCCCGGCCACATCCGTCGCCCTTGCAGTAGCAGTGCCGCTAGAGCAATACCCGCGGGCGGCCACAGGGGGGAGGCTTCGGCTTTCACCAGTCCCAGTATCGACGCTGCAAGTTTTCCGGTAACAAAGTAGGTCACAGCCAGGATACCGGCGTACAGAAGCGGTCGAGTGCGGCGGTTGAGCAGTTTCATTTTTTGTGCAAGAGAATCCTCCATTCCTAGTTTTTAATTTAGGCGGCTCCTGGGCGATCGCGCTTCCTCCTGGCGACTCACCTGACTGGGCGAGTGGGAGATTGGGAGATTGGGAGATTGGGGGAGTGGGGGAGGAGGAGAGGGGGAGAGGGGGAGATTGGGGACAATGTTCTACTTCCCTCTTCTGACTGACGACTGATGACTGATGACGGCCGACGGCGGACTTTTTAAAATCCAAAACTCCGCTTGCCATCCGGCTTAACAGTAAGCCAATTGGTCTTTGCCATTGCCAGTTGTTCCTCAGAAACTGTAGCGTCGGTAAGATTCGCCCCGCACAAATTTGCTCCCCGCAAATTCGCCTTAGCCAAATAAGCCCGCGTCAAGTCAGCACCTCGGAAATCCGCGCCTTCAAAATTGGCAGTGCTGCAATAAGCGTCAGTCAAGTTAGCATCTCGCAAATTCGCCTGAATTAACCTGGCGTGACCCAAATTCGCCCCCGACAAATCCGCGGCTTGCAAATTTGCCTTCACCAACTTAGCCTCATAAAAATTCCCCCCCGCTAACTGCAATTTTTGCAGTTGCAGGCCCGACAGTTCGCAGCCAGCAAACTCGCGCTTGCCTTTAAAATATGCCGCTCGCAAGCTGTTGGTGTCCCACTTAGGAGCAACTTTCGGTATCTTTGACACTGGTAAATTGCCCGTAGAATTTCCAACCGTCCCGAAACTTCTGCCGGACTCAGCCAGAGTTCGGGAAACTCTCGGCTGCATCCCCGTGTTCCCGGATTGGCTCAAGGAAGTTCTACCAATGCGGCTTTGGTTCGATCGTAAATCTTGATTGATTTTGTTCTGAGGCGGTGACCACGAAGAACCCGAGTCATTAAATATTGTCAGTTCTTCAACTGTACCATTCGAGCCGTTGAATTGAGTTGTCAAGCCATCGATAAGACTTGGGTCTTCAAATTCGCCCGAGAGAGCTCTGAGGACATCTGCTGCCGATTGGAAGCGGTGGCCAACCATCGGCTTGAGCATTTTTTCGAGAATCCGCCCAAAATATGGACTCACCTGAACGTGGGGCTGCCAAACAATTTCGCCGGTTACTCCATCAAAATCTAAATCCTTGGGCGACTTTCCTGTGAGCAAGTACAAGCAAGTCATGCCCACGGCGTAGATGTCGCTGGCAAATATCGGCCGCAGCGCCATTTGTTCCGGGGGAGCGAAACTAAATGTGCCGACTGAAAATTTCGTGTTGGCGCTGGAGTCGTTGGGGTCTAATAATATTGTTTGACTAACTTGGTCTTTTACCGCTCCGAAGTCAATCAGAACTAAGTGGCTGTCTTGAACTCGGCGAATAATATTTGCGGGTTTGATGTCTCGGTGAATTACTCCTTGGCTGTGGATATATTGCACTACTGGGAGAATTTCTAATAGAAAATTTTTAACGTCCGATTCATTGAAACAGCCTGAATGCTTGACTTCTTGTTTCAAAGTCGAGCCTTTAACATACTCTTGAACTAAGTAAAATTGCTCGTCGGTTTCAAAATAGTCTAGCAGCCTCGGTACTTGCGGGTGGTCGCCCAGTTGGCCGAGGGTTTTCGCCTCTCGCTTGAATAATTCCCGCGCCATTTCTAAAACTCGCGGCGACAAACTACTGGGTCGCAGTTGCTTGACCACACAACTTGGTTTACCGGGCAATGAGATGTCTTTTGCCAGAAATGTAGCTCCAAAACCTCCTTGTCCTAAGGGTTCCATGACTTGGTAGCGAGCGCGCAGCAATAACCGCGCACCGCACGTCTGACACTGGAGAATAGAGTCAGCAGGGTTTTGAGGATGGGGACAGCCTGGATTTACGCAGTAGCTCATATTGATTGAGTTTGCCTATGTTTTTCTAATTTTGCCAGCGTCGCTCGACTGCACAAATTGCCTGTTCCTGCTTCTGCTAGAAATACTAATCTATCAGTGGCAGGTGGCCCGTGCGTCGGGTTGCGAATTGGAATTGCACCTAAGTCTTTTAGGCAGATATCTTTTCCCTATTTTTATTATCTCGCTGCTGCGAGTTTTTGCCGTTTATTATCCTTGAAGATAGTTTAAAGACTTGCTAAAATTGTCCTTTTTTGTGTAAAGTCTTTCTACACTTAGAGGCTTTTTGCGCGGTTAGATGTCTCTAGCATACCTCATTCTCTGAATGAGAATGGTACTCATCCCCCAGCAGTGATAGACCTTTAGGCCGATCGCTCGTTCTTCTTTATGTATACCATAAAGGTATTGACAAAGTGAAAATTTTATGGTAGTAAAGGCTTGGCCGAATAAATTCTGTGACTGCACAGTCGAAGTCGGTCGGCGCAGACTAATGAGTAATAACTACCGATCACTGACAACTAACTACTGACTAAATTATGCGTATTTCTCTAAACTGGCTCCGGGAATTGGTGGATGTGTCGATCTCCCCGGAAGAATTAGCCGAAACCCTGACAATGGCAGGGTTTGAAGTCGAAGATATCGAAGACCGCCGCCCTTGGGCAAGCGGCGTAGTTTTGGGCAAAATCATCGCCTGCGAACAGCATCCGAACGCAGACAAATTGAGAATTTGTCAAGTGGATGTCGGCTCTTCACAAGCTTTGAATATTGTTTGCGGCGCACCCAACGCTAGAGCCGACATTTACGTGCCTGTTGCTGTTATCGGAACTTTTCTGCCGACTATTGATTTAAAGATTAAACCTGCTAAATTGCGGGGCGTTCCTTCCGAAGGAATGATTTGTTCTCTGGCAGAATTGGGACTGGCTAAAGAGTCAGCCGGCATTCACATTTTCGAGTTAGAAAATCCCGAATTGGGCAGCGATATTCGCCCACTTTTGGGTTTAGACGATGTGATTTTAGACTTGACAGCAACTGCCAACCGTGCTGACGCTTTGAGCATGGTGGGTGTAGCGCGGGAAGTGGCGGCGCTGACTGGGGCGAGTTTGAGAATTCCCGAAGCGAATGGTGTTGTGATTGAGAGCAAAGAAAGTCCTGGTTTGGCAGTAGAAATATCGGAACCGCAAGGATGCCCGATTTACATGGGCACGGCAATTGAAGGTGTGAAAATTGCTGCGTCTCCAGCTTGGTTGCAGCAGCGGTTGCAGGCGGCGGGAGTGCGGCCGATTAATAATGTAGTTGACGTAACTAATTACATTTTGCTGGAATGGGGACAACCGCTGCACGCTTTCGATCGCGATCGCCTGCAATCTTTCACCGGAACTCAAGATATCAGCATCGGCGTCCGCTTTGCTTCCTCAGGGGAGTTCTTCAAAACTTTGGACGGACAAAACCGCAATTTGCAACCACAAAATCTGTTAATTACTGCTAGCGGCAAACCCGTTGCCTTAGCTGGGGTAATGGGCGGCGAAGATACGGAAGTTCACGAAGGCACACAAAATTTAGTTTTGGAAGCAGCGATTTTTGACCAGGCAACGATTCGCCGTTCTGCGCGCGCTCAAGGCCTGCGCAGCGAGGCATCGATCCGCTACGAACGGGGGGTGAATCAGGCCGCTTTGACGACGGCCTGCAACCGTGCTGTCGCCCTAATTTTGGAGTTGGCTGGAGGCACTGCCACGGTGCAGAAAACGGCGAGTTCGGGCGATGATTTGAGTTTTAGCCGATCGCTCGAATTGCGTTTAGACCGAGTAAATCTGGTTTTGGGGCAGTTGAAAAGAGGACAAACGGGCGGTTCTAAATATCTGGAACCGGAAGAGGTAAAAAATATTCTCATAGCCTTGGGATGCGAAGTTGTTGCGACGGAAAAAAAACAGGTGTTTGCGATAACTGTTCCTCCTTACCGCTACCGCGATTTAGAAAGGGAAATAGACTTAATAGAAGAAGTTGCCAGACTCCACGGCTACGACAATTTCTGCGATACTTTGCCCAGCAAAACGGCGGCAGGTTATTTGTCGCCCGAATACGCGGCAATTCGGAATGTGCGATCGGCTTTTCGGGCGGCCGGTTTGACGGAGTTGATGCACTATTCTTTGGTGAAAACAGAGGGAGACAATCAGGTTGTGCTGGCGAATCCGCTGTTTGTGGAGTATTCGGCTTTGCGGACAGAAATGCTCTCGGGTTTGATTGATGCTTTCCAGTACAATTTGGAACAGGGAAATGGGGCACTAAACGGTTTTGAAGTCGGTCGCATTTTCTGGAAGGAAGAGGGCGGGCAGGATGCCCACTCCACAAAGAAGGAAGCCGATGCAGTTGCGGGGATTATCGGCGGCGATCCGACTGTGTGGAAATGGCAGCAGTCCGGGCGCGATCGACCTTTGACTTGGTTTGAGGCCAAGGGGGTTTTGGAAAGCGTGTTTCAGGAGTTGGGTTTGTCGGTGGAATATCAAAGGGATTCTTCTAATACACGCTTGCATCCTGGCCGCACCGCTGCGTTATCGTTAAACGGGAAATATTTAGGGATTTTCGGACAGTTGCACCCGCAATTGCAGCAGGAAAAGGGTTTGCCGGAGCAGGTTTACGTGTTTCAATTAGATTTAGCGCTGCTGTTAACTGAATTAGGGCGATCGAGCAATTCGACTCGCAAGTTTGCGGGTTATTCGAGTTTCCCCCCTTCAGACAGAGACATTGCTTTCTTCGCACCAGTTGAAGTTCCGGTTGTTGAGATGCAGAGTGCGATGAAAAAGGCGGCCGGTAGTTTGCTGGATTCCGTGGAATTGTTCGACGAATATCGGGGCGACAACGTACCGGCGGGACAGCGGAGTTTGGCTTTTCGGTTAATTTACCGCGCGGGCGATCGAACATTAAGCGAAAGCGATGTCGAACCCGCCCAACAAAAAGTGCGCGATGTTTTAGTTGAAAAATTCGGCGTTAGTTTGAGAAGCTAAAATAGGCCGCTATTCACCAAGGTCGGCCGGCAGGGAATGAATTCCCTGCCGGACTCAGGGAAAAAGCGTTAAATTGACACCAATGGCCGCAACATCTCCCCAACCATAAAGGAAAAATTGGGAAACTGCAAAGGAGAAATACTGCCATCATCCCCGAGAATCACCCGACTTTGATAACTATCCTGACTCGGTTCTCGAAAAACGTTGAGTTGCCGATTATTAACATCCAAAACCCAATAATCAGCAATTCCAGACTGAGCATAAAGAGTCGCTTTAATCCCCAAATCAGTTCTCAGCGTAGTATCGGCTACTTCAATAATCAGATAAACTTCAGAAGGAGTTGGATGGCGGTCTTCATAGTAAAGTGGATCTCGCACAAGTAAAGCAATGTCAGGTTCCGGTTCCGAGAAATCATTTAACCGAACTGGATCTTGCAGCCGCACCAAAACTCGATTTCCCAAACGATTTTCCAGTAACTTCTCTGTGCGTTTCACCGCTGCACCGTGTGCTGTTCCTTTGGCGGCCATCTTTACTATTTGTCCTGCCAATAATTCTACTCGTTCATCTCCGTCAAAAATCCCAATTTCTGCCATCCGGTGATACTCTTGAACCGTCAATAAACGAATGTCTAATAAACTCATAGCAATCTTCTCCTATCTAACAATCATCTCTCTTTCCCCTCTTCCTCTGCGCCCTCTGCGCCCTCTGCGGTTCATTAATCTTATTCTTAAAATTTTAGTTAAAACCTCTTACTCTTATTGTACAATAACTTTTAAACAAATTCATCTAAAGCTCAAAAATATGACCAAATATGTGATGTGGGGAAGTTACTGCGAAGACGTTATCGAAAAACGCGCTCCGTTTCGAGACGCTCATTTAGCCGGATTGGCTAAGCAGAAGGAATTGGGTGTGTTAAGTACGATCGGCCCTACAAAAGACTTAACAAAAGTTTTTGCAATTTACGAAGCGGAAGATGAGGCCGCTGTCCGACAATTAGTGGAAGCCGATCCTTATTGGGTAAATGGGGTTTGGACTGAGTACGATGTGAAAGAGTGGATTCAAGCTTTTTGAAGGAGTTAACAGGGTGAACATCTTAAGATTGGATGACAGCGATTTAGTTCCAGTTGACTATGGCGATTTGCTGGACAAAATTTTAGAATTTTTACAGGGACACAATCCGTTTAGTGTTTCGGATGATAAGCGTCGTCTGCTAATAGATATTGACGCGGCAGCTAATCAAATAGCCATTTCGCAAGTCTTGCCACCTTTGGGTTCTTGTGAACCTCAAGCACGTTCGGCTACCGTCAATTTTCCGGCGGAAGTTGAAACTAGATTTGGCATTCAAATTAGACAAATTAGAGAACATTTGCGACAACATTTAGTATCTGTTGTGGGAGGAGATGGTATTGAAAATTTCGTAGCTAGTTTAATTGAGCCTTTAGAATCACCGTCTTTTCAGGGAAGTGGCACCGACTTAGGTTTCAAATACGATTTTGCCAAATCCTCTCCTACCTTAGCAAAAAAAAAGCTAACTTTGCAGCGCCCAAATACTGTTGGGACACCGGCAATTTTGAAGCTGCATAAATTGACGATTACTGTGCGAGATTCAGACATATTTCAACAACAACTGAAGGAGGGTTTAGAGAATTACATTGATGAAAATGCTGACACTGAAAGCGATAAGCAAGAACTGCATCATCGTCTGGATGAGATGGTGCAAAATGAAAATTCTGATTTTCACAAATTGCTCAAACTTGTAGACAAAGAAACTCTCGGTAAGCTGAATAAAGAAGCTAAGATTACTTACTTGGAGTATCTGCTGGAAAATATTCGCAATAGCAGCACAGATAGTGTTGGTATCGTCTATTTAGAAGACTTGATCCGGCGGATTAGGTTGCTCGAAGCATACATTGGCGATCGCACAAAAGATGACGGTTATTATAATGTCAATTATGCTGGCATCACAGTTAACTACAGAGATATGTTTTCTAGGGCGGAAGTCTTAGATGCACTTCCCATCATTCCGATTGTAGCAGGTTATTTAGGAGAAACCACAGACAGTCATTTGAATGAACGTAAATATATTTTTGGTTTAAAACTGAAATTTGGCAACGAAGTTCAAGCACGCGGCGGTGAACCTGTATTTGATTATAACCTGAATTTGCTCAATCCTGAAAGTGAGGAACACAAAGCAGAATTAGCCGATAGTTACACTAGCGAAACCTTCATTCGCAAGGTATTAAAAATAGCTTTATTGTACTATTTTGTATTTGCTTCTCGGAGCAATCCTTTAGCACCGGATTACAACCCTGACTCAGAACTAACTTACGATCCGAGCCAAAGCTTTGAATCCGCAGTAATACCTGTATTGCAGGGTTCTGATGAAGAAAAGAAAAAGGGGATATTTCGAGGGATCAAAAGAGGGCTTAGTGAATATAATGTTGAAGTTAAAATAAACCGTCTCAAGCAATTATTAAAAAACTTTATAGATAGGCAAACAATTTTGCCAAGTCGCACAGAACCGCGACATATCAGCATCAAAAGAGGCATCCTAGAAGACATCGAGAACGCTTTAACGACTGGTCGATTTTTCACTGATGTTCTACAACAAAATCCCAAACAATCACTCCAGTATATCGCCGTCGAACAATCGAGCATCAACGAAACAGCTATCTGTCAGCTACCAGTCAAGATCGCAATCGAAGATGTCCGCTACTTCCCTACTGATGAATTCCAGAATTTCAGCATAGAATATAACATTAAGGACATCGATACTTTGTCTGTACTTTGGGTTCCTGAAAGTCTGATGAATGTATATAACAGCAGTTTTTCTAAACAGTATAAATTGCTGTTGTTTCGTTATAACAATAAACGTTTAGACAGCAAGGACGGTTTGAAACCAGATGCAGCATTTGTTTACAAATTTTGTGTTTCGTTGCTGTCTTATATTTGCCTGCAAATCCTGTTACACAATCAGAAAAAGAATTTATTTATTCCGATGGTGAGACTTCACGAAGGCGACCAGAATAACCCTTCGCCGTCGGAAAAGTTTATGGCTAACGTTTCTAAAACATTGTCTCATCTGTTTAGTGAAAAATACCGCTCGACTTCTCAAGGCTTTCGCGTCAAGCAAAAACCGAATGGTTACAGTATTCGCAACGGTTTGAGTTCCCTGTACTCAATATTGCCTAAAAAGTTTAAGTTTCGGAATGTTCCACTATCTCCAGAGTTGGACAATTTAGCAATTATTGTCGTATCAAGTTGCGAAAGCGATGCAAGAAAAGGTAATAGCGATCGCTTTCAGAGAAAAACTTGTTTGTTAGGCGAAGTGGCGGGAATTAAACGCCTATCAGAGGATACAATTCAAGTCGGAATGCTGAAAACTTTGTCAGAAAACTACAGCGTTCAACACCTTTACAGTCAGCCCTCAATTCTTGAAGATACTGTCAGCCAGCTTTACAAGCATGGCTATCGCAATTTTCTGTATATTGCACAAGCACCTTATACAAGCACGCTGCACATTACCCAAACTGATGAAGATGAGCAATTGTTTTTTATGTCGAAAAAGCTCATCCAAACTTTGAAAGGAACTCGGCAAGATATCAAGATTTATCCGGTATTTTTTGATAAATATTACGTCCGAAGTCCTAAAGAACACAAGGGAGAATCTTTCTACATTCAGGATACAACGGAACTGGAAAGTTTATCAAAAGATCCCAGTCACCAAGCTGTGATGTTTTTTAATCTGTTTAATGGTATCAAAGTAGATCAAGGGGAAAAGAACTTTTACAACGGTGTGATTTCTTACTCGACACTGTTGAAGATATATGAAGGCATTCTGGATGACCAAGATATTCGCCAAGGTTTGATGTACGATGGTGAAATTAAAGATACTTTACTGCACTATTTAACCATCTTCCACTTTTCTAGGTATGAAGCCCGTCAACACATTAGTTTGAAACTCGATCCTTACGCTCATATTATCGGCGATGATTCAGTTGGTACTTTATCTGTATTTAGTCATGGAGGCGAGAGTGCAGATTTTAACTCGCTGGCTTTTTTGAATAAAGTAAGAGAAGTATTAAATGTCGGTGATAGAGGTACAAAATAATGATAGGTGAAGATTTTGGACGGCTGTTTGAAGTAGGATTCAATATCGGGATTCTGGCATATATTCAGCGGGAAAATTTAAGTCACAATTTTGGTGATTCCTACCGTCTAGATTTGCAGAGGCTCAAATTGCCAAAGATGACGGCGGAAATCATCAGGGAAGCCAATCTGCTGGCTAGTTTAGATGCTGAAATAGTAGAGAAATGGAGTTTGTTCTTTGTCCAAAAAGGCTTTTTGGGTGGGCTAAATTTTTTCCGGGAGTACGTCAAATCTACTGGCTGGAAGAATTTGCAGCGGTTGGAAATTGTGTATTGTCAGTGCAGTTTTAGTGATGCTAACAGTATCAGAACCTATAACAAGGGTGAGAAAGAAGGGTTTAAAGAGTTATTGTCTCAGTTGACAACTGCCACACTTAGTTTATCAGATGATGAGATTAACTCGTACATCCGCCGCTACTCGAAAAAGGGTGAGTTTTTGCAGGCTGATACGCTGATGCTGTTACAGTATGGAAATGAGTTTAGAATTCTCTGCGTTGATTTGTCTGTGTTTTCTCCGACGCTAGCTCCAAAACCGGAGGATATCAATGAAATAGAGGTGATACGAAAATATTTGATGAGAGAAATTAGCTATTTGCGATCGAAAAGTGTTTTTTCTAATCTGCGAATCGATACCAGCACTTTAGGTGTTGATTTCTCGGAGGATTTAAACCGCTATTTTACCGCTTTTAAGTATAAAGATAAGGAAAGCACTAAGTTAATTCAGGCGGGTAGCTACGCTCACAGCTTCTACGGTTTTCTGCACACAACTGGTATTATTCCCAATGATGCTGAGGTTTTGCTGAATGTTGTCGGTTATAGCGATCGCAATATTAGCACTATTTCCCTACGTCAGGACAAAATTCACCTGTTGGCAACTTGTGCCAAAATTTACCAGAATGAACCGAAAGGTAAAGAGATTAGCGATGCTCGCAGCGAAGTTTTGGATGTTATTCAACTCAACGCTGCTCGCAGTTTTAAAGAAGGCAAAAACTTTGTTGATGCTCTGTTAGGAATTGGTAAAAATGTCACTGAACCTGTAACTCATACAGAATGGATAGATAATTTTGCTAATTCCATAGATATTATATCAGATAAACTGGCAGATGATTTGCAAATCGATTGCGGATTACATCTGAGAAATGCTCACGCTCAATTGATTGTGAAAGCGCTTCAATCTGATGAAAGTTATATCTTTTTGACGGGGAATCCGGGAATAGGTAAAACAACTGCGATCGCCAAATTCCTAAGCAGCCATATCGACGACGGTTTCTTATTTCTGTACGTCAGTCCCCGCAAGCAAGTAAACTTGGATATTATCGAAAAATTCAAAGATAAAAATACTGGTTTGCTGTGCAACAATCGATTATTTTGTATCAACACTAACGCCGATATCATCAAAAGCAATTCAGGACACTGTACCGTCAAGTACGCATCGAATAGGTATCGCGAAGATTTCACCAAAAAAACTGTTCGCTTCCTGAAGGATGATTCAGAAATTCAGAGGAAGGACTATCATCAATCAGAACTTGAAAAAAAGGGAGAAACAGTAATCAAACCCGTTAATCCCAAAGGAAATGGAGTGCTCAAGAGCATTTGCGAAGGTATATACGCGCTGATCAATGAGCAGGTATCTAGTAATATCGTAGCTACCGTTTCTATTCAATCGGTGAAGATGAAAGAAAACCGACAAAATACCCTAGAGCATTTAGAAAAAATTTTTCAAGATACTTACAATAAACGGGACAAACGGGTCATTCCCGCTAAGATGCAAGAAATATCCAGTCGCATCAAACATATTTTCATTATGATCGATGAAATTACTGGAGATGATGGTGGGGTTGAGTTTTTAGCCGGAATTGGCAAGATTGTCAAAAAACATGATTTGCACAAGCGGGAACACGGCTTTAATACTAAAATTATTGTCGCAGATGCTTCGATAGTTGACCCTGATGTCATCAAACAACACCTTGATAACACGTCACCGGAACCGGACAAAATCTATTTTAAAAAGTTAGCGAAAGATTCGGAACAAATTCAACCTTTACAAGTTATTCCTTTTAAATTCAACAATCTAGCTGCCAAGGTAATTAATGCTAATTCCTACCCTGCGCGCAGTATAGAGATTACTTATAAGGTATTTGTAGAAACTGTTAAATACAGTGAAAATGCGCCTTTAAAACAGAATAGTGATTTAGTAAAGCGGGTACAATCTGAAATAATTGAGGATATCAATCAGCGATTAGCCATCCCAGGTGTAGAACAAATTATAGTATACATTCAGAACAAGCAAAGATTAACTGAATTAATTAATAAAATTAGAGTTTGTCGCAAAAAGTTTGAGCAGTTTACCGATTATCTAGAAATTCACGCGAATATCTCGGAAGAGGAAAAAGAGAAAATACAGGAATACAAAAATACAGCTAAAGTAATCTTTATGACTGCATCGGGAAGTCGTGGACTTTCTTTCCCGAAAACTAAGCATATTTTAGTGGATATTCCCCACTTCCAAATTGAGAAAAATCTGATGGAAGTCATACAGGTGATTTATCGGGGACGCGGAGAATATGACAACGGTAAAACCCTTGATGGTGAAGATAAGAAGTTGGTTTTTTACTTATCTGATACCGCAGTTTATTACGCTGATGATGCGGAACTTTCCCTGCAAGAAAGCAAATTGAGTTTGTTGAATTTATTGCTAATTCTCAAGACGGCGGTGATGACGCGAATTTCTGGATACGGTTATTTAGGTAGGGAAAAGTTTTTGATGATTCCGATTGGCGGTAAGTCGGTTTCCGCAGTAGGGGATACTTTTAGCAGCAAAATGGCTGCTCTAATTAAGACCTTAAAGAGCGAGAGCCAGCGAGGAAATATGTTGTTTAAGGAGGTTTATATGAGCCTGGAACAGCTTTTGGGTCGTGGAGAGTTTGTTTTGACAAATGATGATAAGTCCCGTCAAAGGGGCGAGTCTTACCTGGAAATGCGGGACGATTTTAATCGTAAGTTTTTGGAAAAGTGCAATCCTCTTGATGGTTTGTTGAGCTATGATAATTTAGAACTCGGTCATGTTTGCGGTGGTTTGTTGATCGTACCTCTAGCCGATCGCACTTTGGTAGAAACATACCAGATGCGGCTTCATCGAGAAATTAAGGAATGTCTAGAGAAGAAGTTGCTGCACAAAATGCGTCTAATTAGGGATAGCGATTCGTCCCCGGAGAATGTAATATCGGCAATTAGAGGAGGTGCGATCGAGTTATTGCAATTTCTTAACAGCGAAGTTGAGAAAACTCAGTATATCGAGCAGCAAAGTCAGCATTTCGATCGCTATTATGCTATACCGCTGTTTGCTTTTGTCAGCGGGGAGGAAATGCAGGAGTATTTTGCTGACAGTAAGCTGGAAGAACCGGAAGATAGGCGGTTTCGGGATATTTTGTCGGCTTATGTGCGATCGATCTACCCTGTAGATAGTGTAATGCCGATCGGGCACAAGTATCAAGACTTTCCATTTATCGTGTTTAGAAGCTACAGTTTAGAACAAAGCCGAGAAAAGATTTTTACAGATAAATATCTTTTAAGTTCCAACGAATTGAACGTGCTCAATTTAATTTTGTCGAAGCAGGTAAACTGAAACTTGTAGGGTGCGTCATACAATTTTAGATTTTAGATTTTAGATTTTAGATTGGGAATCAAGGATGACTATCGGGGTTGGGAATTTACCTACAGTTGCATTCTTGTTTGAAACGGCTATCAGTTAGCTGTCACCCTATCCGCACAGAAAATAAAACTCTTCTGACGCACCATAGTTGCTACTTGCTAACTTCAAACGGCGTGTATTTCCCCCCCAAAGCTTCGACGATGGCGCGAGTATTAGCCGACATCATTTTCACATAAGAATCGCCCTCGCTTCCGGGCGCCCCAATCGAATCCGAATAAAGTGGCTGCGCCGCCAATTTCACCCCCGCTTCCTCCGCCACTGTTCTAATCAGTTGCGGGTTAATTGTAGTCTCGGCAAAAATAGCCGGAACTCCCGCAGCTTTCACCGATTCTACTAACTTTTGCACCGTTTGAGCGCTCGGCTGTTCCTCCGTACTAATCCCGATCAAACTGCCCGCACTTCCCAATCCGTAGGCGCGGCTGTAATATTGAAAAGCATCGTGAGTTGTTACTAATTCGCGCTTATTTTCGGGGATGGTTTTAATCTCTTGTTCGATCCAACTATCCAAACGTTTTAACTCTTGAGTAAGTTTCACAGCATTCTGCGTAAACTTCTCCCCATCTTCCGGCGATAGTTCGATTAGCGCATCCCGAATCGCTTCCACCATTTGAACTACATTTTCGACATTTCCCCAAACGTGCGGATCGGGTACGGTATTGCCTTGTTTATTCATTAGCAAAGGCTTGACAACTTCCCCCACTGCTAATTTCCGCGCCTTAATTCCGGCGGCATTCATCATCCTAATTAATCCCGGTTCCAAATTGTAACCGTTATACAAAATTAAGTTAGCTTGTTCTAAGGCTTGAGAATCTTTTGGCACGGGTTCGTAAACGTGAGGATCGGTTCCCGGCTGCAAAATTCCTGTTAGCTGAACTTCGCCACCCGCTACTCGATCGGTCAAATCCTCAATAATTGTGCTGGTAGCAACTACCTTGGGTTTAGCATCTGCCTCTGGAGAGAGGCGATCGCCCTGGGTTTGACCGCAACTAAATAAACCGACAGTCAAAATGCTGCAGGCAATAGTTCTAATCAAAAATACCTTGGACTTGTCCAATCCAGGGGCGGCGGTTTCAATCCCCGACTTATGGCTAAACTGTCCTTTATAGGATTGCTTCACAATTGCCGTCGGTTTTAACTCACATCTTGCACTCTTCTCCACCACAGGCAAGATGCCTGTTCCCCAATGATTCAATATTCTGGTGGGGTGGGCGAATAGCCCGTCCCGATCGCGATCGTTGAGAATGGTGGAAGATATAAGTTTTAACCTACTTGACATTTTCGCCACAAAACCTATGGTTTGAGGGGTTTCGAGCTTGCACTGTCGCATTATGTACCTCTCCTGCGTTCCAGATTATTCCTATTTACCGAGGATTTCATATTCTTTTCATTTTTACAGTAAACTTAACAAAAAGGAGATAGAGTCACCCCCATGAATACCGCCGCCTTCCCCAACGAGACTCCGTGGTCTCAAATGGTTTGCCACCTCCAAGACACGGCTACCGACACAGAAATCATCGCTGTTAAGCACTTAGCAGTAAACTACCGCACGGTAGAAGCACTCAGAGATATCAATCTTTCCGTCAAACCGGGAAGGCTGACGGGTATTATTGGCCCCAACGGTGCCGGCAAAAGCACGCTGATCAAAGCTATGTTGGGCTTAATTCCCGCAGATCGCGGCACTGTTACCTGTGGCAAAGAAGCGATCGCCGATCGACTCGAAAGAGTAGCCTACGTGCCGCAGCGATCGCAAATTGACTGGAACTATCCCGCCACCGTTTGGGATGTCGTGATGATGGGAAGAGTCAGAAAAGCCGGATGGTTTCGCCGCTTCTCGGCAGCTAGCCGTCGCACCGCTGCCGATGCCTTAGAAAGAGTAGGCATGAGTGCTTACAAAGACAGACCGATCGGACAACTTTCCGGCGGACAGCAACAGCGAGTATTTTTAGCTAGAGCATTAGCCCAAGAAGCTGCTATTTTCTGCTTTGACGAGCCGTTTGTCGGCGTTGACCAAAAAACTCAAAATATCATTTTCGACATCTTCCACCAGCTAGCAAATGCCGGAAAAACCGTCTTAGTAGTCAACCACGACTTAGGCGAATCAATCACCAATTTTGACGATTTAATTTTGCTAAATACAGAATTGATTGCCGCTGGTCCCCGCCAAGAAGTGCTAACGCAAGAAAACCTTTACCGCGCCTACGGCGGACAAGTAATGTTCTTTGCCGGACAAGCAGCTTAATTAGCCAGCAGTCAATCGATTTTAGATTTTAGATTTTAGATTGACCCCACGGATAAATGCGGGGGCTTGAGGATTTTCGATTTTCGATTTTGGATTGATTCCACGGATAAATCCGGGGGCTTGTACCATCAAGAAATTCTTGGTCATTAATCTAGGAGTTACACTCTTGAACCCGGTTTTTTTGATAATCTTGAATTGGGCAACGATAAATCTCGGATCAAACTCACATCTTGCACCATTCTCAAGAACAGGCTTTCCGGCCTGTTCCACAAAGAGTGAATTTTCTTGTGAAGCCGGAAAGCCTGTTCATACAAAGCTTATTGAGAATGGTGCAACATCGCAGATCAAACCGGGTTGCTTTGGTTGTTAGTAATTAGTTAGCTGTGATTTTATAATTTTATGATACAAACCTTAATTGAGCCGTTGCAGTACGGATTCATGCAGCGATCGCTCGTCATTGCCATTCTCGTCGGCATCGTCTGCGCGATCGTCGGCAGTTACCTAATGGTACAGCGGCTGGCCTTGCTCGGAGACGCCATCAGCCACTCGGTTTTGCCCGGATTGGCGATCGCATTTATCCTCGGGGCAAATATCTTTATCGGCGCCTTCATTGCCGGAGTTTTGAGTACAGTAATCATAGCTTGGATCAAAACTCGATCGACAATCAAAGAAGACGCCGCCATGGGCATCGTATTTTCCGCATTCTTCGCCCTCGGCATCACCCTAATTACGATCGTCCAAAAAGACAACAAAATCGACCTCAACCACTTTCTTTTCGGCAACATCCTCGGCGTTACCGCCGAAGATGCGATCGACACAGCCTTAATTGTCGCCCTAGTCTTATTAGTTGTAGTATTCTTTTACAAAGAACTGCTATTTTACACATTCGATCCATTAGGAGCGCAAGCAACAGGTTTGCCAGTAAATCTGCTCAACTTCGGACTGATGGTACTCATCGCCCTCACAATAGTTGCCAGCCTCAAAGCCGTTGGCGTAGTGCTAGTCTTGTCCCTATTAATTACACCTGCAAGTACCGCCTATCTCCTAGTCACTCGCCTGCACCAAGTAATGATTTTAGGCGCAATAATCGGAGTTATTTCCAGCATTAGCGGAATGTATCTCAGCTACTTCTATAACCTACCATCCGGGCCCGCAATAGTTTTAGTTGCATCGGGGTTATTTGTACTCTCATTGCTGTTCAGTCCCACTCAAGGAATCCTCACCCAGCCCCGCACAAGCTCCGGTCAAATACCTCCAATATGGCGGGAATTAAAAAATTTAACCAAAGGCCGATAACAATTAAGTTTGTAGTAACTCACATCTTGCACCATTCTCGCTTAACAGGCAAGATGCCTGTTCCACAATAAAATTTACTCTTTGTGGAACAGGCATCTTGCCTGTTCATAAAAGGCTTATTGAGAATGCTGCCACATCTCAGTAGTAACGTTTCAGCGTCGCACCTCCCATTGTTAATAAGAATCGGCGTTAATCCGCGTGGATGTGCGGTTCAAAAAAGCCTCTCCAATTAATCCGCGTAACTGCGAATCGCCGGGGGCATCCCGATTTTGTAAAAAAACTTTTTTTTAGGAGTGCGAGAAAGCAAAAAAGGGATGCTCCCCAATCCCTCGATCGCAACTGCGAACTATTGAGCCAAACAACTGTACAATAACAAAAGTTAAATTTTCACGCAAACAGAGCTACTCAGTTAAAAAACATGACAGTCAAAGTAGGAGACACCGCACCCGATTTTACCTTACCCTCTCAAACTGGCACATCAGTCAGCCTCAAAGATTTTAAAGGTAAAAAAAACCTCATAGTCTACTTTTACCCCAAAGACAACACACCCGGATGCACAACCCAAGCTTGCGCTTTTCGAGATAGTTACGAAGTCTTCAAAGACGCAGGTGCAGAAGTCATAGGAATTAGCGAAGATTCGCCAGAATCGCACCAGCAATTTGCCACCAAATATCGGTTACCATTTACACTGCTGAGCGATACAGGCAACAAAGTGCGGCAATTATACGGAGTTCCAGCTACACTGTGGATTATGCCGGGTAGAGTAACTTATGTCATTGACAAACAAGGCATTGTCCAGCATATTTTTGACTCGATGTTAGACTTCCAAGCACACGTTGCACAAGCACTCAAAACTTTAGAAACCATCAAAATTTAGATGGAGTTGCTTAAATATATTGTTTGTAGTGAGGACGAAAGTCCTGATTGTCTAAAAAACCAAGAAGACACTAAATTCCTGACTGCGAACTAACGGTTTGTAGGGAAAAGGGAAGTTCTGAAACTAGAGATTTTCCCGTACCCAACTTTTAAAAGCTTGAATAGCGCGGGTTCGGCCAGCAACTTGACTCTGCTGGGTGTACTGATTCACCAGTTCGACGATCGGGATATTGGGGAAAGTGGGACTCACATCAGACTCAATATATTGTTCGGCTTGCAAGACGTTGATTTGTAGCCCTCGCCGTCCGTATCGCCAAAGTTCCGGCACTCCTAGAATTTGATAGTTATCCAACTGCGTGCGAGAGGTGAGATCAATTTCTATAGCTAAGTCAGGGGGCGGATCAACACTCATATCGAGGCGATTTTTACCGATAACGGCTGCTTGATTTTGAATGTAAAAACAGGTATCCGGTTCGACAGCCTGACTCATGCGTTCATTTTTCAAGGTTGTCGAACCCAAGGACTCAAATGCTATTTGTCGGGCTTCCAACAAAATTTTTACCATGTCGCCAATAATTTCCTTGGCTTTTTCATGTTCGGGCAAAGGAACCATAATTTCTAACCGTCCGTTACTATAGGAAAGTCGGGAAGCACGACGTTCTCCTAATTCCGCCAAAATACTTTCAAATTGTTGCCAGTTCACATCCTCAACCAGTAATTGCTGACCCGGCTGAATCTTCAATTGTCTTAACTCCAATAGCATAATTGTTCATCCATTTTCTCTAAGAAATATCAGCAACGTCCTTACTACGAACCATTATCTAAAAAACCAAGAAAGGACTAAGATCCTTACTACGAACCAGGAGTTTGTAGTGAGGACTTTAGTCCTTTTTTGCTAATGGCTTGCAGCCATTAACTATTAGCAGTCAGCAATTATCTAGCTTTTCGCAACACTCGATTTTTCAGATGCAGCGCTTTCGGCAGTTTTGCCATTTTTGCTATTACCGTTACCGTTGCTGTGGCGGGG
>Ga0247770_1000140_pt1 | contig 65331 bp, 72 predicted proteins | sample UWRJL136409B6_FD_179943 | JGI IMG/M metagenome (GOLD analysis project Ga0247770, IMG submission 179943) | Plant litter microbial communities from Arlington Agricultural Research Station in Wisconsin, United States - UWRJ-L136-409B-6 | ecosystem: Environmental > Terrestrial > Plant litter >...
GGATGGCGACACGGTCGCACTCCTGTTCGTGCTTTTTTTTTTTATGTATTCATGACGGGAACCAGTGCATCCCTAGCTGACAGCGTTTCGGCAGCTATCTCGGAGCGACTTGCTTTCAGCTTTCTGGCGGCTCGATGGACCGGCTGGAGCAGCCACGCAGGATCGACTGGTACTCGGGCAAGACCCAGCTAAGCATCGTTCACCACCGTCCGTCCCTACCCGTATCCCAACCGCGGCTGCAGTGTCGCGTCGAGTTCGATGGCTAAGACTCGGTCATCATAGTGCCGGGCGAGTGCATCCCGCAACAGGACAAGGTCAAGACAGGTGGTTTCAAGTACCGAGTATCCTTTATTTCTGAAGCCCACCATACGGTACAAATAGAGCTGTCTGAGTATGAGAACACACCGGTGTACTACTTTCGGTCGCGCTCGGATTGCGACCGGTTCGTCCGGCAGCTCGTGTGGCCCGCTAGGGTCGAGGTCTTTAAGACATCAAAGATTAGGTACATGCCGGGGGGGAGGGAAGCCCCGGTCACGCTGAACTCGCCTTTGGTCCTGCAGAAGCGGCAAGCGTCCGACTCGAGTCAGACCATAGCCTTCAAAATGACGCTACAGTCGCCGCACGAAACCATCACCTACTATGTCCGGGAGTTCGCATCGCGTGGCGAGGTTCTCGAGGCTAGATACCCCGAGCTTTCGTTAAGATTCAACGCCGCAGAGGGGCGAGACAGCCGCTCTTCGTCAAAACGCAAAACCGAGAAGCTGTACCAAGGATTGTCCTCCTTGAGGATTAAGACCGACTGGGAAGGCTTAAGCATCCAGTTTCGGAGTGCGAACGGTATGTCCGCCACCCGGTTTTGCTTCTTCACATTGTGCTCTCGCTCGCTAACATGGGTGTGAAAGATCTTGCGTCATTTGTTCAGGCATGTGCGGATATGCACGGACCGGCACCAGCTGACCAACCAAATCCAGGTCCCGCGGGGTCCTCTGCCGATTTTACGGGGAGTCTGCTACCAGTGGTTGTCCCGGACACGGTTGGCAGAAGTGGGTAATCGGGCTATACTTGAGCTACCTCTTAGCTGGCCGATGCAGACTTCTGTGGTGCGCGGTTAGAGCCGCCTATGCTGCCGTAATGGTGCTTTGGACTAGTGCTAGGCACCACTAACGTAATAAGGGACATAAACATCCGTCTGTCGCGGCTGGAACTAGAGTACTGGCATCTGGCCGAACCGAGACGCTGCGGTCACGGGTTGCGAAATTCTTCCAAGACATGAAGCGCCGTATATCAAATAAGTTGTGACGCTTGACAGTACTTCTTACCCTTAATGCCTAGTTGTAATCTTTATTATGCTAATATCTGTCTAACGTTTGGCTGAATCGTACAACCCTTTCTAAAGTATAATACTAGGCCCAGCATCAAACATCGCCATTGAATTTTATTGTTTACTCACGTGAAGACTGATGAGACAATGGAAGTTGCGATGCATTTGCTTCCACGTTCATCCAAAATCTTTGGCAACTGACGTCCAATCAGGCCACGCCCAGTGGATATAATTCCTGCCAGCATTGCGCAAAAAGATGGCCGGGAAAAGCTTATGATGAAAGCTGCAGCAGGCTGCTGGCCATGATTGTTAGGCTAATCGCGGCTGAAATCGGTGGGCGTGTGTGCCTGCCGACTGTCCTAACGATGTCTGCTACAATGTTCTCGTCAGGATACCTCGCTGCGGCTTTCGCGTCCGCGTCCAGTGCTACGGCCGCTGGCGGAGCAGATTATGAGAAATATTAATAACTTAAAATAAATCCATCTATTTAGGTACTAGTAGGCCTGGCGAACATGAAAGTAACATTCTGTTAAGATTCTCGTAGCTTTAAGGGAGTTAGAGCCTATGTGCTATTACCAGTGGGAAAACACAAAGAGACGCTTATCTTAAAAGCCTGATAATAATCTGTAAGGGATACCCAAACTCAACAATAGAATTTTCATAAGTACATATAAACCAAACACCTAATATAATGTACCTCGCTTTTACAGCTATCTCAACCCCTCCCCCTTACCCTTTAAACATACTTATAGCACAATAAATCCCCCTTAATATCCATTACCTCCGTAGGAGGGTTGCTATCTCTCCTGTCCACTGTAAAGTTTCATGTGCGACAACACTTTGCGACCGACCAGCTTTGAATAATGTTTCAAAACCAACCCGCACACAGAAAACATCAGATTCTGATTACTCTGCTGCAGCTTTTTTCTGGCCTCCCAACCCAGACCCTACAGCAAACACCCATAGGTCTCATGAAACGTCTCGTCCTCCCCAATGCAGATCCTGTACGCGGTCTTTGCATAACCCTCAGCGGCAGCCGCAAACTCAGGCGCGGCCACACGATACGCATTGCGCAAGAACATCCAACAATCAATCACGCTGTCCGTCATCAACCCCGACCCTCTCACCGCCGGCCCTCCTCCCCCCTCCCGCCGCGGCAATTCTCCCCCTTCGACAACAAACCCAAACGACTCTAGCGCTGCCAAGGCTAACCGGCAAGTCTCAACCGGCTGCATCCGATTTTCGTACTCCCGCGCAAGAACAAGCTGCAAATCCGTCACAGCTAGCCGCGGCACCTGCGCCGCGGGCTTCTTGAATGTTGCCTTGAGCTTGTCCACCACCGCCTCCGCTTTCTTCAGCACGTTCATCCCCAACGCTCCACCGAAGCTGAGGCCCCGTCCGGTCGGGATAAGGCTGCGGAACTGGCTGCGCAGTTGTCGTCGTTTCTGCATCACGCTTTCGGGAGTGTCTCGCATGTCCCGACAGATGGCGCACTTGCACATGAATCCCCAGTTCTTGAGGAGGGGTTTTTGGTGTGAGAGGTAAGAGGTCGGTTCCGTCCCGGGTGGTTGGTACCACCACCTCAGCTCTGTGTTTGGGGGCAAGTCGCACGTCGCACGCACAATCATCATGTCGCCGATGAAGGAGCGGCGCGCGTTGGAGGTGCAGCTGTGGTTGATGTAGGATGCTGTGGGCCAGATGCCAGAGGAGTGGAACGCCTCGCTCGGGCCCGGGGAGGTTTTGGATGCCATGCTCAAGCGGAAGTCGCGGGTGGTGAGGGGACAGCCGAAGGAGTTTAGCGCGATGATGCGGCGGATGAGGAATGAGTCGACGATGGGCCCTCCGTCGACGGACGAGGTCTCGACGGGCTCGTATGTGCCGTGGTGGAGGTCGGTGATGGCGGTGGCGAGCGAGGGGTTGTGGTGACACTTGCGGATCATCATGTTGATGAGCTCTGGCTCTGAGCCCATCGTTGCGCGGTCACTCATGGCGTCGATCAGGATGGTCATGCTGATACCTCCATGTCCGTCATTGGATTCATCGATGAATGCGTGGGCAAATGCCTTTTCGCAGACCAGAAGGTCACCCGCTGCGACGGCCTTTGTGGTGAATAAGCCGCGCCCCCCGGGACTGATGCCCGAATCTTTGACGACAACGGGGCCGGTATATATGGCGTGGTCTAAGTGGGGTGGACGGAGTCGTGCTGCCTCGGCATATAGCTGCTTGAACTGGTACCGTCCGTGGGTTTGCTCAGCCAGGCGGCCGATCGCGCGATCAAGTTCCTCCTTGCCGCTCTTGTTGCTCGGGTACGCGAGCCGAAGTGCCTTGAGAACTTCGCAGCATTCCCGAAATCGCTGGAGGCCATACAGTGCCTGAGCCTTTCGAAAAAGGGCCTTCTCGGTTAGGTTGCTGGTCGTCACGGACTCGATATCGAGGAACGCAGAGTCAAAGGATTTTATCTTGAGAAAGGCCAAGGCGCGGTTTAGCTTGACAGTGTGGAGCTCTTCTGTCGTCGGGGAGCATCTCAGTGCTTGACCATATCTGTAGCGTCGGTCAGTCTGGTAGGGGTTGTGATGAGGAAACTGGTGGCTTACGCTTCGATGGCTGTGCGGTACTTGGCCTTCTTGAAGTCGTCGTTTCCAATCGTTTTCCACGCCATAGCTGTCTTCTTCCGTGATGCCTGTTTCCAAAGCTGAGGGATACGTCCATCGTCAGAGGAGAGGAGTTCGACGTCAGACAGGTGGTCAACGCGGAGACCGTAGCCCCCGTCAGATGTGTACTTGAGATACGGCTCCTTGACAATGAGGACCCTTCCCTCAACAAGAATGTCTTCGACGGGCTCGGCATCCTGCTCCTGGTGGTACAACTGCAGAAGGAGAACATCGCCGTCCTCGTCCTCGACAATCGCCATAATCGCTGTCATGCGGTCTTGGGGCGTGACGCACCGCAGCATCAAATACTTGCCTCGATGGTGTGTCTCCAGGACAAGGTCATCGATGGCAGTCTTGGTGAGCTCGCCAAAGGGTCTTACGCACGGGGGGTACGGCGATGGAACGAACGAGCTTGCGACATAGCCCACCGTGGTATCGAGATGTCTTGCATTTTGCATGGTCCGAAGTCTGAATTGGAAGATGGTCTGTTCGCGCGGCTTTCCCCCTGGCGGCCGCTGGCCCATACGCGACTGGGCATCTCGAAGATTTTGCTTTTGCTTCTGCAAATGCTGAAAATACTGCGGAGTGTCCGAGATGTCGTGCGTATCCATGGTGTTTGAGTTTGAGAACTTGCGGGAGTCAGGTTTGTGTTCCAAAAGGGAAGTAGAGCTGTCAGCTGTTTAATGGAAGTCAAGGGAAGAGGGGCTGTAGGCCTCAAAGCAGAGTTTTGCCAGGCTGTGGTCAGATTGGCTGAGTTGCTTGTGTTACATTGGGCACCTAGGCAAACATGATACTTCCAACTTCTTTCATATAAGTGGCCGACAGAGGCGGGGTCTTTATCAGGCTGAGTGGGTGTTGACGTACACAAGTGAGGCAATCTAAGGCATTGTAATATTAATTCTTATCTTGAAGTTCGATACATAAGCCCCAGGGAACAAATCGCCGTTAAACTTGGCCATCCCTTACCATTCTCCTCGCCATCCTCTTTAGCATCACCCCTCCCCTACACGCCGTTGCCATCACTCAGACCGCCCTTTTTCACTCACCCCTCGTAACGAAACCTATTAATGTACCGTAAGGCAACCCGTCTTCAGACAGGCGCGCTCTCTTAATACGGTACCGTTGTCGCGGAGCAGGCTCTCGAGAGACTCGCCCTTACATGTGAAGAATAAGCGCCCCTGCTGTCTCTTTAACGATAGTAATCGCCGTTCTGTTAACTTAGACATATTATGTAATGGTGTAGGCCCTGCACGATTGGACTGGGGCGGTAGAATGCGACAACAGAGGTGCCGTCGTTCTCCTGGCTAACGGTCCCTTCAGGCGTTCCGCATTTCCGACAGCTCCAGTCTTGAAGCCTACCTAGGCAGTCACTGCAAAAACACCTATACAAAGATTGATTCGTGCTAGTTATTCTCGTTTCACAACCAGAGCCCGCTAACTTGCTGCTTTTGATACAGTGAACCTGAGAGAAGATCAGGGACCTAGAGAAGCTGTCGATCGGCTGGAAATACGTGCATTTAAGATCCAACCCCGATTTGAAATTCGGCCAATACGGTTACCTACATGGGGAATGCCCATCCCTATCCAAATTTACATCATTCATCACCCACCCAAAGTCTCTTCAGCCCACTAAAGATCCCCAATCCCCTCAGCACACGTCCACCACCTCAACCAACCACCTCCCCTACACCCTCTTCTTCTCCCCCGCCGCCCCCGCAACCGTGCTCCGAATCGGCCCAAACGCCCCCGCAAGAGTCAACAGTCTAAAAACATTCAACGCTGCACTAGCCCCAACATTCCCCCCCACCATGCTATTCCACCCCTTATAGTACCAAAAGTATTCCTCCCCCACAGTCCGATACACAGCATAAATATGGCCATAATCAGCCAGCGAGATGAAAAAGAGGTACACGCGCGCAGTGAAGGCGTCGCTTGTGAAAGAGCAGGCGACGCCGACGGCGGCGAGGAGGGCCATCACGTTGACAATTTGGAGGGTTACGCTGACGGCTTGGGGGGTGAAGTCGGTGGCTGCAACGGCGTGGTTGGGGACTTGGTCGGCAAAGTAGGCAAAGGGGTTGAGTGTGCCGGAGGTGTAGGCCATGATGCTGTGGAGGGTTAGGGGGCTGTTCTGGGGTGAGGGGGTGGGGGGGTAGGGATGGAAGGGGTGACTTGCAGCATGATGGGCTCGATGACGCCGAAGACGATGATGGGAATGGTGGGGAGTGCGAAGCGGCCCATTTTGGATGTGGTGAGTTATTTGGCTTTGGTTTTTGGGTCGAAGCTGAATTTTGGAGATGTTGAAGAGAAGAACTTTTGTTATGATGGAGGTGAGGTTGAAGATGAGTTGCCGTCAGCACAGGGAGCAGGTACATGCTGGTTGACACTGCGGCTCGGCGGCCGCCGGCTAACCGCATTTGGCCTGCAATTTCCGCCGAAGGATCCGGGACCGGGCGGTTGGTGGTCATCGGGCCCAAACTCCTCTCGCACACGTGGAGGCTCGACGCCCAGCTCTGACAGGTCAGAAAGAGCGAGGAATACATGTCAAAATACACATTACAGAATGCTTCGGCAACCGTCGCCAAGATATCTCGGCAATCAGGCCACCAACGGCTGACAGTGGAGCAAAAGCTAAGGCGGCCTAGCGCTCTCATCCGCGGTCGAGTTTCGGACACTCAGGTCCCATCGCAAGCTGAGAATCTCCCGAGCCAACCACCCACCACTGCCACCGAGAAAGCCTGTTTGGGAACAATCATTAGTCAAGCCCCTCTAATACGGCCATTGGTTGTTTTTTTGTTGTGCTTTAGATGGGTTTGCCAGCCGGCGGCAGAAGTGAAACAGCTAAAACGCGCGACCACCTCGCATACAGTGGGTCTTAAAAAGTCTGTGTGCACAGGCCACCCCACCAACTTCCCCCCTCCAAACACCCATTCTTCAAACATCCATTTCTCTGCCGTTATTATAGCAATCAGAGTGAAAGTAATATCAAAATAAAGCCAAGAAGATGCCATTCAATATTTAGTATACCAGCCCCTAGCCCTGCGCACCGCAAGCCGCCGACGAGGAATCGAATCTAAAAGGCCCCTAATAAAGTCTGGATCTATAGCATCCCACACCTCCTTGATCCACGCTTTTGCAAGCTCTCTATCTGTTTCATTCTCCTTCAGATCTTCAAATTCAGGATATAATTAATACACCAGCTCTTTCAAACGCTTCCAAACATACTCGATCGGGTTCAGGTCTGGGCTGTAAGGTAGCCAGTTAATAAGCACAATCCCATAGCTTGCCAAATAGCCTAAAAAGTCCCCAGAACAATAGATAGATACACTATCCTGTTAAAATAACCTCCCATCAGCTCCGCCAGAGTTTAACGCAGGGAGTAGGCCTTTTTCTAATACCTAGATATAGCTGAAAGAGCTATATCCCTACCTTAAAGAGTCCTTATCCTTCTTTATAAAGATAAGCTTAAACTTCCTACCCTTCCAGATAGCTACCTATACTATAAATGAAAGAGAAGCAGCTTATTAGGTCTGGTTAACGAATTAGTAATTAAACTTCTTATAACTGAATTGGAAAACTCATTTAAAGCCTTTATTTAGATTGTTTTAAATAAAGCATTTATTAGTATAAATTACCTTAATAAGCTCTTACTCTCGCGGCCTCCAGGTACGGTAATAGGCATATTAACAGCATACAGAACCTTCATTAAGCTTTAACCTTTTAAAAGAACACTAATGCCTTAACCTAGAAGCCTGAATAATAAGCTAGAGTGCGCTGAAAGAGATGTCGATACTATCTTAGTGTATTAAACAGTAAAGTGTTTTCCACTTGATTTTCAGATCCTGACAGATATAACAAGTGATCCTACACTTATCCGCACTGCTGAATTTTGTAAGGTAGCCACTTCTAGGTAAAGAATCTAAGGATTAATAGTGCTGTAAACGTTTAAAGGTCGTGTTGACAGTGTTGCGATGGACGTAATGATCGCGTGTAACTTAGCCTTTTGGTGTACTAGCTAATACGGCCGAGACAATGGAAGAACGGGCTTCTTTCGATAACTCCTGGTTAGGGCCGCGATTTCCGGTTATTTCAGTGCCAAAAGCTCTGGAATTGAGAGCCATGGCAAATAATGGTGGGTGGTAGAAAAAGGGGGGTGGTCGCGACGCGTCGCGAAATTTGTTTTGAAAGTGGCCTGTGCACACAGACTTTTTGACAGGGATTGTAATTAGTAACTAGGCAGTAAAAGAATCAGTCATCACCGTCTAGGTATCCACCGTTTGGGAACTGTGTGACATAGAGGTTGAGGCTCACGACACAAACAAGGGCATAATCTTGATCATCAAAGAAACTAATACAACTCAAAGCTCGGTCTGATGAATTGGCGACCCGAAGCTTTTTGACAATTAATGTAAAGCATATGGTTTGAAAGCAGACTCAGAATCTTGAAGAGAAGTTCCATATCCAAACCGCAGTGAACGACTTGCGGCAGTGCTCGGGGTTGAAGCCCTCTTTATTACAGAGTAGCTAGCCTTCCTATTTCTGGGGCTTTCCGGACACGAAAAGACCGATTGTTGCGTTAGACACATGAAGTGTACGTTCAATGTTGGAAAGGGTCAAGCTGTTTTGATTCCCATTCTTCACAATATGGACTCGCGGCGTTCTTTAGAGCTTGGCTATAGAGACCAACTCGGGAAACTGGTAACACACATCTCCGTTACGAGGTCCGATGGCGGAACGAGATCATGCGGCGAGACAAGAGCGGATTATTATTCTCCAGCGGCGGTACAGTTCCTCAATTCCGCTGTGCAGGGAACTCGGGGGTAACAAAGTCAGGTTCGCTTAGATGGCACAGCATTAGGAATGTTACCCTTTCCAAAAACAACAACCCTCCAAAATGAGGCATCTCCGGTCTCCGTCTCTTTTCCGAGTTGCTATGGGAACTGAAGGGGATCGACATGAAACCCTAACCCTGACCCACAACCTCGGCACCCGCCTGACAATGACGGTTAGCAGCGGGGCAACCTCGGCGTGGACGGGATATCTCCAGCACAGCTTCACCGTCTTGCTCCATGGCCCGGAAGCTCTCTGTATATTACCCGCTATCATGTCACGACTCCTGCTAAGGAATTGCCCTCGCCGGGTGCTCCAGGCCCCGCTCAGACGCAGTGTGCGCGGCTTCGCATCGTCGACGACGTCAGCGCCTCAATTCGACTGGGAGGACCCGCTCCTGTCCAAGTCGCTGCTGACGAGCGAGGAGCTGGCTGTCGGTGAAACGGCTGAGCGGTACTGCCATGAGCAATTACTGCCGCGGGTGCTACGTATGGTTGATTCGTTTTCCTCTTTTGAAATAAAACATTGAGCCTTTTACTGACGCGCTCAGAGGCATACCGTGACGAGAACTATGACCCCCAGATCCTGCGTGAGATGGGCGAGCTGGGCCTGCTGGGCGCCACCATTGACGGGTACGGCTGCGCCGGTGTGTCAACCGTTGCTGGCGGCCTGATCACGCGGGCGGTCGAGCGCGTCGACAGCGGCTACCGCAGCGGCATGTCGGTGCAGTCGTCGCTCGTGATGGGCGGCATCCACGAATTCGGGTCCACCGAGCTCAAGGAACGGTTGCTCCCGGACATGGCCAAAGGGAAGCTGCTAGGTGCCTTTGGCTTGACGGAGCCCAACCATGGCAGCGACCCGGGCTCGATGGAGACCGTGGCGCGCCCGCATCCGCAGAAGAAGGGTTACTACCTGCTCAGCGGAGCGAAGACGTGGATCACTAACTCGCCTATTGCTGATGTGCTGCTGGTGTGGGCTAAACTGCAGGAGACGGGGAAGATTCGCGGTTTTGTTGTGGATAGGCGGGAGAGCCCCGCTGGCACTCTCGAGACGCCGGCCATCAAGAATAAGAATGGCCTCCGCGCATCTATCACCGGCATGATCCAGCTTGATAATTGCCCTGTTCCACAGGAGAACATGTTCCCTGATGTCGAGGGCCTCAAGGGGCCGTTTAGTTGTCTTAACAACGCCAGATACGGCATTGCTCTTGGCACGATGGGTGCTCTTGAGGACTGCATCGCTAGAGCGAGGACATACGCCCTCGAGCGGAAGCAGTTCAAGGGCAACCCGCTTGCGAAGTACCAGTTAGTTCAAAAGAAGCTGGCAGATGCCGTGACGGACGCTGCATACGGCACACTTGCTGCGATTCAGGTCGGCCGGCTCAAGGACGAAGGAAAGGCAACACCGGAGATGATCAGCATGATCAAGCGTCAGAACTGCGATAGGGCCCTTCACAACGCCAGAGTGCTACAGGAGATCTTTGGCGGGAACGCCGTGAGTGACGAGTATGGAATCGGTCGGCACGTGGCGAATCTCTATGTCACGCAGACATACGAGGGCCAGAGCGATATTCACAGTGGGTTCCACACGGTCTTGAGGAACGAGTTCAAGCTGACATGACATAGGCTTGATCCTGGGAAGAGCAATTACTGGTGTGCAGGCGTTTGCATAAAATGACTCCTCATAAAAAAGCCGAATATCCATCACTTTTCAGCGGTGACACCGTCGAGAGCATCCCCTGCCCGTCTTGGTATCGGGCAGGGACGCCTTGGAGGTGGTGAAGCCACAGGCCAGGTCAGCCAGCAGAATGCAGAACGGCAACTCTTGGAGTTGGGATGGGTGCACCTGTAAAGTAGAGCCAGAAAGATTTTTGGCGTTCGGAAATAAGACGCTGGACCCAGAGGAATGGGTCAATATCTGCAGCAAAACTTGGGGATGATGTAGTCTTGGCAGTGTTCACACCCCGCGTCGCTCATTCACCGCCTTGATAATGGGATAATACGACTGGACGAGAGGTCTGGCATTTTGGCTAGTGTTTTTCTCATTCAGGTCGGGGCGCGATTTGAGTACCAGTCTCGAGCAGACGTGCGGGATGACCCTCGGATGGCATGCAAACGGAAAGGCCGATTTGGCCCCTGAGACTCGACATCGGGAAAGGTGGCAAAGCGTGGAAGAGGTAGCCGGGCTGGATATTAAACTTTCCTGTTGGTAAGCAGCCAAGATGAATGGTACCACAGATCAGGGACCATTCGCAAACAACCTGACTTGTTGGCCTCCTGTTTCTTCCGGCCTCGCTGCAAGGTGAAGGCGTTGAAAAGGCGGCGATTGGTGGCTGATCGGGTATACCAGTGGCTGTGCTTATCGCCGCCTTCGTCCCGTCCCTAACATGCGGCGGGTGACTCACGACCAATTCGCGCTGGAGTGAGGGGCAACCTTGTTAGAGCGGATGCCAGGAATGCTTACCTAACAGGTGGCGTCGATCGCGAGAAAAGTAGTGGACCGGTATTCACTCGCCGATTGGGCGCGAGGGCGCTAAAAAGCCGCCTGAAAATCCTGCTGACAGTGCTTGCGGCTGCTTCTGGATTTTGCCTGGCCCAGCTTTTGCTTCCTCAGGCCCCACTGGTACCTAAGCCCGCCTTTGTTGACCCGTTCCCCGTCATTTCCCCTCCCATTTCCTCTTGCAACCTAACTTGACCCCTCGGCGACTCTCTCATCGACGATCATCGCAAACACCCCAAACGCTGTGTCTCTAATAGTAAGCCTCTCAAATCCGCGCTCTTCCCCGTCGATTCTCTTCTTTTGCAGCTTCTCTGCTGTCATCAAAGACTCGACCTTTACCTGTCGGCCCGTTCGGATTCTCTGCCTTTCTTCCCCGCCGACGCTGACCTCTGCTTGAACCGCTAGAACTTCGACTTTCTCTCACACAAGTCTCACCAGACACAAATCATCACACACACAAACATAATGGCTCTCAAGAGAATTAACAAGGAGCTCGCTGATCTCGGCCGGTATGTCTCGCGATCCCCGTTGTCTTCTTAACCGCCGGCTCGTTGTTGCGGGGGCTACGGTAGCCTGGGCGCCCGATACAGTATTGGACATGCTACGCAAGGCCGCTGGGCTCACACTACAAACCGACATCTACATTATCGCAAGGAGACCGAGATGCTGACATTTTGCTTCTTCTAGGGATCCGCCCTCTTCATGCTCGGCCGGACCCAAGTCCACTGAGCACGGCGATGATCTGGTAGGCAAACACCCCGCTTTCGAACAAAGTCGATCAGTCTGGCCGAGACAAACCCGTCAACGGCCAGGCAGCGACATCAATGCAATACGATGTTCTTCGAATGTTTGCTGACGATGGTGATCATTTAGTTCCACTGGCAAGCAACGATTATGGGGCCTGTAAGTTTTCCGCACGATTTTACCATCAGTCTTATGACCAGCTCAACCCCCACCTTGCTCACGTGGTCCGAGGCTGAGGCCCCCTGAACGACATCACCATCTCGCACACCAAGCACATCTATCAACGTACTAACGATTTCTCTGTAGGCGGAGTCACCGTATGCCGGAGGTGTCTTTTTCCTGACCATCCATTTCCCTACCGACTACCCATTCAAGCCGCCGAAGGTCAACTTCACAACGAGGATCTATCACCCCAACATCAACTCAAATGGCAGCATCTGCCTCGACATCCTGCGAGACCAGTGGAGCCCAGCATTGACAGTTTCAAAAGGTATGCGATAAATCTTTTCTGCTCTCCGCTCCCTGGCGGAGCGACCTGATGATTTACTAACTGTTGTTCTAGTTCTCTTGTCAATCTGCTCGATGCTGACGGACCCGAACCCCGATGACCCGTTGGTCCCCGAGATCGCTCACGTTTACAAGACAGATCGCGCCAGATACGAGGCGACGGCACGTGAGTGGACCCGGAAGTACGCAACCTAGGGAAGCAAATAGGTGGCGGGGTACTGGCGGTCGGTGGGGGATGGGCTAGATCGTAATCGCCTTTCTGCGAGCTACTTTCTTCCACAGCCACGTAGACTGGAGTTTGCGAGTGGGCGGGCGGTGGACGGAGATATCGCATGGGCTAACGCACTTTTTCTTGGTCGGGTAGCAAGGGAAGGTTGATGAACCATGAGAACGAGCACACTATCACACATTACATTGCGCAGCTATGGGCTTTTGTAGAGGTTGGGCAATTGCATTCTATTCCCATATTTTCCAACTCCCCTAATTCAGCGTCTCCTTTTCAATGCGAACATACTGTTTCAAGCGCCATCCCGTACACCCGAGGGTACGCCGAGTCTGGACCAACATTATCGAAAGAAAGCCTCGTTTACAGGATTCTTGCCTGCATTCCCTTCACCATCTGACGGTTCCTAGGTTAATCTGACGGCTTTACGAGCGGAAGCATGCTCGCTCTTCGCCGGCGGAAGGGGTAAGTCTCAGCTGATGCTTCCGAGGTCAAGGTTCTATACTGGCCTGTCCTAGAGGCCGGTTCTCAAGAAACACACCAATGGATAAGTGAGTTTACATGCCCGTCAACATTCAAGTGGCATGTTGGATCCTGTTTCGTGTGTGTTGTAGTATTTACGTGTGGGCACTGTATTATGCTCGGTGACATTGGGTGATGTGATACGGAAACAAGTCTCCCACGTTGGAAAGTCTAGATCTACCGCGCCGTGAGGATGATGTGAATGTATGTTCTGATATCTTTCAGAGATTCTATTACTGCTGCTGAGAGTACAAGACGGGGATTACTTGCTCTGGGCGAGGTAAGCTCGGGACCTTAAGTGCTACTTGGTGTTTTTGTGATGTGTCTTGTTGAAGCAAAAGCTCCATAACGTCTGTGTTTCGAGAGTGTGAATTATGGAGTTCAGGGAAGAGAGGTATTGTTTTGAGGGTGGAGGTTGTTTAAAGGATTTATGGTTAATGTCACGAGATAGGAGCCGGCGTGGTTTTCCTCGTTTCTGAAAGGGATTGTCACATGAAATTTAGGTATTTATCAATCTCATGAGAGGAGTGATATTTTGTCTACGGCCGGAAAGGTTTACGAGGAAGTTGGTCACTGGACCGGGGTTCTATCTATGTATAGAAGGAATTGGAGGAGCTGGTGCTTTGGTGCTGTCATCAAGGGATCGCCTGCACGAGCAAGGGATTGCTTTGCAGTTTGCGTTAGAAGATCCGCGGTAAAGGGTCGTGGGCCACTGGCAGGATGCTGCCAGAAGCGGCGAACGGACGCTGCATGCATGCGGATATGTGTGATGCATGCGGGATTCGACTAAACCTGCCAACTGAGGTTACTGGTGGGGAGGCTGTGTGCCTGATAGGGAGGCATTTGCAGGTGTTTGTTAAGATGTGAGCTGATATCAGGGGACCAGCGTCGCACCCACAAGATAGCGAAGGAGAGGAATGGTGTTTAAGATTTCAAAGATAAGGAAGAGGAGCGTTTCTCCCGGGGAGGAAGCCATTCCTTGCTGCATATCGAATCCCCCAACTTGACGCGCGACTCGTGGCGATCTCTGCATCCAATCCACCGCCACGAGGGCGGCAATCGAAGACGGCAATGGGGGCGACGAACTGAGGTCTAGACCCAAAACCGCGAATCGCCCGGTGTGAAATCTCCGAATGGCGAGCTGCAAGGTTGCTGTGTAAGAAAACGTGGTGTCACGATAGTCAGCGTTGTCCTCGAGCACTGCCTGGTGTTTTGGCGGTGGTGCAGGCGGCGGCAGCATTGAACCTGGCGTGTTCGCGTTACGGCTGGCTTCTTGGCACCAAACTCAGTCCCCTGCCTGTGTTCCAGGATCCCAGCTGAAACAGCAACCGCAACGCGGGCGCAACCGACCGCAAGGCCAAACCGCCAGTAGGCCAATCGCAAGCACGGGAAACTCGAGAGTATGTGGGGCGTTTAGTTCCTTGCCCTTGGCAACCCCCTGAGCCTCCGCCCACACCCATCCTTTTCTCAACTTGGGCGATGATTGAGGACAACGTCGTCGTCCTCAGCACTGGCAAAGCGTTTCGAAGCGGCCCGATGGAAGAAGGAATCTCGCCCTCCTCGAAAGTGGTGCCATTCCCCACCCTCTGACCCCTGTTCTTTGCGTCGATCAGTCCGATCACAGACTCATTCTCCCAGCACAACCCAGCCATACTCAATCAGTTCAGGCCGGGGCATCGTGAGTTCGGATGGTGGTTTGATTGTTGCGTAAGCCGTATCGCGATCGATCTCGGATGCGGACTGTTCGAGAACGGCGCGGCTTGGGGACAAGCCTTTGGGGTCTGGAGAGAATCAAGCAAAACGTCCTTGCAGTTGAATCTCTGCCCCCATCAAACTGCGTGCTGGAATTCGAATCCATAGCGATAGGTCAAATTAGAGTCGCAGTCGATTGTGGATCGAGGAGCCAAGAGCCAAGAATGGGGAAGCGGCGATGGGTTGGCGGTTGTCTCCCCTGCAGTGGCGCCCACGCTGCCCGCTTAACCGCAGAGCCCCGAGCAACAGCGAGCACCCCGGCTCAGCGCTCGCTGTGAGAAGACCGCAGTGGCCAATGCCAGAGCGTCCTGGGCCCGGCACCTACGTTTCGTCGATGGGACTCCCACGGCCCAAGTTCCAGCCCTCGCTCAATTGTTCCGACATGCTGCTCCAGGGTCCCAGTCCTACTCATCCCCCTCCGTGTACTCGTGTACCCCCTGGCGGGTCCCAGGAAGCTCCCAGCTATCCAGCCCCAGACTGTTGTTCTGCTCTCCTGCTGCCCTCCCAGCACTTGATGCAGCCTCCGCTATCGACTCATTTGCCCTTAGATTTCCACAGTCCAGACACGTTTCGAGCTTTCTCATTGCCTCCCCAGTCAGTGACAGGGTTTGGCAGGTGAACCGAGGCCCTCCCCTGAAAAGTTGTCTCCCATTGGGAACAACCGCTGCCGCGTGCAGGCATTTGTGGGCAGGTATGATCTGCACAGAATCGGCTCATGTTTCTGGTTCCGCCAGTCACTTGGCACCTCTAATAACCATACCCTCACCCACGCCCGGCCCCCTCGGTTCTCCCACTCCCTCCCTTTTCCCCTTCTTCCCACTGGTGCAGTGCATTCTTTTCGAGCTGCGCAGTTGCTGACTATTCGCGCCCTCGCTGCCGTAGCATTCGCAGGCTCATTCTCTCTATTCTTTCCATTCCTTTTTGCATATGCGCCTGGTGTCGCCAATTCGATTTCCTCCTTGCGATTAGATGGGTCTCGTTAGTGGTTCAGCAGGCTCTGAATACTGAGAAATCTCCACGACCCCGCGCGCCGATTCTAGACTTGGGACTATAGAAAGAGACAGGGATCACACCAGCCCCTGGAGGAGGGCGAGAGAAAAGGATACACGAACCAGGGCTCGGGTTCCGAACTACAACAAGGCGTTGAAGAGCGCCTGCGGACAGGCCGTTCCTCGAAGACGACGCCGACACAGACTTTGCCCGCAATGGCCGCTTACGACCGTGGCTACTACAACAACTCCTACTCCGGAGGGGGGAGTGGTGTGGGAGGAGGAGGAGGTGGTGGAGGTGGTGGTGGTGCTGTCTATGGCGGTGGTTTCTCCAACAGGAGTAGCACAAGCTCGCTGAAACAGTCAGAAAGAGCAAGATGGACACCGCTCACACGGATGTTGTTATCGGGCGAGATGACGCAAGAGAAGCAGAAAGCATTGTCTTTCAAGGAGAAGTACGACCGGTGGATGGTGAACGAGGGATACCGACGAATGTAAGCATTCCATCCCCATCAGCAAGCTGTTGAGTTGCATGGCGAACTAACACATGGCAGTTTTGTCTTCGTATTCGTGGTTCTTCACGCCATTGTGTTCGCGTTTGGCTTCGTCAACTTCGCCGTGAAGGATAACCTACAATTAGCGCGGGACACATTTGGACCAACATACATGATTGCTCGGTCAGCAGCACTGGTGCTCCATGTCGACATCGCCCTGATTCTGTTTCCGGTTTGCCGCACCTTCATCTCTCTAGCTCGCCAAACGCCGCTCAATGGTATCATCCAGTTCGACAAGAACATCACCTTCCATATCATGACGGCTTGGTCCATTTTCTTCTTTTCATGGGTCCATACGATTGCCCACTGGAACAACTTTGCGCAGATCGCCGCCAAGAACAACCTGGGCATCTACGGGTGGCTTCTGGCCAACTTCGTCTCGGGTCCAGGCTGGACGGGCTACATCATGCTCATCTCCCTGACCGGCATGGTGATCACCTCCGTCGAGAAGACGCGAAGAGCAAACTATGAACGATTCTGGTACACCCACCACATGTTCATCGTCTTCTTCTTCTTCTGGTCGATCCACGGCGCCTTCTGCATGATCCAGCCGGATTTTGCGCCTTTCTGCATCTCAATCGGCACACAGGCCATTGGCGTGTTCTGGCAGTACTGGATGTACGGCGGGTTTATCTACCTGGCCGAGCGTGTTGCCCGCGAGGTACGCGGCCGCCACAAGACGTACATTTCAAAGGTTATCCAGCACCCCAGCAACGTCTGCGAGATTCAGATCAAGAAGGAAAACACGAAGACAAGAGCGGGCCAGTACATCTTCTTCTGCTGCCCTGCAGTGTCTTTGTGGCAGTATCACCCTTTCACTCTGACCAGTGCCCCGGAGGAGGACTATATCTCGATTCATATGCGCGTGTCTGGCGACTTCACGAAGCAGGTTGCTGAGACCCTGGGTTGCGAATTCGACCGGAAGAAGGGCGATACATCCAAGGTCGTGGGTGTTGATCAGCAAAACGATGGGGTCGATCCTGCTCTCCGCCGGGTGCTACCCCGAGTTTACATCGATGGGCCTTTCGGTTCCGCCTCCGAGGATGTGTTCAAGTATGAGACTTCGATATTGTGCGGTGCCGGTATTGGTGTGACACCGTTCGCCTCCATCCTCAAGTCCATCTGGTACCGGATGAACTACCCTCAGAAGAAGACGCGACTGAGCAAAGTCTACTTTTTCTGGATTTGCAGAGATTTTGGTTCCTTCGAGTGGTTCCGTTCCCTGTTGCTCGCCATCGAGGCCCAGGACGTGGATAACCGCATCGAGATTCACACATATCTGACGGCCAAGATCAAGGTCGACGACGCGACCAACATCATGATCAACGATGCGAACGCCGACAAGGACACGATTACCGGCCTTCGGTCTCCCACAAACTTTGGTCGACCAAACTGGGACATGATCTTCCGGGGCATCAGGAAGCTCCACGCCCCCTCGGAAGCTGGTGTGTTCTTCTGCGGCCCCAAGGGCTTGGGAAGTCAGTTGCACATCTTCTGCAACAAATACAGTGAACCTGGGTAAGTGCAAACCCCTAACATCCTTAACAGACAAAAGTTAATCGAATATCCAGATTCAACTTTGTATGGGGCAAAGAAAACTTCTAGGCCATCACGTCTTCCACTCTTCAACCCGCCGCCTTGTCAAATTCCACTCTCATCGTCTCGGCGGGCATCATGGGGCCGAGCGGACTTATACCCACCTAGGCCTACCAAGCCTCATTCGATCAGTACGCCGTACATGAACAACAGCCAATTCATCGCCACATGTCGTTTGTTGTTACCATTAGACATAGCCTTGCTGCATGGAGTATGGACAATGGAAGAAGGAAAGGGGGGACCTGTTGGTGGAAAGCTGACCCAGCTCCCTTCCTAAGACGAGGATCCGACATGTTGATGATGGACGAGGTCGAGTTTTGGGGAGAGCGCTTCGTTTACAAGGCGCTTCTCGTGAACTCAGGATATCAAGGGCACATGCTCCAGCTTCCCTTTCCGCTTCACGCACAGCGGTAGACCCTTCCGCTGTTTTCTCCCTGGGTCTCGCTCCCCTTTTTGCATACAGATGTTTGGATGGATGGTGGACTACCTAATTAGCCTCGAGGTCATCACTTCCTCATGGGGAGCATCGCTAAACGGAGCGGCTCCTTGTTACATATCTGATTTACATATAGTATATAGTATTTAGCGACCATACCTAGAACTTTTAAGCCTTTTTTGTCAAAACCCTGGTCCTCCTACTCTGTAGATTGTCCCTTGAGATAAGCCCCAGGGCTAACAACCAATATCCAACTATGCCAGTGAGTCCACAGCATAGCAGCAGGATGGCAAGTGGTACAACATGGAGTCCTCCTGCGAGGATCCGAGTCGTATTCTGAACCCCTTTCCCCGTCTTGTGATACCCAAGGTGAGAACCTGTTCCGGCAGGTCTGAGACTGGCGCTTTCTACTGCAGAGATGACGAGCGCAGGATAGTGGGGAGGTCGGCGGGATTCTTCATGTACCAGCTAGTGTAAACCCACAACAATCCAATATCCGAGCTCGAATCCAGCTTGAGGAGCTCCCTCTATTGCCTCCATCACCGACCACGTTACTTGTTTATGTTGGTGTGTTGGACTTCATCTTAACAAGCAAACGAGCAAACGAGCAAACAAGCGAGATCCGAGTTCAAGACATCGTGGGGATCGACAGCCGATAACTGGACAGACAGCTTGTAAAACTTCCGGTCTGGCATATATGTTGGGTGTGTGTGCAAATACAACCCATCCATATTCTTTTGCTGTCGCCGTTCTGGATCAGAACTCTATAGTTTGTGCTTCTTGCTGTTACAGGAGCTTATGTGCTTACTACCTACTACTCCTTAGGGCCCGAAAGCAGGATGAATCTCGAGACTATACCATCGGACGGTGCGGAGAAAGGCAAGCTGCGAGGCGATGAGGGGGAGCAGAAACATTTGGGGGCGGGTGGAGAGGGTGAATCGGTCGGTGAGGTGGAATCAACTCGCCGAGGGAACACCGGTCTAGCTTTCGATTCCGCCGAGAGAGAAAGGACGATACGTGACAGGAAGTTGCTGCGCAAGGTGGACCTTCATTTGATCCCCCCTGGTAATGGCGCTGTATTGCTTCAGCTTCTTGGATAGGTATTGTACTTCGGATTTGGCCCCGACGTCAAAGGTGTCATTGGCTGATGGTGTGTTGTGGTTGTCAGGGTAAACATCGGAAATGCCCGTCTCTACGGCTTGGAAGAGGATCTTGGCCTCACTGGGGCTCAGTTTCAGACGGCCGTGTCGATCCTCTTTGTGACTTACGTCACATTTGAGGTTCCTAGCAACCTCGTGCTGAAGAAGTTCACCCCGAGCCATTGGATTTGCTTTCTGGCCGCATCCTGGGGAGTGATTGCTACGTGTTAGGGGCTTGTCCAGAGTTACGGCGGGCTGATTGCCTGCCGGTTGCTGCTGGGTGCTTTCGAGGCCGGTCTGTTCCCCGGTTTAGCGTAAGTATTTCCTGTTCATTTCTGGTAGACAAGCTCGATCTAACTATGTGGTGGGTGACTAGTGTCTATCTCACCTTCTTTTACACCAAACGCGAGCTTGCCCTTCGAATCGGATATCTTTTTGTGTCGGCGGCGGTTGCAGGGGCCTTTGGAGGCCTGTTAGCGTTTGGGATTGGCCATATGGATGGCCTTGCCAACTATAGGTCATGGAGGTGGGCTTTCGTGATTGAGGGTCTACCCAGCGTTCTTTTGGGGGCAGTCGTCTACCTATACCTACCGGATGACCCGCGGAGCGCGAAGTGGCTGAGCGAGGAGGAGAGGCAATCGATGGTTGAATGTCGGGCAATGGATTATGGCTGTACCGAAAGCGCGCAGAAGCTCCAGAAAGCGGATGTGATAAGTGCCTTCAGAGACTGGCGGGTGTGGTTGCTTGGATTTGCACAGTTTGGTGGTGCTATTATGCTTTATGGTGAGTTCCTGGTCCCCTTTATGGCAGAGAAACTGACCTTGTCCAGGGTACTCGACGTTTTTGCCTACTATTATCAAGGGCCTTGGGTCGTGGAAGCCAGAGCAAGTCCAGCTTCTTACGGTGCCTTGCTACTTTGTCGGAGCCGCGACTTATATGATAATTGCGGCTTTATCCGATCGACTGCAAAAGCGAGGGATAGTGTCCGTCATCTTCGGGCTCGTATGTGTCGTTGGATACGCCGTGCTGCTTTCACCGTCACCCCCAGGTGTCAAATATCTCGGGTTAGTGCGCCCTGCCCCCATGTTGCAATGACTAACAGGGGGCGCGCAGCTGCTTCTTGGTTGCGAAAGGGCTTTATGTCATGGTTGGTGTGCCAATCGCGTGGGTACGTCGGTCATCCTAGAGAGGAGGGGAGAGAGCCTGTTGGCCGCGTACTGACGCACAATCAACTCCCAAGCAACTGCCCGAGATACAGCAAGAGAACCACAACCATAGCGATGCAGATTATTATGGCAAACTTTGGTGGGATATTATCGCCATTCGTATAGTGAGTAGGATATGCCGAAGATGGACGGTCAACCTCGCTCACAGACAGCAAGCCCAACAGATGAAGGGCCGCGATATATGAAAGGCAACGCCACAAGCCTATCGATCGTCGGTATGGCAACGCTAGTGTACGGTTTCCTGTGGTTTTGGTTTGCAAGGGAGAATAAAAAGAGAGCTGCCGGGCTGGCGATGCTCCCGGAGCACGAGGGCCTTTCAGATGAGGAGCTAGCTGAGCTGGGTGAAGACAGACCAAGATTTCGATATACCGTTTGACCTCTGGAAGATACATCGCATGGAGGTACGGAGGCTTGGGCCAACAGAAAGGATAGCGTCAGCAGCCAGCGCGAACCATACTTTCTTACTATTTACGTCGCCTATGATTTAGTGATTACAGGCCATCTCCTATTCTGAAAGGCCTACATGTGCTCTGAAAGGCCTTTCACGATGTGGTTGAGGAATTGTGATGTGATTAAGCCCATGCCTTGCTGCTCCGGCACAGAACTGGGCGAGGATTTCGACTACGCATTCATGCATGGAGGAGACCCTGTTCTTTAGCCATATGGGAGCTCGCTTGACGGTGGGACAGCAACTTGTCCGAGAATTGTGCATTAGGGTTGACACAATAAATGAGAAAACCACCCGAAATTCCCGTTCTCCTACTGAGGCATAAAAAATGGTTTCTTGAGAAGGGGCGGCTTACAAGTGATGAATGGTTGTCACTGCCTGGTCGAGGGGGGGGAGGCGGTGGTGGTTGAAATGCTTGGCCAATCAACGCAGCTGTGCTGGGAGTTTAATTGCCCCACTTGTAATCGCGGAAGGCGCGTCGCAGCGCGTTCTGGAGAACGCTTTGTGACATCACGAACGACCTGCAACCTCCCATCACGCACACCACGCACTCTACCACCAAGTATTTTGTCTCCAAGGCGAGGAAGCCCAAGATCCAGCCATTCAATTGCGAAGCCTGCGAAGAATAGCCCACGATGGGTATCAAACAGCTTTTCTCGATCATCAAGGATGAAGCTCCCGAGGCTATCAAAGAGGGGGAGATCAAGAACCAATTCGGTCGCAAGGTTGCCATTGTATGTTTGCATCATCCTATTGTACTATTTCCAGCTAACTTTCTTTAGGATGCGTGAGGAACCTCGAAACCACTTTCCTTGCCTCGAACTAACATTTTGCCAGGTCTATGAGCATCTACAGTTTCCTTATCGCCGTGCGTTCCGATGGCCAACAGCTCACGAACGAAAGTGGAGAAACAACATCTCACTTGATGGGAATGTTCTACCGAACCCTCCGCATGGTAGACAATGGCATCAAACCTCTGTACGTCTTTGACGGCGCCCCGCCTAAGCTCAAGTCGGGCGAATTGGCGAAGCGCTTCCAGAGGAAGCAAGAAGCGCAGGAGGGCCTGGAGGAAGCCAAAGAGACAGGAACAGCTGAGGATATTGAAAAGTTCTCGCGGAGAACCGTCCGCGTCACGAGGGAACACAATGCGGATTGCCAACGGTTGCTCAAGTTGATGGGTATCCCCTATATTGTGGCCCCCACGGAAGCTGAGGCGCAATGTGCCGTGCTTGCGCGAGCTGGCAAGGTCTATGCTGCTGCGAGCGAGGATATGGACACTCTGTGCTTCAACACTCCGATTCTTTTGCGACATCTCACCTTCAGCGAACAGCGGAAGGAGCCTATCCAGGAGATACACGTAGACAAGGTCTTGGAAGGCTTGGGTATGGAGCGCAAGCAAGTATGTCACGGCAGTGCGGCACCCAAAGGTGGCCTTTGCTAATATCTGTTTTGTTCCCAGTTTGTCGACCTATGCATCCTCCTCGGCTGCGACTATCTCGATCCCATTCCGAAAGTCGGCCCAACCACAGCACTCAAACTTATCCGCGATCACGGCTCGCTAGAGAAGGTTGTCGAGTACATGAAGACAGACGCAAAGGCCAAGGAGAGGTATATAATCCCCGAGGACTGGCCTTATGAGGATGCCCGCGACCTCTTCTTCAACCCGGATGTGCGGCAGGCGGACGACCCGATGTGTGACTTCAAATGGGAGAAACCAGACATCGAGGGCCTCGTGCAGTTTCTAGTCCACGAAAAGGGGTTCTCGGAGGACCGCGTGCGATCTGGCGCAGCCCGGCTGGAGAAGAACATGAAGAGCTCCCAGCAGGCGAGAATTGAGGGCTTCTTCAAGATTCTCCCCAAAACGGAGGAGGAGAAGAAGACGCACAAGCGCAAGCTTGAGGAGCAGAATGACGCTAAGAAAAAGAAGCTCAAGGAGGAAAAGAAGGAGAAGGCTAAGGCTAAGGCCAAGCCCCGCGGCACAGCATGATCACGGAGCTCAACGGTGCAGCCCGCGGAGGATCATACTGGCGCGGAGGCCCAATTTCTCCAGCATTAAGATTTTGAGGCGGATTTCTTGCTGGCTCTTTGCAATTTTGGAGTGGGGTTCATCCTTCGGTCTCCCAAACTCTGGGGTATGATTTCGAGGGATCCAGGGACGAAGGCTAGGCGTTGGTGGTGTCAAGGTCAGGGCGGCAAAGCTCGCCGGGGTAAAATACCAAGCAATATTTTGATCAAGATAATCTTGGGACGCAGTCCTGCTCCATTCAATTGAGACAAGTGGACATAATTCGGATTCGTACTGAAGCCCCCACGAATCGCGGCTGCGTGCAAGCAACTGGCTGCCGGACGGTTGCGACGCGACTTGCCTCGGCCCAGTAATCTGCAGCTCGGTCATTGGCTAGCGGCAAGGCATGATATCAGCTAGGGGTGTGCCGGATTGCTGGGGCCAGGCGGGGGATGTTCCAGGGATGTTTGCAGCGGGCAGCTTGCTGTCACATGCCGGCCAAAAATACCCCGATGCGGGGACACATGACTGACTCTCAGCGTCGGCGAACGAGGCATCACGCAGACGGATGGCATGGAGCTCGCCCAGAGAAGCCGAATACATTGCAGGGGAGCTTTCCCCAAACGAGACCAAAGGCACCTCGGAGCCCGAAGCCAGAACGGTGACGGAGCCAAAAGGGGAGGCGCCTGGCCGGGCCTGCGCTGCTTTCATCAGGCCTTTCGCCGCAGCGTTCACATGTGATTGTCTGGCGGCCCCAAGCTGACCGGCCGCTTTAAACCGCAAGAGAGCAAGACTCCCTGACAAGAGTGTCAACTTTTGACTCTCCCTCTCCCATCTCTCTTCCTCTGCTGCTCATCCACTACGCTGTTGCCTCTTAATTGTCGCAACTTTGAAATCAGCCACAACCGGGGAAATAAGGTTCTCACACGAAGCCCACAGACAGAAGCCATGTCTAAAACGTTCAGCCAAAGCGACGTTGCGTCGCACAACAAGTCCGATTCGCTCTGGATCGTCGTCGACGGTGACGTATACGACCTCACAAAGTTCCAGGACGACCACCCGGGCGGCAAGAAGATTCTCCAGAGGGTCGCCGGCAAGGATGCGTCCAAGCAGTTCTGGAAGTACCACAATGAGGGCATCCTCAAGAAGTACCAGAAGCAGCTGCAGGTCGGCTCGCTAGACTCTAAGCCCAAGCCCGCCGCCGAGCCCATGCCCGTCCCTGTCCCCCAGAAGCAGGTGTCCAAGCCCAAGGCCAGCTCCGGCGTCGCGGCGCCCGCAGAGCAGACCGAGGCATTGGAGACCTTTGGCCAGCAGATTCCCTTTGGCGACCCAGCCTGGTACCAGAGCGTAAGTTGCAACCCCTATTATCTGTCGGTGGATTATGGGATGTGGTTTTGTGTGCTGACTCTGCTCCCTGCTCCAGCATCACTCCCCTTACTTCAACGAGACCCACGCAGTGCTGCGCGCCGAGGTGCGCGAGTGGGTGGAGACGGCAATCGAGCCTAATGTCACCGAGTGGGACGAGAAGAAGGAGGTGCCGGCCGAGATCTACAAGGAGATGGGTCGCCGGGGATACCTCGCCGGATTGCTCGGCACACATTACCAGAAGGATTATGTCGAGAACCCGATCCAATCGGTGCCAATTGAGAAGTGGGACTTGTTCCACGAGATGCTCCTTACCGACGAGCTGAGCCGCACCGGGTCTGGCGGTTTCGTCTGGAACGTTATCGGCGGTTTCGGCATTGGCTGCCCGCCACTCGTCAAGTTCGGCAAGAAGCCGCTGCTCGACCGCATCCTGCCCGGCATCCTCAACGGCGACAAGCGCATCTGCCTTGCCATCACGGAGCCCGATGCCGGCAGCGACGTTGCTAACCTGACGTGCGAGGCCAAGCTGAGCGAGGATGGCAAGCACTACATTGTCAACGGCGAGAAGAAGTGGATCACCAACGGGATTTGGTGCGACTACTTCACGACGGCTGTGCGCACAGGTGCTGAGGGCATGAGCGGCGTCAGTCTGCTCCTGATCGAGCGCGCTTTCGGCGGCGTCTCCACCCGCCGCATGGACTGCCAGGGCGTGTGGTCTAGCGGCACGACCTACATCACCTTCGAGGATGTCAAGGTGCCCATTGAGAACTTGATCGGCAAGGAGAACCAGGGCTTCCGTGTCATCATGACCAACTTCAACCACGAGCGTATCGGAATCATCATCCAGTGCTTGCGCTTCTCGCGCGTCTGCTACGAGGAGTCGGTCAAGTACGCCAACAAGCGTCGCACCTTTGGCAAGAAGCTCATCGAGCATCCGGTCATCCGCCTCAAGCTGGCCCACATGGCCCGCCAGATTGAGGCCAGCTACAACTGGCTCGAGAACGTCATCTACCAATGCGAGAAGATGGGCGAGACCGAGGCCATGCTGCGTCTTGGCGGGCCCATTGCCTCGCTCAAGGCCCAGGCGACCGTGACGTTCGAGTTCTGCGCCCGCGAGGCCTCGCAGATTTTTGGCGGTCTTTCGTACTCGCGCGGCGGCCAGGGCGGCAAGGTCGAGCGCCTGTACCGCGACGTCCGCGCGTACGCCATTCCCGGTGGTAGCGAGGAGATCATGCTCGACCTGAGCATAAGACAGAGCATGAGGGTGGCCAAGATGCTGGGCATGAAGTTGTAAGCGGTGTGGTAAGAAGAAGAATAATATGTGGCTGGCGTTGGAAGTAACAAGCAAAAGATAAAGCTTCTATGTACTTCTATATCAAGGATGGCATGCGGGATTCCCAGGGCCTGCTCGGGACAGAGCAGGGGGCCGGTCCTTTACCTTTGCAACATTTCTTTTGTCTCGGAACTCGTTATTCTCTGCATTATCATCCGGGGAAAGCATTTGACTGTTTTATATATCAGAGGATCAGGAAAAAGACAGCAATAGAAGCATACTGAGCTCCTGATTTGTTCCAATGTGACACTCTTGAGCGAGCAATTCTGAGGAAATTGGTATTATATGACGCGGCCTAGCTAATGTATAGCAAAAGTCTCAAATCTGAACGTCATATCGATCCTAAAACTTGAAACGGCATTCTATGAACAAAGTGTGGGGATGTCGGCCTGAATATGGACCTCGGCTTCCATAGCTAGAAGCCAACGAAAGCCGTGGTGAGTAATCGGACGTGGGTTCAATCTTCCTGGACAATAAAATATAACTGAAAGAGACCATGGAAGAAAGGTCAAGCTCAGGTGAACGCCAGGGTTGTAATCAGTTGAAGACTTTGATGTCTTTAGAACGGGTCACGCATGTGTGGGTTTCAGCTCACGGATGTGAGGGAATTGAGTCTCTACACATGTTATAACACAAAACCCTGAGAAGATATGGTGGTGGGCTGTCTGTGACAAGCCAATAAGCAATAGAATGCCGAAGCAGCCTCGCACGCTGACGTCAAGTTGACGAGACGATGCGAGATTGTTCGTCGTGTTGCGTATACACAAATATGGATCGGACAAGATCTGACTGTGGCCCTCAGTTAGCATCAACGAAGTGCTGAAAGTGCATAATATTGAGGGATTGTGTGGTTTTCTCAGAAATAGAACAATGTAGGTGATTGGTTATAATCATAAAGAATCATAAACAGCCTCTCTTGCGAGAAATCATCATCGAAACCAGGAGTGTGAAAAAGGAGAATGAAACGTACCTGGTCAAACTGTAGAACGAGTCGGTCTGCATGACGATGCGCCATATTATACAGCCTTCCCATTATCTACGGCAAGCGCCTTGTATGCTGATTATGTATACAAAGCCCTGAATAGGGCCGACCCTTTAGCTATTGCTTATGTAGCATTGGGGTCTGCGGAGACAGTCTGGATGTCAATCCCGTACGTCTCCTTGAGGCGTTGTCTCCTCCGCTCCTCGTAACCAGGAGGGCGAATAGCTGGGCGAAAGTCAGTACTGGCGGATAAGGGTAGGGACCGGGGTTAAATAACTCACATCGTCCCTCACCGACCTCAGCGATCGTCTCCTCAATTGGTCGCCTTCGGTTCGTACGAAGAGCTACCTTCCGCTCATACTCGTCGACTTCCGGGTCCCTCTTGCCCTTGAGACTGCCACCTGTGAAGTCGGCCACCGCCATAATGACGGAGAACATAGCGCCGTATCCGAAGATGCGAGGCATCCGTCCGGCTGGTGATCTTGTCAGTTCGCTGCCCGTCGCCCATCTACTGAAAGGTGCACTGCTCACTCCTTAGACCCATAACCGCGCCAGCCAGGCCACCTGCAATGGCCGTGTTGTAGTGGTCATCCTTCTGGCGCAGGTTCGCGGCGACACAGTGGGAGAAGACGAAGACGCCACCGGTGGTAGCTGCAAAGGTATCAGGTAAGCAATTGATCGTCGAGAGGAGTGAGAAGAGCAAGGGAGACTGATCCCAACGTACCGAAGGTGGTTATCACGCCACCACCGCGAGTGAAGACGCCCCAGGCGCCGACATTCTGCTTCGCCAGCGAGTTCTGGACAGCAGCCATGAAGAGACCCGCTCCACCGGTTATGAGGGCGCCTTTGATGCCATTGGAAATGGCATCCTTGGGTTGATAATGGTCATCATCGCCGTGCGGCGCCATTTTGGTGGCTGCTGGGAGAAGATGAGAACGAGGAAAAAACCGAGCTGGGAGAGCTTTATGGTGCGCGGTGGGAGAATGCCGAGTTAGTGAGGAGGAGCTCTGTGCTTCGGTTGGAATTGGGCCGGCTTGATTGGTTCGGAAGACATGGGAAAAGCGGGAGAGGTCACGGTTTTGGGCACGTGAAGGATCCTTCTGAGCGGATACCAGACGACCCGATTTGGACCTTGGCTCCGTTGCTCGCTAGTCCCCAGTCCTCGTGTAAACTCAGGCGGCAAACAGAGGTAACCGAAAATTCCTGTATCCGCTGCGTAATTAGCTATTTCTTGGGATAAGATGAAATCATGATTTCTGCCCATGTTTGAAGCTCAGAGTCGCTCCACATTGATCAAAGGTGAAAAACAGGTTAGGTAATCAAAGCTGCAAGGGCGGCAGAGGCTCTGCTTGGCACTCAACAGCTGGCCCGTCAGAGCCCAGATCTCCAATTTGTACCTAACCTCAGCAGGCGAACGAGGCTGCGTCAGCTGGGGTCACCCTTCGTCACCACATCCGACTCTCCAACCTTCCTTCTACTTCGAGTTGCCACTTGGGCAGACAACTACCGCAACCAGCCACGCACACGGACGACGTATGCTCCTGGATAACCCATCTCATATTTCCTATTCCCCCGCCGCGGCTGTCGAAGCTGCGTGCTGGTGTCCGTCATTCAACTCGTTGCAAACAGCAGGGTTCGGCACTTCACCAAAGATCCCGGTGGTGTTACAACACTAGGTACCACCTGTAATCAACATCACCCCCGCTCTTGATCTGGACCTTCGGTCTTAACCTTCAGCCCACAAGCCGGGTCACCGCCAACCAAGGAGCTTGCATCGAACCCTTGAGCTCCCTAAATCTTCTCTTTGTATTCTACCCCTTGCTTTCCCGCTCTCTTGCCATAACGCCGCATCACCAGCGATCGTGTGTTGCATCACAAACCCGACATCCCGAGCACTTCCGGGGTGCTTCGGGACGAGGACATCTGAGTCAGGATTGCTTCCGCAGTGTTGCAGTCACCCTCGGCAGAGATCGTCCACACCAAAGCCGACCACAGTCCCACCACCGCCAAGAGAAAGCGCTCTAAGGACCACAGAACCCAGACTTGGGAACGCGCTGCAAAGAGTAATGATCCCTTTCATTCCTACCTAGCCGGTGTTGGTTTCGTTAGGGGGCTCCTCTCCGCTGTGAGAAGCTAGCACTTGCCGTTTGGTTTTAGCCTCACCTGGCTGCACTATGTGAAAGCTGCGCCGGACATCGCTAACCCGTTCTCAATAGTGCGCGTTGAAGAACCAGGAGTGCTGGATCCTGGTGCCGTGCCTGGTCGCTTGGCAAGGCGTCTCATAGGGGATTGGCATCTTGGACTCCTTGATGACAATCCTCACGACTCACCTCAGGAGGCCAATCCCTCTGAATGGGCCTGCCCGAGATTGAGGGCTTTCTATCGGCGGAAAACCAACGCAAGTGTTGAGCATGACCTTATCGTCATACCGACCCAGAGCTACGACGAAACCAATGTCCCGGGGGGCGAAGCTGTGCTCTCCTGTTTGTGTCGATCCTGCCGGTATCATTTCGTTTTCAAGATTTCTGCCGGCAGCTGTGGTTCGTTGCGAGATAATCCCCAGCATCACTTTCTATTGAACGGCATAGAGGAGTTTAGCCCTGCGAACGTGGAAAATGATCCGGCAGTGAAGCTGTATCCCCTCCGCTGCCACGCCCTGTACACATGTTCGGCTTGTACACAGACCATTGAGGTTGAGGTGACGGCGCCGCGGCTGGTGCCGGAATGGATCCACCTGATCTCCGACGAGCAGAGGATAACACAAGCCCTGAATGTTGCGAGGGAGGAAGATCCTGACCGCTACGCTAATATCGGCCCAGAGGCAGTGCATCGCTACGTAACAACGTCACTCCAGACGCTCAACGCCTACCTCAAAGATGTGGTTGAGTCTGCACCTGAAGAGAAACGGAAAAGGATATCGTCCAGGAACAAGACCTTCATGGTTCAATTTGGAACGAGTTGCGATCACATATTTCACTACCTTGGATTTGAGTTCGAGCCTGTGGAGGAGGCCGAGGAAGGACGCGTAGAAGGCTTCTGGCTGCCCCCGAAGCTGGATGTACAGGAGGGAAAGACACCACTGAAGTCGGATCGTGCCTTTATTGAGGATGTAAGGGGGGAAGTGCAGGCCCTGTTGGAGGAAAGCTCGCCAGATTCTGGGGACACAGTTGTGAGGCTCATCTCACCCATCGCCCGAGCGTCTCTGGAGAAGGCGCTGAAAGCTACCCTGGGTCCTGGTCAAGGAGGTAAAACAGCTATCAAAGAGGAGGCCGCTGATTTCCGGCTTCTGGGCGCTGCAACCGACGCAGACGACGAAACACTGAAATGGGCATTCCACAGACAGGTTCATACTGACCCAGGACACAAAGAGGCATATCTTTCGGCCCTCAACAACTTGGGGCTGCGCAGAGACGTCGATTTTCAAGTCTTTTGCTTTGCTCAGCAGGATCAGCAGGTGCAGACGACAAATGCCACCAGCGACGACCCCGTGGACAAAGCCTATGCACATTTCAATCTTGATAGGACCCGTTCCGAGCCCGCTAGTTTTTTTATCAACGTGTACAAAAACTTTCGCGAGCAGTCCCCTGCGCAGAAGTCAGCACACAGAGCCGCCTTGCTCCAGATCGGCAAGGATCGCAATGACAATGAAATACTGAGCGAAGTATATATGACTCAAATGGAGCATTCAGAGGCCTGCACGTATCTGTCAGTTGACCCTACGTGGCCATTGGAAAGCATTGCGGTGTCTGCTCAAAGTACAATACAGGTAAATGGCATTCGGTTTCATAATTCCTAAAGTGGGAAGAGAGGGAGCGCAGCTGTTAACTTTGCGCAGGATCTGGACGTCGAGCTCACTATCATGGCGCTCGAAGCCATCTCGCTACACTCTAGCGATAGTGAAAGCGAGAGAGCAGCTTTCGACACTATCCTCGCCGATATCCGCTCTGGGCGTCAGGCTCAAAATGCCTTGAACGCCGCTAATGGCGGCATCGCGGGCGAACAATCCGACGGCGGCGCTGTCGACAGGGACCTACCCGTTGGATTGGGTAATTTGCGCAACACTTGCTATCTCAATAGTATTCTCCAGTATTTCTACTCGGTCAATGCCGTCAGAGACGTTGTTTTCAACTCTGAGCAATCTCAGCTTGTGCCTACCGAGCAAGGAGTGCAAGATTTACTGAAAAGCACCGGCTCGTCTGATTTAGAGCCAGGGAGAGCCTTTGTTGGTTCGGAATGTAAGTCCCACCTCCTTATTGCTTGTGTTTCCACGCTCGCCCACTAATCAGCCTATAGTCTCTCGCGAGTTGCACACTTTGTTTCAGTCGCTGAAGGCCTCTCAAGATCGGTCTGTGACGCCCAGACAGCGTCTTGCTAATGCCGCACTCCTAAGACCCGAAAAGGTCCGCCCACTGGTGGAGGATGCAGCCCCAACGGTTGGACCTGCCAACAAAGATGCCCCGCCTCTCCCGCCCCGTGTTGGTGAGAACAGTGAGCTGAAGGTTACTGTTGATTCCGTGCCGGAAAGCTTGGAAACGGCTAGCGTTGTCAGCTCACAGACCCTTGTCGATAAACCGGACGATGACCCTTCTTCCTACGTGGTAGTTAGTCACGATGAGGCCAGCAAAGATGGGTCCACTGCAATGGAGATAGATGCTCCGGACGCCCCATCTGCTCCTGCCCACAAGGATGTCGATACAAAGAACTCGAAGCTGAGTGTGGAGGAGCTTGCTGTTGAACTTGACAAACCCAACGTCGGATCCGACCAGATGGACGTTGACGAAGTTATGGGAAATGCCATTGATCACCTTCGGGCCGCATACAAAGTCGCACATGTTGGTCATCCCGATGCCGGGCCGGATCCTATCGAACAAGCGTTCTTCTCAACGTTCATCGACAACCGAAAGAAGACTGACGAGGAGAATTGGAACCGCTCGAGCCGATCCGACCGCTGGGTAACTGCGTATCCCGCCAAATCGGGACGTCGGGACCTGTACGATGCTCTTGCTGTCTCGTTTGATCTTGAACGCCTCCCTGGCGATCTCTTGTCATTCACCACCATTGAGCGGCCGGCCCCAAATTTCCACATTTGCATCCAGCGCTCGGATGGCGTCAGCAAAAACTCGAATCCGATCAAGATCCCCGAGACGTTATATCTCGATCGCTTTATGCACACCACTGAGCCTAGCTCTGATCTCTTCCGGTCTCAAAAACGGGCGTGGGACTTGAAGAACCGGATCAATGAGATAGAACCCGCCAACCAAGAGCCGGCTAAGGAGTCCAGCACACCTGCCAAGAGTTCCAGCCTTGCACCTAAAGCTAACCCGGAGGAGCTTATTGATATGGACGAGGTCGATGGGTTTCTGGTGATGGAGGGCTTGGATTGTGTGCAAAATGAAGTGTCGCCCGTCCAGTCTAGCGCGTCAAGCGCAACTGTGGATGATGACTGGGGCATGGTAGATGTGACGATCAAAGATCTATGTGCCAGACATACCGACGTCGTTGTCGAGTATTCACCAGTCTCCGCCCATCAACCACCCCCTGAGAAGGTCGAGACAGCCCCCCGAATGCCTGCAGCCTCATTGGATCAGTTCTGGATTAATTTCAACGCGGCCGCAGAAGACGAGAAAACTCATTTGAAGTCCGAGAAGGATGGCCAGTTTAAAGACATGACAAAGGTCGGCTACCGTCTTCATGCTGTAGTCTGCCACGCGGGCGCCACGGCGTCAGCCGGTCACTATTGGGTATGGATCCACGACTTCGAACACGACATCTGGCGAAAGTATAACGATACTCGGGTCTCCGTTCACCCTGAGGAGTTTGTGTTTGAGGAGCTCAACACCAAGGGCGAGCCGTATTATCTAGCCTACGTTCGGGAGTCGGAAATCAGCCAGCTCGTTAGCGTCCCACAGCGTCAGAACCCGTCTCCAGAGGTCGAGATGACACAGGCACCACAAACAGATGGCAATGCAGTCCACATTGAGGACGTCCAGATGGATCCTCCGCCTTACAGCATCAACTAGGAGGATGGCTTCTCTTTGGCTGGGTTATTCGCAGACATGCAACTCAATTTGCCGACTCCGCAACGGTGAGCGCAACCTGGGGTCAATCTGATAGCGTAGAAGGGTTTTATACTTTGCATTGGGAGGGAGGGAACTGCAAGCGAGTCGGGTAGACGAAGCCGCGAATAGTGTTTCTGACGGCACTTGCATTCTGCAACAGGCCAGCGATATTAGCTTAATTTCATGTAGTAATACACTGTTGTGATTCTCAAGGCTATGTGGATGCTAATTCTGTCAAATACGAGTCGTCAGCGCCGTGTTCCCATCGGAGTTCTTAAGAGGCGCCAGCACGGAAGTCCGCACTAGATTCTGATTCGTGACATCTCAAGGTATACGATTCACTCAATTCTCTAGGCCACTAAATATCGGTGTGCGGTGTACATTACTCCCTGCCGCACGCACCCTTTGAGCATTGGAAACAGGACCTAGACTGTTCCCGCCGTGAAAATATCTATCAATCTCATATAGTATTGCTTCCCGTCCCTCCAGAGAACCCAGAGAACCCCAAACCCAACCGCCAAACGCCAAACAAGACAGGTGATTCCCAGCAGCATATCATTACCCACCATACCATTTACAACGTCTTGATACTCTGGAAGAACGGGTTTGCAAGCAGCTTCTCGTCCCGCTTTACCAGCTCCTTTATTTTTGCAACCATCTCCTCCTTGCTCATACCCGCGCCTTCCACCTCCTCCTTCCATTTAACTAGAACATCCTTGAGCAGGGCACTGCCCTCCTCGACATCCTGCTTGCTATACTCGCCCGCCGCGACGTCGTGCTTACTTGTGAAATCTTCCAGCTCATCGGCTTTGCGCTTGGCCATCCGGACCACCTTGTCAGGGAAGCGAACCAGCTCGGCGACGTGAATGCCGAAGCTCTGATCGCAGATCCCTTCATCGACTTTGTAGAGCAGAGTGACCTCACGCTTCTCGTCCTTGCTATTCTCGCCGGTACCGCTGATATGCGCTGTTACGTGTAGATTACGGACCTGGGGGTATTGCTCGGCGAGAGCTGTCAGCTCGTGGAAGTGGGTGGCAAACAGGGCGAAGCAGCCGATTTCCTTGACGATGTGCTCCGAGATAGCCCAAGCGAGACCGAAGCCGTCGTATGTTGACGTACCGCGGCCGAGCTCGTCAATGATGATCAAACTCTCGGCTGTTGCCGACTTGAGAATGTTGGCCGTCTCCAACATCTCGGCCATAAAGGTCGACACGCCCTTGAGCTGGCTGTCACTGGCACCGACACGGGCCAGGATGCTGTCAAAGATGGTCAGCTCGGCCTCAGAGCAGGGCACAAAACAGCCTATCTGAGCCATGAGCGCCACGACGCCGATCTGTCGAATATACGTCGACTTGCCACCCATGTTGGGACCCGTGATGATGAGAAAGGACGAGGTGTCACGCGTCAGCGTTACATCGTTGGTGATGAATTGCACATCGTCTTGCATTTCCATGCAGGGGTGCCGAGCTTCAGTGAGTACTGTCGCGCCCTCGCCGCGTGGATGGATCTTGGGCCGCACATAGGACGTTGGCGCGTGTACAGCGCAATGTGCAAACGACACAATGACATCGAGGTGCGCAAGAACACCAGCGAGTCTCTCGAGTACAGGGCAGTACGAAGCGGCAACGCCAATAACCTCGTTTGCCAAACTGCTCTGAGTGCGGTTGTAATTCTGTGAGAGCTGATCGAACTCGCGGCGGAACGCCTGGAGAGTCTTCGTTGTGAAGTAGACGCCGTTTTTCTGTGTCGAGCACTCCAAGTACTTGGAGTGACCGCGAATGCAACCTGCCTCCGTCCGGGTGAGACGCATACACCAGCCGTGAACTTTGTGGTTCTCAAGAAAAATCTTCTTGTCTTTCTCCTGGCCCAGGTCGCTTGCGGCGTCAGCAAACTCCCTATCCATATCGGACCGGAGTCGATCGAGCTTCTTCCGAATTATGCGAAGACTATCGTCAAATTCCGGCTTAATGATAAACTCGTGATTGTCCAGAGCATCAAGATCAATAGTTGTCTCGACCATTTCTTGGAGCTTCACAAGGCTGTCTGACAGCTCGCGGAGCTTATTGGTGTATGCCGCGTCTAACGGATCACGATATGCTTCGTCCATAACGCCTTCAAGCGTGCCGAGAAAGCCGGGTAAGCGAATGATGACTTGGTATGCTCTGACAACGTCCTCCAGGGTCGCCTTGTTGCGCTGAAAGCGTTTGGACAGGCGATAAATATCAGGGATGGATCGGAGGTGTTCCTCTTGCATTGTTTGCCGAAGCTCGGTGTCGTTCACAAAGGCTTCAACAAGTTGCTGTCGCTTCTCAATTTCGTCCTTGCTCATGAGGGGTTGCTTCAACCACTGTGAGAGAAGCCTGCTGCCCACTGGCGTCTTACAGTGGTTTAGGAGGCCGTATAAACTCATCGTCTTGGATCCGTCTCTCGCGCCGGGCATCAGGTTGAGAGCCTTCAGCGCCGCTGCGTCCAGCTTCATGAACTGCGCTAGATCGTGCTGATACAACTGGTACTGGCCGAAGTTGGATGGATCTTGGAGCACTCCCAGATACTTGATCAGGGCAGCCGCAGAACCCATTGCAAGCTTCAATTCTGTCTGGGGAAGCAGCGAGGACGACCGCTCGTCCTTAAGGAGGCGAGCCAAATCCTGCTCGATATCCCTAATGCCGAATTCCCCTGCCGTTCTCTCCGTAATGGCGACTCCGCAGTTGTCAATAATCTGCTTGATCTTTGCCAACTCCGGGTCCTTCTCCTTTTCTCTGTCGGGTTGAATCAGACATTCTTTAACGCCAAGTTGAATGAGAAGGGCCTCAAAGTTGGAATACAGGTCGTTGTCGATGAACTCGCTCACGCCTAGCTCCCTGACGCTCGCGTCCGCAAAACAAACGCCAACGGTCCTGGCCTCTGTTGCCTTGGCAGAGATTTTGACAGCCATGATAACAGGAGCGCCCTCGAACTGGCCACCCAGCTCGTCCTCGACGTCCTGCAAGTTGCCAGGCGATGCCTGCTTGACGATCTTCCAGTTCATTCGCCCACTGGGGCTTGCCCAGATTTCAACTCGTTTGCCGAGCTTAAATAATGCCTCGCGGAGAAACTGACGGAAGACAGTCATGGTCATGGTCACAGATGGCAAGCCCGTGTGGTCGCTCTTGCCAAGTTGTCGGACTACCGATGTTGTCTTGTATACAGTTCGGGCAATGAAGTTGGCATCCTCGCCGTGAGCGGTGTACCAGTCACCCCGATCAAAGATGCGGATGGAGTCTTCACCCAGATCCGGGAGAGACTTGAAGAAGCGGATGAAGCCATGTTCATCATCGACCTGCACTCAAGTTAGCAAAATGTACCCGTCATGGAGCCTGCAAAACAGGACAGAAGAGTTAATGACCTTCAGTTCAGGCCTGGAAGACATTTTGGGTTATCGCTCAGTATGAAAACACAAATAACAAGTCCCGTATGCAATCCTACGTTGGCATCGTTCAGTGCGGGAGGCCGGTTGAAAAGGGAGCAGCTGTTTGGAATTGTGGTAGCGGATGCACGAGCTTCTGGGGAGACGCGACTTCGATTAAAAAGTCGCTGGGTTGACGCGTCGTGCGTTCCCTAGCGCGCAGCAGATCGGCTCACCGCCCTTCAACCCCTGTACCCCTGTATCCCTGCAACGTTATGCCGCTCAACGGGAGCTTTCTTGTAACCCCACCAAAAAATCAAGCTCCCGCATCGACTACATTGGAATCCGCAACCGCCCACCATGAGCGACGACGCCATTACCACGGCAATGACGGATATCATACCCCAAGGAACCATTCCACATACGGACGAAGGAAACTCGACGGCCACAGACCGCCAAGAATCCCCTCCAACAACCAATGGCAAGCGCAAAGCCGAGACGGAGCTCGAGAGGGAAGACAGACCCGCCCCTGGTGACGACGAGGAAAGTGAAAGAAGAGGGGCGCAAAACGGGGAAGCCAACCAGTCTGGAACGCCCCTTTCCAAGAACCAACTCAAGCGCCTGAAACGGCAGCAGCAATACGAGGAGTATAAGGAAGACCGCAAGTCCAAGCGCAAGGAGAAACGACACGCCAGACAGGATCGCAAGCGCGCCGAGCGCGACGAAAAGATAGCCGCAGCTAAGGCCGCGGGACTCGATCTCAATACGGTGTTGCGACCACAGGGAGAGTTATGGCAGCCGCGACAAGTACCTATCGCGTTCGTGGTTGATTGCGACTTCGAGCAGTACATGCGCGAGCCCGAGATCGTCTCGCTGTCGAGCCAGATCACCCGTGCGTATTCGCAGAATCGCAAGGCAAGATTCCAAGGGCATTTATTTGTCAGCTCATGGAAGGGCAAGCTGAAGACACGGTTCGAGACAGTGCTGGAAAATTCGCACCATCGGTGGAAGGGTGTTCATATCCTTGAGGGCGATTTCCTCGATGCGGCCAAGGAGGCAAAAAAGCTGATGGCGAGCGAGCAAGGGGGTGAGATCAATGATCTTCTTGCCCCCCGGGAGGATGACCCTGCTACAATCTATGGCGATGGTGCAGGCTCTTCTCCGCCGGCAGCAGGCGAGGAGCTCGACCAGTCAATCGTATATCTCTCATCGGAGTCACCATACACACTCAAGAGGCTTGAGCCCAACACAACATATGTCATTGGTGGACTGGTGGACAGGAACAGGGAGAAGGGGCTCTGCTTCAAGCGTGCAAATGAATACAAAGTCCGCACTGCCAAGCTGCCAATCGGAGAGTACATGAAGATGCAGGACCGTTATGTTCTCACGACGAACCAAGTCATCGAGATCATGGTCAAGTGGCTCGAGTGTGGTGATTGGGGAGAGTCGTTCTTGAATATAATCCCAAAGCGCAAAGGAGGCACCTTGAAGACTGGAGGCTCCCAGGCAGATGCTGAGGAGCAAGAATTAGAGAACCTTGAAGGGGACACCATGGTGGAGGATGTCTCCAACACAGGAGATGCGGCGTCGCCGGTTCCATAAGCGTAGAAAAACGAATATAAGGTGTTCAACTTGATTGCAGAACTGCGGTACAAATAGACTTTCTCAAAACGAAAGAAGAAAAGGGGGGAATCGGTAGCTGCCATGTAGCTGGGGTATTCGAGTGTGCAAGCTCGTCGTACAAAACCATCCACCATGAAACGGCTATGATGCTTTTCATGTATCCGGAATCCCACTATCCCCATTGTCATTTCGGTCGTGCATATTACAAATACAATCGCACACAACCCAATCTCGTCGCGAAGACGTAACTATCACCAAAGCTCGCCAGTATCTTCGCCATCTCGCTCTCGCTTCACCTTGACATCTCGCTCGTCCCTCATCATGGCATTTACATGCGTCCTGAAATATTCTATGTACGGCTTCAGGCTGGTTTTCTCCCAGTCGAGGGTTTGCTTCTCCGACTTCACCTCCGGCTCCGTCCACGCGTCGATTTCTTGGATCAGACTTTGGACAGTCGGAACTGAGAGTGGATCGAAGTCCTCGAAATGCCGTGGGTCAATGGGCACACAGACGCGGCCGGTGCCAGGGTGGATGACGAAGGGGCTCTTGAGCAGATGGTTGAGCTTCTTGCTGACGTTGATATCTAGCCGCGGGTATGTGTACTCAAGCACAATGTCCTGTTTGGCATCCAGAAGCGCCTTGGGATCAAAGTTCTTGCCCGCGCTGGTCTTTGCCACCGCATCGATGTCGGCCCATTTCGATATGGACGAGCGGCCGGGGGAAGAGTCCCATTTCCTTTTGAGAGCTTCGCGTAGCTCCCTGTCAGGTAACAACTGGAGTAGCTTTTCTGCTCGTTCGGAGGACCTCCAGGGGTCTTGGGCCTCGAGAACATCCTCCTGAAAGTGAGATTTGAGAAGATCAATGCTTCGTCTGTCTCCAAGCGTCAGTAATCAGCCATCAGGTGTAAATGTCTGGTAGGGGTAGACATACGTAATGTGAGGGTGCAGAGGCCGGCGCAGGTTCACCCTCTTTCCGCTCTGAGCGCCTCCAACAATGACCTCCAGATAACCTGCGATCACTCTCCTCTTCGAGTCATCCAGGATTCTCGCGCTTTTGTCCGAGATCCAGGCGTGGACACCTCTTCGACCTGAGTAGACCCACATGATGTGTTTGAAGCCAAAGTCGTCACGCAACGCGGCATTGATAACCTTGATCGCCATTGTCATGAACTGCCAACACTTGTTGCAGATATTAGCCTTATCACAGCACGTCCGGATATCATCGTAGTCTGTCAGATCTATATCAAAGCACAGCTCCTTGGAGATGGGGCGGAAACCGGCAGCATTCTGCATCAGTTTGCGCTCCCGCGGGTTTGTTGTGTACACGGGCCCGATCTCGATTCTGGTCGGCATGAGACGTAGCACGTCTTTGCGAAGGCTTCGCCCAGTATCAGCAGCTATAGGGCTTTGGGTGGCAAGATTACTCACAGATCTGAGGTTCGGTATGACTGGTATCGCATCACCGCATCATTTGGCAGCATAAAGGAGAGCTCTCTGTGCTCGAAGTCGAGAGTAGGCTGAGGACTATGGTTCAGCCACTGGAAGAAGTAGCGCCAGGGGAAGAGACGTTGGTAGAAGCTTCTGAGGAGTTCAGGGTCGGAGCCGTTGTGTTGGGACGGAGGTTGCGCTTCGCTGAAAGAATCATTAGGATAGCCGCTCGTATAGGGGAGCTGCGCATAGTATCTTACGGCGAAGAGGATGGTAAGAGGTCCGGTGAGTTGGGGGTCTCCTTTTTTGCTGGGGCGGCCGAGCTGGGAAACTCATCGTCATCTGAGCCCATATCGAACAAATCCTCAAGCTTTACTCCCGCCGCGCCGTTTGCCGTACCACTTCGCTCTGGCCCTTTATTGGATATTTCGACATCGCTATCTTCGTCCTGAGCTGTATCCGGGCCCTGAGTTTGGCTGTTGGCACCGGCGCTGTCGACTTCTTCGTGCATGGGCTGGTCGGCGACCTCGTTTGTCGCAGGCTGGGTCATCTCGACTTCGGTGGACGGCGAGGCTTCAGCTTTCTGCTTCACGGAATGGGGCATATCAATTATCTTGGAGAGTTTTAGTTGAATGTTTCGGTATAGTATGCAAGGCTGTCGAAAGTCTTGACGTTTTGTCAACAATGTTGCGACATCAATTCTGCGAGCACTATGTTGGAGGGGTCAGTCGCGTGAAAACCCCTTGAAGGCGCGAAGACGCGTTGAGCACCTCAGACGACAAATGATGAGCAGGGGTCCGACGCCACATTGTATAACCCTAACCCCCAATGTGACGTCGAGAGTCATGGTTGCGCCTGTGATACCCCCTGTCCAGCCGAACGTCATTCGGACCTGGGCGCAGCAGGGCAGCGGGACCTTGTGGCCGCCGTCAACAGTGACCAAGAAAGTCATCTCGCATCTCGCCTAGCAACTGCCCCTTTTCTCCCCAGTTTCTTCTGTCTACGATTGTCGGGTTCTTGCAGAGGCTGCAAGGAGAAATCAAAGCCATGACTGAGTTCCGACTTGTAATCGAGGATGGCAAGTTTCGCGATGTTCACGGCCGCCAGGTGACCCTACGAGGCATCAACGTCGCTGGCGATGCCAAGTATCCGAGCGCGCCCGACCAGCCCTCCCATGTGGTCACCGACTTCTTCGACGGCGACAACGTCAAGTTTACCAGCAGACCTTTTCCCAAAGAAGATGCGCACCTTCATTTCTCCCGTTTAAAACGCTTCGGCTACAACACGATCCGCTACGTTTTCACCTGGGAGGCCATCGAGGCTGCCGGGCCTGGTATCTACGACGAGGAATGGGTCCAACACACGATTGATATTCTTCGCATCGCGAAGGAGTATGGCTTCTACATATTTATGGATCCTCATCAGGATGTGGTACGTCTCGCTCTCAAGATGGACGAGAAAACGGTGCTAACATCCTCCTCCAGTGGTCTCGGTTCTCAGGCGGGTCAGGGGCACCGATGTGGACGCTATACGCAGCCGGACTGAACCCGCAAAGCTTCGCAGCCACGGAAGCTGCTGTCGTGCAGAATACATATTCGAATCCTGATGAGTTCCCAAAAATGATCTGGGCGACAAACTACTACCGCCTTGCTGCCGCCACCATGTTTACCCTTTTTTTCGGCGGGAAGACTTTTGCGCCAAAATGCATCATCGACGGGATGAACATCCAGGACTACCTCCAAGGTCATTTCATCCGCGCGTGCGCTCACCTTGCAAAGCGAATACACGAAGCCGGTGGCATTGAAAACGACGTTGTGTTCGGGTGGGAGAGCATGAATGAGCCAAACAAGGGCATAATTAGCTACGAGGATATTAGTGTTATTCCCAAAGAGCAAGCCCTGAAAAAAGGGACATGCCCAACAATATGGCAAACGATCCTTACGGGATCGGGTCGAGCTGTTGAGGTGGAGACCTGGGACATGGGTGGAATGGGTCCCTACAAAGTCGGACGTGCTCTTATCGACCCCCAAGGCGAGACCGCTTGGCTGCCTGCCAACTATGACGATTCTCGCTACGGTTATAAGAGGGATCCTGGGTGGAAGCTGGGTGAATGTATTTGGGCGCAACACGGTGTGTGGGACCCATCTACCGATACCCTTCTCAAGAAGGACTATTTTGGGCGACACCCAACCACCGGAGAGCATGTCGATTACACCTATTTCGCAGACCATCACTATATGGACCATTTTCGGCAATATCGCGACTCAATTCGTGATCAACACCACAACGCAATTATACTGCTCCAAGGCCCAACCATGGAAATCCCTCCAAATATCAAGGGAACTTCTGACGGCGATGATCCTTTGCTTGTATATGCCCCGCATTGGTATGATGGCATTACCCTCATGACCAAAAGTTGGAACCGTAATTGGAACGTTGATGTGCTTGGTGTGCTTCGTGGGCGGTACTGGCATCCGGGTCTTGCGATCAAGATCGGGGAAACAGCCATCCGCAATTGCTTCAAAGACCAGCACGCGGCCATGCGCCAAGAAGGGCTCGACTTTATCGGCAACCATCCTTGCATAATGACAGAGTTCGGCATTCCTTATGATATGGACAACAAGCACGCGTACAAGACTGGGGACTACTCCAGTCAGTCGGCCGCCATGGATGCGAATCATTTCGGAGTCGAAAACTCTGGCCTGGAAGGCTATACCCTCTGGCTCTACACTGCAAAGGTACAGTAAACCAACGGTGTTGGGATAGATTATGAGCTGACCTTTTCCAGAATGATCACGAAAGGGGTGACCAGTGGAACGGCGAGGATCTATCTATTATTTCAGCTGATGACAAGCCTCTACCGGTTTCCGCCTTACCTAGGACGCCCGACCTCAATCAGTCAACTTCTTCCCTCCTCAAACCCCCCAATACCGATTCATCCGGACAACAGAAGAAGGAAACCGACGACGACAGCAGCGTCACTCCTGCCAACATTAAACGTACACTGACCAACCCGTCCATCATGTCCGAGCCTGCGTCTCGTCAGCCCGAGCTAACGGCCAACCCCGGCTACCGTGCTGCCGAGGCGTACGTGCGGCCAGCCCCGATCACCACAGTGGGGCTCATTACAAATTACACTTTTGATCTTAAAAAGTGCCAATTTGTCTTGAAGATCCAAGCGCTTAAAGAAGCTGAAGCGGGGGCGCCGACAGTGGTCTTTCTCCCCGAATACCACTTCCCAAAGGATGCTTGCACCGTGGAGGTGAGCTCCGGCAAGTGGGAGATCAGCACAGACGATGATGAGACAGCGTTACTACAGAGGTTGAGGTGGTGGCATGGTGAAGGAGAGCAGAGCGTTCTTGTAACAGGCGTCGTGAAGAAGGTGAATGGTGATGGCGTCCCTGGCACAGAGGAAGCAGGCTACTACGAGGCATGTAACCAGGGGGGATGGGGCAACTGTGTGTTGATGTAGGGAGTGCGAGGAAAGGGGACCGCGGTACACCTTTTTTTTTTTTTTTTGCATACCTGGTTTTGTCGATTGACGCATGGCTCAGGCCAGCAGCGGAGTTTAGAGGTTTGCGTGTTATAGAGCGCATACACGAGAAGGCCTGATTCTTTTCTCTCAGAGGCGTTGGTTGAAAGAGAGCGCGCGAGAGCATATTGTCTCTTAGATGTAAAGTACGTATAATTCATCAAGAGAGCAATCCATGGGCATCCATTTATCTTCATTCTCCAGCTCGCTCATTCCAACAATACCGGGAGGGCGTATATTCATCTTCCTAAGCTGGGGCACATAGGCTCGGCTTAAAAGGAGAGGATCACACCAGTTCAAATCAATCTCAAAGCTTGACATCATTAGCCAAGCCCCAAAACATATGCTGGTGTTCTTGCAATTCTCCTATTGTGTGACTCTCCTTCAGCCATTCTGGTCGTAAGCCAAGGAAGAACTACTCCGGCCACACGCCACACAAAAAGAGATGGCGATCTTTTCTTTCTGGATTGAGCGCCTCTGCTTTGTATCCACCGTTTTCTTCCATACCGAAGGTCCACCTGTGGAGAATGCAGGTCCAAAGTCAATTTGACGCCATCGAGGAAGTTGGCGGTTACATCCGCTCCTACATGCACATGCGGGACGCACAGTGGAACCGCAGACCCTGTTTCTCTGTAAATTTATGATATGGGGCTTTGATTTACGATGGGACAAATGTGTCGTGGTGTTACCTGATGATCTGGGAGTGTGTGACAGGAAAGCAGTAACAAAATTCCTCTCCCACATTTGTCCCCCAATCCCTGCTTCCCAGCGCAGCAGTGGCCCGTGCAGGGCCTGACCCAGTCGAGGCACACAGTTCAACCGCCGCGCCAGCCACCAAAGCGCCGTATCCCGGTTGGCTAGCGGGACAGAGCTTGGACCCCCGGGCCCTCATTCGTCAAAATCGCCGTGCCAAAGGAACTGGGCCGCAGCGAGCTGCATGCTCACTTGTCCCGCAACCAAGAGAACGAAGCGCTGCCGCCAAAGATGACCATACAAAGAGAGTCCTGGCCCTCCTTCATCGTATCCGAGCAAGAGACGCCTTCCATCGGTCGCAATCCCTCCGCCGACAGGTAGACCGTTTGGCAAGCCTCAAGGCGCCGATAGCCCGCCCGTGGACCCTTGACCTTACCTACCTACAGTACTCCTCCCACCTCTTCCAGCGATTCCATCATTACCTACACCAGCATGCGCTCGATGCCGTGACAACCCTCCGCCCGCGCCCGGCGTCGTTTCCCCTTTTTCTCGGCCACGGAATAGCCCTACCCTCATCCCAAGCGCAGTTGGCCCCAGCCGTCCGTAAAACGCTCCAGCTCGTGTGCGACCGACTTGGACGTAAGGCTGCGCCGACAAGCCTCGCCCAGATACCGCCGGCCGCCTCCTAAAGACCGGGACCTCCCTTCGGGCGGTTGCTCGGCCATCGCCTCCGGGCTCCATATTTACTATTTTGCATGCGCATTTTAGCTCTGTACTTGTAACGCATTTCGGCTGCTGTCTGCCCGACTCAGTCGTTCGAGCGGATTCCCCACCCCGCCTCGAGCGGGCCCCGATCACCCCCGGCCGCTCCCTCTGGCCATCTTGTCCCCTCATTCCTCCTCTTCCGACCCTGAGCAGAGGCCTGGACACGTCCTGCGACAATGTTTCAAAATGGGCAAAGGGACGCGACGCGGCCCTTTCAAGTGCCGCCTCCGCCCCCGCCCATGTCCCCGCCGCCCGCTGGTGGGATCAACAATATCAACAATGTGATGACCATCCCTCCCCCGCCGCCGCGCTACCCGAGCGCCCCGGGAGCAGTAGGCGGCGTCATGCTACCTCCCCCTCCCGGGCCGCCTCCCAATTCCGCCTTTCCGTCAAGCGCCTTGCCCCCGCCAAGTGCTCTCGGTTCCGCGCCGTGGCACGGGGCTTGGGGCCGAGCTTTCGACGGTCGGTCGAACTTCAACATCCCGCCACCGCCGCCAGGCGGCGGCGGCGGCCTCCAAGCATACAACCCAAAGCTACACGCCCAGGCTATCGCGGCCGCCGCCGCGGCGAGCGGGTCTGGAGCAACCCTTTCGATCCCCCCGCCTCCGCCCCCGAGTGAGCAAATGAGCGCAACCTATATACCTCAAGGGGATACATATGGAGAAGGTGTGGGGATCCCAGGACTGGGGATGGCCGATGACATTAGCATCGGGACGCTGCAGGACGATGGTTCGGGGCGCGATCGACTTTACGCCACCACTACGAATAGGGGGGCGTCCACCGCCAGTAACTCCTCGGTCATTGCGCCGGAGCTGGCATCCCAATGGCCAATCGATAAGGTTCTGATGTGGTTGCAAGCAAACCAGTTCTCCCGGGACTGGCAGGAGACATTCAAAATTCTGAGTCTGCAAGGCGCTCAATTTTTGGAGCTCGGCCACGGCCATGGCGGCCGTGGTAACTTTGGTATGATGCACCAGCAGGTGTATCCCGTCCTCGCCTCCCAGTGTACGAGGAGCGGGACGGGATGGGACCAGCCCAAGGAGAGAGAGGAGGGAAAGAGGATGCGACGCCTGATCCGGAGCATAGTGACTGGCCGTCCCGTGGACCCAACCAAGATCTCTGTAGGCCATTCCCGCAAGGAGTCGGCAGGCACAAGCCTCAATAGCGCTGGCCCGGATTCCGCTGACTCTCCGAATGTAAGTCGTGAACTGCGCTGGGGGTTCACACTGGAGACTGACGACGTCGGATCAACAACACAGACGCCGATCAAGGTGCCAGGTCCGGGGTTTAGCGGGCGACGCTTCTCGCAGTCGCGGTCGACCACTATGCCGGCGCTAAACAACCCTATAGCTTCCGGCTCGGACCACAGGAACATCATGAAGAACCTTGAAATGGATGGCAGCAGGCGCCACAGCCCGAGTGCTAGCGAATCCGGGGAAGTGGGCACACTCCGTGGAATGGGTAGGGACAGCCCAGGCGGCAGCCCCAACCCTTCTTCGGCAATGTATCCATCCTCTACCGCGGGCAATTTATCAGCCTCGCCCCACGGCGGCAGCAAATTTGGGCACCGCTCGCGCAACAGCACCGACTCTGTATCTTCAAATGCAGCTATTTACGGCTCTGGGATTCCGGCGGACGCAGCCGCCATGCTCAAGAGCGGTATGAACATCGCTGAGATGATCAATGCCGCACGAATTGCCGAGGCGAATGGCCGTCGTCACGCCCAAGAAGGAGGGCGGCCCTCGCCCCAGGATTCGGGAGACAGGAGCGCAGGGACCGATCCGCCGGGCAGTGCCAAGGGAACCAACTCTTTCTTGTCCTTTTTGTCGCGGAAGAAGAAAAAGGAAGATGGCGGTCTCCCATCCCCGGATGAGCAGGAATCCCCGACCAGCCCGGCAATCAGCTACAAGCAGAACTCACTTGGGAGCCGGGCAGGCTTCGCGAGTGAGACTTCCCTGGAGCGACCGAGCTCTAGCGCTCAGGATTACGGTTACGCATCGACGCTTCGTGCCAAACGCACGGGTGGCGTCCGAACCTTCATCCTAGCTACCGCAGATTGTTGGAACTATCGCATGCTTGACGTCAGCGACGTCGAGACAGCTACGGATTTGCGCCAGCTGGTCTGCGTCAACCTCGGCCTGCCAGACAGTGAAGGAGCCCAGATCTTCCTGACAGAGCTCGGTAAATTTGAACATGAAGAGCCGCTTGATGACATCAAGTTGCTGGCCCACAAGAGGACAAAGGCGGACGCCACCGGAGCCATGAAGGTGTTCGCTCGGATGGGACCCGTTCCGCGCTCCGCAACCCAGGGGTCTGGTTCGTCTGCCTACCTCTCTCCGGGTGCGCCCGTAGACGAGGAGACATACGCGAGACTCAATGGGCAGCGGCAGCGCTCTAGTTCATCGCCGCCAACGTCAAGACAAAACACCATTCATGCAAAAGACAGGGACGAAAAGATACTGACGGTGGAGGCGAACGAGTACAGGGCCGAGCAGCTTCGGAAGCAGCAGGAATATCTCAATAAACGTAAGGCCGCCCAACCCACTCCCGCCAAAGAACCCAGCCCCACGGACACGAACTACGGGATCGTTGGGAGGAATGTGGACTTCGACCAGCCGCGCACCTCGCCATTCGAGGACAAAAAGCCGGACAACCTCTTCCCTCAACGGAAGGCGCCCGCTCCGCCCGGGGACCCCTCCGCCACTCTCATCAAGGCAAACTCACTTAGTAAGAAGACGGGCCAGGGCATGCGCATGACGCCCGCAGCTCCGGAGATGGGCCATCACAAGCGAGTATCAAGCGACATGCGCGAGGAGATGTTCGAGAAGTCGAAGCGCCGGCCTACGCTGCAATCCGGGCCCCCTCCGTCGGGCGGGATACGTGGACTTTTGGTTGGTATGGGTGGTGGAATGGGCGGTATTGGCCACCCAGTTGCACATGGGTCGAGGGGTCTTTCTCCTGGCAGGGTTGCCACGGCACCAGTGCAGGGTCTTGAGACAAGCGAGCGAGGTAAGGGTGCCATGTCCACCGTTGACTTCGGGCAGCGCGCGAGGTCTAGCTCAGGCGGAGGTAGTCCGAGGACAGGGGCTCCACCTGGCTCGCCGGGCACCACGACGTGGAGTCTCAAAAATGTTCCATTCACTGTCCCGGACTACTCCCCGGGTGGGACACCGTTGCTCGGCCCGAGCCTCAATGGCGACGAGCTCGGCGGAGGACATCAGTTCTCCAGCCTGAGCAGATCACATCTTGGAACAGAGGCTAAGATGCGTGAAATAGCACGCGTGCCGTCCCCCGGAGACGTTAGCCCCAGCTCCCATAGGCGGCCGAGCGGGTCATTCAAACCGCAACCGAGCACCCGGCGGAAGTCGTACGGTCCCGATGTCGACTTTGAGGGTAACGAAGTCCGTTTTTCGCAAACATCGACCCTACTCGAAAAGCGAAGCACCGCGGCCGATGACTCGGGCGATGATTCCGATGATGGCTTGTTTGCGATACCCATTGCCGGGCGCTCTAACAGCAAGAAGGGCAAGTCCTCGGAAGACGCAAAACCTGGCACCGAGGGTGGCGATTCGGATGGTAACGGCGGCAAGCGGCCAAGCCTGAAGCTAAATACCAACCGCGATAGGGAAAAGAAAGCACGCTCCGTGGCCTTTACGTCACCACAATCGAGCGTGGGGGCTAGGACCCCGGCAGCCGAAGATGAGGACGATGAAACTAGCATTCGGAGCTCTAGATCCTCGCGACGCACGCCAGGGACACCAGGCTCAGCAGGTTGGGATTCAGAAGACCGCGAGAGCAAGCTCAACAGACGCAAATCGTTCATCGAGAAGGACGTGTGGGCCAATCGTCCTCCTACCGACGCGCTCATCAACAATCTCGAAGACTTCTTCCCTAATCTGGATGTTGACCAGCCGGTATTGGAGGAAGGTGATCAGGATGTCCCGTCACCGATTGCTGAAGGCGATGAGAGCCAAGCGGAGCAATCGGGCACGGCTTCCACTCCGCCTCAGCTTCCACCACTGCCAAATATGACATCAAACAGGATATCCTTCATCCACAACGAGAGCGATACACTCGGTTCCGACGAGTCGACGCTCAAGGCGCTCGAGTCGTCACGTCCCACTTCTGTGCAGTCACTAGCGCAACGCAGCATCCGAAGATCAGGAGGTCTAGGCCGTATGAAGTCGATCAGAGAAGTAGCCCGCGGCGCACACGAAGCCAACAAGCGCTTCACCCAAACAGCGGTTCAAATAGGAGCACACATGCCGTCCATAGGGGCCAGCGCAAGCAATGGCAACAACAATAGTAACCTGATGCGCCGGAAGAGCACCAAGATGTTTGGTCACAGTATCGTGCAGGTCAAGCCTGGGCGTGACTCCCTGCACATGGCCAGCATGGGGCTCACCACAGTGCCCCAAGACAGCCTCCCTGGCCAAGACAAGCGGGACAGTATCCCGAAGCGGCAGACGACGTTCCGCTGGTTCAAGGGTCAACTTATCGGCAAGGGCACTTTCGGGCGAGTCTACCTCGGTATGAACGCAACGACAGGCGAGTTCCTAGCTGTCAAGGAGGTAGAGGTCAACCCTAAGGCGGCACAGGGCGACAAAAAGAAGATGCAAGAGCTGGTGGCGGCCCTGGACCAGGAGATTGACACGATGCAACACTTGGACCATGTCAACATTGTGCAGTACTTGGGATGCGAGCGCAAGGAGACGAGCATCTCCATCTTCCTCGAGTATATCTCAGGTGGCTCCATTGGGTCCTGCCTGCGTAAACACGGCAAATTTGAGGAGCCCGTGGTAGCGTCCCTGACAAGACAGACGCTGTCCGGTCTTGCATATCTGCATCGCGAGGGCATCTTGCATCGTGACCTTAAGGCGGACAACATCCTGCTAGATCTTGACGGAACTTGCAAGATCAGTGACTTTGGCATCAGCAAAAAGACGGACAACATCTACGGCAACGACAAGACGAATTCCATGCAGGGCAGCGTGTTCTGGATGGCGCCTGAGGTGATCCGGTCGCAGGGCGAAGGTTACAGCGCCAAAGTAGACATCTGGTCCCTCGGATGTGTGGTGCTCGAGATGTTTGCCGGTCGCCGACCTTGGAGCAAGGAGGAGGCCGTTGGCGCCATCTACAAAATTGCCAATGGCGAGACGCCGCCCATCCCTGACGAGATCCGTGAGGAGATCTCGCCTATCGCGATTGCGTTCATGCTGGACTGCTTTACAGTGTACGTTTCCCCTTCGCTTGATTCTTGTGTGGGGTTCTGAGACTGACATGAATGTAATGGCAGGAGCCCAAGTGAACGGCCCACTGCTGATGTGTTGCTCTCGCAGCATCCGTTTTGCGAGCTGGAACCAAACTATAGCTTTTTGGACACAGACTTGTACGCTAAAATCAGGGGCACGTATTGACCGTGTCCAACTCGGTGATGATGCGGTGGATGGGAACAGCTGTATTTGTTTACAACTTATATTGGCATACGATGCATGCTCAGGGGTATTTGTAAGGGAGGCAGCGATGGGTGTTGCTACGGGGTGTGTGTACTACATAGTTAGGTTATATATCAAGGGAAGGGGGTTGTACAAGAGGCGGGGAGGGGAGGGAAAATCAGGATCTTGGTTTTACAACACCTGGGTTTCATTGTGTTTGTGTTCATCATGTTTGATGCTGTAATGACTTGCTGCCCCTTCCATTCGACGGCACATGTATTTTTGGCCATGATATTTTTATGGGCGGTATTTGAACCATCAATCACAAGCAATCTGCCATGTTGGATACAATGGTACCTATGGAGTCGAGGCAGCGGAGTCGGTCCCTTGGGAAGATCCATCGGAGGATTTCAAGGGTCGATAGTTGCAGCCCCTGGCCCGGTCCGATGCACATGTGCAGCCAAACAAGGAACACCTCAGTCTGTCTGTTCCTGAAGGCGGGCTTGGCGGGGTACCGATTGCAGTGAATCTCGGTGGGTACCTAGTCATCTGCACCGCGAAACCCTCGGCTTCCATAACACAAGAGCACGATGGACAGCATTGGCACTTTGCGACATGCACGAAATAGCCGGACAGCCGGTTCCAACGGCCATCAGAGCCTTGGAGGGGTCTCGCGGCAAAGTCCACCGTGTCCCCTTTTCCACTTTCCCCCTTTCAAGCGACGCCAAGACCTCCCGCCTCCAATCCGGGATTGGGATTTGTGTACGAGGGCTGGAATGTCTTGGCAATAAGCCATCCATCTGGGTCCCTGCCGTGCCCTGGCGTGTGGCCTGGGGAACGATGCGCCGGCCCGCGAAGAACGTGTCGAGTGGCGGTTTTTTGCCTTTTGCGTTTGTCCCGAGTCCTTCTCGCAACACAATCCAACGACAGCAAGCTCCAGCTTCAGTCCCTACTTCCTGGCTGAGCAATGGAATGGTAGCTCGTGACCGGATCTCTACCCAGCCATGCTTTTGTCGCTGGCGCAGCGGCCGAAGTGAACTCGAGTTAAACTGCCGAAAGGCAATACTGGCTGCGTGTCTTGTCGGTTGAACCCCCTTTCTCGCGTCGCCGCTCTCTTCACGAGAGTGCGCCTCAGCGCCGGCGGTTCAAGATGCCCCGCTTCAGGAGGTACCGCGTGTTCCTCATATTCGCATTCATTGCTATTGCTCTGCTCTATCACGTCTCCAAGAATACGCAATGGGAGCGCTTCCAAGTGGGCGACCACAGGGACGCGCAGTCGCATCACTCGTCCGTGATGCCTAACAAGCCCGAAACTGGGCCGGACCACCAAACCGACAACTCAAGACCCGCCCCGAAGCCGAACCCACAACCGCCGAAGAAGCATCAGTCTATCCGACCGCGGCCCCCAGTGGCGACCTCTCCGGCGCCGAACGCCGGGCCATCCATCAAGATCCCGAAACTGAAGACAGCAGACGAGGTCAAGGGCGCCTACGGCCTGCCCACCGCTGCGCCTACAAAGACGCCACGTCCTAAGCCGGCCAGCGGCGCGTATGAAACCCCGTCCCCTGGCGTCCCCGGCAGCAGTGGACACCATGATACCCCGAAGGAGTCGGAGTCGGAAGAGGCCACCCGTTACGCCGACTGGCCGCCCAAGACGGTTGACGACAGTGAGCCTGCCACAGCAGTCACAGTCCCCCATTGGAAGAAGCCGTACGAGTTCTTCCCTGTAGCTGAGCAGGAGATGATCATGCTGCCAACCGGCAAGCCCAAACCCATACCCAAGGTGCAGTTCGAGTTTTCGGAGGAGTCTTCGGCGGCCAAGGAGAAGCGAGAGAACCGGCTTGCTAAGATCAAGGCCGAGGCGAAGCGCGCGTGGACTGGCTATAAGCAGTACGCTTGGGGGCACGACGAGGTCAGGCCTGTGTCCAAGGTACCCCACGACCCGTTCTGCGGCTGGGCGGCCACGCTCGTCGACGCAATGGACACGCTTTGGATCATGGGGCTCAAGGACGAGTTTGACGACGCCGTCGAGGCGGTCAAGAAGATCGACTTCAGCACGACGCCGTATCGATCCGACATCCCCGTCTTTGAGACCATCATCCGCTATTTGGGCGGTCTGCTTGGCGCTTATGATGTCACGGATGGCCCTAAGGGGCCCTACGGCGTGTTGCTGGACAAGGCCGAGGAGCTGGCCGAGATCCTCATGAGCGTCTTTGATACCCCGAACCGCATGCCTATTCTCTATTATCATTGGAAACCTCAAGATAACGAGAAACCCAAACGTGCCTCGTCCAACTCAGGCGTGGCCGAGATGGGGTCCATGAGCATGGAGTTCACGCGTCTTGCCCAATTGACGGGTAAGAATAAGTATTACGACGCCATTGCCCGCATCACGGACGCGCTTGAGGACCTGCAAAATCGCCCTGGCGGCACGGCTATTTCAGGTATTTTCCCACAAAATATCGACGCGTCAGGCTGCAACCGAACGGCTGCCACTGAACGCAAGAAACTCGAAGCAGATCGGAAGCAGGCCGAGGAAGAGGCTAGGAGAAAGGCAGAGCAGAAGGAGGCTGCTGATGAAGAAGCTAGAAAGAAGGCGGCGACCGAGCAGGCCACCGAAGATACAGTAGCGCCCGCGCACCGCCATGACGACGATGACAAGCTAGAGACGGACTCGAACGGGGACGGGAAAGACGATCTCGCCTTCGAGGTTCAGGCTGGCAGCAAGTCCGGCAGCACTGTGCCGCATGAGGTACATGGTATCACAAAACGAAGCGAGACAGGCATGTTCTGGGCCTCCGGTGACAAGGAGGATCCCGACTGTGTGCCCCAGGGACTGAAGTCACCTGGCTACGGCTCGGATTCGTACAGCATGGGCGGCAGTCAGGACTCGGCCTACGAGTACTTCCCCAAGCAGTACGCCCTGTTGGGCGGGTTGGAGCCGAAGTACCGCTCCATGCATGAAAAGACGGTTGAGGGCGTAAAGAACTTCCTCCTCTTCCGGCCACAGGCTCAGGGTGACCCGGACGTGCTGTTCGCAGCCAAGGCGGTCAGCTTTGATGGTACCGACAAGGCGCTCTCGTACGAGTACGAGGTTACCCATTTGACCTGCTTCTTGGGTGGCATGTTCGGGCTGGGCGGCAAGATCTTCGAGAGCCCCGAGGATGTCGAGATTGGCAAGCGTCTCGCCGCAGGATGCGCCTGGGCCTACGCCGTCATGCCAACCGGAATCATGCCCGAGTACTCGCAAATCCTCCCCTGCGACAGTACCACCGAATGCAGCTTCAATGCGACGCAATGGGGCCTCAAGGTCGACCCCTATATGAATGACCGCGAAAAGCAGATGGAGGAGTACCGCACCCTCAAAGCCAAGTGGGACCAGGAGGTCGTGGAGATAGAAAAGAAGAATGCGCGAGCCGAGGCCGAGGAAAGGCTGAAAGCCAAAGAGGCGAAACTTGCGAAGGAGGAAGAGGCACGGAGGAAAGCGGAAGAAGAGAAGGATCGGAGCCGGAGACCGGTAAACGATACCCTCACAGAGGATGGCCGGGCGGCATCGAAACAACGCGAAAGCAGTGCTGGGCATGCCGGCCATGACTTGAAGGAGAAAGACACTATGCCAGCGCCATTGCATAAGCGAGGCCCCATCCAGGAGGGGGATCCGCTGAATAAGTACGCGCCGGCGGCGAAGGCGGCCGAGGGGAAGGTGAAGAAGGTCGAGGAGAAAACGAGGAAGGTTGAGGGCGCGCTTGATTTCAACGCGAATCCCGCTCAACCGCCGAAGAGGAACGATAACGCCTGGCAGCGGCCAGATTATGGAAGCACAACGCAGCAGAAAATATTCACGCCCCCAGAGCCTACCAAGCCCCAAACCCACAAGGAGTTCATCGCCTCGCAGAACCTGTTTCCAGGCTTCACGGCAATCAATGATCGTCGCTATATCCTCAGGTAAGCCATCTTGCTGACCCCTCATGCAATGACCCGACACTGACAACACACAGACCCGAGGCCATCGAATCTGTCTGGTACATGTACCGCATCACAGGCGACCCCATCTGGCAGGACCGTGGCTGGAGTATGTTCCAGGCCGTCATCCGCGCCACCCAAACTGAGATCGGCCACTCGGCCATTTCTGATGTCACCACCAAAGACAAACATCCCACCGAGACAGACAGCATGGAGAGCTTCTGGCTCGCCGAGACTCTCAAGTATTTTTATCTGCTATTTGCCGAGCCAGACGTCATCTCTCTTGATGACTGGGTGTTGAATACCGAAGCCCATCCTTTCAGGCGTCCAGTGTGAGGGCTTGTTGGATGATGTTTTTCTATATGTATAACATCAATTGCTGCTTCTTGGATGTGCCGGACAAGCTGGGCGTTGCCCACAGCTTGGAAATCGCAGGGGGTATGGTATATATCATGTGCGTGCTGCGAGGATGTCCTTAGGCTATGACATATCTTTTTAGTTGATAAGAGGAGTGGTGGCAGAGACCGTGAGTGGATAGTAATATCACATTAGGGAGACAGAAATATCAATCGAACTTCGAAAAAATACCAGGCTGCAATGAGTGTGATTTCGTGGTGGGATTGTGGCTTTTGAAGCAAACTGCATGGGGGGTGTTTGAAGTTTGTTGTGATGACGCGTCCCCGGAGCAGCTGGGTAGTTGTCGCCCATGCTTTCGCTTGGGGGTTGAGCTGAGCAACCTGCGGTGACTAATTACGCCTCACACTCTTGTCATTGTATTCACAAGTCTCCCTGGTTTACATGTGCAAGTTATCATAACAACCAACAAATAAAGTAAGCAAAAGGGCGTATCGAGTTTGGACAAAGCTCGAAGCTTTGATTGTCTATCTTGAGGTATCTATCTATTTATCCAGACTAAATAACTTTATACCCAATTATTTCGGCAGTAGGCCTTGACAAAAACCGGTCAGGGGAGCAAAACAAACAAACAAGCACGTTAAGCATCTCTCGACAGTGTTGAGATAGATCCATCCTTTATTCCCCGAACCCCATAAAAGCAAAAGCCAACCCAGCCCATACAGATGCCAATGTCAAAAGACCAAATCCCGCCTGCTTTGTTTATGTCCATATGCACATATCTCCATTAACGGGTGGACCCGATCCTTCTCCATGTGTCCTTCCCACCCCAAACATACAGCCTTGGTCCGTGATGCCAAATGATTTGTGGCCAATAATATGTCCAACAATCCGCCGTCCAGATATCGGGTATGTCCAACCACTTTACTGAACGCTGTCAGAGTCGATCGACACAGTCGAAGGTTGATGTGTACCTCCTGGTCTCTCGTGATATATCCTGGCTTCATTTCAGTCATACATGTGTGGCGCTTCGCCGCGCGATATCGAAACAATCTCTCGAAATTCCCCTTTCTCATAGCCGCTGCGATCAATCCATAATCGACGCCAAGACCCGGATACTCAATATCATCACGAGCAGACCGATCGTGACGATGATTAAGAGCGTAAAGCTGAACCAGCCCATCACCATAGCTGATGTGCCGACGCCAGATAATACACTTCCGTTACCGAAATCTTGTGCAATAATGCTTGCTGCTACTGATGCCGTGTGTTGCCATAACACGGATACCAACACAAAGATCGAGGCGATGAAGATGATAGCCAGCGCAATTTGGCTCACCGGTCGACTAGGAAAGGGCTTGACTTCCCGCTCGGAGCCTTCGCTGTCCTCCTCCTCATGCCATCCGGGGAATGTCGCGAGGAGAAGAAGGCAGATGAAGGCAAATATTGTTGCAATGATTCTAAAACAATATGTTAGTTGGCCGATATCGAAGATGGAGGTAGGGTGAAAAGCAGTGCATACATGAGATAGGGGAACACAATCATATCCTTGAACTGGCTTGCCAGCCAGATCAGGTTCAACGGGTCTTGGTCCACTGAGACCTGATTTGCGAGTGAGGTCGCATTGTTGCTGCAAATCCAAGAGCCACCATCTGCGTTCACGCAGATGCCGAAGTAGCCCACTCGTGCTTGTAGTCTCGCTCCGCCAACAATGTTACTGATTGCGGTATTGACATTGTAGTCGACCTGCGCTGTGTCTGGTACCGCGGTGTACTTCTGATAGTACAGCGACAGAAGGAAGATGTCGGGTATGAGTGGTCCTGAGGATGAGCAGCCCGCAAGTAGAAGCGCTGTACAAAGTGTTAGTGTGTAGCTAGGGAACATAGTAATTGAGCAACTCACCGAGTAGTATGATTGTGACCATTATAAGAATCATCAACACATGATGATACCCAAGAAATGGTATGAATCCTGTTGACTCATGTCAGAGACTGTTCACCCTGTCGGCAGTGAAAGCCCAGCCGCAATACCGGCATTGGGCGGAAAACATACGATAAAACCCTAGTTGAAATCTGCTGCTTGCCATCTTGGCTGTTTTGGTCTGTCAGACTTCTAGATGCCGTCCTATGCCGCCACTTGTCAAGCCCGCGCCTATCCTCCTCCGCGCACCGGAGTAAAGGTAAGGTCGGGGCGGTGCCGGAATGCGCCGACAAGCTCGTTTGATGTGCAGATCCTCACTGGAATGAGGGTATTGTCTTCCGTGTCTTGGTCCGGACTTCGCTCGAGGATGGCCGGGCCGTGCCCGACAAGGTCAAAGGTTGGCTACGGAAGCTTTCGGTCAATCGAAGATTGTGGAAACAATAGACGACAAGTGCTACTGGTGAAGCGTTGCGATCCGGTATTCCTGTTCTCGTTGATGTTTCCTCGACCTAGAGTATCAGGATGCTGCGATAGCAGCGTGAGTATACAACACCACACGGTGACTTGCTGGGGATGAAGCAGCTAGGGAGACCTTGAACTGAGAGGGTGACAATGTTAGAGCTGGAATGCAAAAAGAATGAAGGGAGTGTGTGCGTGGGCGAGAACGCACAGCGAAGAGGCGAACGCAGACTTGAGGAATCTTGACTTGCGTGCGACAGCAATGTTGGTGGCTGGACAATGCAGCAGACTGCGGAGAAGGAGGTGTACGTACGGTATTTGTTCAATGTGAGGAGTGAGGAATTGTGTTTTTGAGTTTCTGGTCAGGATGATGCTGCAAGAAATCCAACCATCTCAATTGTTCGGAGAATGGGGATTGGTGGTGTGGCTGCTGGCTGGGTGCGACAAGAGGAGCCGTTGTCCCAACCACCAGTTTTATTTACTTTGCGCCGTTGTCCGGGCAGTGACGATGGAGAAGGGAGGGGTGGGTCGGCTTGGCAGGAGTGTCATTTGGACAGGGGTGTTCAGCAGCGCCTAGAGTGGGGCTTCTGCAAGGGCTTCGCCTCACCCTGCCGCTGACGCAAGTTCCCCCGCGCTGGAAACGAGGCTGGATTCAGTCGCATCAACCTGAGATTCCCACACGTTGGCGCAGCGTTGTCGAGATCCGGTTGTCTCACAATTGGATACCAGATCGGACCAGCGTGACCTCTGTATTCAACTTCATATGCTATGAATTGTTCTGTATTAGCCAAGTAGCCAACTTTTAGGGACCTCAGCGCTGTAATTAGTGGTTTCGCTCCCGCTTCGCGATGCCCACAGTTCCTCCCTTGATGCAACAGACCATTTATTTGTATCCCGTCGCTACCTAGCTACCATGTGCACACCCAGATAGAAATTGCAATAAATACCACAACCAACGTAGTAAGATAAGCGGGCAAACTCCCACGGAGTGCCCAGATACGTTGGCGGACCTAACACACGTGTCGGCACGCGTGTCAGCATGGATCTCCAAGTTGTTGATGTGGTTCTTTGAGGAATGGGTTGATTAAGTGATTTGTCAGCACCCGCCGGGTCCAGTTGACGCCTTCCTTGATGTTCTAGTGATACTAGTATCCTTCCTCAATGCCGTCCACGGGTATTTCAACTATTCTTCCCCTTAAATGATCTACATCCTGTGTCATTCTCATCTAATTGATTGAACACTCAACCCTCCGGAAATGACTAACTTTAACATCAAAATCGTGTCTGATGCGATCTGCCCATGGGTAAGTTGGGCAAGTCCGAAAGACGCCAGGTCCAAAACTGACAGAAGCCCAGTGCTACATTGGCAAAAAGCGCCTTGAGAGCGCTATTGGACTCTACAAGAAGACCGTACCCGACGGTGCCAATGACACCTTCACCATCACCTGGCATCCGTTCTATCTCGACCCGACTCTGCCCAAAGTTGGCATCGACAGCAAAGTCCACATGGCCAACAAGTTTGGTCCGGAGCGTGCGGCCATGATGCAATCCCGTCTTATAGCTATGGGCCAGGCGGAGGGCATTGACTTCACTGGGAGAGGAAAGGTTGGCAACACGCGCGACGCACATCGGCTTGTCCAGTTGGCCAAGACCAAGTCCAATGTGCTCGAGAACAAGGTGATAGCGGAGCTGTTCACCTCGTATTTCGAAGAGGGCGGCGATATCACCTCCCACGATATGCTCATTGCCGCCGCCGAGAAGGCGGGGCTGGACAAATCCGAGACCAAGCAATGGCTTGAGCAAGGTAAGGGAGGCACCGAAGTTGATCAGGAGGTTGAAGAGGCGTATCGGCACGGCGTGAGTGGTGTCCCGAACTTCACCATCAATGACCAGTATGAAGTGTCGGGGGCTCAGGACCCACAAACGCTTCTGCAGCAGTTCGTACGGGTCAAGAAATCTGTCTCAGGGGTCAATACGTCGTCGGATGGTGTAAGCTGCTAGAAGGAAGACAAACATACCTAGGCCAACTCGTGTATCAGCTTAGGAAGTAAAAATCCCCGCTTGTTATCTGCAAGACGTGAATTCAGACATCGGTTTACATGCGCAGGAGACCACCAAGGTCACTCTCTATCGCACGCAGTCTTGCTTGCAACTCGCGCTTCTTCCTATCCAGCTCCCGAACCTCCTCTTCCTCCCTCCTGAGATCCTCTTCCGTCAGGCCACTCGCCCCTGCTTCGTAGCCACCCTCATCATCCTCATCCTCATCCTCATCCTCACCCGGCCAGCGATCCGAGTTCATCCGTTCTAGGGCGCTCTGCTGCTCTGCCACCTTGGCCTCGTAGTAAGCGAGCGTATTACTCTGGTGCGCATACTTTTGCCGCTGTGCCGGGATTCGATCCAATGCGCCTGGGAGTGGGTACACGTTACACAGCTTCTCAGCACCCTGCAACAGTACTTCAATGTCGACATCACCGGCCCCCTGCCCACCACGGCGCACGATCTGCGCGTGGAGATCGCCACCCAGCACGGCTGCTACAGCCGTATTACGACGTGCCGGACCGCTGCGGTTCGAGTTCGGAGGTGGCCCTGTCGTCACCTCGCCTGCAGCGACGTTGAAAACAGTTTGACGCCGCAATGATGCCTTTGGTGGGTCGGGATTCTGGCTAGTTGCGGGCGGTGGAGGTGGTGGAACCGAGAAGAGGGCGCGCTCGTGCGCCTCAGTGTCTCGGATCAGTGATGTGATATCGTGGTTGGAGAGTAGAGCATTGGTGAATATCTTGGGAGGCGGAAATCTGTACCCGGGGTGCCATCGGTAGGGCAATAGGTCAGTAGAGTTTCGCAGTTGCGCGATAGAAACATCAAAAGCTCACGGGAGGCTATCAATTCCTTGGCAGGATATCGATATCTGTTCCAAATGTGCTGACAGAAGAGACATGGTCGCGTTTGTTACTATTGCTAGGCGTTTTTAAGGGCCGTCAAAGCCCTTCCCTACTACTGGACGTAGGCGGCGACGGGAAATGAAAGGAGATTTTGCAGCTTTGGCTGTGGGCAAGCTCAAAGCTGGGGCCGAAAGCATATGTTTTGCTCCTAAGGAAATTCGGTGATGTTTTGGTGTTGAGGGGAACTTGCGCTGTCGCGACCGGGGTGGATCACAGCGATCATTCGACACGACCCCACATCGATCCCCCCACTTGCTGGGCTTCGAAAGTCCGTCATTCGAACAACTGCGCCTGCCACGCACATGTCACCTCGAGATCCGTCAACACCGGAAGCCAGACCGCATGTGTCACGGTTACCAGTGGGAATCAGCATGGTACACGGCCGGGTCCATCTCAGCAGCAGGTCGCCACGCGCTTCGGAACGTTTCTACATCGCCTTCAGGCGATAACGGATCGGTGGGAGAGGTGACGGATCAAACAGCGTTGTTGGGCTCCCGCTCGAGCTACCTACCGGTACCAGGGTCACGAATCGGATGTAATACCAGGAATTTGGCTCCCTAATAAACGCCGCTATCAGGTCTCAGCAACTAGGCATCGAGCCTCTCATGTGTCTAGATACAGCGGCGCGCCCCCATCCATCGTGCCCTGGTCCAACCTCGACGACTTCGTGCCAAGTTCACCAAGCCGGCCACGACCCACCTAGTCCGGTTTTCGCACCGCTGCGGCCCGCTCGCACCAACGACCGTACGCTCAGGATGTCCTCGGACACGGACATGAAATCGAGGAAAATGCGCCCGATGGTGATCCCCTTGATGCCTTGTCCGCCTTGATTATCAGCTGGCGATTTCGGCAGCCAACTTGTATAGTGTTGCTATCAGCCGAAGCACCGAGTTCGAAAGTCGCGAAATTAAGTGCGCAAAAGAATTCTCTTCGCATCGGAGCAATGCAACATCGTGAGCTTGCTGGCCAAGCAGCTTTTTTTCTTCCCCACACAGCCCATGCTCGTGCAGTCGACATCGTGGGTCCCTTCCCGCTATTGGGCACCGCTGCTTTTTCAATGTTCTCCCGTTGCGCAAAGGCGGAAAGCGACCAGCCCTGCGGGTGACAACTCAGTGGCCGCACGAGGTTGGCGTCCGTAGAGTCATGGCCTCCCGCTTCTTTGCTGACCGCCGGTCAGGTACTGGATACATGTCGCGATGTCTCTGGCTCCGCCAGCACAACGCATCTGGGGAAAGACCAGGGACTTAGGCATCGCTGCCCAAGGCTCAAGCTGTCGCTGCTGCTCCACTGCTCGGTTGCTTGACGCCAGCCAGACGTATTTCGTACTTCGCCTTGACCCCACGATGACGGAAGAGCATCTTTCGCAGATGCGCAGAGCTACACGCAGTAGAAACCCGGCGGTCCTGGCTCCATCCCGGTGCCCTTCGCCCCCTGTCCCCTAGCAAAACGCACGAGGGAAATACTGTCGAAACCTATAAGACGGGCCGGAGACCAGTGCCCAACCTGCAATCCGACGCTCAAGACATTCATCCAGTCTCAGAAAACACCCAGAACACGGTGCTCTCTGTCGAAAGGCATTTCTGAACCAGAAACCAGAAGCCAGAAGCCGGACTGCTCCCCGAGGCTCACTGCTCCTTGCCCGCCGCCGCCGAGGTCATCTGCACCGCTTGAGCCGCCCCCAGGCTGCTGCCGGTACCCTTCCATCGCCTCCATCCCAGTGCAGGTCTCGAGCAGGCACTTCCTTGCAGCGCAGATTTCGTGAGGACGCAGATCTGCCATCTGCCAGCACCTCCCACCCCACCTCACTCCCAATTGCTCAATCTTTTTCACGGTAATACTTTGTACCACGGTGGGAATCAGCCTGCCTTCTCTCATACGATATTATTGCACGATATTATCATGACAATCAACCAAAACGCCTTATCTCCTCCAGGACGGAGGTTTCTTCTTTGGGTCCTGACCCCTTGACTTGTCACTGCTGCTTGTTCTGCTTGCTGAGCTGGCCTCCCCCCGCTATCCTCTACCCCACACGGCAGAGACCCCCCCCAGACGCCGTCAATGCGACGGGCACACGAGTTTCGCCCAGCTGCTACAGACTGCCCGAACATGCGGCCTACGACGCCAAATTTCAAAATTCCTCGAAGCGTGGGACCGACGTCTCCGCCAGAGACTCCCACGACGGCATCGCCAGTTTTGGGACCCATCAACAGTTCCAAAACGGGGGCAATGCCACCGCACATTCCTCACCTCCACATGGCGCCCGGCTTCACCGCCCGGGCGGTCGGGACAAAAGGCCCGAATTTTAGCCACACTCGACCGGGTCGACCCGGGCAGCTCTCGCCGAGGTCTTCTAACACCTCGCTGCCCTCCGACTCGGACTCGGACGACGATACGCCCCTCAGTCCCTCCGGCTCTCTGTCTCCGGGGCACCGCGCCGCGCCAACTCCACCGCCGCTGCGGACCCGGACTGGGCGGACCGTGCACAACCCGGCCCTGGTCATCGAAGAACTGAGCGATTTCAGAGACAGTGATAACGAGCGGCCCGACGTCATCCGTCCAACCGCAATCGAAGATGCCGAGTCGGACCGCAGCCGATCCAGGCCCCGACACCCCCCGGAGGGTTACCAGCGGGTCGTTCGCGGGATCAGCAACCTCAATTGCAGCGATAGCTCGGAGGAAAGCGATTTTGATTTTGACGAGGTCGAGCATCAAGAGTTCTTGAGAAAATCACGCGAAGCAAAAAGGCATAAGCGGATGACTTCTGGGAGCATCGGCAAGCGGTCCATCACCGAAAGCCTTGGGGGCGATTCAGACCACGAGGATCTCAACAAGCCGTTCCTCTCTGCTGAGGAGGCAGGGTCCAGTGCCCGCCGCCTCCGCCGTAAGATCGGCAACCGACACAGCCTCCAATTCCAAGACCCACCGCCGGGTATTGAGGAGCTCGACGAGCCGGAATCCAGCGAAGACGAGTATCTCATTAGCGAGGCGCTTGCTCGGGAACTACCATATTACGAATACTCCGTGATGCAGATTGACTCTCCACTCCATGAGACATAAGCCAGACCATCAAACCACCGATTGGACGCCGAATTTATTCTTCTACCTTATTGTTTTATCCTCTAATGACGATGACGACCACAAGGACCACGATAGCATGAAGGGGAGACAGTTGCCACGACAGCGACTATGATGACTGACGACGAAGAGATGACGAGATGACGAGAAATAGCAATAATTTTCATTGCATGGCTCGGCCGGTGGCATCTCCTTTTTCAGGAGCATAGTTCAAACGGCGCATCACCCTCGTGAAGACTTCGAGGGGCAAGCAGCATGTGGAGGTGCGTCGTGTCTGGCCATGCCCGGCATAAGACAGCTGTGGCGTAGTTCTTTGCAGTCTGGCTCATGGAGGCGTACTGCTTGGGTCGATGATACCCGATAGACTTGGGAGCGTGTGTTTTTCCTGGATAGCGACTGTCAATGCTCTGGGAAAGGGGATTCTTTGGAATCCAAGATTTTATCACTACGTCCATTGGCCGCGTTGTTGAGGGTATAGACTTTGGTTTCTCTCTCTCTATAGACGTGCGCTGCCTCTCATGGGCTCAACAAATGTATCTGGCTTGGCTTCTTCGAAGTGCCTGGGCGGTGCGCGACCCGTTGGTGACTTACATCGCTTGCTCAACTAGGTTTTGGGCGCCCAATAGACAGAAAAATCCGATAATTCACTATGAATTAAAAATATTATCAAATATCGCCCATCCCATATTACAGAATATTTTGCACCTAATCTTATCGATAGTTTTTTTTTTGGGTATAAAACCGTATATTTATCCCAAACTTGTCCTCCGCACTGGTGACTGGTCAGGGGCAGGGTTTCCATTGCACCAGCCACAAATCGGGTGCCAAGCCGCTGACATCCCGCTTTGCGAACAAGCCACTCCTAATGTAGGCAACCTCGCTTTGCCTATCAGCATCAGACCGGGAAGTGAACGACTTCATTGACACCACTCTTGTTCCACCATCCAGCTTCTTGTCTGTATACATCGCTGAGCAGCAGCTGGAATTTGTGCCTGGTTGGCCATTTTACCACCCCGCCCCCTTTGTCACTTGGCTCCATCGTTGGCGGCCCCTTGCCCACGCCTCACACGCGGTCTAAGGTTTGTTTTCGCCTTTTTCAACAACCGTTCGCGATGAACGCCGCTCCGGGCCAGGGCCCGGCAGGCCACCCGAGCGCCCCGAATGGTGCGCAGCCCATGATGTATCGGCCCGAGATGATGCGTACCATCCGTTTTCTTACAGAGGACGAGCGTGGCAAGTATGAGAAGGGTCTGGCTTTGCTGTGGAAACAGCATGACGCAACCCCAGCTGGTTCCCCGGAAAACACCGAAGCCAAAAAAAAGATTACAGATTTCGGGAAGATATTGGTGTCAAAGATCCAACAACGTCGAACACAGCAAGCGCAGCAGATGCAACATCAACAACCGCAGCAGCAGCCCCCTGGACAGCCTGGCCTGGGTGGCCAGCAAACACAGCAAGCTCAATCCAATGTTGCTGTTCCTCAGACTATGCCTTCAGTAGCCAACGATACTGCAGCTGGACTGCCTCCGACACCGACTACAGCTTCAACCCCATCATCAAACCCCGCTACAAATGCTGTTACATTGCAACAACAACAAGCGAAGCTACCGCCTCATCTTCAGAATCATATCAACGAGATGAATTTCCTGCCGCCGGCAAGCGCCCCGGACAAGGAAAAGTGGGTGCAGGATATCAAAATCAAATATGGCCGTGCCTTGCTCCAGATGGAACATGCTCGCGGCAGCGTGAACAAGCTGGAAGCGATGATCAAGGAACGCAGGGAGAAGGGCGTGCCCCTGTCTGCTGAGGAAGAGAAGATTCTGGCTGATAGGAAAGCTCAGCTCCAAAAACAACATACTGAGGCCCATTCCTTTGTTGGGGCGCTGAGGAAGCAGTACACGGCACCATCGAACGGGGCTTCAAAGCCTGTACAGAATGGAGCTCCCCCTCCAGGTGCCCCTATGCAAGCTGGGAACCAGGTACGACTACAGGGACAGATACGTCAAGGCGCCGGACAGCCCGCTGCGGCGCAAATGGGAGCGCCGGTCGCCGCGCCCGGAGCGGGTGGTCCTATGCAGCATTCGACCGCGGCGGTGAATGCTGCGATCGAGGCGGCAAAGAACCAGCAGCGCATGGCTGGTGCAAATACTATGCCTGGGCAGCAAGGGCTTGCGGCACACTCGGGTCAAGTGCCGACGACCGTTGCCCAGGCACAATCGCCGGCGGTCACCCAGGCACCTTCCACCCAGCACACGGCCCCGCAGCAACACATGCCGCAACCAGCTCAGATCAAGATCGAGCCTGGTTCTCAAAATCCCAACATTCCGGCACCGCTGAACACTGCGATTGCTGCTGGGCTAACCCCCGCTCTGCAAGCTTCCAGGACTCCCACCCAGAACTCTGCTCACGTTCAGACTCCACAGTCTGGGACCCCAGCCAACTCAAATCCCCAAACGCTTACCCACGCCGATGCGATAAATAAGGCCAACCATCATCGCCCTGGTTCAATCAGCGGACCGCCTGGAGCTGCTACTACTGCTGCCCCGAGTGTCGCTGGTGCTCAGCAAGGCCATCCGCACGCGC
>Ga0247770_1000141_pt1 | contig 64716 bp, 55 predicted proteins | sample UWRJL136409B6_FD_179943 | JGI IMG/M metagenome (GOLD analysis project Ga0247770, IMG submission 179943) | Plant litter microbial communities from Arlington Agricultural Research Station in Wisconsin, United States - UWRJ-L136-409B-6 | ecosystem: Environmental > Terrestrial > Plant litter >...
GACGACCCCGTTGACAACGTTGATGTCGGCTGTTGTGCTGACAACTTTCTAATAGTCTCGGCATCAGCATCGGATATCGCTTGCTCTGATTTAGGTTTTAAATCTGAGGGCGCTAGAGGCTGTGCTGGCTGTGCTGTTGGCGGTGTTGGTGCTGTTTCTGGCTCTGGATTGCGCTGACCTGAATGTAGACCTGAATGTAGACCCGAATGTAGACCCGAATGTAGACCTTGTGACGGCTGAATATCTTGCTCTGTATGGCTCGTGTAGACCGTGTAGACCTTGGGGGGGGGTAAAGTTTCTATAGCATCAGCAGTAATGGTTACTTGGTCAAGTGATGCTGAATCCGTGCCAGCGCCAAGAATGAGATTTGAGTCAGCAGAAGTATTTTCATTTTTTTCTGCAATTCTTGAAGTTAGGTCTACATGGTCTACATAATCCTTATGCGGTAAGGGTTCTAGGTCTACATTCAAGTCTACACAGTGTAGACCTAGGTCTACATTTTTCTGTTCAAGCAACTCCTCTACGGTCGCGATGCCTTTGTCGGTATCCGTCCGCAACCTCAACCCTTTGATTACTACCCCAACCGCCGCCCGCTCTTTGCTTACATCTTTCCAGCCGAGCACTTCGCGGCAGAGTTCGACTAAATCTGCTGAGAAATTATTTTTACCTTTGGCGCTGTACCCACCGCCAGTACAGTAATAGTTGTAGGAGCCAAATAAAGTAGATTGAGCTGGTACGTAAGTTGCATCTTTCCATTCGTTTTTGTCCGCTCCCACGGCAGTTTTAGCCGAAGCATCATGTATCACTAATTCATTGAGCCATGCAGCCATCGGGTCAGCGCGTACCCTATCCTCCCAAAATGTGCCATTTATAGATTGGTCTTCAGGGTCTAGAATCCGCTCAATTTCTGCTACTGGAATTGAGAGCAAATACTTGGTAAATGCGCTTAGTTCTGGCTCGAAGTCGCGTACTAAGTTACGATTGCGCTTAGTGGGAGTATATGCAAATTCGTGTTGAATAATCCGCCGCTTTAGCCAAGAAAGCGCACTTGCCGGAAAGCAGGGTTGGTTAGCAGTTATCAGCGCCAACCCAGGGAATCGAAAAGTAACCGAACGCTCGTAAAGATTGCGACCGTTAATCAACGCACCGCCAGTCATTGACCTAAAATTTGACAGATTGCCTGTATATTTTTCTTGGTCGTCAAAAATAGCTAACCGTTTGGTTTGTAATTCAGCTATTTTGTCTTGTTTGGTGAGGTCTTCAAGTTTGCCAACCCAAACATTCTGTTCGCCTACAAGCAGTGTTACCAATTGAGTATAAGTCCCTTTCCCCGTGCCTCCATATCCAGTTCCTATTAAGAATTTTTGGAGCCCAGACATTCCTCGTAAGGTAGCGGCACAGAAGGCAAGCAACTCATCTTTCATACGCTTGTTGCCCCTAGTTGCTTGGTCTAGCCAGATTTCAATTCTTTTCCATCCAGCATGAACGGCGCTACCTTGATACTTGCGTGGTAACACCCAAGTCAATCTGAATCCTGGGGCGTGTTCGTGCCATTCATTAGTTAGAAGGTTTAGTATGCCATCCTCAAAAGGTAGAAGCTCGTTTGATGGTCGCTCTAACCATTTAAATTCAAACAATGTGCGCTGGAGCCAGCCCAAAACATTTTTGATGAAGTTGTTATTCGGCATTACTCCCCGCGCTCGACACAAATTATGAACTATGTGCCGAACATAATCCTCTGGCACTTGTGTCCAAACTCCTGGGAATTCGAGACTATATTTCATCCAAGATTTATGAGAACTTGAATACAGAAGTTGGTCGCGCAAGTCCTCAGCGAGTTGGTCTCCGATGATTTCTGATGTTACTGCTTTTTCTTTCTTTTCCCCTTCGGTATCACTCTCTTTCTCACCAAATAGCTTTGCTTTGCTGAGGATTGCTCGGAATTCCTCAATCCCTTTGTGCTGAATAAAATCATCCATGCCTTTAGTATTTTTCACCTCGCCGGACTCAATCACTGAGGCAGCGGGCCAGGCACCAGTGATACTTCTCACGGGTACATTGAATTTAGCCAATTGCTTAGCCAATTTCCGCTCGGCCGCCCGCACATTTGGATTTGTGGCTGCATCAGCATCAAAAGCAATGATAAAGCCAAAGCCAGCTTCTGCGAGCTTTCTCAGTACGGGTACTAGAAATCGCTGATTTTCGGGGTCGCGGGCTTTGCCGGTGAGGCCTTGCTCTACTCCTAGTAAGGAAATTGTGGGGATGCCGTTCGAGCACCCTGCAATGGCTTTAAATACTCCCTCGGTAAGCAGAATGTAGGGTACATCATTGATATAAAAAGCTTCTCGCTTTAGGGCTTCAATCTCCCAGTAGAGCGGGTTATCGGGAGATGGGGGGACGAAAGCATCAAATTCTCCGACTGGCGTTAAATACTTTGGCGGCTCCTTTTTGCCTCGCTTCGGTTCTCGGATATTAGGCCGGAATTGTACTTGCCCATTTTGCCCTATGAACAGGATGCCCGCCGATTTTGTCGAAATCCCATAGAGCGAAGCTTGGGCGATGCTGGCACTGAAGCTGCATTCGCGGGCCCAAGGATTGAGTAAGCCTCTGCCTGCGATGTGGGCTTCATGTTCGGGGGTGAGGAATTTTTCGCTGACACTGCATAAAACTCCCCCTAACTCCAAATTTCCTGGCTCTTGAGGGGGGGATACTGCTATAATTGAGTCAGGTTGTGTGTTTGGCGCATCCTTTTGGTGGGGGGATGCAGATTCAATTAAATTGGTATCGTTATTTGCTGGTATATATGTCATGATGGTATTCACAGCTTGTTACTGTGAAATAATCCGCCTCTGGTGCGGGTTTGCGAGTTCCCATCTTGTTTTTTCGTCCGTCCAAAGAGTAGAAACAAGAATTGGGCATATAAGAAATTGCAAGAAAGCGCTAAGCCTTATGGATTAAGCGCTTTTTTGTTGCGTAGCTTCAGGATTTTCGATGGATAAGTATAGCTCGATAGCCTTTTCGATTAGGGCGCTGCGAGAGATTCCCTGCACATCTCGCAGCCCTTCTAGCAAGCGGTAAAGATTTGGGTTTATCCGCGCTGTTAAATGTTGTTTGTTTGGTTTCTTCATTAGTTCGCCTCTTGTCTCCCTGCATATAGTGTCACCAAATTCGTGTCACAAAAATCAAATTTCCCAAAAATTAACTAGACTTTGTAGAACCCTTGCCCTGTTTTGCTTTTGCGGATGCAGGTTTTTTTGTTTCTGCGGGTAAATCTTCGGATGGGATTAGATTATCTCTGTCCGGTTCGTCAACGAACCTAGAAGCCCTAAATAGAGCCTCTTCAGTGCTTGTCTTCCTCCTTTTATTTGTTGTGGTTGGCGGGAGAATGGGTTCATTTTCCTTTAACCACTGCATTATCAACTCTTCCAATACTTCAGACATATCCCGGCTCTGTAAAGCACACGCTGCTTTAAAACGTGCTCTCACGGATTCCGGGACGCGGCTCCTAATAAATACAGGGGTTTCAGATTCAGACACAAGCCAAGTCTCAGGGGTTTTCCTCCTTATTCTCGCATTGCTATAAACATTTTTTGTTTGGATGACTACTGTGCTATTGCATTAGTGTGCTATTGTGCTATAGTATCACCTATCGATAGAAATCGTTTTTATCGATACGTATCGTTTTTAGAACAGGTTGAATTATGGAACCCGAAAATCTTGCTGTGATTGACGTTGAGTCCGAGCCAATCGATAATTTTGCCGAGCCAGAGGAACTAGAGGAGACTGAGCAATGGTACTCAGCCTTAGAGATTCAGGGCCTCTTGAGACTTTCAAAAGCAGGACTGCAACAATCGATTTCTAAGCTTCAGAGCATCTACGGACTGGACATCCAAACCCTACGCCGTGGGGCTGCCAGAGCTACCCAATACTCGGAGTTTGCCCTCAAAGCTTGCAAATTATTGAATGCAGGAAAACTGAGCGAATTGCGAAAACTGGTAGAAGCGAAACCGGCCGCGCCCTCTCCCTCTCAATGTGGCTCACTAACAATCTCCGAATACACCCCCGCCCTTGACCGCCGAATCACTCAATTGAGCCAGAATGCTGCTTCTACTTCGGCATCTTTGAATCAATCTGTACTCCAGCTTTTAGAACAAATCGCAACTGAAAATAAAGCAGCACAACAGCGCGACTCCGACTTAGATACAGCCGAAATCAACGCAGCGCAAAACCGTGGGGCTGCACGAGCTCTGGCAGTTTTTCAAGCTGAGCAAAAAGCACAAAATGAAGTGCTGGCGCAACTACGGGCGATGAAGTTAGGAGGAGCTGAATAATGGCTTTTTTTAAAGTGAAAGTGCAACGCGAATTTTGCTCATCACCCCGCACCTTTAATGTAGTTGCCAGCAAATCTCAGTCAGCCATACAAGCTGCTGCGCTCCAACTACGAGAGGAAGGAATAACAGATGCCAAGGGCATTGAAGTAATTGGTCAAATTAACAGTTTGAGGGATTGAACATGGTACGCATTGTTAACGGTGTTTATTTTGAAGACGGCAAACCCGGCAAACGGGTTATTAACACGAACGGTGGTAACTATGTCGAGAAAATCGAGGGTGATTTTATCGCTGGCAGAGTTATCAACCATAAGCCATCGCCAACTCCAACACGCAAGGATTTGTCGAAAGACGGTGATGATGCAATTGACGTGAAATCTGAGGAGGTTTAGGCGATGCTTGATGATGACAAAGACTTCGACAAAAACCTGACAAAGATAATGGTTGGCGGTGCGTTATTGACCAATGCTCTTGTCTTTGCAGTTGGCTTTGACACAGGCTATCAATCTGGCGCAAAACGAGTTCCGGAACCGACAATTATTCACGGAAACGTCACGATTAACAACAGCATTAATCTGAATTCAGATGATGCCGGAAGCGTTTCTAAATAGGAGGGATTGAGCAATGACCAAAGTTTTTGAAATTACGCCTGAATCCAATCCAGAAATCTGGGCTCAGTTGCAGCCGCCTGTTACCGATGAGCCAGAGCGTCCGTGCATCAATTGCGATAACCTCGGATTCCCGGAGTGCCAATTTATGGCTGTTGGACTGGATTTGGCAACTGCTCACGAACTTTCGGAAAGCTGGCGGCGCGGTGAATATTTGCCTGCTGTTGGACATGAAGGAGCCTCTCGAGTTAGCCACAAGCTCAATCAAATGACGAACCAGCCAACACCCGTCGAAAAGTAATTGGCTGGCCGTATAAATCATCCCTCCCTTAGCAAAAAGGGGGGGACTCATCTAAGGAGATTTTACTATGGATTTTGGACGCAACGACAGCAGCAGCTCCGCAATAAGGAACCCAGCAGCGGGACACAGCCCCTACATTGATGAAAAAGCGGGAGACTGGGCAGACACAGAGGCTGACATTCTTTCATACTTGAGCGATGTTACGAAGCTTGAAGCGATTGCAGATAAAGCAGCCAACGCCGAACAGCTTGCCTTAGTTTTAGAACCCTTCCTTGATAATGCGGAAACCTATCTGGAAGCGCTGGGAAAAATCGCTGATGGACAGGTTACTTGGACAGAAATTAGGAAAAAATTCGGCTCCAAAGTCGGGAATGCGATCGCTAAAATCCGCAAGCTCAATGCGGAATTCGGCTCGGAGATGGAGCAACTAGACGCTAAAGACCGTGCAGCGATGCTGAAGATTGAAACCAAGCGTCAGCACGGACTAGCCGAGATTGCTTCCGAACTCACGGGTGACTTACAAGCGGAATTGTGGCGACACGAGAACAAGATGGAGGCCATCGCAAATCGGGGCGAGGTGGCAGAGAAACGTCAGACCATCCAAGAATCACTCCGGGAGAGGCGACAGAAGCTGCTCAGTCGCGCAACAGTCGGCTCGGACAAAGGGATTCAGGAAAAAATACCAGTCACCATTGGATCAGCCAGCCTCTCCAACAGCGTTTCGGCAACTGGTACGGCCTTAGGGTTTGGGGGCTGGGACGGCGAACGTAATGAACTTCAACAACCGTTAAGCAAGAGGGGACTTATGCACGAATTTATCGGGGCCAGTCCCCTCTCTTTTTCGGGAGGGGGCATTCAACAGCAACAGCAGCAGCAATATCAGCAAGTTACAGCACCAACAATTGACCAACCTCCGCCTCCGGAAACTAACGCCGAGCGCCAATACCGGGATGCTGCCAATCTGTGTGAAGTAGTAGCACCCACAGTCTTAGGTTCGGCAGTGGTTTTTATGTTCCATTCAATGCAAGTCGCAGGCGGTTCGGTAGTGGCGATTGGCATCTATCAAATTTATTTAGCAGCCAAGATTACCGGGCAATCGAAGCATCGCTTGCCTACTGCAATTGTTGGTGCTGGGGTAAGTATCGGTATGCTTGCTAGTCTTGCCGAACCGTTGCTTGAATCGCAGCAAGTAAGCGATGCAGAACCACGCCTAGAGACAAGTATCAAAGAAATTCAGACTGTAAAAAAACCTGCTTCTAATAGCTTCGACTACTTGCCTTCAATTGCGCTTGTCATCCTCGTTTTTTGCCTAATCTTCAAAGTCAAAGGAGGCAATAAGTAGTGTCGTCACCACTAACAGAAAAACACGCTCAATTGCTTAAATCTAACCGCGCCCTGTTGCTGACCTTTGAAAGACTCCCGATTGCAGGTAAGTTGTCGGCAGTCGGTTTGGCACTGATACTGGGAGTGTATAGCGGGATAAGTGCGCTAACAGGAACAGCCAGTAATAGGGTGCAACGAAAGCATCCGCAACAAACAAGCCTTGCAATGCGTTGACTCCGCAGGCAAACCCTACATCATGACCGAGTATTATGCGGAGCGGTGGAAGGCTAATCCCAACGTGGTTTTCCATAAGAAAATCGCTGCAACCAATCCACATAAAGCGCTGTGGATGGCGCTTTGTGGATGCAGTTTTTGGGTTGCAGGTGTTGGATTCCGAAGCTTGCAAAACTCCGAGCGACAGCTTGCAAACTATGAGATTCTTGCAGAGAAGCGGGACTTGGCAAAAGGGCAGTTAGCTGCTCGTGCTGAACTGCTGGAAGATTATCGCAATGTGACAATTAGGGAAGTCCAGGTGCAGGGCGATTTGGATGCTACCGCGAACGATTGCGCTGTGGTTATCAAGCAATGTGAAGTTTATGGTGAGGCGGAGATTAGAATTACTCAACTGGAGGCTGAGTCAGCCATTTTTGATGCAGAAACTGCGGGATTGTCTGATGAGAAGAGACAAGAATACATCGCATTTTTGCGGAACCAAAAAACTCCCTTTCAGTTTCAGTTGACAGGTACTCAAACACTAGACGGCATCAACAGCCCTGGCGACAAAGTAGATTCGGGTTCGGCACGAGCAATTGAGTCAAACCCAAACCTTGAGATAGCTCGACAAATAGCAGCCAAAGTTTTGAATTCGTTAGCAGGTATTAATACCTCAATCTTCTTGGCTGGCCCTACTCGCACTGGAAAAACCCGCACTCTACATAAGTGGCTGCGGGATTTGAGAATCCGATTTCCACAGGCAGAGATTTACGTAATCGCTCAAAAATACGAAGATTTTCCCGGCGTTCCTCGCAGCCGAATTATGATATTTGACCCACTACTTCCAGAGGAATCAATGAAGTTTTTGGATGAGGTTTATGAGAAATTGCAGAGTCGGAAATCCCAACCAGCAACCGAGGAAACCTACCGCAATCGCCCAATCAAATTAATCCTTGAAGATTGGTTTGCTACTCACCAATGCCTGTCTCAAAAGAGGAATGCTGCTATATGGGAAGACAAGGCTTCTAAACTGGGAAGCATCGCGACTGTAGGGGGTCAGTATAACGTGGGGTACTTCATCTGCACCCAAACTTTTAATATCGCATCTAGTGGGGTTGCAGACTCCAATATTCGCCTTAATTTAGCCTTGCTAGCTCAAGGTTTAGTACGCACTACGAGCAACGGTGAGGAGCAGGGTTCCTATGGCGTAATCGAGCAAATGCTCAACAACTCAAATGTAATTGCCAGCAAGGAAACACGGGATAGACTAGCAGCGGAATTGAGCTTATTAATCCCTGATTCGATGACCGAGCAAACCCCAATTATTTTTTCCACAATTGGCAATCCAGTATTAGGTTTGATGCCACAAATTGAAGTAAACGAATCATGGATTGATGATGGTTTTGACGCTCAAAAAAATACTTTTGACAGTTCATCTGAGGTAGAAAACAGCTCCCAAAAACCGCAACTGCCTGATGCTAAATACTGGAAGCGAATTTATGATTTGGAGTTCGATTTGGGCGATAAAAAGCCTTCTGACAGTCAGGAAGGTAACAGCGAATTGTCAGGGAATGAGGGTCAGTCAGGGCAGTCATAATCTTTGTCAGAAGGTCTGGAACCTTTGTCGGATAAGGAGTCAGGCGAAATACCCCGGTTTGTTTGGACTGTTCGAGGTTTTGGTCAAATGTACCCTAACCTGGCTCCTGAGCAATTATTTGAGTCAGTGTCAGAAGCAGCTCGACTGGGACAGAAACCCAGAGATATTATTAGGTCAATCCTGAAATGTGGAGAGAAAAATGGCCACCCAACACGCAGTTATTCACAGCATGGGAAGACGCTGCTCAAGTGGTTGATTGAGAATTACGATGATGGCGAAGTTGCACAGTTACCAAAAATTCAAGAGTTTCTACAATCCGAAAGAGGAAATAACAATGCTTCGTAAGTTCCTAAAACTCTTGTCAACCTGCATCTTGGACAAGCTTTACGATGTCACCTTTGCGCTCGCTAGTTCGGCGCGGTGACATCATCTTAGAGAAAGACTTGACAAACAATGACCGCAACTAAAGGAGAACAAAACAATGCCGACTATCAAACAGTACGAACATTCCGGCAACCCGCCGATTCCTGATGAATTAGCTACCTGCATCGCCTTCTTGCAAGCTGCAAAACTCAGAGCCGAAGCGCACATCTGCAACCCCTTTACAGATACGTCGTGGCTGGAGGAGCCCGAACAAAAATTGATTGATATTGCCAGCGAAAGCATTGACTTGGCTGTGGCGAATTTAGAAGCGTTAAGGGAGGCGTTAAGACGGAACGAGGAAGATGATGAATAACCCCAGTAGCACTTACCTAATCTCTGTCCGCCCGACGTGGGCTTCTGCCTTCTTCCTTGACCGCAATCCGAAAACAATCGAACTGCGAAAAGGTAGCTTTGGGGCATCCCTGAAAACGGGCGATAACTTAGTTATCTACTCAACCTTGCCACAAGGAAAAGTGATCGGTACGGTTAAAGTTGTCAAACGTGAACCTCTGATTATTGATCGTTTGTGGGAGCAGTCACAACGAGGTAAGCTCGCCTACGTTACGCAATCGGAATTTGACACCTATTATTCAAATACCATTTGTGGCGTGGGTATTTGGGTCAGCGAGCCAAAGCAGTGGAAGCGCCCGATCGGGCTTTTTGAAATGCGAGAAATATTAGGCAAACGCTGGCAACCGCCGCAGCAACTTCAGCAGTTAAATGCTGATCAGATTTCTACACGCTCACATCGGTCGCTGAACATCACACACCAACCGAGCGCTACGGTGTTAGAGGTGATTTGGCATCGTGGCGCGACCGTCAGGACTGATTGCTGATAACTAATCACCAATAACCAAAACCCCTGAAGCCGCTATACTGCGGGTATGGGGCAAAAGGTGAAACCAATTGCCAATTACCAATTACTAATACCCTTCATAAAAAAGGCCCTCGGCATCTCGCTGGGGGCTATGAGTTTTGGGGTGCGATCGGGCAAGCCAAAAAAACCCCAGCTAATACCGGGGTGTCGATTCCTAATGTCCGTGGGATGTGTCGTCTCAGGACTCTTTCATTTTCCCGCCTTCCCACGTAATACAAACTTTGCGGGAGCATCTCAATGAAAGCAGCCAAGCTATAAATTGGAGTTGGGAGCCAGGAGGAAAGAGGAAGAAGGAAGGAACCAGAAGAAGTGTTTTTAGAAATATGAGATGCTCCAAACGTTGCCACTCTCTGCTAATACATCTACCACCAATTCGTAAAACCAACAACGCCACCACCGCTCTGCAAGCGATTTCTCATCATAAGGATCGAGAAGTTTGCAACTCTCCAATCTTACGGAAGCATCCAAGTTCGGTAATTCCCCACGCTGTCGAGCGTCAAAGATAAACTTGATGGCTGTCGAGCGCATCGGGGACGGCTTGCCCAGATAGATACTCAGCTTGTCAGCTTCGGCTACCTTCCGGTAAGATTCATTCCAGGGTAAGGATTCTAGCTCAATCAATCTTTTTCGATACTCTTCAAGTTTCACGATTCCTCAACTCCAAGACTTTCTAAAATTTTCTCAACATCTTGGAGGGAAGCGGTAAACTTTTTCCCATTGGCTTTTTTCAACTGGTTAAGCAAATCGGCCGCGTCAGGTAATTTAACTTCGGCCGCTGGATTCTGTGCAGTAGCAGGCGGCGGATTTTCTTTAAGTTTTGCCAGTTCTTCCCGTGGGAAGGCTAATTCGGTTTGGAGTTGCTGGCGTGAGGTGCGTTCTGCTGCAAGTTGCGATCGGAGTTCGGCTTGGTTCGCGGCACTCGCGGCTGTCTGTGTTGCAAGTTGCGCTTGCAGTTCTGCGAGTTGGGTTTCGAGTTGCGCTCGTGAGGCGCGTTCGGCTTCGAGTTGCGATCGCAATTGCCGAATATCCTCTCGCAGATTGTCCGCCACTGCGGTACTAGATTCTAGAAGCAGGGCGTAGTCCGCGCGGGCTTCGTCGCGTTCCTCCTTGAGTACCCGGCAATAACGCGGTGATATTCAGCCGAAGCTGCCTTGTACATCGCTCTCATTCGCTCCGTCTCCCAGCCTCATCTATAAGCCTAGAAGTCAATTCGCACTCCAAGACTACTGTCGCTTGTTGGCAGTTCAACGCTTGTTCCGAATCGACAACAGCTCCACAGCGAGCCGCTTCCTTTCCTCTCCCCGGCGGTCATACTTAGCCACAATTGCAGGCGAAGAATGCCCCGCCAGCTCCGCCACAGTCACAATATCAACTCCAGCATCTAGCAAATCCGAGCAAAAAGTCCGGCGGAAATCGTGAGGAGAAAACGACTCCACCCCCGCCTCTATTGCCCGCTTTTGCAAAATCACTAATACCGCCTGGGGTGTTAGCGGTCTGATATGTATCCGACCCATCTTCCAGGCCGGACACAACAACGCTCCCGCTTCCAGACCCCGAACCACGAGCCAATCTTCCACCACCTTCACAGCATCGCCAGGAAGGTACACCGTGCGGTCTTTGTTCCCCTTACCGCCTCGTACCTTCATAGCACCCGTGCGAGCATTAAAGTCCCTCAATTCCAGCTTCACCACTTCAGCCCGGCGCAAACCCACCCGCAGAATCGCCAGCAGAGCCGCATCGCGAGCGCCTGCCGGAGTCGAGTCATTGTGGCACACCTCAAACAGAGTGGCAATTTCATCAGCGCTCAAGGCCCGCCCCCTGAGTTTGTCAAATGTCCTAATTTTAGGCAAATCGATCGCCTTGGCATAGTCAGTCGCGCTCATCAAATCCAGCCGCAGTGATTCTTTCAACACCCGCTTCAGAGCACACATCATCTTTTTAGCAGTAGCCGGAGAGTGCTGTGCTATCAATGCCCCTTGCACCGCAGCCGTGTGCTGGTAGCGCAGCGTCGCCCAATTCAGCGTCATCGCGTCGCACTGCCCCTCCGTCAGCAAAGACGCGATCGCATCAAGAGACTGCCGCATCGTCGGCTGTGAGCCGGGTGCCAACAGAGAAAGGTACACCGCCACCGGGTGATTCGTCAGCGGCAGAGGCTGTGGCAACAAGAGCGTTAAATCTGAGGTAACAGCGTTCAAAGGACGACCTGTGAAATTGTCAGAACGGTGATTCTAGGAATTCCTCTTAATTGTCGGACAATTAGTGCAATCACAACAAAAAAAGTTTGACTGGCCCCTAGAAATTGCTGCAAGTGCGGCAGCATCAACAGATGCTGCCGTTTCTCCTTCAATTTTTGTTGCTTGTGGAGCTTTTAAAGGAATTAATTAAGAGGGAGTTTAAGTAGGTAGGCGGAATTAAACTCAATTATGTAACAGTATGTAAACAGGGCTGACTTAGCCACGCTTAGGGAATTTGGATACTTTACAATACAATCGTTTACATAATTGCGTTTTACAGCGCCTACTTACTTAACGCGCCCGAAAAAGAAGTCGAATTTGCTTTCTCTGACCGTGCAACCTTCACCCTGAATAACATTATCCGCCATTCAACCTTGACCCTATACGATTGAGTTATCTAGGGAGAGCAGGCAGCCGTGCGATCGCGGATATCCTAACTGAGGGTGGTGCGATCGCTCAAGAAAGCCAAGGCATTTGTTGAGCTATCAGCATACGGTAGCACGGAGATCGCAGTTAACGGAACGCTATGCCCCAGCGCGACATCGCTTCAGTTGCCTGAAAAGCCAGTTATGGGATATTCATCTAAACAGCTAAAGGTATAATACGTTTAACTGTTTAACCAATTACCGCAAGCTAGCGATTGATCGTTTGATCGTTACCCAAAAGAGCAATCGCCCCAGTTGACTTTGGGTCTAACCAGTCAGACAAAAAACCCCAGACTTTACAGCAAGCAGCAAATTGCAGGTTTATGAAGTACACCCTAGAAACCCGGTTTCATCAAGAAACGGGTTTCGCCTACCTACTTACCTTACTCGTGCTGTAACTGCCAATCTGCGGCTGACCTCAGACTTGCTCATAAACTGTTAAACCTATTAGACGTTTAACAGTTTATGACTTTAACACTTAAGCCTATAAAAGTGTTAAGCTAAACGATGATTAGACCTTAATAGGATTTTATGTTAAAGGTCGCTATTTTCAATTTCAAAGGCGGTACGGGGAAAAGTACCACAGTTTTAAACTTAGGAGCTTGCCTGGCTGCAAGTAAGTGTCGCGTCCTGCTGCTCGACTTGGATGGGCAGCGCACCCTTAGTTTTGGGTTAGGTCAAGACGGTCAGCAGCCGACAGCTTTAGATTGGCTTCAGGGAGATAACGTAGAGCCACTAAATACAGAGGTAAAAAATCTGTGGCTGATTCCGGGGGATTTGGGACTGTTCCAGTTGCAGTCACCTCATGATTTATTCACTCCAGCCCTCTCTAAGCTGAAGGGGTTTGATGTGTGCCTGATGGACTGTTCGCCAGGGCTTTCCTCTGTTTCGGTACAGGCTTTGTTGGCGTGCGATCGCGTGTTGATTCCGACTCTGTGCGAACCGGCTGCCCTCAAAGGGTTGTCGGAAGCGGTGGAATTAATTCGAGGGGAGCAAACAGGAGTGCCAATTGAGGTGTTACGGACTCGCTATAAGTCGCGCCTGCTGTTAACCCAAGAAGCTGACAGTTTGCTGGTTGAGGCTTCTGTGGAACTGGACTATCGGCTGCTGCATACGGTGATTCCTGACAACATTGCTGTGGCAGAATCCATTGCTCAGCAAAAGCCTGTCACCGCCTATGCTGCCAAGTCCTCCGGTGCTTCATCTTATCGGTTTTTGGCTAAAGAATGCAAAAAATTGTGGAGGTTGTCGTGAACAAACCCAAGAGTAAGATGGGGGGGATGGGAAAGCTGAGCCAGTTTTCCGGAATTAAGCAGTCACCAGCACCAGTAGATATGGAAGCTGATAGGGCACCGGCTCAAGACCCTCCGGTTGAAGCTGTGACTCTGGCTAATTCCAAGGAGAAACTGGTTGCGGTCAATTTCAAAATTACTCGCAACCAGCATGAATGGTTAGCAGATACAGCCAGACTTGTTAGGGACAACAACCCCCAAGCTGTGCCACCAGCAGAACGAGTGTATCCTCAGCATTTGATGGGCGTGGCGATTTCTCTGTTACAACAGGCTGATGTGGACTGGAGTAAAATCAAGAATGTTGAACAGTTGCGTAAACAGTTAAACCTATTAGACCTTTAGATTTTTTTAGGGGATCGCAATGGCAAAATGGTTTACCTTTCCTGTGAAGGATGAGAAATTAGGCGTCGCTTAATCAGGGTATGAAAAAAATAACTTTAAAATCCCGAAGTTTTGTGGATACTGGTTTCTCTGACTTGCATATTTAGCCCTTCATACCCTAAATCACCAACGCCGATTTTTTTTGTCTATTGCACAGTTGTGCAATGATAACTGTTTTGAAGTGCAACAGGAAATACAAACTTAAGCAATTAACTTGGCACAAACTACTCTAGTTTAATCCAATCTATTTATTTATCGTATTAATTAAGCACACAAGCTTAACTCCTGTTCAAACAACAATCTCAAATCAAGGAGAAAAACAATGTCTACAATCAACAACCAAACCAAGGGTCTATTTGCGATCGACAGTGTAGAAGATTTGTCTCATGACTCTGCAGCAGCAATTCAGGGCGGCATCTTTGTTTGGGATGGTGCCAACTTCGCTGGACCGAGGAGAGATCTGCAAGCTAGTCCCAATCTAATTCGCCAAGGATTCAATGACAAAATCTCCTCCATCCGTAACAATACCCAAAAAACCTGGCAATTCTTCACCAATGCCAATTTTACAGGACGCAGTTTCTCTCTACGGCCCGGGCAGCAATCCGGCAATTTGGCAAGTTTCAACAACCAAATTTCTTCGATGAGGAGTGTTTAGAGACGGTTTCTAAAGTATTAACTGCCTACGTTGCCTAATTTTGCATAGACCCCCCCTAGCCCCCCTTTTTAAAGGGGGGAACCGAAAACCTTCAAAGTCCCCCTTCTTAAGGGGGATTTAGGGGATCTCCAAGCATTTACACTTATGCAACAAACCTGGGGGGGTGACAACCCGCCCGAAATGCTTATGGGGTAAAGATTGAGGCGAGTTGTGGAAAAAAAAGATAGGCAGCAATCCGAATGGCGATAGCTAGAAGATTTTTTTTGTCTATTGCACAGTTGTGCAATGACAACTGTTTTGAAGTGCAACAGGAAATACAAACTTAAGCAATTAACTTGGCACAAACTACTCTAGTTGAATCCAATCTATTTATTTATTGTATTAATTAAGTAAACAAGCTTAACTTCAGTTTAAACCACAATCTCAAATCAAGGAGAAAAACGATGTCTACAATCAACAACCGAACCAAGGGTCTATTTGCGATCGACAGTGTAGAAGATTTGTCTCATGACTCTGCCGCTGCAATTCAGGGCGGGATTTGGGTTTGGGATGGTGCCAACTTCGCTGGACCGATGAGAGATCTGCAAGCTAGTCGCAATCTAACTGCCCAAGGATTCAATGACAAAATCTCCTCCATCCATAACAATACCGGAAGAACCTGGCTCTTCTACACCAATGCCAATTTTACAGGACGCGTTTTGCGTGTACTGCCCAGGCAGGCACTCAACAATTTGAGAGATTTCAACAACCAAATTTCTTCGATGAGGAGTGTTTAGAAACCGTTTCTAAAGTATTAACTGCCTACGTTGCCTAATTTTGCATAGACCCCCCTAGCCCCCCTTTTTAAGGGGGGAACCGAAAATCTTCAAAGTCCCCCTTCTTAAGGGGGATGCGAGGGGATCTCCAGGCATTTACACTTATGCAACAAACCTGGGGGGATGACAACCCGCCCGAAATGCTTATGGGGTAAAGATTGAGGCGAGTTGTGGCAAAAAAAGATAGGCAGCAATCCGAATGGCGATAGCTAGAAGATTTTTTTTGTCTATTGCACAGTTGTGCAATGATAACTGTTTTGAAGTGCAACAGGAAATACAAACTTAAGCAATTAACTTGGCACAAACTACTCTAGTTTAATCCAATCTATTTATTTATCGTATTAATTAAGCACACAAGCTTAAGTTCAGTTCAAACAACAATCTCAAATCAAGGAGAAAAACGATGTCTAACATCAACAACCAAACCAACAACCTCTATACAATCGACACGGTACAAGACCTGTCCCTGGAATCCGCTGCTGCCATTCAAGGTGGTGCTGCAGTGGAACTCTACGATGACAGTAATTTTCGGAAGCGATTAGTGTCCACAAACACTGGCACTCGAAATGTAGGGGAGAGGGTAAACGACCGTGTTACCTCAATTGTAATCAATGAGGGTGTTTGGCGATTCTACACAGATTCTCAATTTCGGGGTGTTTCCGTCGATTTGAAAAAAGGACGGTATGCAAATATCGGTCTCGGTCTAATTCCTAACGATTCAATCACATCATTCAGGAGGATCGGTTAGTTGAAATAACACCTTGAATGACCTCTTCCCCTCTATTATTGTTTCTGAAGAGAGCAGGAAGGTAAACCTAGATAATGATGGTAGGGTGGGTAATCGCCCACTCTATCTTTTTGTTTAACTGGTTAGCTATTTTACCAGCCGAGTGATGACACATGTAATGTGCTGAAGATGAGATTTATTCGATGTGGGCAAGAGTACCTGGTTCATAACTTAAGACTATTAAAATCTCAGGTTGTTTTACTATGAAATTTCAGATTGTTCTACAACACAGTGAAGAAGATTGCGGTGCTGCTTGCATTGCGACTATTGCCAAACACTATGGACGCATCTTGGCAATTAGTCGAGTTCGGGAGACAGTTGGCACCGGGTCGCAGGGAACTTCCCTGCTGGGTTTGACCCGGGGTGCAGAAGCCCTAGGATTCAATACCCGCCCCGTCAAAGCCTCCCCACAAATGCTTGACCAATTACATAAAGCGCCCCTACCAGCCATCATTCACTGGAAAGGCTACCACTGGGTTGTTTTGTACGGGCAAAAGGGGAAAAAATATGTAATTGCTGACCCTGGCGTCGGCATCCGCTACCTCACCCGCGAAGAGTTAATCAAGGGTTGGGACAATGGCGTGATGTTGCTGCTGGAGGCAGACGACAGCCGTTTTCATCAACAACCGGAGGATAAAATAGGCGGATTTGGGCGTTATTTGGTGCGCGTTTGGCCCTATCGCGCCATTCTCGTCCAAGCGATAGCAATCAACATTGCCATCGGACTGCTTTCCCTCGCTTCCCCTTTGATGATGCAACTCCTCACCGATGACGTGTTGGTGCGGGGAGATACCCAACTGCTAACCACCGTAGCAATTGGCGTCATCGCGATGAATCTATTCAGTAGTGCGATCGGTTTGGTACAATCTCACCTCATCGGTCACTTTGGTCAACGGCTGCAATTAGGACTAATCCTAGAATACGGGCGAAAACTCCTACACTTGCCCCTTTCGTATTTTGAAGGACGTCGCAGTGGGGAAGTCGTTAGTCGCATTGCTGATGTTAATGCCATCAATGAGCTAGTTTCCGAAATTGTCCTGGGTTTACCCAGCCAATTTTTTATCGCATTGGTTTCCTTAGGCTTGATGCTGTTCTACAGTTGGCAACTGACTCTAGCTTCCTTAGCCGCTTTTGTCATCGTCACCCTCGTCAACCTGCTTTTTCTCCCAGCCTTGCGCCAGAAAACCCGCAACCAGATTGTCTTGGGTACAGAAAACCAAGGCTTTCTCGTCGAAACCTTTCGCGGTGTCCAGGTTCTCAAAACAACCCAAGCCACCCCTCAAGCTTGGCAAGAGTATCAGACAAATTACGGTCGCCTTGCCAACCTGGGCTGGACTACGATGAAGCTGGGGCTTTATAGCAGCACAATCACCAGTATTCTTTCGAGTTTCACCAGTATTGCCGTACTCTGGTTAGGCAGCTACCTGGTGATTAATCGCACCTTAAGCATCGGTCAGCTATTGGCATATAGCGGCTTGAGTGGCAACTTTCTCGGCTTCCTGAGTTCAGTAATCGGGTTAATTGATGAGTTTATTACTGCCCAGATTGTGATCCAACGCCTAACAGAAGTCATCGATGCCACGCCGGAAGACGAAAATGACTTTAAAAAGCCAAAAGCAGAAATTAAGGGCGATGCCGATATTATCTGCACCAACCTCAACTTCCACCACGCGGGTAGAGTTGACCTCCTGGAAGATTTCTCCCTCACCATCCCGGGCGCTCAAGTAACTGCCTTAATTGGTAAATCTGGCTGTGGCAAAAGTACCCTTGCCAAACTGATTGCTGCTTTATATTCTTCCCAATCTGGTAATATCCGCTATGGTTTGTACAACCAGCAAGACCTTTCTTTGGAGTGTCTGCGACAACAAGTGGTGTTAGTCCCGCAAGAACCTCACTTCTGGAGTCGCTCAATTATTGACAACTTCCTCTTCAGCTATCCCCACATCAGTTTTGAACAAATTGTTGAGGCTTGCCAGATTGCTGGTGCAGATGAGTTTATTAGTAAACTGCCCGATAAATATCAAACCGTTTTAGGAGAATTTGGCGCGAATATCTCTGGTGGACAACGACAGAGATTAGCCATAGCCAGAGCGATCGTTACTGACCCGCCCGTACTCATTTTAGATGAATCCACTGGCGCTCTCGACCCCGTAAGTGAAGCGTCCGTGCTAGATAAACTGCTGTACCATCGGCAGGGCAAAATCACAATTATGATTAGCCACCGTCCCAAAGTCATCGGGCGAGCAGATTGGATTGTACTGCTGGAGGAAGGGCATTTAAAAATCCAAGGCACTCCAGAGGAGTTGCGCCATCGGACTGGCGAACACTTAGACTTTTTGGACGATATTGTCCCAGCAACGAATGGTTTGGTGGTGAAATCCTCTAACTCTCACTCGAACGGCAAAGTCCCTGCAATCAGCAATTAGAACCATCATGCTTAACAACTCCAACCCAAACTATCTGCCCCCAATTCAAGATAGCGATTTTCTCCCGCCGCTTGGTCGTTGGACTACCGTTGGTGGAATGGTTATGCTTGCTTTTGTAGGAATAGCGATCGCCGTTGCCTCTGTGGCCAAATATAAGGTCACCGTCAAAGCCGAGGCAAACATCCGTCCTGCTGGCGAATTGCGGCTCGTTCAGGCTGCCACGGAAGGTCCAGTTATGCGTGTCTCCGTCAAAGAGAATCAAGTTGTCAAAAAAGGAGATGTCATTGCTACTATCGACGACTCTCGCCTTCAAACGAAAAAAAGCCAACTGCAAAGCAACATCCAGCAGACCCAGTTACAACTCGTTCAAATCAATGCCCAAATTACTGCCCTCAATCGGCAGATTATAGCTGAAACTGACCGCTTCACCCGCGTTGTCGCTGCTGCTAAAGCTGAACTCTCGCACCGCAGCCGGGACTATCAAAACAAACAAATTACTACTGTTACTGAAGTCCAAGAAACCGAGGCAAACGTCCGCATCGCCCAGGAGGAATTACAAAAAGGTTTTGCGGAGTTAAAGTCAGCACAAGCTAACTTAAGTGCGACTCAGGCTGCCTTGGGGGCAGCTAGATCAAAGCACAACCGATATCAGAGTGTAGCCAATGAAGGAGCGCTTTCTAAAAATCAATTGGAGGAAGCACAACTGGCTGCTGACCAGCAATCGTCAGCGGTTGAGGCGCAAAAAGCGGTAATTGAGGCACAAAAACAAACAATTGAACGGTTGCAACAAGCTGTCGTGGCAGCTATTGCCAGACGGCGAGGCGCAATGGCTGCACTCAATCCGACTCATGCAGAAGTTGCGATCGCTTCTGAGCGCATTGGCCAAGAAAAAGCTGCGGGTGTTGCCAGTGTCGCTACATTAGACAAAGAACGCAAAGCTCTCATCCAGCAACGGATTGGAATTGAGCAAACAGTTGAGCGCGATACCCGCGAACTCAAACAAGTGGAAATCGACCTCAGCCAGACTGCCATTACTGCCACAGCAGACGGTATCATCTCTAAGCTAAACCTGCGAAACTCCGGTCAAACTGTGCGCCCTGGAGAGGAAATGGCCCAAATTGTCCCTAGTGATGCCCCATTGGTGGTCAAAGCAGCGGTGGCATCTGAGAATAAAAGCAAGTTGAAAGCCGGACAAAACGTACTTTTGCGGGTTTCTGCCTGTCCTTATCCAGATTACGGTACTCTTAAAGGTAAGGTCAAGGCGATTTCCCCAGATACGTTTTCCCCTCAAAAGAATAGTAATGATGGGCTTACCTCTACAACAGCTACTCCGCAGAAAGCGGTTGCAGGAGGTTCCTTCTATGAGGTAACAATTGAGCCAGAAAGCCTTGCTTTACATCATGGGAAAAAACTGTGTTCCATCCAATTGGGGATGGAGGGCAGAGTCGATATTATTTCCAGAGAAGAGACTGTACTCCAATTCTTTCTCAGGAAGGCAAGGCTGATCGCAGATTTGTAAGGTTACTCACACTTTTGCGCTTTCTAGACTCAATCTGCATCGTCTTGTAACTTGGGTGAGAACTTTTTGAAGAAGTTCTTAGAGGTTGCCAACAGTGTTGCAAAGAATATTACCACAACACTCTATTCTACTCGCGCTACCGATTTTGCTTTTCGCTAGTGTTTCGGGTCTGACGGGGTGACAACCCCGTCAAAAGCATTGCCAGTAGCGGATCCGTGACAACTTAAGGTAAAAAAAGATGGGGTCATTTTTCTCAACCAACCCCATCTGTTAAATATGTTTCCTCAATTTTACCTTCTTCACCTGCAACGGCAACTAAAAAATACTGAATATCTGACTCTCAAAGTTTTGGTGTATCTCTTGCAATCTCAGAAACAAGTTAGCATTGAATTGCTGGCGACCTTAATGCCTTATCCCATCCAATTTGAAAGCACAAGACGTAGCGTACAAAGATTTTTAAAATTATCTACCCTCAACATTGAAAGCCTATGGTTTCCTCTAGTTCTACAAATTTTAAAGGCAAAAATTCCCCAGACTCAGACACTTAAATTAGCTAGCGATAGCCCGCAATGGCGGGACAAAAATATTTTTGTAATTAGTGTGATATAATGCCAGCGCGCGCTCCCATTATACTGGTAATTTTTGGACAAGAAAGGCAGCAGTAACATTGAAGAACAAAATTTTTAATTCTCCCATTTCTATCTCTATTTAAAAAATATACAATCATCATCTTAGGCGACCGTAAACTTGGTAGAGTTAAGTTGGGTAGCTGGCTCTCGGAGCAACAAGTTAAGTTTGTTTTTAGGGTAACACAAGAGCGTTATATCCAGCAAGAATCTCACGAAATTCACCTGTCAGAGTTAGGATTATTGTCCGGAAGTGGGTTTTTTATCATAGAGGTTAAAGTCACGAAACAACAAGGTTTTGGCAAGTTTAATCTAGCTGGTTATTGGCTGCGTAAATATCGGGGTAAAGTTGAAGATGAGGGTTGGTATCTGCTGACTAATTTAACCAGCTCACAAGAAGCGATCGCTGCGTTTAAATGTCGTAGTGGGATTGAAGCTATGTTCAAAGATTGCAAAACAGGCGGTTATAATCTAGAAAAGGGCCACACTAATAATCAGCGTTTACCAAGTTTGATATTACTGATAGCGATTGCCTATAGTTGTGCTATTCTCCAGGGGCTAAAAATCAAGAATATGGAATTCAAAAATATGTGGGTAGGTTAACTGAATGTGGTCGATAGATACGTCGCTATAGTACTTTTTTGATTGGATTATATAGTCAATGTTGGGCGCAGCGAAGCGGAGGGATTTGGCATGAAATTTTGTCAAGATATTGTTGATGGGTTAATGAGAATTAGGCATAATAAACTACCCTTTTTTTAGAGGGGTCTGAGGGCTATGTCCTTTATTTTATAAATGTTCTAACGGGGTTGTCACCCCGTCAAGGTGAGAGCGCAACTGAATAAGCAAATGACGCATTATGGCATCAAGTGACTGCGGCAGCGTTCGATCCGGATCGATCGCACAAATCAATTCAGTGAGAAAATCGACGAAGGGCGGAGCTTGTCGCAGCGATCACCACACCACAACTTCAAACTACTCAGTATCAGCAAGTTGCTGTGCCACTTGAGTTACTAACATTGTTTTACTGATACCACCTATGCCCACGATCGCAATTAATCGGCAACAATCTTGCATCACCCATTGCTCTAGCATTGCTAATTGTGCTTGTCGTCCCCCAAACTGAGAAACATCAACTGCTTCCCACCAATCGACACGATCGCGTGGCAAAGATGCAGGGCGATCGCACATTCGTTTTTGTAGTGCATACTGCCTTAGAACATCATGCAAATTCAGTTTTGTTACCCTGATTTCTAACTCCTGGGTTAACATTTGCCACAATTGTACGCCCACATCTTTTATGTAACTGTACTCGTGATTGAGTTCGAGCGAAATCTGATGATAAGACTGCTTATTCCAGGCTCCTCGAAGAACATTGATTTGTAGTTCGCTTAGAGATTGAGGAGCTATAGTTGCCGTAATGACTACGATCGCTTCTTTATAGGTCATAACTAAAATGTTGCTAAAAAGTAGAGCCTATCAATTATCTCAGCGTGCGCTATCTGCAATCTGCTTCAAGGTTTCAATTTGTTTCGCGCGAGCCTCCTGTTCTTTTGGCGACAATTGTGAAGTGGTTTTTGGTGCTTCCGACACAGCCAAATCTTTTAACAAAGTTGAACCCATTTCTCCCAGTTTCGACGCTTGGGCTACTTTGAGCGCTTCATCTAGCGCGTTGTACCATAAACCTGCCTCAGCATAGATATTAGCTTTCTCAACGCTATTTACTGCTTTGTTTAGTTTACTTTGCACAGCAGCAGGCATTGCTACAACCTCAATATTTGCCTCGCTTACTAGATCGCCTGATGGGTTATCTGGGTCGCAATTGATAACAATTTGCCAAAGATATTGTTTCTCCTGTTGCAATCCTTGTTCGCTATTCGAGAACGGAGATAATTTCATAATTCCCGGTGAACTCTGCAAGGATACCTGGCGAACTTGTTGGGGTTTGGCACCTGGAACCCACTCGTAAATCGTGAGTTTTATTGGCTTGGAGGCCGAATCATTAGGCACAAACCAAGCGAACGTAGGGTATCGAGAAATCGTTCGTCCGACGTAGTTCACAGGGGCGAGAACGGTTAGTGGCATATCTCCTCCAGAACACCCTCTAGTCGTTCCTCCATCCGATCTTCTTTCTGGAGGGGGAGGCTTTTGCTCGCCAGGTGCATAACCCGCCAGAACTGCCGGAGCTACAATCAGCGTTAAACTCAAGGCACAACTGGTGAGTCTTTTGATGTTGATGCGTTTGTTAAAGAACCATTGGATTGACATCATGACTTAGCCCTTTTTCCTTTTTTAATCATTTAATGGCTAATTTAGTTTTTTGTCCTAACTGATTGTTAACTATGGTAACATCAAATTCCCGATGCCTTAATTGATTAGAAAGTTGTTCAACTTCTAAATCATAGTCACCTAATCTCACAATATTCATGGCTTGTTTGATTTTGTGCTTTTTTTTTCATAACTTCGACCCTCTATTGGGGTATTGTGCCCATTGCCAAAGTAACCAACCAGTTTGTTAACCCTTTTTGTTTTTCTCCTTTTTTTTTAGTGCGTCTGTGTGAGTATTAATCCTATAATAAATAAATAGATTAGATCCAACTAGAGTAGCTTGTGCTAAGTTAATTGCTTGAGTTTGTATTTCCTGTCGCTCTTTAAGGTAGCTATAATTGCACAACTCGGCAATCTTATTGGCGCTCCGTATTAATCTAATTTTCGTGTAACTCGGTGAGGCTGTTTTGGATATAGCAATTCTCGTTTAAGTGAGGTTGACAATAACGAGGGTCTAGCTCCTGCCTTTTAAAAACTTGGTTGTGAAGTTACGTTTTATACTAGCAAAATTCCAGTTTTTCCCCGTAATGGGCCAAGTTAGCTCACACAAAGTTCCTTTCTCTGCGAGACAGGTTCGCTTAAATTTTCCTTTTAATTTTTTTGCAAGATTTAGACACTGCTTTGTTCCCCGACCTTCAAAGGAAGAGCAAATGCTAGATCCATTATCTTTAATACTTAGGGTGTACCAGCCTTTGTTTTGCTTGCCAGTAGCACTGAGACGGGTCAATTTTTTAGCGTGTTTTCCGACATTGCACAGTGCTTCTTCCAGAAATTGGCAGAGTTCTCGCTTTTGTTCCAGGCTTAAGTATTGCTCTTCAATTGGCTCGAACGAATAAACTTTAACTTTGAGCGTTTTAAAGGAAGGAAAGTTTCGCTGGAGTGTATGGCTGTAGACTTCATAGAGTAGGTCGCGAATCGGTATCTTTAAGTCTAGGATTAGACCACTGCCTAGACGGAGACTTTCCTTTCGATCTAGGGCTTCTAGTTTCAGGTATTCGCCGACTTCTCTGATTTCAAAGTTCAGATTTTTCAGTTCTTCGAGCAATCGATTTGGTTCTAAATCTTGGTCTTGAACGTGCCTCAAAATATTGGCTAGTGTTTGCAGAGGACCATTATGAATTAGAATAAATGTCCGTTCAATGGTGTGTTGGCGGATCTCAATCTGAAACCTCAAAAATCGGTCATATTGATAGAAATTACTCAAGATGGCACCATTAATGACTAAAATTAATAAAGCTGGTGCTACGGGAATCCACCATCCTCCGACGATGAAGGCATAACTAATTCCAACTAACCCAAGACTGGCAGCGACAACATACATGAGGTTTTTTAATGCAGATTGAGTCAGCCGACCTAGATAAATAGCTAAAACGCCCCAACCCACAGTCCAAAGATATTCCCAACCCTGGGACCAGGTTTTTAAAACAGGTCGTCTATCGAGGACTGCACTGACGATTTGGCTGGCAACATGGGCATGAAATTCTACGGCATAAATTTTCCCAGGCGGTTGTAAATTAGAGATTGCAGAAGTATTGACAAAATCTTTAATACTAGGAGCCGTTATCCCAATTAGAACAATGCGATCGCCCAAGGTATCGCGCAGCACATCGGAATTACCTTTGGAGGCTTCCATATTGTTAATATCTTGGAGCGATAGCGTGCGAAATCGTTCCCGACCGTTGCGATAATTGAGGAGTAGCTGAACACCAAAATCATCAGCACCCGCGTAGCCTCCAGAATTGGAAAAAAAGCGAGGAAGTTCTGTCGAACCAAACCGCATCGCCTCGCGATCGCGAATGCCATTGCTCAGTTCAATGCCTTCAGCTTTGAGATACGTTTCTGCCAGTCGCAAAGGCAGGGAAAAGGTGTATTTTTTATCGTTTTCAGGCTTATTTATTCCCAGTATCGCACGCCTGACATTGCCGTCATCATCGGAAAGGTAATCTATAAAACCGATTTGTTCTGGGGGTATGCCGGGGGGCGGCTTAATAGAAATGGGAATAACTTTTTCCACCACAATCAGATTTTTGATATCTTTAAAAGTTGCAACCAGTTCGGCATGACCGGGTTCAACGGGTATATCTCTAACAATATCAAGACCGATAACTCTGGGCTGGTACTTCTGCAACGTTTTCAACAGTTTGGCAATTTCGCGATCGGGTATGGGGTAATTTCTTATACGTCGGATATTAGCTTCATCAATTCCCACAATGACAATTCGCTCCTCGATCGGTTCGGATGGTCGCAGCCGGAGAAACGAGTCGAAAGTTACCCATTCTATCAATTGCAGCGCTCCACTCAAACGAACGAGTACAATCAGCCCTATAGCAACAATTCCTGGCAATGTTCCTACAGACCAGATGGTAAATTCTTTTCTAATTTTCCTCAAAATAGTGGGTAACAATAGTTTCTTCCTTAACAAAACCGATCAATCAATAAACCCCTCCTCTCTAGCTCGTTTTTCCGTTTGAATGCGGAGACTTTTGCCATCTTCCGGGTAAATGCCTAAAACGTCTTGGACTTTTGTCCAGTAGTGGCGTACAGTTCTGAGGGATAGGTTCATGCGATCGGCAATGCCTTTATCTTCCAATTCTTCTTCAAAAGCGAGATTGAGTACCTCAAGCCACTCTGGCTTGATTTCCCCTCGTGGCATTTTCAAATCTTTGGTATGGGTAACTCCTTTGAGTGCCAAGTCAATCCGCTTCAACATCTCCTGGCTGGAAAGTCCTTTGTCAGCTACGGTAAACCCTCCTTCATGGGCATCGATGTCTGGTTTAATCCGCACCAGTGCCTTGATATAACTACTTTGCACGACCAAATTTAGGGTAGGATAGTTTTTCATTAAAGTTCCCAGGCTTTTTATACCTCGATTGATTTCGGCAGTGTTCCCGAAGGTTTCTGGCAGGGAAAGATCCATAATAATGAGATCAGGCTCAAATGCTTTGACCTGTTGCAGAGCATCCTGGGTTGTTTTAGCGGTAAGGATTTCGGCTTCTGGGTACTGCAGTTTCAGCAAGTCGAGCGTTCCGCTTAAGATTAGTTCGTGGTCATCCACTACAAGTATTTTGAGTGTCCCTTGTTCTGGTAAATCATGGCTCATTGTTGAAACCTCGAAGGTGACAAAATTATTGTACCTCATGACATTGGGTGACGATGGGGGAATGGCCCGAAAAATGAATGTTTTTCGTTTAAATCCCATTCACTTGACATCTTGCCACAATGTCAATAAGGGGGTTATTTGGGAGTTATTCGTGGGCTGGGGGCGAGTTTGTCTAACCTGTTTGCTACGTTTTTGAACTTTGGCGAAAGGGCCTCTACAGGTTTATTGAGAATGGTGCAATATCTTAGATTTATATCATGTCCGGTCGATTACCCGAAATCAGGTAGGGGCGGGTTCACCAACAATATCTGCCAATAATTGACAATCTCAAAAACCCGCCCGACCGGGATATTGTGGTCAATCGATCGGACATGATATTACTGTAGTTATGTGCTCGGCAGCAGCAAAGGCAATAGCCTTCTTTTTTTGCTGACTTTAATCTTTCTAGCAGCTTAGTATAGTTTTGATTTTTTACTCCCTTGTAGATATAAGATTATGTACTTCTGATCTCTGAGTTCGCGTCTTTTGAATCAAAAGCGGTTCATTACAAGACAAACTCTCCGGGTTGATTGCCTGCAATTTGAATCGCAACTTACTCTAGCTCATTATGCCTAAACTTTCTTGACACCAGGCGCGTTTTTGATTGATCTAAGTTTTTTGTTTCAGTTAATGAGTCAGACAAATCGTTGATTTAAGCAATGAAATTGGTTTCTTTTTATATGATATAGAAATCAGCTACACAATATATTTCACAATCGTGTCAACTCGATTGCATAAGTGTGCAAGTTGGTTAGTCAACTACTACAGCCTGCTTCAAAACGGCTGATAGCGTAGTGAAAAGTAGATACCCTTATCTTGCAGCGAGTTTCCCCGATCGCTAACAGAAATTAAGGGGATGCCGTAGTCTAGGCGCAACGATAAATCGGGGGCCATCTGCCAGCGCAAACCCAGCCCTAAACTGGCAATTGTAGCTGGGTCAGGGTCAATATCTCGATCGTTCCAGACGGTTCCGATTTCAAAAGAAGGCGCTAACTGGAGTCTGCTGGGGTCTGAGGCGAGGGGAATGCGAACTTCAACTGAACCCAGGATACCATTGTCGGCAACGAGTTGGTTTTGTCGGTAGCCGCGAACTGTATCGACTCCACCAATACTGAAGCGTTCTAAAGGTAGCAAAGAATTAGGAGTTAGCTGAGCATCAATTCGCGCTACTAGCAAATTTCTGGATGATAACTGCTGCACCCACTGAAATTGTCCCAACCAAGAAAAGAATCGCCCGTCAGTACCCGTGTTGTTGATGGTTGCATCAAAGGCATCTATCCCTAGACTGAATTGAGAGCGGGCGGCTAAGACTCGTCTTGTACCGCGATCGACCCAATCTTGAGAAAACCGAATTACTGTAACTTTAGATTCGCCTTTTTCAGGACCTACTGTGAAGGAAAAGGGCCTATCCTCGAGGATATACGTTTGGCTGCGACGCCGATCTAAACCTAAGCTTAATGCAAATTCACGGGTTGGTGTTCTGGTAATGGGCTGGCGGAAATTGAGGGAATAGGTTTGAGTCTCGCTTCTAATACCGATATCCCGGAACTCTCGTTCAATAATTTGGCTATCACCATTGTTATAGCGCAAGTTAAGGGCACCGTTGCGAGCATTCATGGGGATGGTATAGTTGATGTCGTAGAGGTCGAGTCCTTCAGTACGACCGTATTGGGCCCAAGCGCGATCGCCAAATCCCAACACATTATCATGGCTGATTTCTACGCTGCTTTGGACGGAACCTATACTGGGAGATTGGTTGTTGTCTACGCCAATGGCAGCGTGAAAGGCGGGTGCTTCTTTGAGAGAGACTCGTAAGATATTACTCCCCGGATTGCTGCCTGCTACTAACTCGGCATTTACTCTCTCAATGAGCGGATCGAGTTGCAACAGTTGCAAAGCTTCTTCTAGGCGTTGCCGATTTAAGGGGGTAGAGGTGGCCAGTTCGAGGCGCGATCGCACGTATCTTTCTCGCAATCGATTTAACCCACCGATTTCAATCTGCTTGATTTCGCCCTCTACCACTTGAATTTGGACTATACCACTGTTGAGGTCTTGATTGTTGGGCACGAAGGCTCCAGAGGTAATGTAGCCGTTTTTAATATAGAGTTGAATAATGGCAGAGCGCAGTTCGAGCAACTCTTCAAACGTGACTGAACGGTTCTCGTAAGGCTGAATTAATTTGGCAATTTCGTCCTCTAAGACGGTGTTTCCCAGGACTTCTATTTTTTTGATGAAAAAGCGATCGCCCAATGGGGAAGTAACTTCAGGTGACTCTTGAATTGGGGGAGTTTGCAGTTGGGGTTCCGGTGGTGGTGAAGGCGTTTCCTCAGGGAGAGGACGGGGTGTTTGAGAGGGATTGGGAATCGTTTGTTCGATCGCCTCAGGTGCGCTTGGGGGAATGGTGACACCTGGTGGCGGTGCGGATTGAGCGATCGCACTGAGGGTAAGGCAAGCTGAGGTTGCAATGCAAGAACCTGAAATGGCAACCCACCTGAAGATTGGGTACATATTTATTATTGAATTAAGGACATTCTCGACTCAACACGATTTTCCCATTCGGCAGTCGATACACGCCTTGGGGTTCTACAATGGGGTCGCCTTTCTGCCAAGGGCGATTTGGGTTGGTATTTGTGGGTGTGCCATCACTGGGTAAAGTTTCTATATCTACTGTGGGATAGCTCGACATCTGGGCATCTCCGGGGCGCTGCGGGAAGCCACCAGTCCCTGTAATGGTGAAGCTTCCCCTCGTTGGTTGATTGCGACGGACAATACAGCTATTGGCTAGGAGGCTGTCGGTGTCAATCTGATTTTCTGGTAACTCGGTGAGGCTGTTTTGGATGAAGCTGACATCGGGTAGGGTAATATTTCCAGAAGCAAGAGTACCAGTGGCATTGACATCGACTTGGTTATTGTTCTCAAAGGTATTGGAGTCAGTGCCTTTCGGTGCAGGGCGATAGCTTTCGCCGAAGAAAGCCGGAGTATTGAGGGTGATATCCCCGCCTCGACCATCACTGGCAAAAGCCAAGATGTCACTATCATCGAAAGCGAGGATGGAGTCAGCCGTTAGATTGATGTTGCCGCCCTTGTCAGCACCAGAGGCAACATTACTTCTGATGTCAGAGTCACCAAACAAGCGGATATCTCCAGCCGTGATGGTGATGGCACCTCCAGCAGACTGAGTGGTGGAAGTTGCGATCGTGCTATTTGTGGCTGTTAGGTTCCCGGTGTTAATCATGATTTCACCAGCAGTACCAGCACTTGGAAAGTTGTCTGTAGACTGAGCCAGTAAACTTGCCTGATTTAGGTTTACAGATTGTGTGGCGTTCACGTTGATGTCACCCGCTTTAAAGTTAGTCTGAGTTTGGGCATCTAAAACGGCTCCATTAGCTACGTTCAAGGTGTTGGTTGTAACGTTGATGTCGCCACCCTCACCCACGCCTCCGACTTCCACACTGCTGAATACCCCACTGCTTTTTCCATTGCTACCCACCCCAACAAAAGAAACCGCATTGCGGACAAGTATATTCACATCGCCCCCATTCCCTTGTCCAGAAGTACTGGCAATCAGTCGAGCACCATTGGTTACAGCAACCGATCCCGCTGTTATCTCAATGTTGCCTCCATTACCAACGCCATCAGCAAGCACTTGGCTGCCTATGTCAGTGACTTGTGTGCCAGTTCCCACTCCATCTAGGGAAACTATATCAGTAGCCCTAATCGTCACATTGCCAGCACTTCCCTGTCCGGAGGTATTGGCAGCCAAGGTAGCGCCACCAGATGCAGACATTGTGGCTGTAGTGATATCAATGCTGCCTCCATTGCCCACTGCACCCGCAAACACTTGGCTGCCTATGCCAGTGGAAGACCCTTCCAGGGAGACGGCATCAGTGGCACTAATCGTCACATTGCCAGCATTTCCCCGTCCGAAGGTATTGGCAACTAAGGTAGCGCCACCGGATACAGACATTGTGCCTGTAGTGATATCAATGCTGCCTCCATCGCCCACTGCATCCGCAAGCACTTGGCTGCCTATGCCAGTGGAAGACCCTTCCAGGAAGACGGCATCAGTGGCACTAATCGTCACATTGCCAGCATTTCCCTGTCCGGAGGTATTGGCAACTAAGGTAGCGCCACCGGATACAGACATTGTGCCTGTAGTGATATCAATGCTGCCTCCATTGCCCACTGCACCCGCAAGCACTTGGCTACCTATAGCAGTGGAAGACCCTTCCAGGGAGACGGCATCAGTGGCGCTAATCGTCACATTGCCAGCATTTCCCCGTCCGAAGGTATTGGCAACTAAGGTAGCGCCACCGGATACAGACATTGTGCCTGTAGTGATATCAATGCTGCCTCCATCGCCCACTGCATCCGCAAGCACTTGGCTGCCTATGCCAGTGGAAGACCCTTCCAGGAAGACGGCATCAGTGGCACTAATCGTCACATTGCCAGCATTTCCCTGTCCGGAGGTATTGGCAGCCAAGGTACCACTACTGGATACAGACATTGTGCCTGTAGTGATATTAATGCTACCTCCATCGCCCTGTCCGGAGGTATCGATAACCAAGGTAGCGACACTGGATACAGACATTGTGCCTGTAGTGATATCAATGCTGCCTCCATCGCCCACTGCATCCGCAAGCACTTGGCTGCCTATGCCAGTGGAAGACCCTTCCAGGGAGACGGCATCAGTGGCGCTAATCGTCACATTGCCAGCATTTCCCTGTCCGGAGGTATTGGCAGCCAAGGTACCACTACTGGATACAGACATTGTGCCTGTAGTGATATTAATGCTACCTCCATCGCCCTGTCCGGAGGTATCGATAACCAAGGTAGCGACACTGGATACAGACATTGTGCCTGTAGTGATATCAATGCTGCCTCCATCGCCCACTGCATCCGCAAGCACTTGGCTGCCTATGCCAGTGGAAGACCCTTCCAGGGAGACGGCATCAGTGGCGCTAATCGTCACATTGCCAGCATTTCCCTGTCCGGAGGTATTGGCAACTAAGGTAGCGCCACCGGATACAGACATTGTGTCTGTAGTGATATCAATGCTGCCTCCATTGCCCACTGCACCCGCAAGCACTTGGCTACCTATAGCAGTGGAAGACCCTTCCAGGAAGACGGCATCAGTGGCGCTAATCGTCACATTGCCAGCATTTCCCCGTCCCGAAGTATTGGCAGCCAAGGTAGCACCACCGGATACAGACATTGTGCCTGTAGTGATATTAATGCTACCTCCCTCGCCCTGGCCGGAGGTATCGATAACCAAGGTAGCGCCACTGGATAGAGACATTGTGCCTGTAGTGATATCAATGCTGCCTCCATTGCCCACTGCACCCGCAAGCACTTGGCTGCCTATGCCAGTGGAAGACCCTTCCAGGGAGACGGCATCAGTGGCGCTAATCGTCACATTGCCAGCATTTCCCCGTCCGGAGGTATTGGTAACTAAGGTTGCGCCTCCGGATACAGACACCGAACGGGCAGTTATGTTAATTTGACCTGCCTGGCCCTCAGCCGTTGATGCTACTACACTTTCCGCATTGCTACCCATCCCCTCGAAGGAAACTCGATCGCGGGCGATTATATTCAAATTCCCCGCATCCCCGTTTCCAAAGGTGTTGGCTCCCAATCTAGCGCCATTAGTTACAGCAAGCGATCCTGCCGTGATGTTGATATCACCCCCCTTGCCCCTCGCTCCAGTAAATACCAAATTCTCGATCAAGCTAGTTTCAGTAAGGTTTATTGCTCCTGTGGCATTAATCGCAATGTCTCCGGGATTGCTGTTAGACGACACCAACCATGAAGCCCCTGCCTGAAGTCTACTTTCTCCAGCCATTCTTAAGTTCTGGGCATTGATGGCTATGTTACCATCACCACCAGCGTCTACCCTTACTAGAGTGCTATTGTCGAGAGATACATTTGACAGTGGCACGCCGTCAGAAATAGGAAAACTCAGGCCTATGTTGGAGCCATCCATGCTTAGCCCGACGGTACCCTCTCCTGCTACTCCTCCTAACTCGATTCGACCATCCGAAGCTTGAAGCTGTCCACCGTCCATACTCACATTACCGCCAACAAGTGCTAAGGTCTTACCTGGATTCACTTGTAAATTAGACCCCTGTACCTGAACATTTCCAGGATTGCTCCCATATTGCAAGCCCAAGGGCACGCTAATCGTTAGTAGAGGCGGCACTTGAGGATTGGTGGCACTGAACTCACTGCCATCGGGAAAGGTGAAACTGCTCGCCGTAGAAGCCAGAAATGACCCTTGAATATCCAAACTGGAATTGGCACCAAACAAAATCCCATTAGGATTAAGCAAAAGCAAATTCGCTCCACCCACAACCCCCAACTTGCCCAAAATATTAGAAGAATTGCTGCCCGTAACGCGAGTTAAAATGTTCTCAATTCCAATGGGATTAGCAAAATAAGCCCCCCTGCCTTCCCTCACATTAAAATCACTGAAACTGTGGAACAGGTTAGCACCGCGAGTTGCGCCACCATTAATGCGATCGCTAGGAATACCATTGATAACATCAGGTGTAACGACAGAACTTTCAGCACCTAGCGTATTGTCAGGAACGATTTGAGCATTAACACTCTCCCCCACTGCTGTCAAAAGTGTCCCGACTATTGCAACGCTACCAACAAGCTTCAACTGCCAACCCCGACTGAGCAAGCTAAACTTCGTCACAGCTAAAGCCTCCAAAGGTAACTCAGGTATGCAACCCAACTGAAAGTATGCCATTTTCCCCAGATTCCACTCCAGCAATAGACTTTCTTAAGTCATCTTATGGGTGGAACCAAGGCTTATTTATGCAGAAATCCGGCTAATACCAACTAAAAATTACCAAAAATTAATAAAGCCTTGTGCAACTTTAGCTACAAATAAACTTAAAACTTCGGCTAAAATTCTCCTGGCAATCTACCAGATCCGACTAGGCAAGGCCGACACCGCCAATTCCGTGTCGCTTTCTGATAGTTTTATTCCTGAGCAGCCTCACCGAGTTGCCTGTGCCTGAATCATGTTCCCTTCACCGCGAGGCAAGCAAGATGGGGAACACTAGCAACCGCACAGTCTCCCAATACTAGCCAACTCATACAACAAGAAATCGAACGATATAAGGCAGGAGACGTGCAAGGAGTGATCGCATCTTGGCAAACGGCCTTAAGTGTCTATCAAAGCACTAATAGCCTCATTAGCGAGGCAATTGTTCGAGAAAAATTAGCTAGGGCTTGCTGAATAATGGGCTAAAAGGTTACACAGCCGGTCGTGGGCGATCGCGCGATCACTGGTGAGGTGCAAAGAAAACGGGTAAAATAGCACAGAACCCTTGCACTACCGTTGACAGTTGTGTACCGAAAAGTTGAGCCAGACAGTACCCCACCAGAAAGCTTTGAATTTCCTCAGGGAGGAAAATTAGCCTCAGACAACCGTTGGGTGATGATGGCCCAACTGATACCGTGGTCAGAATTTGAGTCAGAATACGCTCAAAACTTTGCCACATCTGGGATTGGCAAAATAAGCCCCTCTACCTTCCTCCACGTTAAAGTCCTGAAAACTGTGGAACAGGTTAGCGCCACGAGTTGCACCGTCATCTATCTGGTCACTAGGAATACCCTGTATATTGACATCGGGTGTAACCACAGAACTTTCAGCACCTAGCGTATTGTCAGGCACGATTTGAGCATTAACGCGATCGCCCCCCATCGCACAGAGTGTCCCAAATATGGCAACACAACCCCCAATCTTCCACTGCCAACACCGATCGAACCAGCTTTTAGCAATCATAGGTTGATTTCCAAAACACGTTGAGAAATTGAGCGCTGGAATTTGCTTACTCAGATATTGCACCACTCCACTCACCCGCCGTGAAATCAATTCCACGCCTCATAGGGAAAGTCCATTGAAATAAACTAAAATCTATATATAGCAAGCATTTAATCCTCTTGAGAAGACTTTCGCTATTAGCCCGGAAATTGATTTCCGGGCGGATAAGCGGGTAGGTGCAAGATTTGAGCTTAGTGAGCATTATAATCACGCGAGGAAGAAATGGTAGCTTAATTGACAGTAATAAATGTAGTTAATTGCAAACAAAAGCTAGAGCAGAGTTTAAAATCGAGGCTGGTTAAGTAGCAAAATCGAGAAGGCTACAAGAGGTGAGTAAAGCTTCGTCTAAAATCTTCAAGAGAACCTACCCTATTTTACTACTATGCCAAGCCGACACCGCCGATTTTGTGTCCGCCACGTTCTGGTAATTTTATTCCTAACCAGTCTCACTATTTGCCTGTGGCTGAATCATGTTCCTTTTAATCCTTTACAACTAAGATGGGGAGAAATAGCAACTGCACAGTCTACCAATGCTAGCCAACTCGTACAACAAGGAATCGAACGATATAAAACAGGAGACGTGCAAGGCGCGATCGCATCTTGGCAAACCGCTTTAACCGCTTATCAAAGCACTAACGATCGCGCTAACGAGGCGATCGTGCGAGAAAAACTAGCCATAGCTTATCAACAAATCGGTCAATTCGGGGAAGCGATCGATTATTGGAAAGGTGCGATCGCCAACTATCGCCAGGTTGGAGATTTCGTGAAGCTGGGACGGTTACTCACAGAACTTGCTCAAACCTACAGCCGTTTGGGGCAAAATAGAGAAGCGCTCGCGCTTTTATGCGGTGCTTCAGAGGCTGATGAAATTTGCCTTAAAAGTGAAGGAAGTGCTTTGCAAATTGCCCAAAAATTTAGCGATCGTCAGGGAGAAGCGGCGGCTTTGGGAAGTTTGGGAGAAGGATATCGCCTCAGAGGAAAGTACGATCGAGCCATTGAAACTCTGGAGGCTAGCTTAAATATTGTCCTGGAGATTAACCCCCCAGCTTATCATGCCTCAGTGCTTAATAGTCTCGGTAATGCTTACTTTAGTAAAGCTCAACTGAACGAGCAGCGTGCTGATTCTGCTAAGTTCAGAAATGCAGAGAATAAGGCTAATGAATTCATTAAAGAAGCTACTGCTGATTACACAAAAGCTTTAGGTTATTTCGATCGCAGTCTCGAACTAACCCGTACTCAAAATGACCGATCGAGTCAAATGCGATCGCTTCTCAATTTGATTCAACTTTATTACCGCCCAAGATATTCAAACTTACCTGATAACAGTAATAAAGCAGAGCCAGCATTGCAAGAAGCTCTAACTCTAGTTAATAGCATCCCCGATTCTTCCAATAAAGTCTATGCAGCAATTGATTTAGCAGAACTAGAGCGACCTGTTTATTCTATTAATTATACTTCATTTCAAGCTCAATGTCTGCCCCGAAAACTCAACGAATTGCAGGCAGAGAAACTCCTTCAAAAAGCTGTTTTTATTGCTAGAGACATTAAAGATTCTCGCTCCGAATCATTTGCTTTAGGTAAACTCGGCCATCTCTACGAATGCCGTAAAGACTACAATAAAGCCTTAGATTTTACCAAACAGGCAAGATTGGCAGGCGACCAAAACTTACGTGCTAAAGATAGTCTTTATTTGTGGGAGTGGCAGGCGGGACGAATTTATAAGGCACAGGCGAAAGAATCTGAGGCAATTGCTGCTTACGAACGTGCGATCGCAACTTTAGAAGGCGAGGGAGGTATTCGAGACAATCTGTTAATTACCCAGCGAGACTTGCAATTTAGCTTTCGGGATACGATTACTCCTCTCTACCGTGAGTTTGCTCAGTTAAAGCTAGAGCGTGCTGAAGCGCTACCTATTGCAAGTCTTGAGTACCAAAAGGAACTCGATGCTGCACTCAATGCGATTGATTCTTTAAAACTAGCAGAATTGCAAAATTACTTCGGCAATGAGTGTGTCTTTACCGTTTTTGAACCAGAACGAGTTGATGATTTAGAAAGAGAAGATACTGCTGTCTTTAGTTCTATAATTTTGGACAATCGAACGGCGATTGTGGTGAGTTTACCCAACTCTGACCAGAAGGTAAAGTCAAATACTGAAAGAAGATTTAAACGACTAGTCTGGATAAACGATAGTAAAAAACTTACAGAAGAAATCAAAAAGTTCCGTATAGAAATTCAGAAATTTTACGATCCTACTGACGCTTTTTTAACACCAGCACAAAATCTATATAACTCGCTGATTCGCCCTTTCGCCTCCGATTTAACACGAACAAAAATCAAAACTCTTGTTTTCATTCAAGATGGGCTATTACGCAGCGTACCGATGGCTGCACTCCAAGATGGTGAAGAATTTCTAGTTCAGAAATACGCCATTGCTACGACTCCCGGTTTGCGCTTTACATCTCCTAAACCCCTAAATTTTCCAAGTCTGCGGACGCTAGCTTTGGGGTTAACCGAAGCCACTACCGTTGATGGTGAAGAATTTAAGGCTTTGGGAAATGTCACCGATGAAATCGATGGAGTTATAAAGCTATTTCCAGGTAGCAAGAAACTCTTGGACGAACAATTTACTCCTAAGAGCTTAGAGCAAGAACTTAAACAAACGGTTTACCCGATTATTCACATTGCCACTCACGGTCAGTTTGGCACTATTCCAGAAGATAGCTTTCTAGTGACGGGTAATAATGAGAAGATTACAATTACTCAGCTAGAGAGTGATATTCGTCGCTTTAGTAAAAGTACAGAGCCAGTAGAGTTGATCGCACTCACGGCTTGTCAAACGGGTATAGGAGATGACCGGGCGACATTGGGTATGGCTGGCATTACGGTGCAAGCAGGCGTCAGAAGTGCCTTGGCTTCTCTTTGGTATGTTGACGATGCTTTTACACAAGAATTAGTCGCTAAGTTTTACGATAACTTGCGATTGCAAATGAGCAAAGCAGAAGCCCTAAAGGAAGCACAGAAGGCGCTGATTAATCAAAACAAGAATATACATCCCGCTAAATGGGCCTCCTTTATCCTTATCGGTAACTGGCTATAGAGCGGAATCAGGTTGGTTTTTGCTGTAATTGTCAGCAACAAAAAGGGTTCTTCCGTACTTAGTATGCTAAAATGTTATGAAGACAGCCTGGGGAGTGACAACCCGCCTGAAACCCTGATAGAGTAAAGGGTAGTAATAAATATGTAGTGAAGTTTAATTACAGTAATTGAATACATAGGATAATTTTATAAATAACACAATCAAAATTTGTGATTTTAATATTTCTTTACGCGCTCGAATAATGTAGATTTAGTTACACTTATGCTATCCTAAGTAACTATTGCTGGAATCCTTGATATCTGCCAACATTAGTTTAGTCATGTAATATGCTATTTTTACGACCAGACTGCCCTGATTGTGGTTCAAATCACATAGTTAAAAATGGTAGAATTCATAATAAAAAGCCAAAATACAAATGTCAAAGTTGCGGTCGCCAATTTGTCTAAAATCCGACCAACAAAGTAATTAGCTCACCAACAAAAGATTTAATAGAGCGACTTCTTTTGGAGAAGATTTCTTTGGCTGGTATAGCTAGAAGCACGGGTGTTTCTCAAAAATGGTTACAGGATTACGTAAATAATAAATATGCCTCAATCGAACGCACAGTAAAGGTTAAATCTAAAAAAAAAGTCAGATTGAATGTTGAATGTGATGAACTGTGGTCATTTGTAGATTGCAAGGAAAATAAGCAATGGGTGTGGTTAGCAATGGATAGAGAAACCCGAGAAATTATTGGTGTTTATATTGGCGATCGTAGCGAAGAAGGAGCAAAACAATTATGGAATTCTCTACCTCCTGTATATCGACAATGTGCTGTTTGGTATACAGATTTTTGGCAGGCTTATGCTTGTATTTTTCCAAGCAAACGCCATCAGCCAGTTGGTAAAGACAGTGGAAAAACTAATCATATTGAAAGATTTAATAATACTTTGCGCCAACATGTTTCTCGGCTCGTAAGAAAGACTCTTTCATTTTCTAAAAAGTTAGAAAACCATATTGGTGCTATTTGGTATTTTATTCATCATTACAACTATGTTTTGAGCCAATGAATATCTAATCACTACATATTTATCACTACCAAATATTATAGCTAAATAGGTACGACGTAGATGTGGTAAGGGTTTGAGGTTTTGGGTTTACAAAATGTACTCTTGATATATTTTTTTACGTTAGGCGATCTGATTAAAACTTCAGCTCCGACCTGAAAACAATTTTTATTTTGAGGTTTTAGGTCAAAAAAGACGATCGGCTCAGGGTGCAACCCAAGGGGGTGCGGGTTGCAGGGTGAGGTTTGTGAGTTGCAGGGTGAGGTTAGGTATTGATAATTCAACTTTGACATACTAAAAACTGATACCTAAAATCGCTCAATCCCTTGCCACGTCTATGTTGTATGGTATTAGCTCTAATTGTTAGGGTTAATATTGCTGTACCTTAGCAGGGGTTGTCTTACGTACCGCCTTACGTGTCTTACATTGTGCCTTACGCTCTCCCCCCTACTCTCTAGAATCCATCCCGTAGCCTAGAGAGTAGGGCCTGGATTAATGACCTCAGGGTCAAGAATCAGCACCCCACAATTACCGCCATGTTGTGATGGAGTCGTTATTTTATTTTCCGCAGGTTACAGAACAGCATAGAAATCACCCGTCCGCCCTTCATACCTTCGCGTTCTTGCCAGTCAACCTTGCAATTGATGCTGGTGTGGATTTCAACAATACGGCCATGCCAGTTGTAACTAGCATCGTCTGGTCTGTTGCCAGCCACCTTATCGCCAACCCGAAATGCTTTGAGCGGGTCGGAGCAAGGTGTGCCAGTGAGTAGCTTTGCCGCTTCTTGCTTGTCAGAATCTGAGAGTTTGGAGAACAAATTGCAAAAGTCTAAAAAAGTTGGAGAAATTGCGGAGCCATCGGAGCCACCGCTCTGTGTAAGGGTTTGTGTGGAGCCAACTGCGGAGCCAGTATTTTTTGGCTCCTCAATTGGCTCCGCTGTAACCCTTGCTGTGTATACTGGCTCCGATGGCTCCGCAGTTTTCGCAGTTTTTGCGAAGCTCTGCACAAATCCAATGCCAAGCAAATATCTTTGGTTTCTTCGCTCTATTTCCTCTCGCTCGCAGTATCGACACACTTGAAGCTTAGGGAAAATCTCGCTAAACCTTGATGCCACTTGGTTTATAGCCTTCACAGGAGAATCATATTTGTTGGGAAGGTCATGCCAAATTAATTTCTCTTTGCCGTTGCTGCCAGGCTCTTTGTCTAAAATTCCCATGCCTTCATACCAGTTCACCAACAAATCCCACAAATCAGTAATCCAAACACGACCGCCCGCCTGAACCTCTAAACCGACTTCCCTAGCAAACTGCCAGAGGTGACGGCTTTCCTCTTGGGCTTTCTGCATTGCGTCCTTGGTTGCCTTGTAGTCAATGCCCTCGGTAAGCAGCAACGGCAACCGATCTAGTAACTTGTTAAGCATCGCCGGGGCAATCCGATCAAGAATGAATTTTTGATCATCCTTGAAGCGCGGGTCAGCTTCTAATTGCCCCTCAGCAGCGATCGCATTGCGAACATAAGTCTTGTCAAATCTCAGGATGCCGTAACGGTCATCAATCGCAGAGGTTCCCCCAGTAATGGATGGCAGTTTGTTGCAGTTGGCAAAAAAGATGGCGGCCGATTTGTACTCATAGCTATCCTTGCCCTTGCGCTCAATATCAAGAGGGTCGCCCGTGATGAACTGCTTAAGACTTTGGATGCCGTCTAGATCTACTTTTGCAGTATTCTCTGAAGCCCAATTACAAAGGCTCCCTTCAATTCCTGCCAAAGTAAACTTGCGGCCAGTGTCATAGGATTTGAAATCCGACAGCGACTTACCTGTCATCCCATTTCCATAAACTGCTGCGAGCACAGCGCGTAAGGTGTCTTTACCGTTCGACCCTTCCCCGTGGCAGAGCAAGCCTTTCACTCCCCGCCCCGTTAATTTTGAGCGCACCAGTTTCAGGTTGAGTGCAGCGGCAGCAGTTCGCAGAAAAATTTCTCGCTGGGAGGGTTCCAAACACTCCAGGAGACGATCGCAATCAGTGACATCAAGATGGGGGTCATACTTGCAGCCCACATAGGTATAGATATTTTTTGGGTCGTGCGCTACAAGCTCATGACTTCCATCAGGATGAATCTTGACCACTCCGTTGGAGCAGTTCAACCCACCAGGATTAACTTGTACAGGGTCAACAGCAGTTTGATTCACCACCCAACTAAAAACAGCATTAACGCTAGCAGTATCTGCGCGATTTTTGACCCAGACGCCTTTGACTTTTTCTGAATAAGTTTTCAGCCACCCTCCGATGCGTCGCTTCTCGCTTGACTCGTTCAATTCCTCGTAATAACTGCCAGTAAAGCGATACAGCAATCCGCCAATTGAAACATAATGACCGTCTGAGTAAAGTGCATCCTCTGCTTTCAAGATAAAGTTTTGCCCTGCAATTGGCGCTGTGTCTGGGATGTAGTCATCATTATTACTAAAAGACGACAAACATACTACACTCTCCTGCGTGCGGACGGGTGGAAGTATAGAATTATTAGTCTTTGATGCGTCAGTTTCGCGCTCATTTTTCTTTAGCCGCTTCTGCCATTCGGCAAAAGTTGAAGCATCGGCGACAGCTTGCAAAAAAGCATCCCCACCTTTCCCAACAATGAAATCGTCCATCCCTTTGAATTTGGTATGCCAGCAGGTGATGTGGAGAGTGCAGCCACGTTCGATTAGGATTTGAGCAAATTTTATGATGGCGGCACGGCAAGAAGGTTTGGCGGCATAGTCTGAATCAAAATCGATGTAATGAGTTGTTCCTGGTTGCGCCCATTCCTCTACAAACTTCGCCAGATGCCCGTCCTTTCCCCAGTTCCAGACACCAGTCAAAGCGATGACAGGTAAACCAAGACTTAAACCTGCGCCTGCCTTCTTGACTCCCTCTGTCCAGTGGCGGGGAATGGATAGGTCGGCGTGAACCTTTGCCCAATAGCCTTTATCAGGCATTGCCAGGAAAATTGCATCAGGTTCCATGCCGCTGCCTGTGAGGTATTTGCATTCTTTGGAGCCTTCAGGATGATGTGGTTTGTCTGGCTTGCCTTGCCCGTACCACGTACCCATGAATACGCCTGTACGCCAGTTAACGCCAGAACACCACCAGCCACCTGTTTTAATGAGTTCTTTGGGGCGGATGCGTTCGTTGAATTCTTTGTCTGTCAGCGATTCGATGTTGAGACGCGCGATCGCTTCATTAACCGCCGACCCCTCGCACCATTCGATGAGATGCTTGCTCGATAAGTTTTTTGGGGTGCTTGAAAATTGCCCGTCCATCGGGTTATTATTGTCGTACATGGAATTTTCTCGCCCCACAGCGAGTTTGATTACCAAAAGCCGTTGCGGTCAGGTCGAATTGAAAGCAGCGGTTTTTTGGTGTGTACAGGTATTTAACAAATTTAGGGCATGACCAAAGCATTTTGATGTTCCCACCTTTTCATTGTCCGTTCCGGGGTACTCCGTCAAGGGTCCGACAAATTCTACTCGCTAAGCTTTCAGGCTCGTCACAGCTTCTTCGTTACTTTCAAAAGTTTCTAGCTCGCCTGAAAGCTAAGCTCGTCACGAATTTCTCTTTCCCCCCTTGACGAAGCCTCCCCCCTCCACTGGCTTTTAAGGCGGGGGAACACCAAAAAATATCAATCTGCTTTCTTTACTTTTGTTCACAACAAGAACCAAGACTGTAACAGCTTCAAAAATGGCTGTAGTTTATTATTCATAAGCTTTATACTACTATTTATTTATTTTCTTTCTTGTGTTTATACCGGGTGTTACTCAGACCCGGTGCCTGCGGCGCTTGAAATTCTGAAGGCGCGGCCGGGGAGGGGGAGGCCACAGCTCGGCTGCCCCCCCCCGGCCCACGTTTTCATCCTCCTTCTTCTTGCATTAAGCGTTTATACTCAGCTTCCGCAGCTTTGTATTTAGGGGAGCCACCCTTAGTCACCCCCCAAATTTCGAGGATGATTTTTGCTTTGCCCCAGCCATGAGCCTGCAATTGATGGATTCGCTCAGTGCGTTCTGAGTCCCCGTTCTCCGAGCAGTTCTGTTCGCGTTCAGCTAGTTGTTTTTGGGCTATAGGTTCCGAACGTTCGCCTTCATCATAAGTCAGTGCCAGAGCGCGTTCTAAGTGTTCCACGGGGTTGAGAAGCGCCTCAGCTTCCTGCTGTCTTTGTTGCTGGGAAATGTAGGCGCTTGTCGAGATTTCATCAATCACATCGGCAGTGATTGCACGTTCTTTAATTGCCTCAATTTCCCCTTGCTCAGACAGTTCGCGAGCAATGTTACCCGCCGATACTGCACAGGCAATCGCAGCACACAAACTTACCCCTTGCACTGCTTTGTGAATGTCTAGCTTCTTGTCTAGCATATTGAGCGGAACCAGCCACAGCGCGACAGAGGACGCACTCAACACAAACAGTTTTAGCTGCATAAAAACACCCCCAAACCAATCAGCAGCATCGCCAAACCGCTAATTAACAAGGCTTGCAGGTCAGCCACAGAAATCTTGAGCAGCTTGCTCAGGGAAAAATCCAGCAGCCAGCTCAAACCCCAGGCGCAAGCAATGGCGGCCAACAAACACAGAACTGCTTGAAAGGCCATCGGATGCAAACTCGCTACCCACCCCAGGAGTGAGAAAGCGATGCACCCAGCAACGAAATAGTTTGCCAGATACATCGCTCGCATTAATTGCTTCCCCCTATCAGCTTGGCTTTAATTTCATCAATCCGAGTCCTGGCGTCGGAGTCTGCTTTGTCGATGCCAAGTCCTAGGCGGGCGTAGCCGGGGCGCATAGAGTGCAGTTTCTTAGCTAAGCCAGCATCAGCGCGCTTTTTACCAAGTTCGTTTACGGAGACCGCGCCTTCATACTTGCGGTGCTGCTGATGTACAGTTTTGTCGGCAGCTTCAATCTTTGTTAAAGCTTTGTAAGCGCGCTTAGACTGCCGTGCACCGTCTGTTTTTTCCTTTGCCAAACCTTTCATAGCGTCCGCTTCTTCCTTCGTGAAATAGCGCGGAGCTGGCACGACGGGAGCAGTACGAACTGAGCCAAAGTTCCCAGGAGTTAGTGGCGTGATAACACTTGCGTCAGTTTTTGCCAGGACAATGGATTTATCAATGGCGTGTCCGCCGTCGTTGCTGTCTTTCAGTTTTCCAGCACCAGAATTGCCGCCAAATAGGCGCAGTTGTAAGCTCATAGTTTTGTCCCGATTTGGATGTTGACGCGAACTGGAGGGAATAGGTTAAGAGGATTGATTTGTCGCCACAAACTCATAGCCAGCACAAATACACCTGCTGATGCAAGCGCTAGTGCGATGAGTTGACCAAAATCAACCCAGTCTAAAAAATTGGTGGAATTCTGGCGGGCAAAATTGCAGACCGAGAAGGAGCCGTCGTTAGTCCAATCACTTGTGTCAAGCGATTGAGTCTCCCTGTCTACACTGTCTACAGTGTCTACAACCTGCAAAGGAATGCCGTAGGTTTTCAACAGCGCTTCCCACGTAGCAGTCTTGCTGAGCTTGCCGAACTGCTTGGCGTCTTCGTTACCGAAACCACAGTCAAAGGCTCGCGCTTTAAGTTGGTCAATGCGACGATAACTGATGAGGGGCTTAGCCATTGGATTTACCCAACTTAATTGGAGCCAAAGCTAAGTAAGTAATTGCATTCGCTTGCTGCAGCCAAGCATCCATCTCTTTATGGCTTTTTGGGATAACCTCAAGCCAACTGTTCATAAGTAAGACGGCTTTACCAACCTCTGTGCTACTGGCTAACTCAAAATTCCCTGTATCTAGCAAGCAGCGTTTAGCCGAAGTAATAAAAACGTCAGAGTGTCGCAGATTTGTAATGGTGTCTACGCAGTCCCCTATCAGGCTAAAAATTTCCTCAAGGGTTTTGCGATCGAGAGTCACAATTTCTTCGGACACACACGTTAAGTCTTGCGATCGTCCGGAAGGACAACCCTCTGTAAATGTCATACTTTTTAGGCTCCAAACGTTGTCTGATAACGGCTTGGGGAAGTCGTGACTTGGCTAGCATCGCAAGTGCTGGTCAGTCGCGCATCAATCTTCCTTGATACTTACGATCGCAGTATCCCAGCCACTTTATCAAGGTGTTGCTGTAAACTTTTGTCGCCTCAGCTTTCCAGAATCTCTAAAATGGTTTCCAAGTCGGCCAAGTCTGTTTTTGATTTTTTCCGCCTGGCTCGGAGCTAGCTGAGAATTGTGGCCGCGTTGGGTGTTAATTTCTCCGAAAGTGTGGCGGCCGGAGCAGAATTTTGTTTTAGCTCGGAGAGTTCCCCCTCAATTTTCTCCCGATTGGCGCGCTCTGTCTCAAGCTGCGACCGCAATTCTATTGCTTCAGCTTGCGAGTTACCCAAGTCATTCTGTAACCGTTGTTTTTTCGCTTGTACCGCCTCCAGCTTATTCTTGAAAGTGCCAATAGTTGCTCCTGCCTCGTTCAGCCGTGCCACGTAGTAGCGCGTGTTTTCCGCTAGTTCTTGTTTGAGCGATTCAATCTTTTCATCCCGTTCTGTAACTTCACTAGGCTTGAGTAACTCAGGGAAATCACTCAAGCCCTCAATTTTCCCAGCCGTTCCTCAAAGCTTGCCAACTTAGCCGCTAGTTTTTCGTCTAGCAGTGTGTCTAGCAGTGGCTCGATATCTGCTACTGAGGGAGCTGGGTGGATTCCTTCAGATTTTGGGGGAGGGTTAGAAGCCGCTTGCTCCAAAGTTCGTATTACCCACGCATTAACGCTCAAACGCTCGGCTGCTGCTACTTTCTTAATAGTTTCAAGTAAGTCGCGATGTCCGTCCAATCTCAAATTAAGCTGTACTCTGTCTGTCATATCTAATACTTGTCTAGTGGTTTACTAGACAAGTATTAGCATTTGGTCTAGCAAATGTCTAGTGGTCTACAAGACTAATACTAGCACCTAGTCTAGTAAATGTCTAGTGGTAGCTATTTCTCTCCTCTGTCTAGCGTATTGTCTAGTAAATTGTCTAGCAATATGTCTAGTGAGACAAGCGATTAAACGAGGATAGGGCTTCTAGTCCGAGGGTAATGCTAGACGGGGATACGCTAATTTCCCCGCCTACGACTTAAATCTGGTACAGCTAGGTCAAGATATAACGTTTGTCTAGTAGTAACTAGACATTCCTTTGTAGTCTAGTAAGCTGTCTAGCTGTGTCTAGTGCTAGTTTAGTATTTGTCTAGTATAGTAAAGCGGCTAGGCAGGGAAATCGGTGTAAGACGTTGTAAGACACTATAGATAGTTGTAGACAGTGTAAACAATAAATTATTGCCAGTATTTAGCGATTGCTAATCGTGGGCCGGGGGCATGCAGTAGTATTTTGTCGCAGACTAATATATTGTGATGAAATATTTTGTAGTCATGCTTTTGTACTGAGATGACGTGAAAAGTAAAATTTTTTTACAAAAAAGGAGAGTAAAAATTATAGTAGCTAAATCACAAAATAACCACCTAAGCTAGGAAAAAATTAAAGAAATGAGCCAACTACAACCTGTATTAACATTTGACGGTATTGAGGAGTACATTGAAGTTCCTTACAGTGAGCTACACAATCCCAAAGTATTTACTATATCGTGTTGGGCGAAATTTATGAAGATACCAGAAGGGAAAGATATTGTCTTATTGGATACGATTTATGAGAAACAAGGAGTAAAGGAAGGCTACTCGCTTTTTAGGGATGATACTAAGGAGTGGCGTTTTGTAACCGACGGCTTTTCAGCAATACAGGGTTCATTAGAATTAGCTTTAAACACCTGGACACATTTAGCAGGAACCTTTGATGGCAGTAAAGCAAAACTTTACGTCAATGGTCAAGTCGTAGTCGAACGTATAGCATCATCTCAAGTTAATACCCACGTTTCTCTACATATAGGTGCGGGACATTTACCAGAAACAAACGTGGCGTCTTTCTTCTTTCCAGGTCAAATGGCTGAAGTTTGCATTTGGAACAAAGTTCGCACTCAGCAAGAAATTCAATCAGACATGAACCAACGCTTGACTGGAAAAGAAGCAGGTCTAGTGGGGTATTGGCCTTTGAACAAAGGCTCTGGCAATATAGTCATCGACAAAACTGGTAACGGCAAGAACGGCATAGTTCAAGGCGGTGCCACTTGGACACAAGAAGAAATTCCCCTTGAGCCTACAAAGCTGACAACTGGAGAAGTTCAAATACCACTTAAGCCCAGCACTGGTGTTGAAGTTACTAATAAGCCCTCGAAAGATAGTTCTGACAAAAATATTAAAATGGCATCGGGAAGCACGACACCTGGTGCAACAAACTGGCAGGCATATGACGAAAGTGGTATTTATGTGGATGTCGATACTAGTGCTGCTGGCTTCACCAAAACACCTGTATATGTAACATCAATTGGTGGCGATAAACACCATTGGAAGACTACAGGAGGTTGTGCTGTCTGCCAAGTAACTGCAAAAGGTTTCCGTATATATATCAGGTGGGATAGTATCTCGGCAACTGGGGAATTACTAACTCCAGCAGATGCTAATGCTAACAAATGGCATATCAACTGGATTGGTTTTGAATCGTCAACAATTTACCCATCTTGCGATGGATAGCAGTCACCTACAGGGAATAGTGGGCAGCATCCTCCTCAAGCTTCTTCCATATTTTTGGCTTGTCAGCAACGGATACTACCTAACCGTGGCCGTCAAGCTGAAAGATTTTTCAGCACATCTCCTGACCCTAAGTTTAAAAGTGTTACAACTAGGCGGGCATATTCATATTTCTCCATCTATGGCTTGAAATTGGTACAGCTAGCAGGATATAGCATTTGTCTAGTAGTAACTAGACATTTCTTCTTAATGTCTAGTAGCTTGTCTAGCATAATGTCTAGTAAAGCAAAGCGACTAGGCGGGGATATCAATGTAAGACGTTGTAAGACGTTTGTAGACAGTTGTAGACAGTGTTTACAATACCAAAATTTAGCGCTAATCGTGGGCCGGGGGAGCAGCTAAGCGTGGCACGCCCCCCGGCCGCGTCAGTGGAGCGCCGCAGGCTACAGGTTGAAAAACCGGGTCGAGTGATACCCGGTGATACCCGGTGATACCCGGTAAACATCCCATAAAAACACAAAACATGATATAATATCAGATTTGAAAAATTCACACCCAAAACTAAGCAACTGGCAAAAATTTTGAGTGGCGGGCGTTCTTGCCTAGATTATGGATTAACGCAAAAGCCCGGGAACGTCCGACACCAAAATTTTACCGAAGGGGTGCCAGTTGCGCTGGAGCTAATGTGTCCCGTATTCGTTCAAGAAGGTGATCGCTGCTGGTACACTTTTACGGCGTTTTATTTTGCTAGCTTAAGCTTTTTTGCGTTTTAGCAATCCTGCAACACCTATTGCCGTAATGAAGCCAAGAATTGTGGTAGGTTCGGGAACTGGTTCGGGAACTGGGTCGGTAAATTTGGTAGTTTCAACTATCAATCTTGGTGGGCTGGGGCCGTATATGCTAGCAGCACCAAGGTTTAAGGCACGAATGCCAAAGCCAGCAAAAGAATCGCCGTTGCTAGCTCGCTGCTTAACAAACGGAGTCACGTCAAAGCTAATAGAAGTGTCGACAGATAATAAGGGGGGAAAGGAGGAAACATCTACAGAACTCAAGAATACTCCTGCCTCAAAATCTGATGCGTCGGTTGCTCCGTTTCCTACATAGCCGAAGATGCCTAGACTGCCGGGGTTGATAGAATGTATCCCAATATGTGGGTCTCCTACCCAAACACTGTGAAGCATTATTTGCATAACAGCACTCTTGATGGTTGTATTCTGGTTAAGAGAAAAGTTGCCAAGATTGAATTCAGCAAACGCTGCTGCTTCAGCAACTGTTCCTTTAGCAACAACATCAAAATTACCAGGAATAACTATATCTCCTTGTCCGTTCAGATTTAAATCTATGACTTTAAACTTGATTGCAGGCGCAAGAGTAAATGTAGCTGCTTTAACTGCTTCAGTTACTCCGAGTATAAAACCTACAGCTGTGCCAACAGAAGCAACTGCAATACTTGCAACCTTGCGATAGTGATTTTTCATGAAAACTAAAATTCCTTTTATAGTAAAGAATTAAACTGGAAACCCCATCCCATAATTAAAATACCTGAACGATAGCTGGCTTATTTAAGAATAATATTTCTTTACCAAAGTTATTGAATCTTAAACAGAGTTACTTCCATACAAATATCAAACGACTGATTTTAGCACGGGTAGCACAGGTAACGCAGGTATAGTTTTCAACAATCTCCAACCGCGGACGGGAAACTGGATGACAGTCATGTAACACCTAAAAGCAGTCTCAACATTCTAGGCTATAGTGTGGTATTGTTTTTTTCTGCTGAATTGATTTCTTTCGTTTCAGCCATCTTCCCAAGCATAGACCTATAGCTGAACCAAAAATTGTAGTCGGTTCCGGGACAGTAGCATCGGCGGTTTCAATTATCAAACTGGGCGGAGCATTATAATTATCTCGCAGGCTAGCGCTACTGTTGATCGCACGAAGGTTTCCGACATAAAAGCCAAACCCTGCAAAATCATCGCGACTGTTAACTCGTTCATTAACAAAGGATGTCACGTCAAAGTCAATACTATCACGGGGAATTCTAGGGGATGAATTGGCGTCCATTACCTCGTCCCCACCTAGGCTTACTCTAACGTCAAAATCTGATATGTCAGCTTTTCCATTTCCTACATAGCCGAAGAGGCGTAGAACCAAAGAACCGGAATTATCGGGACGAACATTCCTAAGAGGAGTCTTCAAAATAGCACGTCTAATACCTGTATTTGGGGCAAGAGGCAAATTGCCAATATCGAATTCATAGAAAGCTCTTCTTTCGTAGCCAGTATATAATTTTTGCACGGAGTAAGAATTGGGTCCAATATCAGCCAGGCCATAACTATTGCCCGAGCTACGAGGGTACCCGTGGACGAAAAAAATTTCGGGGTCTGTTAATGTAAGTGTAGCTGCTTTAGCTTCTTTGTTTACCCCCAAAGTAAAACCTAAAGCTATACCAACAGAGACAGATGCAGCTTTACCGTAAAGATTGTTCATAAAAACTAAATTTCTTTTTATTCTAAACACCTTGAGTTGAAAGCCTATTCAGTAATCAGATTAACTAAGTACCAGCTAACCTACTAAAAAAAACATAACTCTTTATTTAACTTATTTAACCTTAACTAGCAAGCTACCGGCCTAGAGGCTAGAGAGTAGGACAAGAGGTAAGACAGGTTGTATACAGGCTGTAAGACAAAGCCTAGAGAGTAAGACAAACTGTTGCAAGCCCAGGGCAGGGAAAAGTGCCTATCCTAGACCAGATTCGCTGTCCGGCACATACAGTCTACTATCTAGTCCTAGCCTCGATTGTCTGTCCCGCCTAGTATATGGCACCCGTTTATAGAAATGGTTAGGTAGAGGAATCAGCCATTTATGGAAATGGTAATGGGTAACGAAGTTGTAGCAGTTCTAAACGCTGTGTCAGCTTAACGTATCCTGATGGAGTTGTGGGGATTGGTTAAAGCCAGATCTAAGGCGTGCCACAAAAGTCGATAGGTTATTTAGAAAAGATGGATTGCACTCATAGCTCATTTTAAAGCTTCTCTAACTTTTGATATATAAAGAATCCTGACTTATGCAACAAACTGTATTTCTTCAGATATAGATGTATTTTTCTGTATTAAAATATGTAAAAACTTGCCAAATTATTATGTCACCAAATTAAACCTGTGGTAGCCTAAAAAAATATAGATGGGGTGTAATGATGTTACGTCATATAATACAGCACTTTGCTTAACGATTAGCTCAAGCTTAAATTATACGCAAAAAAATAGGAGATTAGCTAATGGGACGTAACTTGTTTGAATATCATGCTGTTATAGGCTATCGTTATATTCCTGGTTTAGTAGCACGGGTTAGGCATGAGGCAGGTGGTTATCTTGTACGTTGTAACCAAGCTGGTTTTCGGTGCGAGCATGAATTTACGGAAAAAAAGACAAAAGACGTATTTCGAGTACTCGTTTTTGGCGATTCTTTTACAGCCGGGAATGGCGTTAGCAACGGGAAGCGGTACAGTGATTTGCTTGATTCACGTTTAAAGCAAGTAGAAGTTCTTAATTTCGGGCTACCTGGCTCAGGACCTGATCAACAATTTTTAATTTTTCAGGAGTACGCTAGACAAATTGATTATGACCTTGTAATTCTAGCCCCTATGGTAGCAGACATTTGGCGCATTATGGTCAGCGAACAGCTTATAATAAGCGTTTCTGATAGTCAAGCTGCTAAAAAGCCTAAACCTTATTATGAATTTAAAAATGGACAACTAAGATTGCAAAATCAACCAGTACCCCGTACTTTACAGCCAATAAATAGTCTAGAACTTGAGCAAATTGAGGAAAAAAAAATAAATATTTTGAAACGAAATATTAGAAAAATATATAAACGCTACCCTGAACTACATTGCTTTTTAATGCGAATTCGGGATATTCGCAGCCCTGTCGAATACGAAGATGCAACTAATGAAGCATGGCTTTTAATGAAAGCAATTCTTGCTAACTGGATTCAACAGGTAAAAACCCCTATTTTATTGTCTCCTATTCCTACGTTTTGTCACATTAATAAATGTATTAAAGCTGATGGTTATCAACTGCGTTTTACAGAGCTAGCTATTGAAAAAAATGTAGAAATGATTGATATATTACCAGAGTTTTGGAAACTCAATTCAAAAAAACGCAGGCAGTGCAGATTCAACAATGACGATCACCCTACTGAATTAGGACATGAGGTAATAGCTAATGCACTACTACCTCACATTAGCAAATATTATGAACAATGGAGAGCTAAAAATGTGTGACTCGGTATATGTTTTGGGGATTTCATCCTTTTATCACGATGCTGCAGCTGCAATTACTCAAAACGGTGAAATTATTGCTGCTGCTCAAGAAGAACGCTTTACTCGAAAAAAACACGATCCGCGTTTTCCAGTCAATGCTATACAATTTTGTTTAGAAGCAGCACAGATAGAGCCAAAAGAGCTTGCCGCAGTAGCTTTCTACGACAATCCAGTATTATCTTTAGAACGTATTGTAAAAACATTAATTGCTGCTGGATCTGATGGTTTATCTACTTGGCTAAAAGCAGCACCTAACTGGCTCAACAGAAATTTATTCATTGAAAAATTAATCAAACAAGAGCTTAATATAAATCTCCCTGTGCTTTTTTGTGAGCATCACTTTTCTCATGCGGCTAGTGCGTTTTATCCTTCTCCGTTTGAGGAGGCAGCCGTACTCACCATCGATGGGGTCGGAGAATGGGCAACAACCAGCCTTGGTGTTGGTAATGGTAGCGATCTTCAAATTCTTAAAGAAATTCATTTTCCTCACTCTCTTGGACTTTTATATAGTGCCTTTACACAGTTTTGTGGCTTCAAGGTAAACACAGGAGAGTACAAATTAATGGGATTGGCTCCTTATGGACAACCCACTTACGTCGACATCATTTATGACAAACTGATCCATGTTAAAGAAGACGGCTCTTTTAGATTGAATTTAGACTATTTCGGCTATATTAATTCCGACAGTATGACTAATTCAGCATTTGCTGAATTATTCGGCGGATCTCATCGAAAACCCGAATCTCGTATTACTCGTCGTGAAATGAACTTAGCTGCTTCAATACAACGGGTTACTGAAGACATAATGCTCAAACTTAGCACTCATCTGCAAGAGTTAACCGGCAAGTCAAATCTGTGTCTAGCTGGTGGTGTTGCCCTTAACTGTGTTGCTAATGGGAAAATACTTAACAAAAAGATTTTCGATAAAATTTGGATTCAACCGGCAGCAGGCGATGCTGGTGGTGCTATTGGCGCGGCTCTGATGGTTTCTCATGTGTACTTCAATACTCCCCGGCCTCTAGTTGATAATATTAGAGATTGTCAGCAAGGAAGTTATTTAGGACCTGCTTTCTCTAACGCTGAAGTTAAAGCTTTTCTTTTTAACGATAATTTTCCTTTTGAAGAAGCTACCGATCAAGAGCGTGCCGAACTTGTAGCTCGGGAATTAGCTAATGGTAAAATTATCGGTTATTTTGTAGGGCGTTCGGAATTCGGTCCTCGCGCTCTAGGCGCCCGTTCGATTTTAGGTGATGCACGCAATCCCTACACTCAATCAAGAATGAACTTGAAAACCAAGTTCCGCGAATCATTTCGCCCATTTGCCCCTTCCGTTCTTCTAGAAAAAAGCAGGGACTACTTTAAACTTGATCATGAAAGCCCTTATATGCTTTTAGTAGCTCCTGTGTGCGAAGCTATACGTAAGGAAGCTTCAGCAATTGATAGTGATGATCTTATAGCTATTGTTAATCAACTTCGCAGTTTTATTCCTGCGGTGACTCATGTTGATTACTCGGCACGGGTACAAACTGTTACTTCTACCACGAAACCAGACTATTATCAAGTTTTGAAGGAGTTTGAAAAACTTACAGGAGTCGGGGTTATTGTTAATACATCATTTAACGTTCGTGGTGAACCCATCGTTTGCTCTCCCCATGATGCTTACATCTGCTTCATGCGTACTGACATAGATATTCTTGTCATGGAAAACTGTATCCTTTATAAAGAAAAACAACCCCAATTTCAAGAAACTCAAGACTGGAGAAATAACTATGAGCTTGATTAAGCAAAAACAGATTGAAGTCTTAACAAATTTTTACAAACAAGAAATTGTTCCTCTCTCTAATATTTACGCTGATTCTATTTTAGATTACGCTTGCCCCGATTCTAATGAATCATATTTTATTAAACGAAGTAACACGCGCATGACCAAACAAGATTTTGAATTAAAACTGGCGGATGAGCAACAGGCGGCAAAAACGATTGATAGCAAGTGGGCGGCAACTCCCCTTAAAGGTTTAGGTAAGAAAATGCTCAAACTTACCCCCTATTTTCTTAAAGTTAAGGAAAAGTCCGAATTATCTTCTTCTATTTATGAAATGTTTTAGATAACCGTGTGTTACTTAATAACTATGTTTGGTGCAGCCGCAGCATTAGGATATGGAGCCATACTCAAACGCAAGTATTCTAAAAACACAGAATCCTGAGCTAGTTATAGGTGTTACAAGTTCTAAATGGGGGATAGACTGTTATCCCCGTTTAGCTTTTGACACCCGTTTATAGAAATAGTTAGATAGAGACATTATCCGTTTATGGAAACGGTATGAAGCTGTAGTAGTAATAGCCCTAGAGCTAGATCTACCTGTATGTCGGCTTAACCCTCTTCTGTCACTCTGGGAAAATAAAAGTGAGAGCCAAATTTTTAACTGTAGATACAGCGGGGATTTGAGCGTTTATTTTCTAACAGAATGGCGGAAATCAAGATTTTTGATAAAAGTCTTATGCTCTAAGCATCCCGGATTATTTTCTGCCGAAAGTGACAGAAGAGGGTTAACCTGCACTGCAACCCTGCCTACGCAGCAACACATCAAATCTACCTGCAGCAAGCCTTTAACCTGTAAATAAGTTTAGAATGGGCAACCAATCGGACGAGAGACAGCCTGGCGAGTTCAAATGGTTTCAAGGGCATTCAGTCTCACAAGTTAGCCCTCACGCCGCAACCGATGACCGCTGCGCTAATTTTTCGGCGTCAACTTGTCCGAGACAAGCCCTCTGCTTACAGCAAGCTCTACAGCGGACAAGCTGCCACTCGAAAAATTTCATCGGCTGCTTGACCTAGTTTTTTGGGGAAATATCAAACCCACATTCCGCAGTTCTGGCTTTGATGACTAAGGATTTTTATACCTTCACCGTAGGAAAATTATCTGTGCCTACCTTTTCTAATTTTAGTATCATTATTTTGCGATTTTGGCGAAATATAAGAAATTGGAATTCACAGATATTTCCTAATATATTCTTTCGGCAATATCTGAACTCATTCTCCCTAAATCAGACATCACAATTCCGGCAACATGAGTGTTCTGTTGCCAACAATTTGAATTTATTTAACAATATTCTCCGGTTTGTTTTCCGAGTTACCCATCTTCAACTATTAAATAATATTGACCGCAAACCTTTCCTAAATAATTTAATATCTCCCGACGTTCCTTTGTTAAGTTGCTTATCTGGCTCCATTTAGGTTGACTAAATGTACGGCTTGAAACATCTGAAATACCCACCGCATTGTCGGTTTATTTGTCAATTTCTTGACCTGCTTTCTGATGCTGGCATTGGCTGATTCTAATTCTTGTCTCAACTTTCTTTGGGCGAGATTATATACTAATAAACATACTCCCATTATCATGGCAATTGCTTCTACTCTCTCGGGTTTTTTCACGAAGACGCTTGATGTGAAAAATAATGGGTTTTTTAAAAATCTAAATCCTCTTTCGTTACTTTGTTGCTCTTTGTATTCTTCTAATATTTGCTGGTTGCTTATTTCGTTTTTATCTAAGATGTTTGTTGCCAGTATAAATCTCCCTGCTTTGATTTTTTCGGCTGATATTATTTCGGGTCTGGTTTCTATTTTACCGATTATTTGATAGGCTATTGTGTCTATATTACTAGCTTTTTTGGTGGGTGCTTTTGGTTTTTGATGGCTTTTTTTTTGACATTTAATTTCGGTAATCTGGTGATATTTCCATGTGTCTGATAGATTTTTTATTGCGGTTTCTGCGTCGGCAACACAGGCGAAATTTTGCCGGGAAAGCTTGCGTAGGGCGGCTTGGGCGCTTGATTGTTGTTTGTTTACTTGTTTGTCTATTTGTTTGATGCTTGCTTGTTTCCTGAGTTCACTTTCTATGACTAACCATCTTTGTTTGATGTTTCCATATTCGCTAGCTCTTTCGGCTATCTTATATCCTTTTTTTGAGCTTGATTGCCATTCGCTTTCTTGGATGTCTACGATTTGCTCTTGGGCTGATTTTATGCTTAATGGGACTCTTGTTATCCATTTGATTCCTGTCATTGCTGATAGGTTTTCCCTGGTGTATAAGGCGCTGTCTGCTACGCAGATTCCTTCAAATGTCCACTGTTTTTTGAATTCTTTTAGTCTTGATACGAATACGCTTTTATCGTCGATGTTTCCTGAATCTATTTTTAGATATAGTGGTATGTCTCCGTCTCCTGTTACAATCATGTCTATGATAAATTGTTTCAGGTCGGGTCGATGGTCTCTCGAGTATCCGTGAACTATTTCTATTGGTTTCATTTCTGATGTTTCTGGTCCGGGTTCTTTTTCTGTTTGGTCGCTGTTTTCAACTTGGGTTTTATATTCTCCTTGTACATACATTGAACTTCCATCTAAATGGATGCTGTTCATTTTTACTTGGAATTTATGGGCGGCTTTTATGGCGATTGTTGTGAAGAGTTTTGTGGTTCCTACTTGGTAATATTTGTCGAGTGCTCTTCCTAGTCTATCGTCGTTTAGATGTTCCGGTAGTATTTCCTTTCCTATTAGATGTGATGTTGCTTTGCCTACGAAAAATTCCTCGAATATGTATAATGGGGCGCTTAAAAATCCTAGTCCATTCAAAATCATTGCTTTCATGACTTGTCCTGGGCTGAGCATTTCTTGGGTTGTTATTCCTACTATTTTATTGACTTCTTCTACTAATTCCATCTCGTCTATTATGCCTGCTACTATTCCTAGATGGTCTAAATTTAGGACTTTTATGGCTTCTTGATGCTCATTCATGGTTTTTTCCTCTTGGCTCCTCATTCGTTCATTGTATCTCAAAAAAGCCTGAAGTGATTACCCAGTAATCACTTCAGGCTTGAATTTTTCAATTTTATAACCATCAATTCTATTTAAAGACCTGCGGAATGTGGGTTATGTAGACAAGATTTTGCGAGTAGTCGCTTATATGGATGCTCGGGAGGGACAGCTTCCCCAAGGCATAGCTTTTTTCACGGAGCCAGATTCCCCTCTTCCTGGGTATAAGCCCCATTCTCAATTGCCTTACCCTAAAAATTACACTGACCTCAAATCTTAGGTCGAGCAACTGGCAAAAATTTTGAGTGGCGGGCGTTCTGGCGTAGATTGTGGGTTTAACCCAAAAGCTCTGGGAACGTCCGACGCCAAAATTTAGCGAAGCGGTTGCCAGTTGCGATCGGACAAGCCGTAGAATATTAATTGCTGGAACCGAGCCTGGGCGACTGGGCTAATCCAGACGGGAAGAAGAAGCTTCTAAATTGGCTTTAGCATTCCAAAAAAAAATGGCCGCTGTTTGGGCGGGCCACAAAATAAATTAAAACTAATTTCAGTCTATCAGCGCACGTATTGCAGCGCAAACCTACCCGACAACCCGCCCAAAAAAAAGCGGTCATACTCTACGCCAACAAGCGGGTGAAGTATGACCTCGGTTTTAGATCTTAATCAAGTACCCAGTCTCGATCTTTCAAAAATTCCTTACCCTTGGCCCCTAGTGCCAGTAGTGGGGAAGCGACCTTCTAAAAAAAATTGGGTAAAAAAGGAGTGCGATCACTCGGAAATTCTCGCCGAACTTCAAAGTGGCAAAGCTACGGGCGTCGGGTTGAAGCTGGGCAACGGACTGCTGGCAGTAGATATCGATGGCGAATCTGCCGCCAAACTTTTACTTAAACTCTCTGGTCAAAATACTCTCACAGATTTTTTTGCAACAACTGCCTGGACGAGCGGTCGTCCTGGACGCAAACAATGTCTATTCTCTGTTGAGGAAAAAGATTGGCCCCGCTTGCGGAAATATTTACGAATTGGTACTGGGATTGCAGGAGATGATGGCAAGGAAGAAGGTCTAGAGTTCCGGTGGTTAGGAACTCAAAGCGTACTGCCCCCAAGTATCCACCCACTTACAAAGAAGCCTTACACCTGGATTAACAACCCGCTCCAAACTCCCCCGGCGCTGGCTCCTGAATGGTTAATTAGTTTGTGTGAAAATTGGCACACCGAATATGTCAGCGAGGACGAAATCGATCTGGTGCGTTTCCCCGCAAGGCTGTTCCCGCACTTCGGTCGCCAACTGAGCGTCTGGCTATTAGCGCGTCGCTTCGACAATTCGCGCCACAAGCACGGCGGCAAAAACTTTGGCAGCGGCATTGGCAGCTTCACACTTTTGGCCGCTAGCCGTATTCTGGGTCGCAGCCCTGGTCATATCAGAAGATTGCTTCGTGAGGCCAAAGTTTCGGGGCTGATTAGGCGTTACAACCAGCGCTACGGCCGCATCACAGTTTACTACTCCAGCTTAGAAAGAGCGATCGCGATTGCAGGGCTAAATCAACTCGGCCCCGTCGCCGCCATAAATATTGACAACTTAAGAAATCTCCACATAATCGCTACAGAAGTGGAGGCACAGCATTTGCAACGCGCTTCTTTTTACCAGCAACGGCAAGAAGAAACGCAGCAAATAAAGGCCCAGGATTCCAATCCTGAGCAACCGACGACGCAGATGGTTGCACCGATAACTCTGCTCACTTGCGATAAACTGGCGCGAGTATCGAGAAAGAGCGATCGGTTCATATTCTGCGAGCCGGGATTTCGTTTCTATGGCGGCAGTCAGGCAGCGATCGCACAGTTGCGGGGATTATCTCAGGCAACTGTGAGTCGCCACCTGTCAAACAAGTATAGATTGGCGGCAACTCCAATACGAGGTTTTCGGCAGGAGTTACCGCCAATCATCAAAAAACAGCTTGTGGAGCGTCACCCGAACTTAAAAAATATGCCTCCAAAAATATGTTTAGAGGATGGCTTATTTCGGATGAATGGGGATTGGTGGACGCCTCACTGCAATGTTTACTGTCTAAGTCATCGCCTAGTGTCAGCCCGTCGGCGAAGAGCTGCGTTGAGTCCGCAATTAATAAGCGGAACTTATGAATCGGAAAAAATCGGTGGGGCGGTAAATAAGAAAAAAGACAATAAGATTTCTTTATCTAACGCCCAATTTTACAATACCGAGCAAGACAGTAAACACTTTTTAGAAAATGAAAAGAAGGCGGAGCAGAAGGAGGTATGCTCCCCTGGGAAAGCTAAAAAACCAGGAAAGGGAACAACAAAAACGATCACGGCTCAGCATTAAGCTGGAAATGTCCCAAATTTCGGACGTTTTTACAAGGGGACAGACTGTCTACTATCCTCCCGTAGCGTAGAATGTTGGCTCCGAAATCGAGCCTGATTTGCCCGTTTTCCAACTGTTGGCTCAGGATATGGAGATATATTGAGGGATCTGTAGTACTGTATTTCGTTTACTTGCAATGTGCTGTAATATAAGGAACGGAAGATTGTCATAAAAAAAGTACGTATGAAAAAAATATTGAAGAGACTTGGCTGGACCCTATTCCCACATCGTTTCGCGAAAAGGTATTGGTCGTATAAAAACACCTGGGCAGAGATCGAAGAAGCTATTGTCCCCATTTTCTTGAGCAAAACCACAGAGTGCGTTGATGTCGGGGCTAATTATGGAAGTTATACAGTTCTGATGTCGTTATTTTCACGGCATGTTCACGCGTTTGAACCTTATCCCGAATGCGTTGCCAGCCTTCAGAATATGTGCCTGCCAAATGCCTCCATTTATCATTGTGCGCTGTCGAGTGCCGAAGGCTTTTCCGAGTATTTTGTTCCTGTGCGGGAGGAGGGAAGTCGTATAAGCTGCCTTGGGACGCTTGATCGGTCTGTCTTGTCTGCGTACCGCAACGTCGATGCGCTCAGAGTTCCAACGTCCACGCTGGATTCGCTGTGTGCCAAGCCGATTAGCTTTGTCAAGATCGACGTCGAAGGCCACGAGATGGATGTCTTAAACGGGGGTAGAAAGCTAATTTCAGAACAGCAGCCGGTCTTTATGGTGGAAGCGGAAGAGCGCCATTGTGCGGGCATAGTGCAACGAACAAAAGAGTTTTTTTACGAATTCGACTATCAAGGGTTTTATATCCTAGAGGAAAAAGTATTTCCGTTCGTATCGTTTGACTATGAGCTTCAAAATTGTAAGGAACTGGCTCGCCCTACCACGCGGAAGCAGATGCGTTATGTAAACAATTTTATTTTCGTGCCACCTTCATTAAATGTAGAATCCGTTATTGAAAAAATGAGTGCGAGACTTAGCGACAAGACTTGATTTCCAAGTCATAGAACTAGCTCATAACAATGATTCTGGAGAGGATATTGAATTAGACACAGAATTAAAATCTGAAGTATATGATGTATCTGCACTCAGATGCTCGACCCTGAGGCACGACCTGAATCCTTACGTCTGTCCTACCTAGCCATAGCACTTTTAAACCCAGGCTTAGGAGATGTGACTATCCAAATATATTCTTATAAGTCTGGCTCTCAAAACTAATAGCGACAGGAAGATGAATAGGAACCTGCACAACATTACCCGAAAGCACCCCAGGAGAAGTAGTATCTCCACCTACAATCTGTTGCAGGTCTTCTTGTGACAGCTCAACCAACTTAGTAGGTAAGCTTTGTACAATAAGACGGTTGACGGAATCATTGGCTTAGGTTATTAAGGTTTTCTTGTTCATGAGAATTTTTATCCTAGTGCTGACAAAAGCTTGAGCGAACTCTATATTAACGATGCAGGCAAATCGTATTTTTATTTACCTCGCTCAGGATTGAATATCTTCGCTGTCTATCCTCTGCTACTGGAGAGAAGCTAATTTTCCGACGTAGCTGTACCATTTTCAGGGATTTAAGCGAGTATCGCTACCCAAGTTCACCCTGCACCCTGAGACAATCGTGTTTTTCGACCTAAAAACCCAAAATAAAAATTGTTTTCAGGTCGGATCTGAAGCTTTCTCACCAATCGCCTAACTTTTTTAAAATCCCGAAGCTTGCTGAATAAGATTTTTCCGCCATTTATGGAAATGGTTGCGTCAGGAAATTACCCATTTATGGAAACGGTGATACTTAGCGAAGTACGGGACACATTCGCCCCGGCGCAACTGGCATCCCTTTCGTGTCACCGTTCCGAAGGGTTCCAAACTTACGTTCTTGATGAAGCTGTAGCAGTTGGGTGTTAGGTATTTATAAAGTCTGTTTGAGATACCTAACCTCATCCTGCAACCTTCACCCCTCTACGGTGCACCCTGAGGCAATCGCTTTTTTTGAACTAACGGGGCTTAAACAAAAAATACGAGATAAATACGTTATATACTTGCAGAGCAAGCATATAACGTTAAAAAATGACCGATGAAAGAGACAACCCCTGCCGCGATGCCCCCCTGCTTCGATAGATGGTGTCAAGGATTTGACGATATTTTTGGTCATCTTGCCCAAAAACGAGAGTTTAGGAACTATTTAGGGGGATTATTGGGAGAAAGTGAGCGAAAAAACCTGTCGCAGATGGCAGCAAATGCCGTAGGAGTAACTTACCACAAATTACATCATTTTTTAACAGTAGCGCCTTGGTCATTCAATGAGGTGAATCAACGTCGCCTAGACGTAATGAATCAGTGTCACAAAACCAAGATTAGTCGAGGATTTAGCCTGCTCATAGATGATTCAGGGCATAGAAAAAGTGGTAACTTTACCGAAGGTGTAGGAAGACAATACATCGGACAAATCGGAAAAACCGATAATGGAGTAGTAGTAGTTACCAGTCATCTATATGATGGAAAAAAGAGCTTGCCATTAGATATTGAATTATATCAAAAGGCCGACGACTCATTACCAGAAGGAAAAGCCGATACTGAATTCAAGAAAAAGCCAGAAATAGCCATAAATTTAATCGACAAAAGTTTAGCTAGAGGCTATAAACCAGGAATAGTCTTGATGGATGCAGGGTATGGTAATAACACCAGTTTTTTACAAAAATTAGAAAGGGGGTAGAATGAAGAGAATTTATGTCAGTAATACGTCAATAACAAGAGGATTTTCATCAAACTGCTTCAACCCATCTTTAGTATATTATCAAGGAGATTTATTGTTTTTTTATCGTTATCAGTTTAAACGCGAACTGTTTCACAATATTGGTTTTGTGAAATTAGATTCTAATTTTAAACCTACTAGCAGGCACCAGACTCTTAAAATTCCAAAAGTTACAGAAAAAATTAACACATGCAACGACCCTCGTGCATTTGTCTGGAAGGATAAATTGTACCTTTTGTGCTCACAAGACAGTTTGGTAAACAATGCTTGGTCAACCTCAGTAGTATTAGGAAATGTAGACTTGAATAATGGTCAACTAGATAATATTCACGTACCTAATTACGGTAAAAATTTCAACTACTGTATTACAGATGCACCACTTGCATTTGAAAGGAACTGGACTCCTTTAATAGTTGATAATGACTTTTACATGATTTATCGAATCAATCCTTTAACTGTAATAAAATTTTGCCCTCAACAACAAATTTGGACAGAAGTAGAAGTAACTCACAAGTATTCGATAATTCCATATCAAACTTACGTGTCGGGTGGGACACCTTTAATTCCATGGCGTGGGTCCGAGTACATCGGGCTATTTCATACTTATGTGAAGACACATGAAGATCGACGTTTCTACTCTATGGGTTTTTACACTGTAGATGTAAATGAATGGCGTGTGACAAGTATTTCTCCTAAACCAATTCTGACTCCATGGAAAAACAAATGGAAAGATAGCAGACGACACATAGTGAAAAGGATGTTTGTAGAAACTCCCAGTTATGAAGTGGTATTTCCTGCAGGTATAATTGATTGTGGTAATGCCTGGGCTGTAAGTTATGGCTGGAATGACTGCCGTTGTTATATAAATATTTATGAAAAAAATATGGTTATTGAATCTTTAATACCTTGTTAGGCTGTGCGACGAATCAACCTGTGATAGCAATATACAGCAGATTCGGAGTTTATGAGGTACAAACATGAATATCAAACCTTTGTAGTCGAGCATCTAATTGTGTCTCACTTAGCTCAAATCTCGTTTATTGTAGCATTTATAGCTTTTTTTAAAAATTATGTAACTATAGCTCTAGCAATATAGAGGTTTTCTACATGATGTGGTCACAAGCCATAAATTGGGATACAGAAGTATCCCGCCTATTATTAGACGCCCATTTATAGAAATTGCTAGATAAAACTCTCAACCTTTTATAGAAACGGCTTGCCAATCCTAGACACCAGTTTATGGAAATGGTCAGATAGAGACATCAGCCATTTATGGAAACGGTAGTGATTAACGAAATACGGTACACATTGGCTCCGGCGCAACTGGCACCCTTCGGTAAAATTTTGGTGTCGGACGTTCCCGGAGCTTTTGCATTAAATCTACAATCTAGGCAAGAACGCCCGCCACTCACGCCGCAACCAATGACCGCTGCGCTAATTTTTCGGCGTCAACTTAAGAGTGATCGTGATCGGTGACTGCTAAAGTCATAACCAAAACTTAAGAGCGATCGCGATCGGTGACCACTACACCGCCGCAACCGATGACCGCTGCGCTAATTTCTCGGCGTCAACTTGTCCGACGCAACCCCTTAAACTTACAGCAAACTCTACAGCGGACAAGTTGCCACTCGAAAAATTTCATCGGCTGCTTGACCTAGCTTTTTAGGTTAAATTTTTGAAATTGAATAGTATATCATTGTTTGTTTTTTTTGGGGAGTTTTACCGGGTATCACCGGGTATCACCGGGTATCACCGGGTATCACTCGACCCGGTTATTTTCTGCGGGGCCTGCGGCGCTCCTATAACGCGGCCGGGGGGACGTGCCACGCTTAGCTGTCCCCCCGGCCCACGATTAACGATCGCTAAATTCTGGTACTGTCTACACTGTCTACAACTGTTTACAGCGTCTTACAACGTCTTACACGCATTTACTGATGCAGAGCTTGAATTGACTCAACGGCTGTTAATCCAATGAAATCTAAAAAACTTTTTCTGTAACTCTTGACAGTTACTCATAGGTTACTTACAATAGTTACATACATAGTTAAGTAACCACTATAGGTAACTTTATGGCAATCGCGTCAGTAGTACAGGGTTTGGTAGAAGCGGAAGGCGGCAAAGTATTTGAGTTAGATTCCTGCAAAGGTTCCGCATGGTTGGAGTCTGTTAGTTCTTTCAGATATGTGCCGATCGGGGTAAACAAAGCCTACACAGTCCGCCAAGAGACAAAGAAGGGCGGAGATTATTGGTACGGTTACAGAAAGGTGGCAGGTAAGTTACACAAAAAGTATATAGGCAAAAGCTCAGAGTTATGCACGGCAAAGCTTGAGGGGATTGCAGAAGCCCTAAATACTCCCCAACAGCCGAGAGTTACCCAAGTTACAGACACAGTTACCCAAGTTACAGAAGTCAAGAACCAGCAGGTTACAGACGCAGTTACTTATAGGCACACCGCTGAAAGGGTAACGGTTTTAGAGTCGCAGGTGCAGGCTTTGCAGGAATCCTTAGAAGCGTTACGGAGCGCACTGCCGGGAAAATTGAGGGCTTGAGTGATTCCCCTGAGTTACTCAAGCCTATTGCAGGAGTTGCAGAAGTTACAGATACCGAGTTACAGATAGAGTTAGGTAACTTAAAAGCAGAGAATGGAAACCTGCGTCAGAAGCTTGCAGATAGCCGAGACACTATTGAAACACTGAATTGGGGAACAGAAGCCTTAAACGAGCGGCTAGCGACCGCAAATCAAACAATTACAGAACGGGATGATTCGATTGAATCGCTCAAACAAGAACTAGCGGAAAACACGCGCTACTATGTGGCACGGCTGAACGAGGCAGGAGCAACTATTGGCACCTTAAAGGATAAGCTAGAGGCGGTACAAGCTAAAAAACAACGGTTACAGAATGAGTTGGGTAACTTGCAAGCTGAAGTAATAGTATTGCGTGAGCAACTTGAAACAGAACGCGCCTCGCGAGAGGAAATTGAAGCGGAACTCTCCGACCTGAAACAAAAATCAGCCGCTGCCGGGAAAGATTTACCAGAAGCGGCCGACCTGCTTAACAAGCTGAAAGCCAAACGGAAAAAAACAAAAACCGACTTGGCTGACTTAGAAGCAATTTTAGAACTTCTGCAAGGCTGAGGCGACAAAACTTTACAGCGACACCTTGACAAAGTGGCTGAGATACTGCGATCGTGAGTAATTAAGGAAGACTGATGCGCGACTGCTCGATGCTGGAAACACCGAACAAGTCACGACTTCCCCAAACCGTTTACTACCAACGTTTGGAGCCTAAAGAGTATGACATTTTCAGACGATTGTCCTTGTGGACGATCGCAAGACTTAACGTTTGCCGAGTCAAGCGATAAATTTCTCGTTGACCGTAAAACCTTTGAGGAATTACTTCTGCTTGTAGGTTGGTGTAGGACTGAGTTAGTAAAATCGGCTCTACCGAACTTAGTATGTGAAAAAGTTAATAACTTTTATAAAGATTAACTATAAACTATAAAATTTAGGTGCTGGAAAGCAACTATATACTGACTTACAGGTATTTTTGTGATTAAATAAAGT
>Ga0247770_1000142_pt1 | contig 64439 bp, 73 predicted proteins | sample UWRJL136409B6_FD_179943 | JGI IMG/M metagenome (GOLD analysis project Ga0247770, IMG submission 179943) | Plant litter microbial communities from Arlington Agricultural Research Station in Wisconsin, United States - UWRJ-L136-409B-6 | ecosystem: Environmental > Terrestrial > Plant litter >...
CGATTCCGGCATCCGCGAGGGCGGCCGATGCCACCGTGATACATCCGCTGAGTGCATTCATCATGTCCCAAGCTTCGTCGCCCTGATACTTTGACGTTTCCCGATCCTGATCGCCCTCAATGATGGATACAATGATGTCCACACCGCTTTTGGGCCATCGGTCGGCAATGATGGCGCCTCGAAGGGCCGCCTCGAGATGGCTGCCGAGGTCTCTCTCGGTCGGGTCGCGGAGATAGCCACGCCTCTGCTTTGTTGCAAACGGTGCGAATTTGACATGGGTAGAAAGAATGATGTGAGGGGAGAACGGGCTAGATCTGGGGAGGGATCTTGGTCCGTGGACTGTGCAACTCAGTTTCAAGCCTGAGGCACCGGGCTTTCCTGCCATTTCAACCTCCAAGTAGGCAGATCCGGAGGCTGATGGTGTGACGCCCGTCTTGAGATCTTGAGAAATGGTCAGTCGGATTCATATTCAGAGACTGGGTTTGCCTACATGTGTGTCGGACCGCATTTGCTGGCCTGGATCTGGTTGGTTTTTGTGTAATCAAGGTCTGGTCGGCAGCATCCTCGAAGATTGGCGGTATTGTCGTCCCGGCGGGGCCGTTGATACGTCTTCTGTCGGCCATGGCGTTATTGCGACTTGGTAGTTTATGACCTGAAGTTTGAACCTCGATGTGAGACCAATGAGATTACTCTGCAGTTCGGCAGGACCTCGAGTTATATTTTCTGATCGAATCAAGAAGAGAACAGGTCAACTATGCGGTTTAGACAGCGTGTTTCCAGCGCAAGTTCTCGTTCGCAATGGATTGCAGTTTGTCGTGCGTTTTTGATGCCCACGATGACCTGAAGGGGATGACTTTTGAGGTGGCTCGTGCTTTGGAGGCGCCTCTCTGCAATAGGGTTCCGAAGTGATATCTGAAATTTCACTTTTTCAGCATTTTGAGGAAACTAGTTTCCGAAAATTCAGGGCCTGAAATCCTGAAAATTTCAGGTCACAGAGGGCCCCACATTCTGGCTGCCAGGGACCCTAACAGGGCCTGTGTTCCAGGGTCAAGAAGTGGTTGGCGGTGCTAGGCCGCAATTGGGCACACCCATAACCCTAACCCTTGATGCAGAGGCTTGAACAAGTGAAATTTCATTTGCGTAAGGGAAGGGTGTGAAATAAAGCGCAATTTCGCAAGACCTCGGCGTGAATTGAAATTTCGGAACGCTGCTCTGCAAGCTTAGGCCATACCTCGATGAACCCCACTTTGCGGCGACCCCACCGCCTAACAATTTTTGCGGCAGCAAAAAAATCGAGCTTAAAAACTCGACGCCGAAAATCCATTCCTTCTTCAACTTTACAACTCAGGCAAGCAATCAGCCTCTTCATCGGCGCTCCCGATGCCTCGCTACGACAGATGAGGAGTTCATAAGAGCTCGCGCTGGCTTGCGCCAAACTCTCCGCATGAAGTATGCCAGAGAGGCGCGGCTCTTGAGCTCTCCAAACCTGGCCCGGCCTGCATCGCGATGGCGCCGATGAGAGCATCTTCCACCTTGGTATCCGACCTGGGGGCGATGGATTGATAACTTGTCCCGGACTGCGATACTGCTCATGGTAAGTTGGCACCGCCACTGATCTTCCTGACACCCTCCTTCCATGATGATTTCTCAACCACAGGTCACGCGATATTCTATGAGCGCATATACCTACATGCACTACCATCTGACTCCTTCCACTTCACCATCATCTTCAACCAAAATACCAATGTGCTGCTTGCTAACATTCGGTAGTAGTTAATGAGCGCATTGCGACACAGTGGCATCTCTGTGGTAAGAACACACCGTCTTTTTCCTCCCTCCAACTGTCTTGTGATGAAAAAAAATTATTCAGTTCTGCTTCTGAAACATAATGATCGATACCCAATATACCAAAACTTTCTGATGACAAAACCTCCACCGATATTCACCTCAGCTCTATGCGAGAACATCAGCTAACTCGCCCAAGAACATAGGCAAACCCCAGCATTCGTTGACGAAAAATTCGAACTCAAATGCCGTTTGGTATGTTACTTTCTTGCTTGAACAACGACACACAACCACACACCTTTGTGATGATGACAATAGCTTATCCATTCAATGATATTTACGGGCCGAGCCATCCACCCGCGCTGTAGCGTCTTCGGGCGTGATGATCAGTTGTGGTGTCTTCAATTAATGTAATTTGGCTTCAGTTGTCTGTGTCTGTTCGTGTAGCGTTTTGTTGCATGGCAGCTTGGGCCGGCTTCGTAAGGCTGAATTAAAACGGCTTGACTGAACATACCTCTCCTTTCACGGTCACAATACTACCAATCTGGAGCTTGGCTAACCTCACAAAGTAGATGTGGTCCCTCTCGTCCAACCAGCTTGGAGGGTTCGCTGGCAACGACATTTACTGACACAACAGGTTTGCTTCTATGCTATATCTGTGCAGCATCTCTTTTGGGAGACAGTTGGACGAGTAATCTCCGCTCTTGTCATCCAAATGATCGCTTGGCGCTGATTGCGACACTGCCTCTACCCCTGGATGGGAAGGCTGCCGTGTCACCCTGAGCGTCGAGCCATGAACAGCACAATTCAAGATAATAAATAAATACATTCTCCAACTACTCAAGCTGAAATGCATTTGTGATCTTGTCTTTGTGGTTTCTGCAACCCTCTGCCCTGACAGGAGGACAATTGATTGTACTCTCCATTCGGGTGCTGGATAGAGATTCTCAGGCCAAGCCAGTCGTAATTTACGGCGCTCTTTGGAAGGGAGGGTTTCCATCGGTCGAGTACTTCGGTCGGAGGTACCCGTCGAATGACTCTGGCGGGCCGTTTGCGGCGTTTCAAATCCTAGTAACATCCACCCGTCGTATCCTGGTACCCACCCCAAGAATCCAAGCAGGGACTGGTGCTTGGCCTGGCCGGGACTCAGAAACGAAACGCCACTGGACAATCTTTCGTTGGAGGCTGATGCGAACACCTTTTGACAACTTTCGTGCAACTCGAACGCGATCGCTTTCCACACCATCCTCTCGCCCTCCGACGACGATGTATTAATCAACAGCAATTCCAGCCCATCGAGGATCCGATCCTACCTGCGATTTCGAGATTCCCACGAGCTGCTGCGTCGGCGCTCCGACAACACAGCGTGCTGCGCAAAAGGGGGAAGCGTTTTTGTTCGCCCAGGTAGCTGCTGTCGTGCAGAACCCGACCAATGCTGCCATTCGCATCATCGGGGTCCAAGGTGACCCCAAGGCATCATGCGAGCGGATATTCGAACGGGTATCCGCGAGGAGGCACATTTGAGCTCTCCCCACACAGGTGCGTCGCTGATTCACTCCCGCTCTCTGGAGATGCCTGGAAAACGTTCTAACCGGAGGGCGCCAACCCCTTTCCAGATATCAACCACGAGGCACAACCCCGTCGTTCCGCAGGAGAAGGCGCCTTTTTGTTCGGCTCGGAATAGTCGCGGCGGTGTGCGTGCTATTTTACCTCTTCATTCGGCCCAGCGGCGGTTCGCTCTTCTCGATTTTCTCGTTCGGCCTATTATCCAGCGGGGATGACTTCCAGTTGGAGACGGTGCGATACTACGACCTGTCTAATGTACAGGGCACCTCACAAGGATGGCAGAGGGAGGAGCGGATCTTGCTCTGCGTGCCGCTACGGGACGCCGAGTCGCATCTAGCAATGTTCTTCGCACACCTGCACAACTTTACGTACCCCCACCATTTGATCGACCTGGCTTTCCTGGTGTCCGACTCGAAGGACAGGACGCTGGAGGTCCTTGTCGAGAACCTGGAGAGGATCCAGGCGGACGAGGACGACGCGCAGCATTACGGCGAGATATCCATCATCGAGAAGGACTTTGGGCAGAAGGTTAACCAGGACGTCGAGAGTCGACATGGCTTTGCCGCCCAGGCGAGCAGGAGAAAGCTCATGGCGCAAGCCCGGAACTGGCTCCTGAGCGCGGCGCTCCGCCCCTACCACTCATGGGTCTACTGGAGAGATGTCGATGTCGAGACAGCTCCGTTCACAATTCTGGAGGATTTGATGCGCCACAACAAGGATGTTATTGTGCCGAGTAAGTTTAAAATCACATGGTTAGTCTTTGGGGTCCAATACTGACAGTAGGTGAAGATGTATGGCGTCCACTGCCCGATTGGCTTGGCGGAGAACAGCCTTATGATCTCAACTCATGGCAAGAATCGGAAACAGCCCTGGCGCTGGCCGACACATTGGACGAGGATGCAGTCATTGTCGAGGGCTACGCCGAGTACGCGACCTGGCGTCCGCATCTTGCTTACCTTCGCGATCCTTACGGTGACCCCGACATGGAGATGGAGATTGACGGCGTCGGCGGAGTGAGCATCCTCGCCAAGGCCAAAGTTTTCCGTTATGGTGTTCACTTCCCGGCTTTCAGCTTTGAAAAGCATGCCGAGACTGAAGGGTTCGGGAAGGTTGGTTTCACGCATCTCAGGCCCCTTGCGACGATTCGCTAACTCTGTGACAGATGGCCAGAAAGATGGACTTTTCCGTCGTCGGACTACCCCATTATACTATTTGGCATTTGTACGAGCCCAGCGTTGATGATATCAAGCACATGGAGGTAAGACGAGGGATTCCGGCGATACTTGGTTAGCATGCTAACGTGGCACAGCAAATGGAGCAGGAAAAACTCCTTCGTGAGCAAGAAGAGAAGCAGAAAGCTGAGAAAGTGAAAAAGATGAAGGAATCCTTCGACGACACCAGCAGCCAGTGGGAGAAGGACAAGACCGAGATGCAGAACATCGCGCTGCAGGAGAAGAAGAAGCAGGCGGGTGCCGAGGCCTCCAAGGAAAAGACCGAGAAACCCGCGGCGGATGCCCCGGTCAAGGCGAAGAAAGATGAACGCAAGGTGGTGAAGGAAGAGAAAAAGGAAGAGAAGAAGCACCAAAAGAGGAAATCAGGGGGGCAACAAGCAAGTGAAGACAGGTGATGATGGTGGGTGGTGCCTAGAAGCCGCGAAAGAGCTGTTCGAAGCGCTGGCGTAAAAGTCTCTGGCTGGAAAGACGAAGGGAGAAAACACATAATTCTCATGTACTGTACCATTAGAAGGCGGAGGCCGTATCATGGCAAAGGCGTTCCGGTTTTGTCCTGTAATTTTCTATATTCTAAAGCAACTGAACCTGTTCATCATCAACCGGCTCTGTTCGGGGCCCTTGATGAATTAGCGACCGTTTAGACGGAGAGTCAGTCCGGGCGTCCCGAGGCCGGCTTTGCCTCAGGTGCGTTAGTCCAGACCCCTTTCCCACCTTCAAGGCGTTGCTCGTTGGTGTATCCCGCGCCACCATGCTCGAGAATGAACCCAATATTACGGCCAGCCTCTGCGGAAAGGATGTTGCTCGGCGCTAGACCGAGCCTCGCATAGGTATCATCAACCCTCCAGCCGTCGCAGGGCCCTCGCTCTCTCTAACTTCCCGCCAGCTTAGCACTGAGATCTTGACCTTGCCACTCGGTGTTGCAGTTCGCCTGTAGTATCACCTACCGTCTGGAGAGTTCCGCTTCAAGTCTGTCCTTGCAGAGGAAATATTCAACATGGCACGCATTGCTTGCCTCGAAGGCGGTTCCGGTCAAAAGAAAAGGACCCCTCAGCTAGTGCGGAATATGACTCCTCACTGTCCAGTCAGCCACCTCGGGTTTTGATGTGACAGGCAGCTCGTATTCTTGGGAGGCCTGTCTGCATCATACAACAGCTTACTTTGATGTACTTGAGGTATTATCCTATGTATTTAAGCCCTCTTGCGTTACAATCGAGGCCTGTAATGTACCCGATTCCGGCAAAAGCTGAGGAGAAGGGGGGCCCCGAAGAAGCGGCGCATTTAAACCCTAACCCTCATAGAGGATTCAGGGGTAGGGGGTAATGTGGGGTCAAAGGTTTTCAGCACCAGCCCTTGTCCGTGGTGCTGCCGTCCTGTAGGCTGCCACACACCTCCACCTTGTGGGAGGAAGTGAAGGGAGCAAAAATGACAACTGTGGGGTTCGAACCCACGCCTCTTTCGAGAGTAGAGAGATGAATGGAAGGAGATTAAATCCCCTAAATTTTCTTAAATCTACCTACCATTCGTTCTGTATTTTTGATCTCCATTTCGAAATGAGCTTTATGTTGCTTGGCGCGTCCGGACGATGTTCCATCTTTCCACAAGCCTTACCCAACCTCTGGCGTCGATGATCTTTCTTTGACTACCATCAGTGACGGTCAGCGACGGTCAGTGGCCATCGGTCACCGTTGATGACCACCTGTTGGTAGCTTAAACGTCTTTCAATCTTATTTGAGACATCCGGGAGGAGGGGGACTGGAGGGGAAAGCTACCAGCTATGAATGAGGCCGAAGATGAGTTCATGCCAGTTGATAAGGCGGGGCACCGAGAAGATCGGGGAAGCTGTTGACGTGTAGCAGCTCGTGGATGTGACGAACGGTGGATAGGCAGTCTCTGGTGGCGTGGACGCGGTAATGGTGATGTCGAAAGCCTCTTGAAGATGATATAGGGCTTGTTTTTCCATGTCAAGGCGCTCGAATGACATCCAGTCATGCTAGGCGAAGCAGTATTCTGCTCTAGATACCATGGCGGAAGACAAATCGGTGAAAGTACGCTCGACTTGTCATTGTGAGTAGCATCGGCGAACGGCCGCAGTATCCTCGAGAATCCTGCTGGCAGCGGCTGACCTGGACAGCAGCTTGATCGGATATAGCCTCCCACACATTCTCCAAGCTTCGGTCCCGTAAGATCCATGAGACGAGCCTCGATGCTATACTCTAGGTGACTACGGACAGGCCCACGGACAACTCCTGGTACATCTGGCAAGCGAGGGTGACTGCCACTTGTTTCACCATTTGGCCCCATGATTGGAGAGTTTCCATCTCAGCTTCATCGCATCATCACACACTTGCAGTACATGTGTTCTTGTTGTAGCTTGAGTTTGGACCACGGCATGTACTTTTCCAGCGGAGCCCGGCTTGTACGAAGTGCGACGTTGGATTACCTACCGGCTTTGTTCTCTTCCCCCTTCTCGCTCCCCCTTTCTTGGGTAGGTATGTTGATTCGCATGATTGTAACTCAGGCCGCGACTAAACAAACCAAACAATGCATGTCTTACAAAGCCACGTGCAAGTCTGACGACCAGTTTGCTCTGTGTATTTGCCACCACTCTCAATCCAGGTCTTGAATGGTTGTATTACCTGGTACCTAGGTTTCCCCCGACCAGTTTTGCCACTCAAGTAAACAAATCACTTTAAATTGGAAGTTCTAGCAATCAAAGAACCCAGAAGGCCCAGAACACTTGAGCAAAGGCAGGTAAATACAAACTTGAACCTAGGTTTGCTTTATTCAAGGTATATCTTAAGATACTGGCCTTCATCCTTAATTACGGCCGTCTTCTTCTTGGGTGCCAACGCTTCAGGCCTAGATCGGAGGAGACTCTCTGAAAGTTTTGGAAATCAACGGTATTATAGAAATTCTCATCTAACTTGAACTGGGCAATTTGCAATGCTGTGAATGCCCTGTTACCCTCGCAGCCTTCTATTGTGTCAGAGATACCCTCACCAGCTGGCACGGCAACTTGGCTCACCTTAGCAACCTTGCTCGCTGCGGCTCACTCCCTGGCTCCAGCTCGGCAACCACGTAGATGTCGGCATCTTAGGCAGCGACAGCCTCGGCAAGCTTACTCACACCAGCAACCTCGCTGGCTACGGCTCGTCAACCACATAGCTGCCGGCGTATTGAACAGCGACAGCCTCGGCAAGCTTGCTCACCCCGGCAACAACTCCAGCAACGGCTCGGAAACCCCGTAGATGTCGGCATTGAGGGTTGTAACAGCTCCGGCAAGTTCGCTCGCCCCGGCAACCGCCCTAATAACTGCTCCGGCGACCGCCTAGCTGTCGGCAACGGGCCCGGCGAGGTCGAAATGGCGACACCACGAGAACCTAGCTAATAACCGATGGGAAAATCTCGATGATGCAGAAACCCTTCGAAACTGCATGATTGCGGCGAAGAACGGCATTTTCTTCGACACCCGGGGGAATTTCAACGAGCTGTATAACAGATACAGACTTATGGGCTTCAGTAACGAGGACCAAAGTGATCATGTTCACTTTTGATGACGGCCACTACCACGACCCGTGGTACCTCGAGGGTAACGGAATCTTCGTGAAGTTTTCCGTTAGCCCCCTACGGGAGTGCTTACGTTGGGTCACAACGGCAGTAATCTAAGTAAGGAAGACAGAGCGGCACTTGGCCTCTGCGAAGATAAGGCTGGACAGCTGCACGTCGACTGGGAGAATCGCATCAGGTCTGGATCAGATTTGAAAGAGGGCGGCCAGTAGCGGTGACCATCTCATCTTTGCGCCGAACAACGACGGCTTTGCGGCGATTCGCCGGATGGCTGGTAGCTTGCCAGCCGAGCAGCTGCCAACCGGCGATGAACAACGCTGCAGGCACAAATATTAATGACCGAAACCTCGCCGAACGGCCGGCAAGCGCTCACACACACTTGAGCAGCCAGTTTCACCACAATCTGCGATCAAGACAAAGATCGGAAGCGAGAAGCAACTTTGCAAGAAAGATGAACAGTCGGAAGCGATTGAAGGACTGGAGGGTTATTGAGAGCAAGATGGATGATGAAAGAATTGGAGGAATAATATATATTGTGAGACTGACTAGTTAATCATGTTCCCAGGGGGTAGGATTTGTAAAGACAGACCTCTGGAAGCAAAGTGTCTGGGCACGGCGAGAAAGATGGATACAGTCGGAAGCCGCTCGAGGCAGCAAGATGGAGAATGGGGATATTAGGTAATGAAGGAGGGTTGTAAGCATACCAGGGGTCCTGAGAGATAGATAATGTGGGATCAATATCTATGATGTCAAGAACACTCACTTACGGGAATTGTGATATAAGCCTTGATTAAGTTGAAATACGCCTCGGCTGCATTACAACAGGCCTTATCTCTAATATAACAGGCCTTTTCCACGAGAATGACTGCCAGAAGACGACGGCTTCCTCGCGGCACTTAAACACGGCGCAGCACCGGAGTGGCGGGGCCGCCAAGGGTTGAACTTCCGTGGCCCTGCTTCGGTGATCAGCTTGCAGGAGGAGGAGGAGGAGGTCGGCCAGCTTCGAGGTAGGTAGTGACTCTGCGCCCCTTCCCACGTTCAAGAATTCCAGTTTCAGCGCCGCGGTCAAGTCGAGGCCGTTCCGTTGAAATCAAAGCCAACAATCGGCCGCAGCTTGACTACCCTACCACAGTGATCATGCAACGATGCCGAAGATAGCGTTTGCCGCAATGGCGGTATGAAGCTTGATGAACACAAGCAACGCTCGGCACCTGCCTAAGCAAATGGCAACTCCGGAATCCATCTACGGTCTGGTCAATATCAACCGAGTAGACGGAGTCAATGGTTTTTCAACCGTGGGAGATCTCGCACATTTCATGTTTGCAACGTTTTCAGAATTGGTGAACAAGGGCGGCTAGGTGATAGACCAACCTCGGCGATCGACCTTCGTCCCCTTAAGTAGACTCGCTCGATGCCTTCACCGCAAAGCAAACGTCACCTCTGGCCGTGTTGTTGCATGTGGTGAACCTCTCTGCGAGCTCCAGTTCTTGAATATTCGCCAGGTAGATATTTACCATATAGAGCCGGTGAGATACTCTCGTTCATCTGGTCGGACGTCAGGCGCAGAGCGCCCTAGCACTACTCGGCAAGACTATACATTTATTTGCTCGGTCATGGAACCGCAGGCTTGGGTTTTGCTGCCATGTCTAGAATGGTTTGCTTTTCACTCGGGCTGATCTCTTCGGAGAGTGAGACAGCTTTGTGACTTCTCCGAGCAGCAAATGATCTTTCTCACGAGCCATCCTATTAGTTGTAATGGGTCCGGTTGGGGGACTCTGATAGATATCTAGGTATACTTCTTGAACATGAAGACCGCTCTCGGCGGTCTGCGCTGAGTGACTGATTGCATCGTGTTCAATTGTTATCTCCTGGAAGGTGTGTGAAGGGCAGTGAGGCACCGCAGCGACCGTGTCGAGACGACTAGCGTAAGCCCAGCTCTTCCCAAATTTCCGAGTCCTTTGCTAGACGGCGGAAGTGGAGCGGGCCCCAGAGGAGGAATACAAAGCGCTCGAGATTGCTATCGTCACGAACTGCGAGTTCGTCAGGCACCGTTGCCCTCCCGCGGCTAGCCGTTATCCAGTTCGCGCAGCACTCCCAGTCCCCACAATGCAGGAGGGGCAGGCGGAGAGATTGGCTGGGTGGTTCCCGCATGTGAGTCTCTTGTCATATACCTGCAGATGCTGTGGTGGCGATGGATCAATCATGTTAATATGAGCAACAGCCGTATATCTCAGCCATCACCGACCCCAAGTCCGTCAGCACCGTGGGGTGCATGAAGCGACTCGCCGGCTTGCAAGCCTACATACGCGAACCAACAATGCGGATGACTTGCTCACCAGCGGGATGGACATCCAAAGAAAGGCACACAATCTCGAGAAAGCCGATATTGCCGTCGAGGCGATGGAGTGCAGCGGGTACACCCGAAGCTATGTAGGGTCACGGGCAGATCCGGTTGAACGTTGTATCGGGGCGAGCTTTGTCAAGTGGGCCGAGAACATGAGCGCGAGAGCGTACCCGCCAATGGCGTACACCTCGAGCAAGTACCATCCGGGCGTTTCTTTGCGGGAGGCTGAGCTGTTACTTCGAATAGCGGCTCAGCCGAGGTCATCGACACAGCGTGCTCGTCTTCCTTGGTGGCTATCAGCCTGGCCGTCAAGGCAGTATGGACCGGGGAACGCTCCCTCGCCCTGGGTCCAGAGCCGGCGATGTATGCTGAACCTCACGAGACCAGCACCCAAGCTGAAGACCTGCGGAAGATCGCGAGCGTCCGCGCTGGCCTCGACTCCCTCCAGAACAGCCGAAGTTAACGTTTATTATTTTGAGGGAAACCATGGCCACTGCGAGACCGCTATCGGTGTAACCGACTTGCTCAAGGTGTTTTGCATGCTCGAGCAACAGCGGATTCCCATTTAGACCAGCCACAAGGTCTGGGACCCGAATATCTCAGCTATAGCACTGGACAAGATGGCAACCTTAACAGCCCTGTAATCGTGGGAGGCACCAATACCTGCGTTGGTCAACTCATATGGTGCGGCCGGATCGAACGCCGCCGGCCCCTGCTGCCAGGCTCCCAAGTCGCCGCGGCAAGTCGATGTTCCCCAACTAGCACTGTACGTCTTACGTCTTGCTTTCTTGAATCACAGCGAGGGGCTCATTTTTGTCCCCAACTGTCTTCCAAATATGGATGAATGTTGCTCGCATTTCCGGATTGGTCTATTCACGAATACCACGACACCGCGAACCCGACCATGATAAGCTCGATGCTGATGGCAATCCTGGAAGGAAGCGGCCGCAGGATACCGACCCAGAAGCTCCGAAGACGCGTTCGCGATGACGTTTGCCACCTAGCAAGCACGGAAGCCATGGCGCCGTTCCCCTATTTGCCGAACTATAGCCAGCGGAGGTGCCGACGCCGTCCTATCACAGATCTTTTTACCATGTAAGAAAGCCTTTTCAGAATGTAGGAAGGCTGATGTCGATCGAGAAATAAACATAAGTACGTCACGCCCGCAGCTCACGATCATTCAAGGGGTAAAGAAGGGGAGGGGACCACCAACCACTTCACTTTCACAGCAAATGATGCACTGGGCCAGAGCGGCGGCGAGATAGCAATGCCTCTCTGGAATGATGAGTACCTATGAAGGCTCCAGCCAAAAAGTGACTTCCTCAGCCTGGGCGAGGATGTCTCTTGCTGTTGAGGCAAGTCATGTTTGATGATGCAAGCTGGCATGCGTTCTCATTGACACAGTCCCCCGTGCCTGGTTTATTCCGATGCAATCAAGGCCTCTCACCGTGCGAGGGATGTCTGTAATGTACGAAGCCAGCCTATGATCTTGTTTTTCGCGCACAAGCTGTGTAAGGGTTTATCTAGGCCTCTCTTTTCCGTACGGAGCAGGGAGACTCATCGACAAGTGCGGAAGATGACTTCTCACTGTCCAGTCAGCCTGTGGGTTTGTTGTGACAGGAATCTCGTAACTCCTGGGATGCCTGTTGCAGCCTGCGACAGTCTACTATGATGTACTTGAGGTATTATCTGATGTGATCAAGGCCTCTGGCGTTATGATCGAGGTTTGTAATACACTAATCCAGGCCTTTGCTATTCTGGCAAAACGCTTAGTACTATCAGAGTTTGTCTTTCACGTCTTGTCCCGGAGTGGATGGACCCCCTTTCTTCGAGTGGATGTACGTATGAAGGCTCCGGCCAAAAGAAATGGTCCCCTCAGCCGGTGCGGAAGACGTCCTCCTACTATACAGACCGCCCATAGCTTTCGTTATTCCAGGCCATCTCCCATTCTGATAACACGTAGATAGATACCAAAAAGGCCAGCAAGTCGTTGATATACTCAAAGGCTTCATTTCGGCGCAGCCTTTCGATTTCCGCCCTGTCGAGTGGGTTCTTATCGAGCTAGCTTTCTGATTTGGCGAACATGAGAGATTTGACGCTTTCGCGACTGGCATGCCGGATTCTGGGGGAATTTCGCCAGGAGACGTTATCGAGTACCAGGCAGGATCAGTTCCATGCATATTTGGTAGTTGGCTCTGGTGATAAAGTATCAGCTTCAAGCACCCTCTCTGATGTGATATATATATAATTTCGTTGATTCTATTCCAGAAGGCTGTATCAGCAGAAAATCATTACTGGGCAAGTACCATTTTCACTGGAAGGTGCCGGCTAAAAGGGGGTTAACCTGTCTGCTCAGTGTGAAAAGGGGTAACCTGGCCAAACACCCACACCGGTATGAAATGGATGGGAACGATTTGGAAAGGATGGATATAATTTGCTCATATGGTGGGGCTGATCACTGAATTTTAAGTCGTGGTGTTCAACCCCTGAATCCGGCTGGCGGTTGACCAACCGCGCGCACATACGTATTTACATCTTTAGGCTCGTATCAGCATCAATAAGGCAGTTTGGCCGAGTGGTTCAAGGCGACAGACTTAAGTTCAGAGGGCACAGGTTCGAATCGTCCTGTCGTCGTTGTTAACGAACTCGTTTTCTGTTCTCGAAAGAGGCGTGGGTTCGAACCCCACAACTGTCATTTTGCTCTTTTCCTCAGAGAAAAACTTAAATTTTGCTCCCCGCACACCTCCTCTAAGGTGGGGGTGTGTGGTAGCCTGAAAGAGGAGTCACAGGGCGGCAGAACCACTGACAAAGACTGACGTTGTCCGCAATTTTGTCTTGGCTTACCCCTTACAACTGATGCCCGACAAGGGTTAGGGTTGGCATATCGCAACCCATGACAAGAACTAGCGATGCAGGTAGGTATTTGTCACTACCACGACTTCTTTTCGCCATGTACTACACATCATGAATCCAATCCTCCTTGCTATTTCATTCGCACAAGGAGGAGGATTTTGGTGGCTTAAGTATGGGAGCCACGAAGCCAGAGTAGACTACATGGTTCCAATTATCCACGAGAGCAAGAGATCCGACTTTGAGTACAGTGACAAGGAGGACGAACCATGCCCTTAGAGTACAGTGGGAGCGCACGACGTATACATGACGGGGTACTGGTCAAGAATGTGCAGAATGGGACCGCCAAAGCCCCGGACACCAGTAACACCACCGTAAAGAATAGAACTGCCAGGGCCCTGCAGTGTCGGGGAGGTAACGTACTCCCCGCGCTGAAAAGGACCGCCATTCTCAGGAAAGTGGCCCTGTTTGGTGGGGTAATTTACCTGCGTCAGTTGCGGGGCGGGGGGGAACCCTGGAATCCTGGAAGCATGGAATCCAAAAGCTACCGTGAAGGAAAGGTGCGCGTTCCATGATTTACCACACTTCCATCGACGCGATGCCTGACGCTGTACGCTTTCCGGCACCGCCAGCGCCAGCAACACCCACATCGATCGCATGCTGTCCATGAGCCCACTTTCCTTATCTTCTTTTTATCAGTGGTAGCTTATGGCACGGGCGAAAGGTTCCCAGCAACTCAGTCAACAACCTCATTCTCCGCCGCCACGGTCATGCAGGCTCCTTTGCTCTACCATTCTCGCGTCTCAGAGCACCCATTTGTGATGGTATTCGCCCTGAATCGCTACGACACTACAATCAAGCCTATCACACCTCTCTTTCTCGCGATGCCTGAGTTTGGCGCGCTGGTGCCGTTAGCGCTAGGAACCCCCACGTTAACTGCGCTACTAGGAGCTAGCTAAGCGTCCGACAACGGTTATTTCTTCAGACAAAGTCCATTAATCCTCAAACACCGAGCCCAGATGTCGGATTCTACTCGTGGTTGGGGATTTCTCTCTCTCTACCACGGCTTAAGAAACATTAGTCTACTAACAGCTTCTAGTTACTGTTGAATCTCGCCGTCGTTAACAAATTAGGTCTGGTGTAGGCTGGGCTCTGCCATTGGGAGGTTCTAAGGCCCTCGTAGGTGTCATCAACCCATGTTACATGTTATTCATCAGTGCATGATCAACTCATGCTGACCACGACATATCTAGGGCCAAGGCATGCCGAAGTTCGCCGAAGCGCGCCGAACAAGACCGCCGGAGAAGGAGAAGCGGGCCAACAATGGCAAGAGTCGTGTGGAGACCCGCCGCGAGGCACGAATTGGCGAGGATGACAATCTCAGTTCTTGTAAGAACAGTGACGCCACGAGCGCGATGGTGACAGCACAGTTATCCTACCATCGTCAGGCCTGTCCCAGGCCCGGTGAGTACCAAACCCCACCGCCATCACAACGTCTTAATACCATGCTATGTGTCTATCGTCCCATTTGCTACACGCTCAATGCAACGTATGCTGAGTAAAATCTATTAGAGCCGGGGAACGTCGAGCTCACCGCGGGCCATCGCCGCAAGAGGGTCGATAAGAAGAATACGGCCGGAAACAAAGGCTCGTGTAGATATCTGCGCTTGGGCACCATGGCAAGAGGACGGCCCTGGCTCTGGTGGAGCTATGAGCGTGGTCGTAACAGCGTGATCATTCTGATAGCCCGGAATGGCGATGACTCGCGTGGAGATCCACCTTCTGCTGCTAACAACAAAGAGGATAGCTTTATCCTCAGTCAGTTGAGCCCTCTGAGCGATAAATGCAAGGAGATGAGTATAAGGTTGTGGTGCCTTCGGCTTAGAGTGATCGGGCGGGGCTGGGCGGGGTTGTGCTCAGGGATAAAGGGGGACAGGGCCATCAAGGCCGACACTTTTGCAGCAAGTGCCTTCCACTTGACAGACTTGTAAGGGTGATATGCCTGTGTTCGCTGTCACCATGAAATGAACACTTAACTGGACTGTGTTTTCTCTACAGGTACAGTTCGTCCCGTCCGTACTGTTTTGGGGGGGCTATCTTGATGTTATAACTCAGACTCCTATGTCGGCTTTCGCTGACAGCTGTTCATGGGATAGAAATGGCATTTATAATGCAAACAAGTACATATGCACTCGGGAGATATGGCCATAGGCCTGTGCTATAAGTTATGTTCCTAGGTACCTAGTTACCTAGCCATGGTAGTAAAGGAAGTAGTTTGGCCGGGGTAATGGGACGGTAACGATGTTCATATGAAATGATGATGGGGCGCGACTTGTAGGCTCTAGTTAAAAACGAAAGAAAAACACAAACCCCTTGACTTCGGTAGGTACAGTAAGCTTTCTCGCATTCAACTCAAGGGGCCTTCTCACATTATCTAATGGCTTATCATGCAACCAAGGCCTCAAGTACTCCCACCGTGTTAGGGCGGCCAGCAATGTACAAGTACAGGTCGTTCTGTTTGGGATTAAGCTTTGCAAGTGTTTGTGCAAGTTACCCATTTTCAACACTGACCTCAGAGACCCCTTTTTGGCCGGAGCGTTGCTGCCACTCCTGCCGCAATGTGCCAGGTGAGCTGGGAAGAACGATCTGCCTCTAAATTTGGTGGCATGCTTGATTCCAATCATGCTATTGCCTAGCCGCAGCTAAAATGATGTTGTCTCTGCCAGGGATCTTTCAAGGTGTCTGGAGTCAAAACTCAGATTTCAGGTATCATAGGGAATGGGAACAGTGGTCAAGGGGTATGCCGTCGGTCATCTCGATAGTCTTCTTAACCTTTCCCATGCTGCCTCTGGGTCATCTGACAAATAATAGCTTGCCACGAGGCGCTTTCCCTGGTGAGTCGACACCTGGGCGTTCACTCCCTCTGGTCTTCCATGAGCGCTTTGCCTAGGTGTAAAAGATCCAGCTTCGCCTGTAAAACAACCCACCTGTCGTCGCTCATATGAGTATAAGTCCCTATATGCACGCGTTTGGCGAATTCGAACCTCGAGCCTCCAAGCTATGTGCGGTTACCTGCATTCAGGGTCAACCGGCATCGACGAGGAGCAACCAAGATGAGCTCGCCAGCCCCATACAAAGCACAAAAGTAAACAGTACCATTTTGAGACTTCATCCCTTTTATTTATATCTTTCATTTACATTTCTTCGGCTGGTGCAACATTAACGGTGACAGCATAGTGTCTGGATACTAATACAACAGATACAAGCTACTCACATCAAAGGTCAAAACGCTTGAGTAGGTATGACACACGCTAGTATAATATTCTTCCGAAAAGGGGCACCCCTTTCCTTAGTAAATGTAAGTTCTTCTAGTACTAGCATCACGCAAGTCTCGTAGGGGAGACTATGCCCAAACTGAAACCTCAAATGATCTCACAGGCTGGGTAAAGAGCAAGAGTCAAAGCTAGAAGAGGAGCTCAGATACATTACGGAGGAGGAACGTAGACCGACTATGAAAGAAGAAGCTCAAGTAGGTAGGGGTGAGACAGCACCCCTTGATAGATACGTAACAAAAGCGCCAGGAGTCCAGGGGCTTATCTGATCACTCCCGATCCTCCGGTCTTCCACGAAGGATATATTTGACGAAGACTAGTGCCAGCAGCGAAGAAAAACGGCGACGATGATCTGCAAGCAGGCGGCCAAGGCGCCTCTCGAGGTGAGCAGTGTGTCGACAGCGATGGCAGGAACAACCGTCGGGGTGTGCAAGCGCCAGGATCCGCGGCCCTTGACCTGCCTTTGCCAACCATCGCACCTGCCGCCTCCTGAGTGTGCCAGAGCCCGATGCTCCTAGAATTTCGGAGCAGGCAAACTTCGCTGAATTCTCTCCTCTCTAACCTTCTCGTTGATGGTGTCAAGCCTGCGTTGAAGCGATACGCCCCGTGTCTTTACCGCTCGGCGACAACTTGAGCTATTAGACTTGAAGTATATCACCAACGGTCGTTCTAGCCCACCATGGGTACCCCCGCCGTGCTCGAGGAAGCACTTCGAGATGTGCTTTCCGTCGTCCGAGATGATGAGAGACTTGTCTCAGGGGATGATTACCGTATCATTGTCGACTACATAGCAGTCGACACTTACACTCGATTACTGGTGAAGCTCTCCGACGAGTTAATAAACCAGTCGCTTTCGGTACTGGACGTCAAACTCCTAATGATCGCCGAGGTTGAACGCTGGCGTTCGGAGAACCACACCGGCAGCTTGACGTCTGAGAACCCCGTTGACGGTTTTCGCCCTGGCGACTTGGCGACCCCTGATGATCTGTTAGACGAGGATCAGTTCGATACCGCTGAAATCGAAAGGCTCCAATGGAGTGAAGCCGCTAAATCCAATACCGACGTGCTTGAGGACTACCGAAACGACACAGTCGAGGTTAATGGCATGGTATTTTGGTATCTTACCTAGGTAGGAGGTACCTAGGTAAGGTGTCTTGGCCTCCCCATTTGTCATTACCTTAGGCTGGGGTGCCTTCTATTGTGATCTCGGTGTTCTTTGCTCTGTCTCTTGGTTTTTTTCGCTATCTTAAAGAGGTAGTGTGCCCTGTCAAAGTCCTGTTCTTAAAGCACTCGCTCCTTCCAGTCTGAAACATTAATGCAAAGCTTTCTGTAAAGTAAGACTTGCTTTTAGCAACACAGCCAAGGCCTCTCAAGATGCAAGAAATGCCCTCCGTGACATGCACGTGTGAGCAGTGCCTTATACGACACAAGCAAGACCTCGTACGGCTAAAACCAGGCCTTCTCGTAGTACAAGCATAGCCTTTTACAATGTAAATACAGCCTCGAGTGATGTAATAAAGGCATTCCTGAATGTAAGCAGGGCCTATATAGGTTGTGATGACTTGTGCCTCCTGACTGTTGAGATGGGCCGTGAAATCATGATGGTTTTTCATTGGCATCTCCACATAGAGTGAGACAGTTCAAGTTGACTTGTCGAGGAAGAGGGTTGCAGCACATAATCCCGTGGCATCAGGTGGAAGGGACAAGGCTTATCGCTGTCAGGTAAAGGGGCTCCTCTGTCACCCCCTGCTGTACTTAATGACGCCATCTCGGAACATCGGATGTAAAGTTATGGAATTATAGACAGGTAGTCTGGCCTCAACTGATTTCTCCGCCCCCTCCAGGGCCTCCTCGGCCTCCTCGGCCCCCTCCCTGACCCGGGCTGCCCCCCGCCCGCCCGCTTAGTCGCACCTTCCGTTCAGCACCTCCGCCTTATTTGCCCTCCGGGCAGGTCTGCCTCTTGGCCGCTGTCTCGGCTTTGCTTGCCGCTCTCTTAGCCGCTCTCCACGGTTTTCTTCTCTCACTTCGGACCGTTATCTTTTTCGCAAACTTATATTTCCGCTTCCGATTTCGATGTCTTTGTTGCAGATCCTGTTCGGCTAGGTTGCCGGAGCGTCCCCAGCGCTTGCTAAAGGCTTTATAACACTTGTTAATAGTTATATGATGCCAACTAGCTGCGTCTTCCTAGTGTCCTGCGCTCGATTCGCGTGTGCGTCTCTCCCAGTCGACATTAAGCTCTCCCGTTTCGGCATCTTTAAAGACGCCAAATGCAGCTTGTACTTCCTCGTCGTCACTGAGCGTCGCGACAGGACACGAAAAGTCCTGCAGGGAACTAACTGAGAACTTCGCTATTATTACGTTGCCCTCAAGATACCACGTAGAATTGTGGGCATCGCCCTCAAACGTGTAAATGACTTCTTGCTTGTCGTTACTGACGTCCGCAAGTGCACACTTGCCATAGATCTCCTCGAACATCTCAGGACTGTTGAAGGAAATGCCATTCTGTGCTGCTACCATGCAATTCCGGAGGATGTCTGCAGCGCCCCAAGCTCACCATGTCGCCAGGTATTATTTACAGCGGCCTCAGCCTCGCCTTCTCGCCGGGCGCTGTATGCGGCGCCTTAAGCTCACCATGTCGCCGGGTGTTACAAACTACGGCCTTCTCCTCAGCATTCTCCGCTTTATTATCATATTCACGGCAAGACATTTTACTTCCTTCTAATAGGTTAACACCTGGCAATTGAGTCCCTCTGACTTCTCTGGGATGCTCACGTCTGGGTGAAGCCATTTTTGAAGGTCGACAATACGCGCGGAACATATCTCCCCAATGTTGCGGAACATATCCGCAGCGTTGCCAGTATAACCACCCTCGTCGCTTCCTAGCTGATACATTCTCGCCTGGCGAGGAAGGCTGCCACTTGGTGGTGGGAGAGTGCCTGCGCTCCACACGAAGTATAACAGGTCGCCTTTTTTGTATAGGCTCCTGCTATTGCCAAAGTGATCCCCCCAATGACGGCGGAGGTCATTGCTCTGGCCAATGTATTCTCGGAGCCAGTCCATGTCTGCGTCGTCTGACAAGATGATAATATACCACCTGAACCCTCGATGGCGGGTTGGTCTGGCAAGTGCTCGGAGGAACTTTCGGTCTAACGATGCCATGTAGCGGTGGCGGCACGCGCGCCTGCTCTCCAGATAAGTAAGGTACCCACCGGACGACAGGCTGCTTCTGGGACGAAGGAGTTTCACCGTTGCGTATTCCGCCAACTTTGGTAACATACCTACCTAGGTATGGTCGAATATCTCCGAGGGGAGTTGGCTGTGGGAAGACTGGGACGGATCAAGCCGAGGCTGTCACGGTGCTTGCAGGTAGGATTCTTCATCAACCGGGGGGTGTGTGTGTCTTGATGGCAGTTCTGACCAGAGCTCTCAGGTCAGTACTGACAAGCTTGTCAACCTGTCCATCCTCAAAGAAGTCATTGAGTCCAGCTTGGGAGCCGTCAAAGATGTTCTCAGCAATCCGGTTGCCTTGATCCCATTGTGTTGGACACGAGGAGGTAAGCGCTTTATCTGTTGGACTCGCTTATAACCCCTACGTATGTTTCTTAATTCACAAGTAACCCCTCCAGAGAGGCCTTGAATTTCATCTTCGGGCGGTTCATTCTCATGGAAATGGCCTGCTAAATTGTAGACAAGGCCTGTTGTAATGCAGCCGAGGCGTATTTCAACTTGATCAAGGCCTGTTTCCATGCATACACGGGGTGTTGCAATACCGTGAAAGGTCTACCACGATGCAGTCAAATGCCTGTTACAATGCAGTCAAGGCCTCTGACAATACAGTTGATGCCTATTTCTAAATAATCGGGGCCTGTTTTTGTACTCACACAGCATGTTTTAATACAGTAATGTCTGTCATGATGCAAACAAGGCCTGTTGCAATGCACTTGAGGCTTATTTCAAAGTGGCCAGGGCCCGTTTGTGGAAACCAAAGCCATGTTGCTAGAATTCCAAGGCATACTTCTGAAAACCAAGGCATGCTTGTGGCAAAGCAAGGCCTGTTATGATCAAGCCGGCGCCTTTCGAAATGCAAACAAGGCTATATAGAGTCATGGCCATTTGGGATACCCAGCAATTCGATCACAGTTTCCATGAGTGTCCTTGACATCAATCCACATATATGTATCCTACAATTATCTCTCAGGACTCCTAGTATGCTTACAATCCTCCATTACCTAATGCTCCATTCTCCATCTTGCTCCCTCGAGCGCTTTCCGACAACACCCATCTTTTTCGCCATGCTCAGACAGCTCCAGGGGCTTATCTTTGTGAACGCTGCTTCTGGGAGATCGACCATTGACCATCAACAATCATATCAGTTAATCCCTATATACAACATTCCTCCAATTGTTTCCTCACACACGTTGCTCCAAATATCATTTTTCCCTTTAGGTAATCGCTTCCGATGCTTCTCTTTGTCGCAGATTGTGAAGGGCTTGGCTGCCCGAGTGTCTCGAGCGCTCCTTGGTGGTTCGGGAAGGGTCATTAGTGCCGGCAGCGTTGTTCATCGCCCGTTGGCAACTGCCTGGCTAATCGCTGCGAAGGCGCAGTTGTCCGGCGCAACAATGGTCGCCGCTACTGGCCGCCATCTTCCAAACCCAATTCGCACACAAGACGATTGTTCCAATCGACGAACAACTGGCCGGTTTCGACCTCAAAGATTCCAAAAACCTCTCGCTCTTCCTTCGGGACGGTCGTCACCCAATGTGAGCACCCCCGCAGGGGACCAGTGGAGAACCCAACAAAGATTTCGTTTGCCTTGAGGTACCACGGGTCAACGTGGTCTCCACCGTCGAACGTGAACAGCACCATCTGCTCCTCGCTGCTGAAGTCCTTGAGATTGTATTGGTTGGCAACCTCAAAGAACTTCTCTGGGCTGTTGAAGCAGACGCCATTCTTCGCCGTAACTAAGCAGTTCCGGTGAAAGACCGCAGAGTCAAGTTCCCACCGGTGGTTCATCAGGTTCTCGTGATATCTTTTGGTCGTCTCCACAAGCTCCACGAGCTCAGCTTCCTTTATTTCGCCTGTACGCTCCTCGGCACTTAGTGATGACTCACGAGCGCGCTTCCGTTTCAAGAAAGAAGGGACCAAGCCGGGCTGCTTTGGTGGGTTGGACACCGCGTTTTCGGCGAGAGCGAATTGGAGAAGGCTTCGATTTGTCTTTTCGGCTGGCGCTTCGTCGAGAATGGATTAGACGCGGCCTCGACCTGTCTCTTTGGTTGGCTCTTTGTTGAGAATCGATCTGATACGGCCTCGGTTCATCTTGCTTGCTGGAATGTCAACCGGGCTTTCGTTGAGGCCCGATATATTGCGGTTCTTTGAAGAGGATCCTCCTTTTCCAGCTGAAATCGAGCGGCAATCGGCTTCTTGACCTCGACCTTTTCCAATCTTTTCTTGAGATCCTTCCACTCCTTTTGCATCGTCTTCTCTTCCTCGGAGATGATCTTTTTTGCTTTCCTGTAAACCTCTGCCAGCTTGGTGTTGACTTCTTCAAATCCATCGCCTTCCGGGACGTTCATAGCGTAGAACGCCCATTCTTCGGGAATGACGCTTGCCGCATCGTCCTCGCCAACGTCGTCAAAGCTCAACCCTTTTGTCTCCATGACGGCGATAGTCGTAGCTAACAGCTTCCATTCTTGAAGAACGTCACTGACCTGCTTCGGGAGGCCCTTGGCGTCAAACTCGAGGGGCATTGGCCCGAACCACACAGGATACACCATTTTTGATGCCGGCATGAGAGCTGGGATGTACATCTTGCTGTTCTGCATCGCCATGATGTAGCCATTTTGTTTGTCCCCGACTGTCTTCCAAATTTGGACGAACGTCGCCCAAATCTGCTCATTGGTTGGGATGCTAACTTCCTCGAAGAAAGCATCGACTATGCTCTCCTCGCTCTCGACCAGCCTTGCCAGATTGTCCAGGCTCTTCTTCGAGTGTTGCCAGCTGTGAAAGTTCGCCGACTGCGTGAGAGTAAATGGTGACTTGACCATCTCGTCGACATCGTTTTTGAACTCCAAATCGATGTCCGTCCATTTGAGGGCCCTCCCAATCTCATCAAAGGCAGCGGATGCCATCTGGCGATTTTCAGGCGAATTCGCCTAGACCTGACCTCCAGACGACATTTCTTGCTGATTTTCTTCGTTCTAAATCCTGGGCGTTCCTTTATTGAATCGTCAGCTTGGCTCCCCCCGGTTCTCAGATGAGCGTCCTGTCTCTCACTCACCGCTCTTGCGAAGTTCGCCGATCTACTCGTGACTTTTGCTTTCTTCAATGGACGTTCTTTTTCCACATTCGCAGAGTCCACGTGCAAGATGTATGTGCTCAATGCTCGCGTGTACTCGCAGTAGAAGCAGCTGGAGTTCCAGGTTGTTGTTGTTGTTGTGGCAGTGGTGTGAGGAAGCTTGGTGGGGGTGTTTTTGAGAATTTTGCGGAGGCCTTTTCTGCATTTTCCCCTGGAGGCCCTGAGGGAAGGGACTTGTTTGCGCTCTCGTCACGTCTGAGAAGCTTGCAGCTCCTCTGCTGTCATACTGGCTCTTCATCCGAACTTTCGCACTCCTTCCTGCCCCGGGTTGGGTGTTTGTCACGGGCATAGAACTCAACAGTTGGTACAGCCCGGCTTCGGCTGCGTCAGTTTCTTCTCTGTTCCCCCGCCCTCGAAGCTGTTCAAGATAAAGCCGACACCGTCAAATTAGTACCTACATCAGAGGGCACAAACAATGGCGGATCCGGGGGCGCTGAAGTCAAGCCGAGGGAACGACTCGTACCAGGAGAAAGATTCTTGACGAAGAGCAGAGGGCAGCCCGACCCAGCAACCACACCGGAAAAGAACAAAACTACGGCCAATATTGCCTGGAGATGATCTGAGCTTTGACACCGATGAAATCTCAGTATTATCGGTATCGACAGAGGGCGACGAAGTTCAAGCGCCATGGGAGTCACTAGCTATGACGCAGAAAAAGCGCAAAGATGGGAATGCCGCCAACAAGAAGCCTGAGGAGATATCTGAGGAGTTCAACAAGAATATAGCCGAAGTCGAGGACAAACTGGCAGAGCTTGACCGCAAGATCAACACCATGGATCGCAAGATCAAGACAATCGACCGCTTCTCAAAGAACTTATCCAACCATGGATGGAAGAACATCGACGCTGGAGAAATCGTCCAAAACTGCTTGATTGCGGCTCGCAATGGCAAAGAGTTCGACAGTTTGACTGACTTCTATCGTGTCGAGGGCGAGTACGGACGCCTGACCTTCGATCAAGCAAGACCGGTAGTCAGCTACAGTTTGTGGGGCGAGAACGACGAAGGCGGCTTTTACGTCGGCTGGGAAAAGCGGACGAGGTACCTAGAGAAGATGGCAGAGTGATCGCAGGAGAGCGGCTGAGCGCGGGAAGGAGCGTCGGAAGGGAAAGGAATGGTCGGAAGTGGTAATTTCGAAGAGGTCCCAGCACCAGACTCGGCAGCCATCACAAAGCTTGATTCAGAAGGACTACATCCATAGATTCAGAAACAGGCTCGGCGAGCGCCACAGGTTGCTCGATACAGAAGAAATGCGGCGATCTTGGGGTAGAAAATGCAGAGAAAATATTGTATGTAGTCGATTGAGGCGTACTATGTAACAAAGGGTGATGGTGGGGTTTGCGAAGGCATCACTGGGCCAACGCACAGGGGGTGCCAAGACCATCACTTGGTCTGTGGTCGATGGGCACGGAGAGTCTTCCCAGACCTCGGTAGCAAAGTACCTAACCTTAGACAGTCTTCAATCCATCGTCATCATCGGGCATATCAAAGATACCCATTTGCACTGTATTCCCAATGTCGAAGTTCCTACCTGCTGTTGCACTAGGCCTTACTGCATTTGAAAGAGGCCTTCTTGCGTTCTCTAACGGCCTATTTTCATGCAAACGAGGCCTCTCAGAATGCCAATAAGGCCTCTCACGATGTGAAAGAGGCCTCTCAGAATGCAAGCAAGGCCCCGCTCGGAATAATTAAGGACCCATAGAATTCTTAAAAGGCCTTCTTACATTGTTTGGTAGCCTGTTCTAATGTAGTTAAGGCCTTTGACAATGCGAGTAAGGCCTCTTCTCTTGTACTTCGTACCTAAAGTTATGCCTTACTGTGTTGGTATGAAGTGCTTAGGGGTTTCCCCAACACATCTTCACACATCACCTACCTCCCAGAGAATTCTGTAAAGCTACAAATTGAAATCCTCCATATCAATCGATTTTAATGACGCCTTTGTTGGGCCTTTTGCGGTGAACTTGGCTTGGAGTGAATAACCGGGGTTAGGGTTACTCCCGCACTTTATCAGCTTTCGTCGCATTTTAACAATGTAAATCGGCCACATTGCTCCACCTATAGATTAGGCCATAGCGATAAGCCGAGCTGCGCAACCAGAGGACATTTGTCTGGTTCAACGTTGCGGTGCACAGCTCTGCAACGCTATGCCGCTTGTCACTCCTGCGTCCTCTTCATACCACGACACCAGCAGCGTCAACACACCCCGAACCCGGCCGCTGCAGGATGAGCCGAGATGACCAGCTCGTAGTGGCAACTATGGACTCGGCGCTCTCTTCGGTGCCCGGCACGCCGCTCGTGCTCCCGCGACACAGCAGCCCCGGCCTCTCGCTTTCGTCGCGCATGCAGTACAGGAGCCGGCCTGTTTCTGTCGCCGTCGACCCCGTGTCCCTGGTCATAACTGAGTCCATAGCGATCACATCGGCCATTCAAAAGTCCTCGCGCTCACACAACTCGTTTGTGTCGGCCATCCTGGGCGGCAGCCCCAGCATCATCCAACTTGTACCCCCCGATGGACCCGGCGCGCGCCGCCAGCCCAAGACGCCCGCCGTCGATGCGCAGGATGATGGCCCCGCCGATGCCTCCGCGAACCGTTGGGGACTGCGAGGGAAGAAGGGCAAGAGCATGCAGGACAACCCGCTGATCGCGGGCTTTGGCAGGCTGCGGCACAAGCTCGCGGGCGTTAAAGGCAGGTCTCGCATTGAATGATGGTTTTGCGCTGTTGGCTAACACCCGGGTAGACATCCACGACTTTGACGCGGTCACCTTGCTCGAACCGTTCCTCCAGATCATCCAGACCAAGGGCACCGCCGCCCCGATCACCATCCTTGCGCTTCGTGCGATTCAAAAGTTTCTGGCCTATGGCTTCATCGCTCCCGTGTCGCCCCGATTCGCCCTGGCAATGCACTCCCTATCCGCCGCCATTACTCATTGCCAATTCGACATTAGCGACTCGCCACAGGAGGAGGTGGTCTTGCTCCTGATCCTGCACCTTATGGAGGACATGCTGGCGGGCCCCGGCGGCGACATCCTCACCGATGACAGCGTATGCGACATGATGGGACGGGGCTTAACAATCTGCTCTCGGTCGAGGTTCTCTGAGGTGCTACGGCGCACGGCAGAGGCGACCATGGTGCGCATGTGCCAGATCATCTTTGAAGACCTGAAGCACCTCGAGGTGGAAGCCGGGGAGGAGACCGAGGCGCTGGACAAGCAGACAAGCGCTGATATGGATACCGTTAAGATGGATCCGGCTGCCAACGGAACCGACATACCGGTCACCAAGGAGCCCGAAGCCCCAGCCACGACGGAGCCGGCAGAGCCGAGGGATTCGACAAGTTCGGGGAAAACAAGCGGCAGCAGCTCAGAAACTCCCATAAATGGGGAGGCCGGCCGTACCAGTACGAGCACGGCAAACGAAAGCTCCACGTCGTCGGTGGATCTACGACCCTATTCGCTCCCGTCTGTTCGGGAGCTATTTCGGGTTCTCGTAAGCTTTCTCAATCCGCATGACCGCAAACATCCCGACCATATGCGGGTCATGGCCCTTCGTATTATTCATGTGGCTCTCGAAGTTGCGGGGCCGTCGATATCTAAGCATCCCGCGCTTGCTACGATTGCGGAGGATCAACTGTGCTCACACCTCTTCCAACTTGTCCGTTCCGATAATATGGCCGTCTTGCAGGAAGCTTTGGTAGTAGCAAGCACTCTGCTCTCTACCTGCAGAGAAGTTCTCAAGCTTCAGCAGGAACTGTACCTCTCCTATCTAGTGGCGTGTCTTCACCCGTCTATAGAAATCCCCAGGGAACCGGGTATTGACCCTAGTCTCTACGCTGGAATACCACAGGCGCCCAAGCTTGTTAAGCCGCCGCCGTCGCAGGCTAGCAGTGGTCGTTCCACACCCGTTCCTGTCAAGGATCGCCAGAAGCTGGGGATGGAAGGCGGCGCACGTAAACCTGACGCAAGACAGGCTATGGTGGAGAACATTGGTGTCCTGGCACGGATGCCGACATTCATGGTTGAACTGTTTGTCAACTACGACTGTGACGAGGACCGCTCAGACCTTTGCGAAGATATGATCGGCCTTCTGGCGAGGAACGCGCTGCCAGATTCGGCGACGTGGAGCACGACGAGCGTTCCGCCCCTCTGCCTCGACGCGCTGCTGAGATTCATACAGTTCATAGCCGAGAGGCTGGATCAGCCGTCGGTCACGGAGGGCTATCCTGCCCCAGAAGAATTGAAGGAGCGCCGACGAAGGAAAAAGCTCATCATCAAGGGAGCCAACAAGTTTAATGAGAGTCCTAAGGGCGGGTTGGCGTATCTTCACGAAAAGGGGATCATTGCAGACACAAAGGATCCAGAGTGCGTTGCGAGGTTCCTGAAGGGGACTTCGAGGGTGAACAAGAAAGCTCTCGGAGAATTCCTGTCAAAGAAGGGCAACGAGGCGATTTTGGACGCATTCATGGGGCAGATGGACTTTACTGGCAAGAGAGTTGACGAGGCCCTCCGGATCTTGCTGGAGACGTTCCGCCTGCCCGGTGAGTCGGCGCTAATCGAGCGGATTGTTAGCTCCTTTTCGGAGAAGTACTGCGATAGCTCTGTGCCAGAGGGTATCGCAGACAAGGACGCCGTTTTCATCCTCACGTACGGCATCATTTTGCTGAATACGGACCAGCATAATCCGAACTTCAAGGGCCGGGCACGTATGACACCCCTCGACTTTGCCCGAAATCTCCGCGGCCAGAACGGCGGGAAGGACTTTGCTGGCGAGTACTTGCAGGACATTTACGACGCGATCAAGTCTAATGAGATCATTCTGCCTGATGAGCACGATAATAAGCAGGGCTTTGACTACGCCTGGAAGGAGCTCCTGTTGAAGACGGAGTCGGCGGGGCCGCTCATCATCTGCGACACCAATATTTACGATGCTGACATGTTCGCCACGGCTTGGAATCCGATTGTGTCGTGCCTCTTTTTCGTGTTCATGTCGGCCACCGAGGAGACAGTCTACGACCGGGTCATTACAGGCTTCCGTGAGTGTGCCCAAATTGCGACCAAGTATGGCAACTCTGAAGCGCTGGATGAGATTATCTACCGGCTAAGCTACATTTCAACGCTGAACACGGATACTGTCTCAAACACATCCCTCAACACCGAGGTGCAGGTTGAAGGGAAGAGCGTTATGGTGAGCGAGCTGGCGGTTAAATTTGGGCAAGATATTAGGCCCCAATTCGCCCTCCTAGTACTGTTTCGTGTGTTGACGGGGTCGGAGCATGTCGTCAACAAGAGTTGGAAGCATGTGAGTTTGACATCTGGTTTTCTGAAATTTAGTATCGCCGCTGACAGTGACATTCAGATCATCAGGATATGGCTCAACCTCTTCGTCAACTCTCTGATTCCGCCATTCTTCTCTGCTGACGAAGATCGCCTTGCCCTCCCGGCGATACCCGTCCAGAGTCCTTCGCAGGTCATTGACCGGGCCGCCAAGCAGAGCGAAGCAGGGTTCTTCTCTGCCTTCACATCATACATTTCAAGCTACGCAGCAGATGACCCGCCTGAGCCCTCCGAGGAGGAGTTGGAGAACACACTGTGCACGGTGGGGTGGATTGATGCATGCTCCATGGGAGATGTCTTTGCCAATGTTACCCATCTCCCAAGCCACAGCCTCGAGGCTTTTGTCGATGCGTTGCTCGAGCAGATCCCAGAAGACAACGGTGCCACAGTTGTGATTTCGGTGAAAACTGACAACGGGCCTGTATCGCCTAGCCAGAAGCAACGGCAGGCCAGCCCGGTGTACGATCCTTCAATGGTGTATATCTTGGAGTTTTGCACCGTTTTGGCCTTGCGAGACGAACAGACCGTCGAGTTACTTGGAAAGCGGGTAGTGGTTGCGCTCCAGGCGGTACTAAGAGATGCGAGCCGGTACCACCCTATCCTTATCGAACGAACGACCTTTTATCTTTTCAACTTGCTCCAAGCAAGCTATGTAAGTATTGGCCAATGGTCGTATCTATCCGCTGGTTGGCTGACTCTCATGTGCAGGATTTTGATTACATCCGAGCCCCTGTTCTCCTCCATACTGTGTCCAGCTTCCCACAGGATACCCTGGTGAAGACTTCGGGTCTCGTGCTCCGCGGTCTCAAACTTTGTATCGAGAAGCCTTGCCCGCTGAGGAACGAGATCATGACCTCGCCAGACTTTTGGGCGATACTGCAGACGCTGGCAACAAATCCGATTTCAGCGCCTATTGTGTTTGAGATATTGGAAAGCGGCGTCACAGGCACGCCTTCGGCAATCATGGCTGATAACTACGAGGCTGTTCTTCACCTTCTGAATGAGTTTGCTACCATGGCGCAGGTGGGCGCCATTGCCGAGCAGAAAGCGGACAGGAAGCAAGGCCGCAAAGGCCGGACAGCGAAGCAGGACAAGCCGAGGTAAGATTTACACCAATATGCTAAGAAGCTCCATTCTGACGGTATTTAGTGAGAACGCTGTTGTGGCCCGAGGCATCAAAGCCATCAACAACATTTACCAGCTGACTACTCGCATCCCTCACCTGATGAAGCAGTCGCACCTGGAAAGCAGCGAAGGTGAGAGCAGCACAGACTATATCAACCAACAGGAACTGACGCAAGAAAAAGCATGGTCTGCCTACTGGCTCCCCATTTTCCAGACTCTGACTACGCAGTGCACGAACCCCTGCCGCGAGGTGCGCCATCTGGCGTTTACCTCGCTGCAAAGGACGCTACTATCCCCGGAACTTACTTCTAGCGACCACGAGGAGTGGACCGCCATCTTCGGGGAGGTACTATTCCCCCTTATCCTACGACTCCTGAAGCCGGAGGTCTTCTCTTCGGACCGAGACGGCATGAGCGAGACTAGGGTACAAGCAGCCTCGCTTTTGAGCAAGGTTTTCCTGCAGTACCTGGTCATTCTATCTGAGTGGGATGGCATGCTCGACCTGTGGCTGAAGATCATTGAGATCATGGACCGGCTCATGAACAGCGGGCAGGGTGACAGCTTGGTAAGTTTTCTTCCGTCCAGCTTGGGATCCCCAGATTCGGCTAACATGTGAATAGGAGGAAGCTGTACCCGAAAATCTCAAGAACGTGCTGCTTATCATGTCCAGCAACGGGTACCTTGTTCCACCAAGCCAGAGCCCTGAGCGGGAGGAGCTGTGGAATGAAACCTGGAAGCGCATCGACCGCTTTCTGCCAGAACTGAGAAAGGATCTGGCCCTCGATGACCCTGTTGGCGCGGAAGTCCCCCCTGCCGAGGAGAAGCCCAAAGAGAAGGTGGAAGAGAAGGCGACATGAGAGCCGACTTAAGGCGGTAGCCCTCCAGCGAGATACTGCATTGGAGGGCGACGCTACCCTAACGAGTAAGGGATTGTCAGTGTGTGTTGAAATACCTATGTTATCAGCGGATGCCTACCCGTTGAATGGGTTTTGTTCCCCGCATTTCTAAGGAGTTCTGTTGGCTCAGAGAGCTGTGTTTTTTCCTCGATGCGGTCCATGCATCCAGCCGCACCCCTCCCAGTCATGGGCTGCTTGGAACTGCAATGTGGATAGATTTTGGTATTAGTAACTAGTAGTAGCCGTAGACAGCGATATGATTAGAGGCGGGCAAAAAAGACAGAAGTCTCTGGAGAGAGATGAGATGAAATTGTAATGTTACTGTACATTTTCAGCCATTGGTCAGCCCGCAAGTGTCAAAGTATGCGACATTATACTCTCAGAATGATGCCAACGCCCCTCGAACAAAAATTCCAAGCGGCGTCCCTGACGGCACTGTACTTCACACACACAGACTCAACCACCTGCAGCAATGCCATCACGGCTAGCTGCCCCTCGGTATAGGGGCCGACCAACATGATAGGGCCCCCCCTGACCGCGGTGAACACCGCCAACTGCATGAAGCTAAGTTGCCTACGGACAGTACCAACGAGCATCCCCCAAGGCTCACTTGCATATCCCGACCCACCGGCGCCCAAGCCCGTCAACGCTTTCAAAAATGACAAGTCAACCCCACCACGCTGCACACCCACCACGGCGATCGGCGATTCGGCAAGTCTCCGAGTTCGGAGAATACGCTACTATCGTCACAATTACAGAATAATCAAGCCTGGTTCCCCGAGGAAACAACACAAGATAGACCCCAATTGAGGATCTGATAAGTCCAAAGAAGAGAAAGGAATGCTGGGAGTGGTGGAAGCGAGGGACTATTCTGCAGACAAAGTCATATTTCCATGCGGGCCACCATTCAGGGTCTGAGTTCCGAAACATACACTCGGTGCCTCTTTTGGGGGGGGGGGAGACCCAAGCGAACTTCATGATTCAGACCGCCCAATGAGTCGGCTCGGCTGACCACAACTATTGTGTAGGATTAGAAGAAGTGCCCCAGATCTTTGCCTAGGCAAGCCTCAGTTCGCACGGGAACTTTTCTTCCCCAAAATCCGCCGTTCGAGCCAACGACCTGTCGACTCCGCCTAAGAGAGCACCAATACCGTCTGGCGTTTTAGAATTGAGCAATCAGGTGGAGGCCGAAGCGAGCCGTTGACCAAAGAAATCACTTACCGCTACGGCTAGAGCCCGAGCCGTGTACTCGATACGAGAAGAGGATGCGGTTGTTGACTCGACCGTTGAAGTCGTCTGTTGTACGTGCAACACAAACCTCTGGATCGACCCCTACCCGTGAGAGTGTCGGTGAGGGTCATACGACCATTTGTTTATCTCCTTTCCCCAAAGTTTGTTACCCCTTTCAGCGTCAGCAAGCACCGCAGTCGTCCCGTGACGTCCGAGCATATCTGCAGTGCCAGGTTCTTGATGCCTGTTGAGCCCTAGCCTTGTATCAGTTCTCACCTGCAGATTGTCCAGGACAGGTCAGCCGTCAAAGGCCTTGACGTAAACAGCCTATTGGTTCCCGTTCAGCGCCGAGTGAAGGGAGGCTTTGCGACACCACGACTCTGTTCCCTGCATGCAATACTTTTATCGGCGAACAATTGGCTTTCGAGTCGACCAGGATCGTCATGAGCATTGCAGGTTGGCTCGCATGGCAGGTTGTCCAATTGACGTCGCCCGTATGATCGCGGAAAGTCGTCGGCTCATTTTCGGGCATGATTCTCTCGATAAGCCTCATGATCAACGACAGCCCAGAGGTGTAGCTGGCCCCGTGGATGGACAAACTCTCCGGGATAGCTGGTATCCATAGTTTTTAATAGTGCCTTCGTATACGAGTTCAGCGGCTGCCCTGCGTTGGTGATGATTGTTTGTTCTCCGCTCATGTTGGGATTTTAACTATCGAGCGAGGCAGATCTAACATACTGCGGCGCAGTTTGTGTCCGAGGTAACAGCGGGGAGAACGCACAACGATGGCAAGAGCTGTAGTTGCGGAGAGTAACAGGGGAGCGGTGAGAGCGCGGCATCATACTACAACCACTAACCCCCCTGTGAGATCTTTTCGGCGATCAATCAGTTGTCTGGATTCTCATGTCCGCTCCGTTCTTAGCCCCCGCTGCCCCTGGTCATCCTGCCTGTTGCTGACGAAAGCCTAGCCGGCTTCCGTTGGTTCTCGGGCCGTTGGAGTTTCTCGGCTCACCGGCGCCCCTGCGCTGTCTGCATGAGCCAACTTTTGACCCTCAAAGCCAAGGCTTGCCGATGAAGCGCGTCAACGGTAGCGCAAAATATCATCGACTAGAATATGCCGCCATCGACCAATCCGCGGGTCCCCGCCACGACTTTACTAGCGCAGTATCACCGCTCTCGGCGATGGCACAATTTGGATGTTCCACGGGTCCAGGAAGTGCCGAAGTTCGTGTCCAAGGCCCATCCCCATCACACAATGTAAGAGTTGCCGAATCGTAACTTGCAGATAACGGGCCTCCCTTCGGATTTTTTGCGCGAGATGCGTTCTGGTCGACGTGTCAACCTTGCCAAGGCGAAGATAGGACCACCCAACCTCGCAGCGCCTTAAGTTCCGAAGTTCCTCAAGATACCTGCAGAAGTGCTGGACCCCATCGGCCGCGAGTGATGTCTCATCAACCCCATCCGCTAAGCCGAGTTCGTGACGCCTCTGATGAATCATGACAGGAAGGCCGCGGCGGCGGCCATGCAGAAGCTTGCGTCCGCACGACGGAGCAATTGCGGCTGCCAGGGACGTCCCGCCGTGCCGTCATTCATCGGCAAGGACGCAAGTTTGCCTCACGGCGTACCGAGGGCCCGTGCCAAGCCTGCTGCCGTAGGTCCGGACGACATCATGCGAGAACTCCAGTCAACCCGCCGTGCCTTTGGGCAGCCACTTCATTCTGCGAGGAGCGACGTTGCGAAAGACACACCCCCACAGTCGAGAATTCGAGATGCCATACCGCTTCGCAGGGATATTTGCTGTCCTGCCGATTGGTCAGAGAGATCTGAAGCGGTCTGGCTGCCGCGGTAGCCGTTGTTGAGACCTTTCGGGCAGAGTGAGCAGCAACTGTTTGGTTGGACCGATTTCGGGATCCCGTAACCAGCCTTGGCCGTTACCCCTCATTGACGGGCTCACCGATTGCCCTTGCCGAAAACGGCCCTCAGCATGGCGTGGGTTCCACAGCGTGTTCGGCCGGAGCTTTGAGGACAACTGTCCGCAGTGCCGTCGTTGCACGTGGCACAGCTGTCAGTTATCGAAGCGTGAGCGGATATAACCTCATCATCGCATCGATTTGCAGATTGGATGGCGTGGTGTTTGTACCCACGGCAGCAGCCATGACTGGGCAGGGGGGGGCGGCGGGAGGAATGTCGCTCCCAGCAATGGAAGGTACGCCTAGTAAGGACCATGTCTGCCACGAGAGCCTACGTACTGGGGCTAGTGAAGGGCGTATTGGACGGAGCCAGCGAATCACGCCCCCTCCTCAGAGTGGGCCTCCGAGTGCCTATCGGCCCAAGCTATACTCCCGGCATCTGGCTATGAGAGATCCCAACCTGTTGGTGCGCTGGACTGCTTATGAGGGCATGGGGTGAGTTGGTTAGTTTGCCGTTTGAGATTGGTCTTCTCCTGTCTGGAAACATTGGATGGAGGATATGGTGGCCTTACCCCCTTGGGTGAGGCGAGTGCGAACCGGTTGACCCCCTCGTATAAAGGCAGGAGCGCGGAATGCCCTCGGATGTTGACTGGGCCGTCCGTCTCTTGCTTTTAGTCAAGGTTCAGGATCGCGACCTCCACGTTGCGCCTTTAGGTCGGACTTGCCTAGATCTCGTGCCTCATCTACCTATTAGGCTTGCCAACAACTCAAAAGTATCAAAATGGTTCTGATCAAGCTCGACAAGACCCCCGCCGACAGCGGCAAGATGTTGGCGCTCAACTCTGCCGTGCTTCATCGGCACCTCGGCGCTAGTTTTCTTCCTCTAGCCAAAGCTGAGGGCAGCTACCTCGTCCTCGAGGATGGCCAGAAGATCTTTGACGCCTCGGGCGGTGCCGCCGTTGGCTGCATCGGCTGGGGCAACAAGAGAGTAGCCGAAGCAGTTACACGGCAGATCCTGGATGCACCATACTGCGCTACCATCTTCTACACGACGAGGGTCCAGGAGGAGCTATGTCGCGTCTTGGTTGACTCGACCAACGGCCACATGTCGAGGGCCTACATTGTTAACTCTGGTTCGTTGCTTAGAACAATTGTCTGATTTCCAACGCTGACGATTATGTAAGGCTCTGAGGCGATGGAGGCGGCAATCAAGCTCGCCAGACAGTACTACTTGGAGGTCGACCCACCTCAGCCACAGAGAACTCGGTTCATATCACGAAAGCAATCATACCATGGTATAACCCTTGGGGCCCTTGCGGTTGGAGGGCATGCGGCTCGACGCGCGAACTTCGAGCCGCTGTTAATGAAAAACGTGTCCCAGGTGTCGCCATGCTTCGAGTATCGTGGCAAGGCATCGGGCGAGTCAGACGAGACATATGTCGAGAGGCTCGCCAAGGAGCTGGATGCCGAATTCCAGAAGGTCGGCCCGGAAACTGTCTGTGCCTTCGTTGCCGAGCCCGTCGTGGGCGCTGTAAGTGCATATTTGACTGATACTGGAATAATATTAACGACTACAGGCCCTCGGCTGTGTCCCTGCTGTGTCTGGGTATTTCAAAGCGATCCGTGCTGTCTGTGATAAGTATGGCGCGCTTCTGATCCTGGACGAGGTCATGTGCGGAATGGGCCGAACAGGCACCCTCCATGCATGGGAGCAGGAAGGGGTTGCTCCGGATATTCAAACAATTGGGAAGGCTTTGGGTGGCGGATACCAACCCATTGCTGGTCTCCTAGCGAGCCACCGTGTGGTCGACGCGCTTGCGAAAGGCACTTCGTATGTATTCAATGACGAGGCTCCCGCTTTCTGTTCGCACTAACAGCGTCGGTTTTCAACAGATCGTTCGTTCACGGCCACACATATCAGGGCCACCCTGCCGGCTGCGCCGCCGCGCTCGAGGTCCAGCAAATCGTCAGGGAGGAGGGACTTGTGAAAAATGTCCAAGAGCTCGGCCTCGTTCTTTCGACGCTTTTGGTGGATGAGGTCGGCAACCATCCGAACGTCGGCAATATCAGAGGCCGTGGCTTCTTTTGGGGCATCGAGTTTGTCGTCGACAAGCAGACCATGGCACCCTTTCCACCGGAAGCCCATGTCGCGATGGAGATTTGTGAGTTCGCCCTGACGAAAGACTACGGAATTGGCGTGTATCCGGGCGGTGGTACGGTTGATGGTACTCAAGGCGACCACATCATCATCTCGCCTCCCTACAATGTCAACAGTGACGACATCAAGTGGCTTGTAGCGACGGTGAAACGAGTCATTGAGGACTTCTTTGTCAATAAAGTTAAGTGATGGCGCGCCACCGGGCTGGCGGTCCTCGTTTGTTATGTTCTCGAGGGTGGTCGGCTTGCGCAGCTCCTTGTCTCTAGATCGGGGACCACATATCCCCTCTGGTCGTTTGTTTCTGTGCGTTGCGTTGTGTCTGGGCTCTGATTGCGAAGCGTGAAAAAGCCATTTTGATTGATTGAAAGCATGTACAACCTAAAAAGATTGTTGGAGAAAATGGAGAGCTTGCGACTGGACGTCCACGACCCAGGAGAGACCCAGGGGATGCGCTTCCCCCCTGGTCGTAGTGACAGTTGCGTGAACGGGGAACCCCATCCTACGCCATACCCATACGGGCAAGCGACGGATTGAACGAAGCATGGGGCGTGCAACAAATATTTTTGATTTTATTTGATCTTGCTGTCGCAGGATCGAACCTAAAATCACAATACATCTTGAACAACAGGTCATTTATGTCTCAGAGCTTAGATCGTGACCCTAACCCTTTTATGTGGTCTAATTCATCAGATTGTATTTAGTTCTCTCTGTCTAGAAGAGAGATTGCGGATGCGGAATAAGTATAATGTGGAGGTCATATACAGCGGAGAATTTACCCGTTGAAACAAAATCTGGAGCATGCTGTGAAGGAAGGTATTCACCCACTGCCTTTATCCTGCTTGAGGTGCCGGTGTTGAGCCTCATAGACATCCGCCCGGAAGCAACGTCGCTGCAGAATCTCACAGGTCAACAACAAAACCGACTAAACAAATGCGCGTTGACTGTGCGAGGTTTGTGTAACTTTTACAGTGCCGGGCAAAGTACGAACAAAGTCTAGGGTGGCGTTCGTCCCTAGATTGTGTGTCTCGCACTGTAGCCCAGGAATCCACCCTATTTGCTGGCGGGCCCGACCAGGGTGGGCACTGAACCGCCTCCCTGCGCCTATGGCGCGTTCTAGTATCGACAGCTACCGCAGCAGTTACGGCTACGGCTATGGGCGTGCAACGACAACGACGACGGCTGCATCGCCCAACAACAGCCTCCTATCGCCCGCTCGCCAAAGCTTTCTCTTCTCGCAATCGCCCACGAGTAGAAGGCCGATGGCCGTCGGGCTTAGCGGCGGGCGCGCGGCCGCTGACGAAGAGGCGCGCGCCGAGGTCGACGTGCTCAACTCACGCCTCGAGAAGACAACCCAATTGACGAAGAAGATCCAGGCCTGTCTGGGGAGGCTGGAAGAAACTGGAAAGAGTGTGCGAGATGTTGCTGGGCCGCTCAACGGCGAGACGAAGAAACTCCAGGTCCTTGGGAATAGTAAGCGCCCGAGCCCTCTGTAGAGTTGCGAGTATCGCGCAGTTCGCTAATCGAGCTCGCCTCTCTCCTCAGATATCGAGTCCGTCATCGCTGCCATCGAGCGTCTTCGCCAGCCCGCCGACAGCAAGAATGACGAGGAGCAGATCATCCGAATGGGCCCAGACAAGGCTGGGCTCAGCAACTACCTTGCATCCATCAAGCGGCTGAACAAAGCACTGGGCGATATGAAGGCCTCGAACTTGCGATCTACCCAGCAGACGGTGGCAGAATTGCAACGGCTGGTGAAGTCGGGCAACACCCAGCTTGAGAGTTCGTTCGACAAGCTGCTGCGGAACGAAACGCCGCGGTCCATTGAACCTCTGCACTTCATCACCAAGAACAAGGCCTTCCCGGCACTTTCACAGGAAAAGATCACCCGACTCGGCCTGATCAATGAGTATGCAGCTGGTGTTCATCGGCGGCAGAGCGGCGGCTCGGGCGCTACATCCGAATCGCCAGTTGCCAAGATATACTCAGAAATCCGGTCGCAGTACCTATCGGCTACATTGGTGAACCTGGCCGCTGCGAGCAGCAACACGGCCAAGAAGAAGAACCCGGATGCGATCTACCGTTCAGGTACCAATGGGATTGGAACCTATGCGCAGGCTATGGAGGGCCTGTTCCTGGCTGAGTACGAGAATATCTGCAGCATCTTCACGCGCGACGACTGGGCCCCTGTCTTCCAGGCGACGTGCCAGCCTTCGCTGCTCGAGCTGGGGCGCACTCTGCGCGAGCTGAACGGTCACATCAAAGCCCATATGAACACGGATTGCTACCTGGCTTACGAGATTGTCGAGATCGTTTCTAGCTTGTCTAACAACCTTGAAGCCCGGACGGGCGAGCTCAAGACCTCTTTTGCAGGCTTTCTCAGGCCGGTGCGCGATACCGCCAAATCATCGCTGGCGGAGCTGCTTGAGGACACCAAGCGACGCGCCAACTCCCTGCAGGTAATCCCAGCTGATGGCGCGCCCGTCCCGTTGGTGTCGGAGACCATGCAGCGGCTACAGTCCATGGTGGACTTCCTACGGCCCATCTCGAGCATCATGGTCTCTCTCGGAGACGGCGGATGGAGGTCAACAGCGGCCTCGGCTCGTGGCGGAGGGGGTGATGCTATCCCAAGCCTCTCGTCGTTTGACATCGGAGCCGACGGCAAGGAAATATTTGCCCACTATTGCACTGACACGATTGAAGCGCTGATGGCAGCGCTCGAGGGGCGCGCTCGCATCCTCCTTCAACAGCGCAAGCCCGCCATGGGCGTGTTCCTTGCGAACAGTATCGCCATCATCGAGCGCATGATCCGCGACTCGGAGCTAGCGCCATTACTTGAGGCTCGCCGTACTCAGTTGCTCGACACGTGGCGTAAGAAGGCAGCTTCACTCTACACCGACACGTGTAAGGACATCAGCGTCCACCTCTTCGATGTGATCCACACGAGCCGCGGGCGGCCAACCTCGGGCGGCCAGGGCACCATCGACTCGTCGGCTATCCTCAAGGGCCTCGCGTCCAAGGACAAGGAGAACATCAAGACCAAGTTTGCGGCCTTCAACTTGGCCTTTGACGAGATGGTAACCCGCCACCGCCAGTATAGCATGGAGCGCGAGGTAAAGCAGGCCTTCGCCAAGGATGTCCAGAATATGATTGAACCGCTCTACAACCGCTTCTGGGATCGCTACCACGAGGTCGACAAGGGCAAGGGCAAATACGTCAAGTACGACAAGTCGGCCATTGCAGCCGTCTTCCTCACTCTATATTGATTGGAACGCAGGTGTTCGTTGTTTTCATCTTCCATCTCCGCGGGTTACGGTCGCAGGGTCGAAGCAGAGAAAAGCAGGGAATCCTGCATCAGATATCAGGCCATTTTTGCGTCGCCCCCGGAAATGCTTGCGAGAAATCGCGAATCCGGTAGATAATAGGAAAGGCACCAAGTGGGATTTTCTTATGTCTTGCATGTATGGGCATTGGCGAATCAGGGGCGCCGGGGAGTTTTCTTTTCCCCTTCTTCTGCCGTTGTTGCCGGCTCATCGGTTCTGGTCTCATCAGCGGAGGCGGAACGAGGGTCCGCGGGTGCCTTCAAGGAGAGAGGCTCGTGGGGATCGAGCGTGAGAATGGACGCAGGCTGTGCAATGCTATCCCTCTGAAGTTTTTGTTATTTTGTACATTTGCAGGGCATCGTTCTGTGCAGCATGCCGGGTGCGCCCAGTGGGTGTGGGATTTGCGCATGCATCTCGCTGGGCTTGTTGCGTGTATGTGGTTTCCGGCATGAGATCCTACCCTACGAGCTTACGACGGCTGCACACGAGGGGAAATGGAAAGAAAACGGGTCATCCATCGCCGTCCTTGCATACTGCTCACAACCTCCGCCCCAGAGTCAGGTCCCTCTGTCTACCGCCGGCTATCGGTGATAGGTGCTGGATGCGGTAACCCTGCGGCACACCCACAACGCGGAGATGCTTGCCTACCTAGGGATATGAGATGTGCTGGCTACCCAGAGATCATCCGATTTTCTTTACTTCAAAAACCGATGGGGCACTTTGCGAGAGTTTCTGACGCAGATGGATATCCGCCGCCATTCCCAACCGCATTGTCTTCTTCAAGCAACGGGCCCGCGGTGACGGATGCACAAGTTCCTTGCCTACACCGAAATCCTTCCGTAGCCCTACGTTGCCGAAGCGTCCCAGCTATCCTTCGCCGGTTCAGACCCGCCCTATCGCATCTCCTTTTCGTCTGCCTAACTCCCAGGAATGTGACGACACCGGGCCCACTTCGTGCCGATCCCGTTTTACATGCGGACTGAGATGGACCAGGTAAATGATCCACACACGAACTCTCTCTCGCGCGCGCTCTCGAGAGCATATTCTGGCTTTCCCTCCGGGTGATCGTCAACGGGACGGATGGACTAACCCGGTTGCATTTGCCTTTGCAGTTGAACCCCTCTCTTTCCATTTGCGAGTATGTGCATGCTGTATGTACATGCTACATGCGAAACCGAGTATGTGGAAGGGTGGCAGATCACGTTGGCCGATGGGTGGGAAAGACGGAGACTGCGTTACACATACTCCTGAAGCGGGAGAGGGAATAGCACGGCCCAACAACGAATGGGGGCGGGTGCTCCTGCTCACCTTGGTCTGCCAGTCAGGTAGCTCGGGACGGGTTATGGAGGAGACATCCCCACCGCATCCTTTCCAGCCCAGCAGCTGCTCGAGTACGGCACAGCAGCAGCGCCCCTGCAACCCGACATTTCTTTTTTTCTCCACATCCAGACATACCATGCATTGCTTGGGAATTCCAGTTGCAAGTGAGGGGGTGTCTCTGTCGTGTCCTGCCCGCCTTACAGGTGCCCCTCTCTCGACCTCACCGAGACGGGCCACATCAGAAGCGGCCGGTATGTGTATGTACGAACACGCACGACACTCCGAAGCATTGCAGCAACAGCGCAGCGCATTGGTAAACAGTTCAGCCAGCCCACAACACACAAAACCTAACATATCAAGAGCTTCGCACTGCGCGCAATGCACCTGCTCTGCTGCATCTCTGCATCGCATGATACGAATGCATCCCGGTGCTAGCTGTGTGTATGTGGATTGCGGACGGGCAGGCAACGCTACGTAGGGCCCGTTCCTACAGACCTAACCCAATCCTGAGAGGGGGGGAGGCTGATTCCTCATCTCATCCCTGATCCACGTCGCCAAAATGACCCTAGAAGAGATAGACGGGCGTTGCGCGCGCGCATGCACGCCGTTTGGACGGACGCTCAGATAATGCCACAGAAAACACTCGCAACTAACTCATGCTTGCCCCCGACCATCCTAGTGGTTCCCGCGTGGAGTCTTTGCTGGGCCCGAGGACGAAAAAGCTGTGTCCGTCCGGAGGTGAGCCTCCCGTACCCGGAACTACGCACAACCTGCGTACTTACGTCTTTCACATGTAGGCAGGCAAGTATTGTACAATACCAACGCCCCTGATAGAAAACAGTAAACAAGTGGTCTGGAAACACAACGTACAATATCACACTGGTAACAAGTCCACCGCAGAAAGGGCACGACCAGTAGGATAGGTACATGTAATCTGCAAAGCCTCACCCCCCAACCCCAACCCCAAACCTAAAAAATAAAAGAAAGAAAGAAAGAAAAGGAGAAAAAGGTCCTTACAGTCTCACTCTCGGTGAAGAGTATTACAATGCAATGCAGTGCTAACCGACCAGCTGGGTGGTTCCCCTACCCTACCAATGTCTCACTCTCAACACCTGCCCTGTTCTCCATATGGTACGAGCCTGTCTCAGCATCCCAATGTCTCATCTCATCACAGGCACCAGCACCAGCACCAGCACCAGCACCAGCACCAGCACCAGCACCAGCACCAGCACCAGCACCAGCACCACGTCACCATCCATCATCGCCATCAGACCACATCACTTCCATTACCATCAGCAGCGGTAAGTATTCATGACCGTTTCCCGCTTTCCCATCCCAACAGCGCTACAATCTGTTGGTCGTCAACTAGTTTAATTCCAAAGTAGTTATAGTTGGACTGTGCCACACAAATCGTGCATCGAAGGATCGCACACCCAGCAGAAGAAGGTATGTACGTAGCCAGCAGGAGGGGAGGCTCGCCGCAGGATTTGGGACGCCCTAGAGTCGAAAAGGAAAGAGAGGGGAAGACTCGGTAAACGCCACAGCAGACGACGGACGGCAGACAGGACAGCGAAGATAGATAGGCAGGCCAAGCAAATGGGCACTAAGCACCAACATGATCGCCTGTTCGTCGGCTCGGATACTATGCTGCAGTAGCATGACAAGGCATGGCAGCTAGGGCACATGTGTCTACAAACTATACCACTTCCGTGTGTTTGTGCATGCTCGTGTGTCTGTGGTTTGGCAAAATCTTCTGCTTGGAATTTGCTGCTTTCAGTGTTCGGTCTTGTTGGAACCAAAACCTAGATACCCCTAGCTAACAACCAACAAACACGAGGTGGGACTTCCCAATGCCCCGTAAAGAGCGAGAAGGCGACATATGCCCAGGTATCAAACCACACTGATTGTGACAAACCTCCCTCCGACACCAAACAGGAAAATAAAACCTCAGACTCCTATTTGCCCTTCCCAGTAAACAATTCCCAAAAGCCCTGTCCCAACCTCAATTCCGTCCCAAGAGCGCCTCGCTAGCCAAGTCCTGCCCCGTCCAATCTCTATCCAGAAAAAAAAGGGGGAGGGTAACAACCAACGCTCGGAATGAGAGCGCCGGCAAACTCAGATCTTTGCCACCAAGCAATTCGTATGACTGATCCCCCTGACATACGCAGAACGCCACCGCGCAGTGATAGTGGTAGACAATAAGCGAGAAAATAAAACAAACCCGGAGCCGCAGCTGCCAAACAGAAAAATATGAGCGCCGCGCGAAGTGTTGATGGAAGGAAGAACGGAGCGAGTGAGCGGGCCTCCAATAGGATGCCGCTCCGTCATGCGCACATTACCGGAGTCCGACCCCGACAATGTGGGGCACCGACCCGATGATCAGAAAGAAACAGAAATCGAGAACATGGCCAAACGAACGGCATGCGGTCGAGCGGCGGTGGCGGGGCCTAGACGAACCCCAAGGTCCGGGGAGGTGCGCGGGCGGACATTCTCTTCCTGTCCATCGACGACACCCTCATCATATGGTGTGTGCTGCAGCCCGCTTGCCCGAGACGCATGATGCGAATGTGTTATGTACCGAGTATTGTACAGCGTGGTCGACTCAGAAGAGGGGCGCCGACCGATATCAGCCTTGCATGCGGGGCAAGCAAGAGAGTGCATGATGCATGCCATTTGGCTGCCCACAGGGGCATTGGGCGTGGCCGAGAATTTCAAGATGACAGAGGTGACGGTCGATGGGCGTGAGAAGCTTTGTGCGAGAGCCATCCAAGGTAGGCTGTCGTGGTGGTCGAGGGCAAGTCGTAGGAGAGAACTCCGAAACCGCAAATATGTTAAAGCAACTGGGCATGCTCCTTGATGAGGCCATTTGGTTGGGGGAGGAGAGGGGAGGGCGCCATCGATCGGCTATCTCAGGCCTCCATTCTCGACCGGTGAGCTGCAGGTCCTCCTGCATACATGCTGCTGTCCTCGGCGGCATCCCATGCGGCCTGCCCAATGGGGCGGGACAAGCCAGCGCAGCCGTGAGCGCAGAGCGGACACGGCGGCTTCAGTATGGGCACCTCGCGCAATGTGAGCTTCCTGGGCAGTAGTCGTGCGTGCCGAAGTCGACTGCCTTGCAGCAGAACGAGCAGCAGTGGTTGACGAGTTCTTGGTGTTCCTTGACAGCCATGGTGACGAGTTATATGGTGTAGTGGTGCTCTGAGAGGAAATGGGCGAAGAGCAGGGGCAGGTTCGGCCTGGGCTTGCGGATGTTGACACTTGTGTGTGAAAAGGGTTTTGAGGGTTGTGATAACTCAAGAGGCGAGAAGCTCTTGAGCACAGCCAGCTCGGTTAGGTTGTATAGATGGGTGTAGCTCTGATGAGTGCAGTGGAGTGCTTTGGGGATCATCGAGGGATAGGGAGGGCAACAGAGGGTTTAAGTATTCAGGCGACTAGGCAGGCATCTGGTGTTGTTGGTTGGAAAAACTTAGGTACGTGATAGCGTGGGGAGCAAGGGGCAGCAGGGTCAACTTTGTCCAACGCCCAAAAAAGGAAACTGACACGCCAGAGACCCGATGAGCAGGGCGCGGCCGGATAGGTGGGGGGGGGGCTTGGTTTGAGGGGCCCCGGTGTTATTGGAGAATGTGAAAGTGAGGCATGATGATGAGCGTCAAGCATCAGCACAGCACAGCACAGCATGCGTAATGACCGTGAGAGGGAGCACTCTACCTGAGGGGGTGAGCGGTCCGCGGCCCTTTCCACGACCTCCATGGCCGCGGGGCTGCAAAGCGCACCTTGATGTCTCCTTCCTGCTGCGCTGCATCAGGTCGCCTCCGCAGTATGTTCTGTGGTTCAGTGGGAGGGGGCGCAGAGAGGGTGAGATTAAAAGTCGAATTAAAGTTGCGCGTCGCGCAGCTCGTGGGAAACGGCAGGGCTCAGATTGCCAAGACCCTCGATTGCAGGAGCCCCAGAAGTCAAGGGATGGGCGAAAAGCGGGCGGGCTGCCGTCTTCGCGCGAGGACCTCGGGATAGGGGCCAGAGGCCCCAATGCGGCGGTGTGGCACAAGAGGGGGTCACGAGGATAGGAAATTGGAGAGGGTTCCGGCGCTTCAATTTGTCGAAAAGGCCGTGAGGTGATGGTATACCCGTCTGAGAGTGCCTGTCTTCAGCGCGCCTGCTCCCGTCTCTGTTCCTGTCACGCCCGAGCAAAGTGGGGCAACCGCTCATCCGAGGGAACCGCCGCAGCGTCGCTCAATGATATCACTCGCCAGCATGCTCGTGCAATCAGCTCTGCGCGCTGGTCTCTGGCACACTCACCAATTCCATCTTGAGCTGTCTCGGGCTCCGCCAGGCACGAGCCGCCGCCCAAAAAGCCCAGCAAGCGCAGAAGCCCAACCCGAACAGCGGCAGAACCTGAAGGTGGAGAGCCGAGCAGCCGGGGCCATGCCCGGAGGCCCTCTGACCTGGCCCCGCGAGGGGTATGTGACATGTAGTTGCGCCAGACCTGGGACACGTCAGGGCTGGCCTGATGATCAGAGGAGCAGAGAGGGGAAAGGGCCTCTACCCGCAGCTTGCTTGATGGGTTTGAGTTTGAGAATCCTCGTTTCTGAGGTTGGCCCTTGGCTTGGTAGTACTTGGCCCCCGCAAACGCCCCAAGCTACAGGACCCTTGGCCCCGCGTTCCTGCCCCGGACCCCCGGAGGGTCGCTTGCCTCAACCGCCGACGGCTTTGGTACTCTAAATGAGGCTGATGATGATGTGTTGCCTGCGTCGACATGGGCGATGCCGCTTATATTTAGGTCTTTGCAGACAGCTACATGGAAATTGTAGGCAGGTAGCTAGAAGCGGAAGCTCGACCTTACCGTCTGATGCAACTGCTGGCCCTTCGTAGTTGGCCGGCCGCTTTCTGTGTTGCAGGCGCTGGCGTGCAGTGCTTACTACAGCACTTATGCCTCCGCAGTGCCCGTGTCAAGCGCAATTGAGCCCATTTGCCTCGCAGCGCCCTCCCGGTTGGCTCCTATTCCCGGAAATACCGGCACCTAGAATCTGCCATGATAAGTGATCACCAGGTCAACATATTGGCAGATACACGTCGTCGCAGCAGCCGACGAAGCGCGCGACGTCGGCACACCGCCCCAGGTCAAAGCATCGGGGAGAGCGAGGAAGAGGGGATGGAAGGCGGAACAGCGGCAATAGGCCATGGGAGAGCACAAACCCGCCGCTGGCTCGTCATTCAACCCGCCCGGTGACAGCGCGTGCTGCCCTTGGCTCCCACTTGATTCCCTGGCGAAGATGGGGCACGTCCCGCTGCGGGGTGATCACCAAGGGAGTGAGGGGTGGTGCCTGGGCGTTGCCGTTGGCTCTGCCAATGCCTGCAAGTGACGTCTGCGTTCCATGCCCTGGGGTAGTGCCACTAACATCCCCGCGAATCAGACAGCTAGTGCCAAGCCTCGTGGGAGATCTCATGCCAAGACTCAGCCAGGAGAGGAGAGGGGCACTGCCAGGACGACAGTCCGAAGTCTCGTCGCCAGCATCCGACAGGCGTTCCAGAGCTATACGCTATTGGGCCGTCACTTCGGGAGGTTCTAGGCAGCGCCTTGTCAGATTTCCAGTCAGCCTCTAGTGGATGAAATCGAGTGCGGGCGCAAGCTGGCTCTAGTGTAGCACAAGCTCCAAGCACCCTCAGAGCGGTGTGGCGGAGAGTGCGTCTTCGAACAGCATCAGCTCGCGACGGCCTCAGCCGAGCGCCGGATAAGGGAAAACGGGCAATCCGGTCGGCGGCCCTGCAGCTTGTCGCCTCGAGCCCTCCTGTTATCTTGCGTGGGGGAGGAGTTTCGACCGTTCTCGACGTTCTCGCTATCGCGCTTTTCCGTGTCCCCCGCGCCTTCCGAAATCCGAAATCCGCAACGGAAGACATCGGGTCTGAATAACCCAGGCAATAATCTGCACCATGTGTACCATCGTTGAGACTACCTCGGGAGTTCTGCGCGCTCTACGGCAATCATCTGCAAAACAGGCCACTTCACTAACACAACACCATGAGTTCGAGTACCGTATTGGCTGTCTGCTCCCCCCCGTGTCGTTCTTTGCAGCCCACGATGCGGCATGTAAGTCATGTTGAAAACGTGTTGATGCGTATCCCTCCCCCTCTGCAGCCCTTACTGATGGGATACTGGTCGACTATTGAGCCTCGTGCATGGGTGTGTGCCTATCTGGGGCCCTCCATTCCGGGACCCAGGCAGGAGGGAAGTAGGCAACCGGAGGCGCGAAAGAAGCTTTCACTGAGACGCGCTCTCAGCCCAGTGAGAGAACTTTTCCAGAACGTCCGTCTCAAATCCAATCAGACGCTTCAAGGCCGCAGGAGTAAGCTCACGGCATGCATACAGGATTTGAACTCTGCCGTCTTCGTCGACGGTCAGGGAAACCCGCACATGAAGCAAGGCCGCGCGTGATACCAATTCCGTTGTATAACGGCGTCATGACGAACCACTTTCTCGTCAACGGGCGCAACCTCGGCGTTGTCAGACGGATCCCGCTGCGCTTGGTCGTCAGAAGTGACAAACCGCCCCCTTCTGCCTGGTATTGTCGATCTGTAGTCAGACCTCAAGCCGGGCCTGCGACGCGGGGGCGGGTCTACCCTCTTGGAGCCAAAGGTGTCGCTTGTATGGTCCTCTATAATATGCAACATTGCCCCCACATAGCGGTAAAAGCAGGACAAAGAGTCCACCGCTGTGCTTCTGTATCCTGGGCCGTGCGGGCGTCTTGGACGACGGGAAGGTGCAGACGACTCCAGCAGAAAGCATATACTTGCTATGCTGCCGAATGTCTAGTTTTCAGTGGCCGGAAAACGAATGTTGCGTGGGGGAGCAGCATTTGAATCAATCGAGGGCGATGCTCCGTAGTCTCTTGAGATCTCGACCCAATGCCAAGGCTGCGTGTGTGTCAAGCTCGAACCAACACTAACGTTGACGACAGAATTTGTTGCCCATGTAAGTCTCACTTAAGCAGACGCGGCCACCAATGCTGTAGCAGTCGGGGCGCACCTGCAGAGTCGGTTCGGTGATGATGCAGCGTGCCGACCGCTCACTGCCGAAGTCATCATCAAGGCCGGCAGGCGCTCTGCGTCGTGCGTGGATGAGGTGTGGGATGAACCATGAAATACTCCCAAGTCGGTCTCAAGTTTCATGATCGCCCCAGGGCGCGATGGAACCCTGGATGACGTTCTCATATTGCGCAATCCGATATCGCCGAGACGTGTGAGGATGCGACCGAGGTGTGGTCGTGCAATGTTGTCGACTCCATAGCGGCTCTGGCCAGTCAGACAATTCCATATTTGTCGGCTGCTGCAGCATGTGGTGGTTGGACATTCCCTCGGCTACTGGACCCCAGAAGGAACGGATCCTCAGGGCTGTGTGCCTGTGTGCTGACTGATGGCTGAGCGGCCATTCACTGGAGGCGTCGAAAGGAGACCCAGGGGACTGGACGCGAAATGCAGTGAGGCGGCGATGGCTGACGTTTGGCAGTTGATCTGCCGGTTGGCTGCCGTGGAGTCTGTACCTATCCATGTGACACCTGCGGGCAAGAGTGTGGAAGGCTTAAAGTAGACAGAAGCAACTTTTGATGCAGAACGCAGGCTGCATGGTGCAAAGGGCGGAACCCGTTGGAATTTGGAATAGATGGGGGTTATCGCAGTCCCCTCGCCCCTTTGATGTTCAGAACAGAGGTGTACGCTCAAGATTGATGACGTGGGATGAGTGGTTCAAACTTGAGAGTTGACAGTTAAGGTTCAGGGGGAAGGTGTGCATCGCAAGGGCGGGCCGCGGGAGAGGCCGGACAAGGGGAAATACCAGTAACTATGTGCCGGACAAGGATCACAGTTAACCCTAACCCTTTTCATTAACCTGAACACCAGGCTCAATAAATTTGTGAGCTAATGGCGCAACTTGGGGTCGTGCCCGAGTCATAGACAGGATGACGAACAGCTCGGCCCCTTCTTTTGCCCCCGGCTTTCCAGGCCCTCCTCCGGCCGGCCGACCAACCGCAAACCCGTTATCGGGACATTCGGTCGGTGTTTGAACGCATGAGGCGCCCATCGACCCTACGCCTCAGGTGATCAATCCCGGAGAGCGGGGAAACCATTCGCCTGGGAGCCTCCCACGTGTGCCTTTTGGCCGGGTCTCTCGCCCGGACGCCAAGATATCGCCTCCGATGGGACAAGACGGAGGTCGGTCCAAGTGGAGGTTCTCACAAGGGGGGCTCCGAAACTCGCTACCTCCCTAGCAACCCAGCTTGCGATGGCGGGGGAGAGGATCGCGAGCTTTCTTACTCCATTGAAGCATTGTTTTATTTTTTATTTTTTCTGTAGTCCGCTTTCTACTCTCGACGACGTACTCGCAGATCCAAATCTTCTTCCAGTTCTACCAAACAAATAAACCCCTCAAAATGGCACCCATTGGACCTTTCAAGCTTGTTACGGTCAACACCGCACCGGATCGGGCGAAGAAGCTGATTGGCCGTGTTGTCGAGAATGTTAAGGACCAGTACACCATCATCCATTCAGGGAACGCAGCATGCAGGTTACCGTCTGGTCAACTCTCTAAAAGACTCCTGTATTAACTGTATTTACAGCCATTCAGGATGTGCAGAGCTTAGTCGAGGAGCGCAAGCCGGATGTCCTGGTGAGTATCATACCTATGACCTACACACGTGAAGACCGAAGTATGAGGTTGAACTGACCCTGGGAAAAGTTCACTGCCTCCATGTGGACGCCTGAGGAGTCCCAGAAGATCATTTCTATTGCAAAGGGGATCATCCCTGGCCTCAAGACGTTCTCCCTGCCGCAGGGTCTCCAGGTCGAGAAGGGGCCAGATGCCGTGGTTGAATACATTGAGGAGAACCTCCCGAGCCTCCTCAGCTAAATATTTCATTCAAAAACTAGAGCATAGCGTTTTTAGAAAGCCTCACCATTTCACCTTGCGAGGCCTAGACAGCTGAATACATGTACCGAGTAGAGTAGAGTATAAACATTCTACAAAGTGTTAAAAATTATGTAAAGTCTGGGCAGTTGAAAGTGTGTATCGAGATTATGCGCATATGTAGGTTGAGCTCACAAGTTAATTCTAAGGATATATTGAGCGGTGGACAGGTACAGACTTCATAACAGACCAACACACGACATGACTGCCGCTTCACTCCTCGTTCTTCATCACATTGACCAAGCTGCCAATGTGCGGCAGGATCTCCACGATGAACTCGTCGCCGTCGTGCAGCAGCTCCTGAGGCTTCTTGGCGAAGCCCACACCGGCAGGCGTACCCGTGATGATGAGAGTGCCCGGCTGCAGGGTTGTTCCCTGGGAAACAAAGCTGACGATTTGCGAAACCGAAAAGATAAGGTCACTGCCACACGAGTTAGTAAAAACATTCCCCAATGCCACCCGGTCAGGTAAGGGAGAGAAGAAAAAAACTCACGTCAGCGGGCTATCCTGCAAGACCTTTCCGTTCTTCAACCCCCTCAGCTGGAGCTTTCCAGCATCGGGAATCAGATCCTTAGACACGATCACGGGGCCAATGGGGCAGGCGCCATCGAAACCCTTGGAGTAGCACCACTGCGTCTGGGCGAACTGCGAAGCACGGCTCGAGATGTCGTTGCTAGCGGTATAGCCGAGCACGTAATCAAGGGCATCGGCCTCAGAGACGTTCTTAGCCTCCTTACCGATGACAATAGCCAGCTCGGACTCGTAGTCGGCGCTGTCGGAGGCGAGGGTAAACTTGGGGATGATAGTCGGTTGCGGCCAGGGGTCGGCCAGGCAGGTATCGGGCTTGAGGAAGAGCGTGGGGATCTCGGGAATGGACATCTTAGCCTCCTCGGCGTGCTTCTTGTACTGTTTGTTTCGTCTCCCGTCAGCATCCCCTCCCTTTTGGGCCACTTCCCAGAAACACTCACGTTCAACCCAATGCAGCGAATGGTGCCAACCTCCCTGCGCGTCAGGGGCGACAGAACGCGGCCGACGACGGCAGTCTCACCAGTCGGCGACCCGGCATCGAGTACCGAGGAACCGCTGTAAACATTGACAGTGACATCCTGGCCCTTACGGACAGCAAGACCAACATCGATAGCGGCGTCAACCGGCTCGCCGAGAAGGACCTTACTCTCATCGCCCTTGGGCACGAAGCGCACAATACCTGCAGTTCAATGTCAACAAACCAAACCCTACTTCTGGGGCTCGAGTACACATAACCTCCAAGTGGGGAAGGGAAGGGAGAGGGGGAAACCTACGTTGGAAACCCATCTTTGCTTGTTGGATGCGTCTTTCTTCTGAGCTCGAAAGTAAATGCTTCTCAAAACCTACAACAAGATGCCCGCTCAGAAAAACAGACAAACCAAAGCTTTAAGTAATGATAATAATAAACAAACAACCCAACAGGCAGAAGATTGTCAATCAATCACAAATCACCGACTTCGGGGTTCCTTAGTCCAGGTCCTCGGCGATACGCAGAAGCAGAGAGAGGGGTCAAATAATTCTCCCCGAAGCTCACTCAGGTGGAGGGGAGGGGCAAGGAGAAACTATAAAAACCTCCGGGGACAAATACACCGACGCTACTGGTCTCCCCTACTGGCAGCTAGCCTGCCGGAGCGATCAGGCTATATCTCTCGCCCGGGCTCGACTCCCGCGCATAGGAAAAATGTCGTGAGTAAGTGCCGGATAACGTGCGAGCTCGACCTGATGAGCCTGTTGAGCCAAACGCAAACGCGGCTGGGCTTCCGGACCCCCACCCCGCATTCCCCGCCCGCTCCCCCGCCTCCCCGCACCCAAACAGCTGCGGCCCATTGTTGTTGCGGGTGCTCGATGGGGCACGACTCGCTAGCTACCCCCTTTTCCGCGGTGGGGCTGTGGAGGGCTCTATATCCAGCATGCCCAGGCTTATTATCAATCCGTTAATACGAGGGGCGGTTGGTTCTACCTCAGCAGTCTTCTTCTGTCTACAACAACACCTCTTCCTCAGATCTCAGTTCTGAAGTCAGGTCGGTGAAGGCCCTAGTGGCCGGACATCCATGGAGTGTGCGTCCTCTCCGGACTACCCAACGGCTGCATGCAGGCCGGTATGTGCGCGCACCCATGCCGGTGTGAGTGACTGCATACCTAGGCGGCAGGTCTCAGGCAAGGTAGGTATCCAAGTACCCCTATTCCATGCCAAAACAAACAAAACCACTTGAAGAATACTAGCACAAACACCTGGCCGAACAACTCACTGTAAATGGTATTTGTGATCTTCTCTAGCGCATCAACTCAATCTCGGCGACCCCTAAAGCACTCCATAAAACCCTCTCCCCGAACTATCGGTCCTGGCTCCCCGGGGAGCCGTCGCACACCTGTCCTGTGAACTGAGCCACCCTTTGTGCCTTAACTAATAGGTCCCCGCCCTATCTCAGTCGTCCTTCTCATTTCCACGCACTTAAGCCCGCCCATGGATCGCTCTGCGAGTGCGCTGCCTGTTGTTGTGCGGATGGTGGTCGGCCCGGGACAGCATTGGGGTTCCCGCCGTAATAATCCGTTGCATTGTAATGTACTGTCTGCTGCGGCCCCAGCGGCGGGGGCCCTGGTGGAGGCGGAGGCGGTACGAACCCAGCAGGAACGAAGTGCTGTTGCTGATGCGTTTGTGGTTGTGGTTGAGGCGGTTGCTGTTGCATCGCCTGTTGCATCGCGTTGGGGTTCCCGTAAGTGCTGTACCGCTGCGGAAACGATGTCTGACCCGGAGGTGGTGACGCTGGACCCCGTGGCCCCATGTTGAAGCTCGTTTGCGTAGGTGGTGGCGATGCCGGGCCCGGGATGCGACCGTGGGAACTGGGGTTGTACGCCATATTCCCATAGCCCCCTTGACCAGATTGCATAAACGATCCCGGGGTTGTCGTTTGCGTCGGCGGGGGCGAGCTGGGAACTTGGTATTGCCCGTTGAAGCCCGTCTTGGGATACATCGACGATGGTGACTGGAAAGCCAATGGCGTCGGGGTATTTCTCGCCGATGGAGGCTTATTTTGTTGGGGTTCCATCGACATACGCTCCATCAGACCCCGTAACCTCTCCTGCTCCATGACAGCGTGTGCACTCTTGCTTGCGGCTCGATCTTGTTCGATTTGTTGGAGGAGCTGTGCGCCTTCTGCCCGGCGGTTGTTGACAAAGGTCTCAACATTCTTTTCCAAACTCTCAACTGTCTCTTTCATCTCCTCATACCAGTTCTTTGCGCTCTGAAGACCGGCTTGCAAGTCCAAGAACTCTTGGTAGGCCCGCTTATACTTGTTGGTCACAGACGCCCTCTGCCGTTGGATCGATTCGTATTTGCTCTGTTCCGCACGCACGCGTTTGTCCTGGAGGAGGCTGTTGAACGTCACCGTTAGTTCTCGCATCAAGGCTGCCTGTTTGTGGCTCGCCTGAACCAAGCGATTCTGATGTGGCCGATATTTCTCGAGTTCCGATTGGAATAGCTGCTGCTCGTAATTGGCGATTGACTTCTTGTTCAATATCAAGATTTGGGATATATCATCGTCATGTGCCTGCGTGTGTCAGCATGGATCCTGTTCCTCGCCGGTTTTGCATCTTCACATACCTTTTCCTTCAGATCCTTGAGCACTTGGACGCGTTCCCGTTTGATGAGTGATAGCCTCTTGAGGATGTCCTCAACCTTGGCAATCTGCTCCACCACGCTCGGTCCTCCATCCTCAAAGTCGGCATCTAGCAGGTTCTGTTCCGTTGCAGGGCTGTTTTGGTTGCTTGCTTTCCGCGCCTTTCCCACGGCCCTCTGGAACAAGCTGTCAATGTCACCATCCAGCATAGCCGCTCGCATCTCATCAAACTCCGTCTCATTTGCCCGCAGCTTCATCCCAAGTTGAGTATCGCTCCTCGATGCCTCGTCGAGAGCCTCTCGATAGTTGCGAATGTCGCTCCTCAGTGTTGTCGTCAGCCGCGCGCTTGGCTGCTGTGTCCAGTCTGTCTCATATTTAGACCTCATCTTTTCGCAGACGCTTTCTTCCATGTCCAGCTGTTTAGAACTTTTGTCTAGTGCCGAAATAATCCTTTGTTTGTCGGCACTGAGGATCTCAAATATCTTTACTGGGTTGTCGTGATCGGCGACATCTATACACCACGTTCTGAAGTCCTCATCCGGAGTGACCTGCTGGTCGAATCCGCCTTTGAGCACTTGCAGAGCACCCGGTAGTCTCAGGTAATCCAGACTCGCAGCCATTTCGCCATTCGCGGTGTCGACTCTCTCTGTCTCTGCTCGGACCAATTTCGCCTTTTCTTCGTCGTATAAACTGGCGGACTCTGTTACGGCCAGGGGAATAATCTTGGCAAACAGGTCGGGCCCCGTTATCCGCTGTATATCCTGCCCGGCATAAAGCTCGCTGACTGGGATAGGTTTTGCTGCTGGTAGCTTGGCTACAGGCGCAACGCCGGCCTCGGCCGGGACGGACTGATGGTAGATATAGTCATTGTCCTTCACCAGCTCACTCAATTTCTCTTGTACCGCGGTATAGTGTCGTTTTGTGATTTCTGCCAGGACAGGCGCACAATCTGCCGTTAGGTTTGAACTGGGGGGTATAGAGCTGGGGAAGTTGGTGGCTATCCTGTTTGCTTCCCGGGCTGATGCCTCAGCAACCTGGAGTCGCGCAATGGCCATGCCGTGGGAGTTGGCATCGTCGTCGGCGAGCGCTTGGTAGAATTGCGCCATGGAGCTCATGAGGTTGAATTTGGCCTGAACCGCTGTTAGAAAACCCCTTCCACTGGGTCAGATAACTTCGCCGCCAGAAACGTACCTGTACCATCAGGAGCCACACTTTCTCGAATATGGCTTTGTTGACATTCTCTTGAACACCTTCAACGGCCTGCGCGTAGAGCGTTGCTGCCTGGCTCGACAATTTTGCGAGGAGGCCGACCTTCTTCTGGTCCGTGATCTGTTTCTCAAGGAAAACTTCTTGCGCCTGGGCCAGCATGATGGCGATGAGGGTCTTGACCGTCTCTCGGCTCAGGTCGGAAGAGGGCGCATGTAAGAAGTTCTCGTTTATGTATGTATACATACCCGCCGAGGCCTGGAAGGAGTGATACGCCGTCTTCAGACCGCTTTCTTCGGTCCGCGTCTGGTGAGCAGCATGGCAGGAGAGGACGGCCGAGATATTAAAGATTATGGAGGCCTTTTCGAAGGCCAGCGAGTGCTGCGACGTAGCCTTGTGCGTAAACGCGTCGAACCTTCGTCATGAGAGATTAGCGTGCCCGCAGATATCACCAGAGCCGCTGCCCAGTCTTACCATGTAAATGCAATCTTGATGTGCTGTTCATCGACAGGGAAGCGCAGATCCAGAAGCTCGAGCTGGCCGTAGTACCGGTACAACAGATCTCGGCCGGCCGTGCTGTCCTTTCCGGCGCCCCGCATATCCTGGCGCAGACGGTTCAGCGTCGCGCATTCTTCGGCATATCGCTCTGGATCATCGCCATAGGTGTTCTGAATGTACGACTTGAGCGGGCCGATCCAGTCGATCTCGTTTGTGGCCTTGAGAGGCACCGATATCATTGGCGCCTGCGCCATTTTGGGCGGCGGAAGCGGATGCGCGGCAGAACGCGGAGGACTCGGTCGTTCCGGCTCTGGCCCGCACGGAGGCTTCTTCGGGCGCGCGGATGGCTGTCTTGTCGGAGGTGTGCTGATCGGGGGTTTGGGCGACGGAAGCTCTGAACGGTGACCCGCGCGGCCTGTTCAAGCGGGGTTTGGTGTGGTTGGGCGATGGGTCCTGACACACAGGTCCCGGGGCGCTGGGCCAAATGATTTCTATATGTAGCGGGTGCTTGCTGTGTACAGAGGATCGTCGCCGAGTTCTCTCTGGTAAGAACGCGGCAAAAGTCGGAGAAGCGGCCGTTTGTGAGCCTGTGTAATGTGTCTGTCCCAGCGGAAGGCGCTATGACGCCTGGGTCTGCTGCCCCTCTCTTTAACAACCTGGTTGCACGAGCTGAGTCCCGACAGGGGAGGTGCAACTGGCAGAGACGGGGGAGAAATAACAGTCCTGGTTGGGTTTAATTCGGCAACAAAAAGACAAGAGTTTTGCGACGGTGAAGCAGACAGTTTGTCTGCAGGTGATAGTATTCGAAATTCAGTCAGGCATCTTTTTTCCATTGGGAGATAGCCGCTTGCGCTGGTTTAGGCACCTCGTCGGTGCAATGATGCGGCCCTACAACGACATGCAGCAAATGCCACCACACCCCCCGAACTACTCTATTCGCCCTTCCTTCTGATCTGTCAGTTCGCGTCACGACGAGTAGACGAACATGGAGATCAAAGACTAATGCACTGCCGCTCGGAAGCATGAGACCCAAGTACCGACTTTCCACGAAACACGAAAATAGCCCCCAACAAGCCATAAACGCGGGTAGCAGTTGTTTGTGTGCTGCTAACCGGCGGCGTGAGCAGCGCATAATTAGCCGCCAACGAGAAGGCATCGTCGCCCAAAGAAGGGTATAGAACCCCGAGCCCATTGGGCATGCGCTCGTCTGTCGCGGCAAGGCGGTTATGGATGAAAAGAGGGATGGGTCGATTCTCCTTCTGATTCGAGCAAAATGGCATTGTCCTCGCCGCCATCGTCGGTCCGGGCGTGTCAATCCGCGCTGAGTTGCGCCTAGCGTTCTCATTTCCCTTCTGCGTGAGGGCTCTTCTCTTCACACACAGATCACATCCCACCCCTCTTCCGCTGTTGCTGCTCCTGCATCTGGCGTGGAACCATCGTGTCGCTCCGACCCGGGAGCGGTCGGCTGACATCGAGATCGCCCCCCGCCGTTCCTTGCGTGCCTCGGACTGCCAAATCCCGTTGGCTCCGGTTCCCGACTTACTTACTTACCACCATCTAGTTAATCTAGATTATCTTGTGTGCGCACAAGGTACAGTAATTCTTGGCCCGCCTTATTATCGCGCAACTGCCAACGCATGCCACATGGGAGAACCAAAAGCCGAAGGCAAAAGGGCAAAAGCAAAACATGAGGGTGACGGACCAAGAAGCGTGTGATGAACAGATCCCCGCCGTCCGGGGAACAGCGAGCAAAAGCAACTGCCAACCCCCGTCTGCAGCATCTTCCAAGGCCGGCGGCTGCGGGTCCCAGCCAGTGAAAGCCAGCAGAGGGCCGTTCTGCCGGGTGATTGGCTGGATGCTCACGTTCTGGGCAGTTGGAGAAGCGCCGGGGACGGGTGCGGACCAGGGGGGGGCCCCTCTGCCCCTAGAGCTTGCAAGGGGGTTCCTGTGGCACCATGGATCACAAGGGCGATGCGGGCCGCATCGCATCTCCTTCGATAGAGCTCGCTGAGTCCCGTCTCCGTGACGGCTTGGTGTCCTGCTGCGCAGACATGGGCTGAACCGAATCAGATGAGCGATCCTGAAAAGAACGGGCGAGGGAGAGGCTCCAGGCCCCCTTTTTCAAGTGCCCACCTCTCTTCAGTGTGGTATGGTTCCGTCTAGTACCTGGCGTACACGTACGTACAAGGGAGGAGAAAAGGAGAGAGATGCCGATCTGTGTGCGGCCAGACCTGCGACCCAACCTTGTGTGTCGTGCGTTCCCAGGCTCCCGCAGTCTTGCCACGGAGGGGCCGCAGACGTACGGCCGCTGTACGCATGAGTTGAGACAACAAGTCAACAAGAGAACAGGAATACCAAGCATGTGAACGCAGCTTTCCATTAAGTTTTTTTGGTGCCCAAGAACGTACCCGCTATCCAACACAAATCCCGAAGCAATGATATAAAACCTCGGCATCGCTGAAGCATATATATCTGTACATAACACGATCAGATGTGTGACAGATTATTTCTTCCTCATCCATCTCATCCAGAATGTTTCAAACGACAACTTGCGACGCTCGCCCAAGCCAACGTGCTTTCCAAACCGTCCGATAACCATGCCGGAGACCCCCCCCTCTTTTCCCAAGACGTATTACAGCGTTACTGCCACCCGGTTAACCGCGACACTCGACCACGTCTCTCAAATAGAAGGAATACCATCAAAGTTGATCCCGTTCTGGCCGTCACCATTGATCCCAAAAAATTGGAACCTGTCCAGTGTCGTCAGTTTCGTATATCCACACATTTGGGATGAGTGACACTTACCAGTCTTCCACGTTCAACGTTGAGGGAACAGGCTGCCCCTGCACTGAGCTATTGCTCCAGCTATCACTCGGGCTCTGCCCATCTACTTGCATAGGCGTGTCGAAGCTAGTGGGCCACATATTGTTACTACTGGGCCCTTGCTGTTGAAAAGCGGCCCCAAGACTGCCCACACCTGGTTGCAACAACCCACTGTGGCCCTGCAGTGGGCTTTCGGGACCCCTCTTGAAGCCTCCCAGCCCTTGACCGAACTGGTTGGCTGAGCCCGAATCACCGGGTTGCCCCTGGAGGTTATGGGACTGCATCTGCGCCATGATGTTCGGGTCGAGCGTACTATGCGGTTGCGAGGGCGACACGTACACCGGTATAGCGGTATTTTCGGGGAATAACTGGTCTGGCTGGAAGTTCTCCCAGATCGATTGGGACAAGTTCGGGGAGTTTCTTGTCACCAGGTACAGGTCTGGTGGTGTTGCGGGCACTGAGAAGGACGGGTTGAACGGCGTTGCTGGTCGCGTCTGCGGCCTTGATGCCGTACCTCCCATGAAGGCGTCGCCATTCCCACGAGTATTTGGGGACATAAGTGGAGGCGGCATGGGATTCGAGGCAGCATCAGTCTTGGACCCCAGGCTCGGTGACTGCGGCCTAGACCGTTCGTAGGATTCCTGCGGCTGCGGCGTGTTTACGCTGAAGTCGATGGCCATCTCGTCATACTTGCGCTTCTGTTCCTGTGCGACGCGGTGCTGCTCGAGTTGCGCTAAAGATATCTGCCCCTTACGATGTCTTTTTCCTGCCGCCTTTTGAAGCCTCTCCTCTAAGACCTTGTTCCCCAGAATGGATTCGAAGAGCGTGTACACCATCTTCCCTACCAACCACACTTTGGATATGTCTTTGAGTGCGCCCATACACGTCCGAATCCGATCCTGAGTCACCTGCTGAATCGAAGGAACCGGCGACCTCATCTGGTATACATGCATGATGAGGGCCGAGAAGAGACTGTATACGACGAACGCGGGACAAAACCTAAGCTGTTCATGCGCCAGGAGATTCTCAATTATCGAGGTGATCATCCCCGCCGCCTGGAAGGCAATATTCCTCGACGGATACGTCGAGTCTTCAGGGAATCCACGAGAGCCGCTCGGGGGCATGTGGGCCCGATGCAGGAGGCAGAGCGTGGTGTAATAGTTAGAGTGAAGCAACGCCGACCAAAAGTGATGCCTGGGCACTTCCCAGTATACAAGTTTTGGGCAATTCTGAAGCCAGTCGGCGAGGGCCATATCGCTGTGTGTCAGATCTATCGCATTTTGGCGCCGCCCCTTCGAAGCAACTGAATACTGTTGAGAAAGTACGAGACCCATGATTTCGCAGAGCTTGACATATTGCAAAAAGAACTGAACGTGGATCGGATCCGGCGGGTATTCACTGGGTTGGTCCACATCGTCCTCAATGAAGTCGTCTTCCGTCAACATCTCCACGTCCGAGTCGTCGAGATTAATGTGGCATGGCCGCCCCAGTGCAACAGCCACCGACCTGTCCCTCGTGAACAACGTCCACCAGATACGCTTCCATAGCCTCTTGTCGGACTTGGTCAGCTGCGACCCTTCGACGCTCCGATGCATCCCTGATCCCTGGGCAACGATAGTGGCCACTCGGCTCCAGTAGAAGACGTTCTTCGTGACATCCTCGGGCCCTTCCCAATACCAGCCCATCAGCAGAAGCGACTGGACGATGGTAACTCGGTCATCTTCGTAGTTGGCGTCGTACAAGGCCTTGGCTCTCTTGTAAAAGGTAAGTGCGGCGGGGGTTACGGAGCCATTCGAGTCCATAAGCTGCGGGTTCGTACAGACGCGAGATCCTGCCAGGAGAACGGCCTGGAGCAGGAGCAGCGATGGCGGGTTCTTTGTGTCCTTGTATTGGCGCATGAATTTCGTTCGGTTTATCACCGGAACGATGGGATGCACCCACTTGAAGTATGAGTCGATAAGCTCATCACAGAGCGACCGCGGGGGCAACAGGAACGCCCCCCTCTGGTGAAGAATGTCGATCTCGACGTTATCCAGCTGTGTAAGCCGGGCCCTGGAGCCCCTCACATTATCGGGGAGCGGATAGTGCACGACGTCGGAGGCACTCTGGCGGTCGTGAACAAGTAGCGTAAGGTTGGACGACTCGCCCATATAGGCTACCCTCCCTGCCTCGGTAATCGGCGCCCTTGTAAACTTGGGCTTCATGGCAACGTTCATGTAGCTAGCAAGGGTGGCATTGTCGTAGTCCTCCTTCTTTTGCTGCTCCTCAGAGTTTGCGGTCGGCGTCCCCTCGTGGGTATGGTAAACGGCTGGGGGCCGGGTGCCGCTCTGGAACGTTGTGGCGGCAGTGGGATGTGGTGATCGTTCCTCCGTGTCGCCTCGTTCTCGTTCACTATGCTTCGGGTCAGTCTTTGGTGGCCGCGATCCAAGGGCTACTGGTCGTACCTGTCCGAGTCTTTTGACTGTCCGGTGGCGCCCTGCGTCTTCTTCCTCTTCGGTTGGGGTATGCGGCATTCGATCGAGAATGCGACGCAGTTGGTGCATGGGATGCCGAGGCTCGCGGCATCGCATCGGACCTACAGTGGTCGATGTGAGCATCCACGTCATGTCCAGGAGAGGGGTGGGCCGAGAGGGGTGGATATGATCTAGGGGACAGCGATAATGCGCCTTGAGGGTATTCGTACTTTCCGAGCATGGCAGGTCTGCGGGCATGTAACAGTCAGCGTGTGCTCAAAGGTTGATCACAACATTTCCGGATGAGCCGAGGTATTGGGGAAAAGGCGGGAGAGGTCCCCTCCAATCCACCCAGGGGCGCACCCAGAGATGGACCTAGCGACTTACCTCACATGCTCGCGACGCCCGTTGTCTTTTGTCGCAAAGAAAGGAACAAGTCAGCGAAACCCGAGCCCATCACCTCTGGCGTGCGACGGGGACCGAAACCCACCTCCTGAAGCTCATCGCGCCGGCCGTCGTTGACGTGCTGGTTGACCCCGCGCCGGCTTGGCCTTGCTGGAAGAACTGTTGCTGAGGCGGCGATGCGGATGTGGACGCCGACGATTGCTTCTGCGCCGCGCCATCACTCGGAGACCCGTCGATATCCATTTCGGCGGCTTGAGAATGCGTCCGTTGTGTGTCGAATAGGGGAGAAGGCGCGATAATTGCAAGGTGGAAGCGAGACGTATGTTGCCGCTGGAGCTTTGCGCACCAGTCGGTCAGTTGCGTGTCCCGCCACCGATCGTCTGACGGGTACGGAGTAGCTGTTTTGAAACTACCCTTGGGCTGAAGACCGGGGTATCCGCAAGAAACGCATCGAAATGCGTCACGGCAGACGCAGTTCTATATCTCGGGCCCCAACTCTCAGTCGGTCGTTCGGACAGGGGCTGCTCACAAGAGGTATTGGGCGTTTTCAGGATTCATGCGCGAAAAGGCGATGCGCAACCGCCCTTTGACGAATGCGGTGTTGGCACCCACAGAATGGAATTGCCAATGCATGCCTACCACAGCCCCCGGATTGCAGACCGCACGCAGGAATTAGCGTGCAAAACGGTTTAGCATCGGACTTGGTATTGAAAAACGAGCCCTTGGCTCTACCGTCCGTCTCAACCTACGGACGTAGCGTCACGCGAAAAGCCGCCTGCCACTATTCCCCTCTAGCTGGGGGCGCAACTCTCGCGGGGTCGTACCTCGCTGCGGATCCTTCAGGGTGTTGTTCTCACGGGTTCGCGACAGCTGGAGCAAGTGCCTTGCAGAGCGCAAACCCCTCATCAAGCTGATTGAGTGAAGTTCGGGTGGAAACGGTCCTGACATGTGATGAGGCGGGAGCAGCTTCTGAGGTGAGGGGCTCTTGCGCACGGCTCAGCTTTGCTGGCTTCCCTGCCAGGGCCACGGGATCACCACGCACGCTGGTTGGCCCAGACAAGGGCACGCGAGATTCCCATCGCGGGGCAGCCAGCCGAACCGGGAAATATCGCCCGACCTCATAAATCTGGGGAATCCTGGCTTCAGCAACGCAAGAATTCGATACCTACACTAGGGTAACTTTTGCGAGATGCACTGATCTCGCATTTGACATCTCGGTCATCGCGAGACCATGACCGGCCCAGTAGCGTCTAGTTAGCCCAAGGATGCATGAAAATGCCCCTGAAATCACAAAGTATAGAAGCAGCGCCCCATATCAAATGCCACATCGAAATTCAATTTTCCCCGTCCCGCCGTGTCTCCCATAAATGCGTCTATACTGTTACATTGTGCTGTACATATTACTTTTCCTCGCCCTTGTCGATGACCCCATTGGCCGTCCCAAGGACGGCCCCCTTGGCTATTGCCCCGTTCTCAACCGCCTCCACGGTTTCCGCATGATGAACCTCTACCCCGGTATTAAAGATAGCGCTGACACCCTCGAGGGCGGCTACGAAGATGCACAGCAAACTGGCAATCACAAAGTGGCTGATGGTTGACCCAATCTCCAACCATGAGCCCTCATCCTTGACCACCCAGAAAAAGTAGAGCGTAAGGATATCACTAATGGCCATGACGACCATAAACAACGCTGAGGGAGCGACACCAAGTCGCTTATTAAGGATCCCAAGATTTGCGGAGATCAGAGCGAAAGGAATCATAAGCTTCAGAATCAACAACGCTCCTTGGGAGAAGGGATCGAAGATTGGTATCAGCCGAGAAACGCTTTCCAGGCTGAATGAAGATACCGAAGCGACGTTGCCCGTGCTGAAGAAGGCTGACTGCAAGAGCACGAAGAAGAAGAGAGCGACCCTGGCGTCCTGAAGGGTGAGGGGGCGGAATGACGAGGATACTTTGACCTCAGGCTCCGATTTTGTCGTAGACCCATTGGTGGTTTTTTGTCCTGTCGAAGTTGCGGCCGAGAAGTTGTAGAAGGCGTGTTCCAGGCGAACCCAGCTGACGAGAAGTGCCGAGAACGCCAGGTAGAAGAGGCCCTCGTAGGACACGGTCAGAATCACAAATGTCGGAGCACATGTCAGGAAAATGACTAGGATTCTGTGCATGTAATGGTTGTTAGGTTGTAGGCGGTATGCCAGAGGCATAAGGAACGATGCAACTGCGGAAATGTTAGCATGGTAATCGTTGACTGGGGTTGTCTTCTAGAACCCACCGAGAACAATCCACCCCAGGATCTGATTGCCAAGGGGCAGACCCGTCTTAGCCTGCAGGGAGAGAGCGCTAGAGCGTGTGACGACAATGGCAAGGAGTGTAAGTCCAATTTGGACACCCACGAGTATCCGGGAGATGTTGTTTTTGGTGGAGGATGGCGTTGTCGGCCAGGTGAAGTCGGCCAAGACGAAATCTTCAAGGATGAGATAGAGTATGCCAACGACAACCATCAAAGCGCCACCGATTACACTATCCACGTTAGATCATCTATCTTATGGGCCAGTATTATGGGTGTACAAACATTAACGTGACATCCTCTGTTGTCATCGCTGCTGGGAGAAGCGTAAAAATGCTCATGGCAGCACACGACAGTAACCAAGTGGCGGAAAGAGCGGCGTGCTTTTGCAGGAACGATATGCCGTAAGCTGCAGGCCAGAAAGCCCCGATAATGAAGAGGTACGTGAGAATTCTGCGATTGATGTATCCCAGGGCCTATGGGAGTCAGTTGTATTCCCTTGCACAGACGACAGCAGGTACGGTGGCTTACCAGCGACTCAATAACCGCGACATATACTGCCCCGTTGAGCAAAAGCGAGACAACACTTCCTCCCGAGTTGATGTGACCAAACAGCTGTTTGCGACCCTCCGCCAAACAGGTTCGGCGAGCATAGACTTCTTCCCAGAAGAACACGGGGAAGAACGCATATGCGTAATAGGTTATTGGCGACTTCGAGATAATGAAAGAGGCGTAGAGAACAGTCAACACTGAAGAAGAGGCAAGCATTCCAGCAACTGTCCTTGAGGGTTGTAGGCGCCCATTCATCACATGTAGGTCGACAACCGTAGCCAGAGCGTATGCTATCCAGCCCAAATACCCTATCGTGATGAGTGCGCGGAGAAACAGCCAGTCATATGTCTGAAGATATCGTAGCCCGTCAAGCCCAACTTTCATCAATGTGGCTGCCTCCTCAATCGCCTCCTCGAATCTTCCGGCATCGATGAGCTCTCGGATGCCGGCGACCCGTCGCTCCGGTGTAAGGCCGTTGTCGCTCAAGGTGCGGTACGGCCTATACCGTAGCTCGGTGGCCTTTTTCTCTTCTTCTTTGACGCGATACTGCTCAAGAATGCACTGTGCGTTGACCAGCGACGCCTCTGCCTTCTCGCGGATATCCGCGTCGAGGAAGGTCAGGGGCAACTCTCCGACGGAGTTGGCTGGAAACTCTACGCCCACCAGATATGCCATGAGAGCAGCGACGTCAGCTTGCGCGACATCGTTTCTTCTAACGGTGTTCAGGTTCCAGTCCGCTGAGTAGTCGTCATGTCCCGGCGCAGCTTTGTCTGTGTGCGCTTCGGGTTTGGCAACACCTGATCCCCAAGCAATCAGTGGTGTGCGAGTGTTGTCAGGGTGGCCGTCGCCATGAGATCCCCAGTCACTCATGCCGTGGTCTGCAGTAAAAACAAACGCCGTCCTGTCGTCGCCGTAAAAGGAGCTCATCAGCTCGGTAATCTCTTGCACACCTTGGTCGACAACCTTGAGGTTGTACAGGTATTCTTTGGAATACGGTCGATACGAATGTCCCGTGGTGTCCAAGCCCAGCAGGTGGAGGAAGAAGACAACCTTCTCCTGCTTCAGCGCATCGCGAAGGGTTGCGTTAGTCTCGGCCTCCTTAAAGAAGTCCTTGACGTGGTCAAACACCCAGTAATCGAGCGCCACGGCGTCCGAAGAATAGTCCTCCAGCTCGGCCCCATATGTGTAAGCGTCGACTCTTCCAGGAACCGCCCCTTGTTCAAACATGGGCAGAATATCTGGACTTCCCCAGCTCCATGTGTGCGAGCTTCGGTTGAACACGCTGTCGAAGTTGACAGGGTTC